>Ga0209391_10000032_pt1 | contig 42652 bp, 39 predicted proteins | sample PPLLak3March2015_FD_187246 | JGI IMG/M metagenome (GOLD analysis project Ga0209391, IMG submission 187246) | Freshwater sediment microbial communities from Prairie Pothole Lake near Jamestown, North Dakota, USA - PPLs Lake P7 Core (1) Depth... | ecosystem: Environmental > Aquatic > Freshwater >...
CTCGCCGATGGGCTACCGGCTGCCGCTCGACGCGCTGCCGTGGGTGGACAAGCGCGACCGGCCCTTGGTCGTCGAAGACGATCCGTTCGCGCCGCGCGGCCCATTGCCGCTGCACGCGGACATCAGCACGGACTACGCGCCCCACGCGGTGGGCGGCGGCTTCGCCGAGGGTGGCGCCGTCGGACTGCAGGCGGGGTTCGAGCCGCCGGGCGAAGCGCGCGGAGCGGCGTCGTCCTCGACGGCAGGGCCGCACGCCGCCGCCGCCGCGCCCGGCCGCGGGCCATCGGCGCGCCGCACGGCGGAGGCTGCGCCGGCGTCGCCGCCCGGACGCTCGGCATCGGACGGCGAAATCCCGCGCACGGCGCTCTGCGTCGAAGTCCGGGATCCGCGTCGCGCCAGTGGCCCTGCGGTCGAATCCGTCGGCAGCGCGAGCCGCCTCCTGTACGTGTTCATGCCGCCGCTCACGGCGCTCGAGGACTATCTCGAACTGGTGGCGGCCATCGAGGCGACGGCGGCCGAACTCGGGCTGCCGGTGGTGCTCGAAGGCTATCCGCCACCGCGCGATCCGCGCCTGCGGATGCTGCAGATCACGCCGGACCCGGGCGTCATCGAAGTGAACATCCACCCGGCGGCCAACTGGGACGAGCTGGTCGACCACACCGAAACGCTGTACGAGGCGGCGCGCCTGTCGCGCCTGTCGACCGAGAAGTTCATGCTCGACGGGCGCCACACGGGCACTGGCGGTGGCAACCACATCGTGCTGGGCGGCGCGCGCGCCGAGGACTCCCCGTTCCTCCGACGGCCGGACCTGCTCGGCAGCCTGGTCTCGTACTGGCACAACCATCCGTCGCTGTCGTACCTGTTCTCGGGGCTGTTCATCGGCCCGACCAGCCAGGCGCCGCGCGTGGACGAGGCGCGCAACGACCAGATCTACGAACTGGAAATCGCGCTCGCCGAACTGCGCCGGGCCAGCGCGGATGGAGCGGCGGCGCCGCCGTGGCTCGTCGACCGGTCGTTGCGCAACGTGCTGATCGACGTGACGGGCAACACGCATCGCTCGGAGTTCTGCATCGACAAGTTGTACTCGCCCGACGGGCCGAGCGGCCGACTGGGCCTGCTCGAGATGCGCGCGTTCGAGATGCCGCCGCACTGGCAGATGAGCCTGGCGCAGCAACTGCTGCTGCGCGCGCTGGTGGCACGGTTCTGGCGCACGCCGTACACCGCGCGGCTGACGCGCTGGGGCACCGAACTGCACGACCGCTTCCTGCTGCCGACCATGGTCGCGCTCGACTTCGAGGACGTCCTCGCCGAACTGGCCGAGGCCGGGTATCCGATGCAGGCTGCGTGGTTCGCCCCGCACCTCGAGTTCCGCTTCCCGCTGTACGGCCACGTGGATGCGCTCGGCATCCGGCTCACCATCCGCGGTGCGCTGGAACCGTGGCACGTGATGGGCGAGGAGGGCGCGGCTGGCGGCACGGTGCGCTACGTCGACTCGTCGCTCGAGCGGGTCGAAGTCAAGGTGAGCGGACTCAACGGCTCGCGCCACGTGGTGACGGTCAATGGCCGCTCGGTGCCGTTGCAGCCCACGGGCCGCGCCGGCGAATTCGTGTGCGGCGTTCGCTATCGCGCGTGGCAGCCGGTCTCGGCGCTGCATCCGACGATCGGCGTGCACGCGCCCCTGACGTTCGACATCGTCGACAACTGGATGGAGCGGTCGTTGGGCGGCTGCCGGTACCATGTCGCCCATCCCGGTGGCCGCAACTACGTGACCTTTCCTGTCAATGCCTACGAAGCCGAGAGCCGGCGCCTCGCGCGCTTCTTCACCACGGGCCACACGCCCGGACGCCTGCGCGCGGGCGAGCCGCAACGCAGCCTGGAGTTTCCCTACACGCTTGACCTGCGCAGGACCTGAGCGGCGCCGGTCATCGGCGGGGCGCCCGGGCCTGGCGGCCCGGGCGTGGTCGGCGTGACGCAAGGCCTGCTCGAATTCGATTCGGCGCGCGACGCCTCGGCCATCGCGGCCCGGATGGCCCTGCCCGCGGCGGCGGGTCATCGCGACGAGCTGCGCGACGCAGCGGGCGCGCTGCGTCCGCTGTGGCGCGAGTTCTTCGCGCATCTCGGCGCCGGCGGCTTCGCCGACCTGCGACGTCGTCACGAGACCATCGAACGCCAGGTGCGCGACGATGGCATCACCTACAACGTCTACAAGGACGAGGGACGCGGGGAGCGGCCGTGGCCGCTCGACCTGATGCCCTTCCTGCTCGACGGCGACGAGTGGGCGCAGATCGAGGCGGGCGTGGCCCAGCGGGCCCGCCTCCTCGAAGTCGTCATGGCCGACTGCTATGGATCGCAGCGGCTGCTCGCCGAAAACCTGCTGCCGCCCGCGCTCGTGCTGGGCCACCCGGGGTATCTGCGACCGCTGGCCGGGCAGCGCCCGCCGGGCGATGCATTCCTGCACATCGTCGCCGTCGACATCGCCCGCGCGCCGGACGGGCAGTGGTGGGTCGTCGGACATCGCACCCAGTCGCCCTCGGGGCTCGGCTATGCGCTGCAGAACCGGCTGATCGTCTCGCGCCTGTTTCCCGACGCGTTCCGCCAGATGGGCGTGCAGCGCCTCGCCGCGAGCTATCGGCGCCTGCTCGACACGCTGCAGCGCCTGAGCCCGTGCGAGGCGGGCGAGACGCCCCGGCTCGTGCTGCTGACCCCGGGACCGTACGCCGAGACCTACTTCGAGCACGCCTACCTCGCGCGCTACCTCGGCATCCCGCTGGTCGAGGGCGGCGACCTCACGGTGCGCGACGAGCGCGTCTTCCTGAAGACGCTGCACGGGCTGCAGCCCGTGCACGGCATCCTGCGCCGGCTCGACGACGACTTCTGCGATCCGCTCGAACTGCGGCAGGACTCCACGCTCGGCGTGCCCGGCCTGCTCAGGGCCGTGCGCGCCGGTCGCGTGCTGCTGGCCAATGCCCTTGGTTCCGGCTTTCTCGAGTCGCCGGCCATCAACGGCTTCCTGCCGGCGATCGCGCGCAGCGAGTTCGGCGAGGAACTCCGGCTGCCGTCGCTCGACAGTTGGTGGTGTGGGGAGGCGGCGGCGTGGTCGCACGTCGCCGACAGCCTGGCCGACAAGGTGGTGAAGCCGACCTACCCGTCGAGCGCCCGGCGCCCGGGCGTCGAGGCGATCATCGGGGCCGGGCTCTCGGCGCCGCAACTCGAGGCGGCGCGCGCGCGGATCGAAGCCGATCCGAACGCCTGCACCGTGCAGGCCTACCTGCCGTTGCCGATGAACCCGACGTGGCGCGACGGCCGCCTGCTGCCGCGCGCGGCAATGGTGCGGGTCTACGCCATCGCCGACGGCGATGGCGGATGGCACGTGATGCCGGGCGGGCTGACGCGCATCGCGCAGCGCGAACAGCGCGTGGTGTCGATGCAGCAGGGCGGCGGCAGCCAGGACACCTGGGTGCGCACGGCGGGACCCGTGGACACCTTTTCGATGCTGCCGGCCCCGCTGCGAGCCGAAGACCTGGCCGCGCAGCGCCGGATCGTCTCCAGCCGCTCCGCCGAGAACCTGTTCTGGATCGGCCGCTACGCCGAACGCGCGGACCAGTCGGTGCGACTCGCGCGGGCGACGCTGACGCTGCTCAGCGACGACGCGCGCACGCCATCGCCGGTGCTGGAACTCCTGGCGACGCTGTGCCACGAAGCCGACCTGGTGCCGGACAACGTGCCGTCGCCGATGCAGTCGCTGACGGTGTTCCAGCGCACGCTGATCGCCCGCCTGGGCGATCGCAGCGCCCGCGGCATCGCCTTCAGCCTCGCCGCGTTCGTCCGTGCGGCCGGCCAGATCCGCGACCGGCTGTCGGCGGACCACTGGCGCCTGGCCGCCGCGTCGGTGACCAGCTTCGAGGGCGACTGTGCGCGGACCGTCGTCGGTGAGAGCTACTCCACCGACGAGGCCATCGCCGCGCTCGGGCGGCTCGCCGTGCACCTGTCGGCGATCATCGGGGCCCAGTTCGATCACATGACGCGCGACGACGGCTGGCGCCTGATGACGATCGGGCGCTACATCGAGCGGCTGGGGACGCTGGCGCGCGTGCTGCAGCTCGCCTTCGACACCGGCGCCCTTGGGCGCGACGATGGCCACGACTTCGTGCTGCAGCTCTTCGACAGCACGATCACCTATCGGGCGCTCTACCAGCGCCGGCTCGAAGTGCTGCCGCTGATCGACCTGCTGGTGCAGGAGTCGGCCAACCCGCGTTCACTGCACGGCATCGCCCGGCGCCTGTCGAACCAGATCGAACGCCTCGGCGCTCCCGGGGCAGATGGCCTGAAGGCCTGTCTGCCGGCCCTTGCGCAGTGGCCCGAGCTGAAGGAACTGGGCGAGACCGATGCCGAGGGCCGGCATGCGCGGCTGCTCGAGCTGACGGCGCGGCTCGTGCGCGGCAGCCACGCGTTGTCCGATGCCATCAGCGCACGGTACTTCAGCCATGCCTTCGCGGAGTTCCGGGCGGTGAACGCGTGAGCAGTCCAGTGAGCGGTACTGTCCGGCTCGATGTGACGCACACGACGGTCGCGCGCTACTCCGCGCGGGTGGAAGTCGCCTACCACTGCGCGCACCTGACGCCGCGCGACGACGCGCGCCAGCAGGTCCTCGACTTCGACCTCGCCATCGATCCTCCTCCGGCGCAGTGCAGCCATTCGCGGGATGCGTTCGGCAACGTGCGCACCGAATTCGCCCTCTATGCGCCGCACGATGCCTTGACCGTCCGGGCCCGCAGCCGGGTGGCGCTGACGTCGCGCGAGCGGCCTGTCGAGGCGGCCGCCAGCGTGCCGTGGCAGGCGCTGGCGTCCAGCCTGCGCTACGCGGTCGGCGCGTCGTTCCAGCCCGCGGCCGAGTTCGTCTTCGCGTCCCCCCACGTGCCGTTGCTCGACCCGCTGCGCGAATACGCGGCGGCGAGCTTCGCGCCGGAACGGCCCACCGTCGCCGGCGCGATCGAACTGATGGAGCGGGTCCACCGCGACTTCGCCTACGAGCCCGGCACCACGGATGTGGGCACGCCGCTCGCCGAGGTGTTCCGCGAGCGCCGGGGCGTGTGCCAGGACTTCGCGCACCTGATGCTCGGCATGCTGCGTGCGCTCGGCCTGCCGGCGCGCTACGTGAGCGGCTACCTGTTGACGCAACCGCCGCCAGGCCAGGCGCGGCTGCTCGGCGCCGACGCGTCCCACGCCTGGATCTCGGTCTGGTGTCCCGCGCTCGGATGGGTCGACCTCGACCCGACCAACGCGGTGCTGCCCGATGCCGGCCATGTGACGCTGGCCGTGGGACGCGACTACGGGGACGTCACGCCGCTGCGGGGCGTGATCCAGGGCGGCGCCAGCCACACCATCGACGTCGCGGTGAACGTGGCGCCGGTGATCGAACAGGCGGCGTAGGCGCAGGCGCGTCCGCCGCCGCGCGCTGTCGGACTACGGCAGCACTACTGCGCGGCCCAGCCGCCGTCCATGTTCCACGCCACGCCGCGCACCTGGTCGGCGGCCGGCGAGCAGAAGAACACCGCGAGGCCGGCGAGCTGCTCGGTCGTCACGAACTGCATCGACGGCTGCTTCTCGCCCAGCAGTGATTTCTTCGCGTCGTCCTGGCTGAGGCCGTCGCGCGCCGCGCGCGCGTCGACCTGAATCTGCACCAACGGGGTCAGCACCCAGCCGGGGCAGATCGCGTTGCAGGTGACGCCGGTCGTCGCCGTCTCCAGCGCGACCACCTTGGTGAAGCCGACGATCCCGTGCTTGGCGGCGACGTAGGCCGACTTGTCGACCGAACCCACCAGCCCGTGCACCGATGCGATGTTGACGATGCGGCCCCAGTTCGCGGCCTTCATCTTCGGCAGCGCGAGGCGGGTCGTGTGGAAGGCCGAGCTGAGGTTGATCGCGATGATCGCGTCCCAGCGATCGACCGGGAACCGGTCGACCGGCGCGACGTGCTGGATGCCGGCGTTGTTCACGAGGATGTCGACCCGGCCAAAGGCGGCCTCCGCCGCGCGGAACATCTGCTCGATCTCGGCCGGCTTGCTCATGTCGGCGCCGTGGTAGAGCGTCTTGACGCCGCGCCCCTGCAGTTCCTGCTCGACGGCGCGGATGACGTCGGCTTCACCGAATCCGTTGACGACGATGTTGGCGCCTTGCGCGGCCAGCGCGCGCGCCATGTCCAGTCCGATCCCGCTGGTGGAGCCCGTCACCAGGGCCGTTTTTCCCTTGAGCATGCGATTCCTCCCGTTGAGCCGGACGAGTATGCCACCGCGTGCTGACTACAATCGCCGGCGAGAGAGGAGCACGCCGTGAACCAGGAATCGAGTCCGCGCTTGCGTCATGTGAAGTGCCTCAGCCCCGCCGGCTTCCACCGGATGGCGTATGCGGAGTGGGGCGCGCCGGACAACCCGCGCGTGCTCGTGTGCGTGCACGGGCTGACCCGCGTCGGCCGCGACTTCGACCGGCTCGCGCGCGCGCTCGCGTCGCACTACCGCGTGGTGTGCCCGGACGTGGTCGGCCGCGGGCGCAGCGACTGGCTGCGCGACCCGAGCTACTACGTGGTGCCGCAGTACGTGGCCGACATGGTGGCGCTGATCGCGCGGCTCGACGTCGAGGAAGTCGACTGGGTCGGCACATCGATGGGCGGGCTGATCGGCATCGCGGTGGCCGGCCAGGCGGAGGCGCCGATCCGCCGGCTCGTGATCAACGACGTCGGTCCGCGCCTCGATGCGGCGGCGATTGCGCGCATCGGCACCTACCTCGGTGCGCCGGTGTCGTTCGCCACGGTCGACGAGGCGATCGACTACGTGTCGGTCGTCGCCGCGCCGTTCGGCGTCAAGCAACGCGAGGACTGGCGCGAACTCGTCGAGCCGGCGCTCCGGCGCGACGGCGAGCGCTGGGTGCTTCACTACGATCCGCGCATCGCGGTGCCGTTCAAGTCGGTGACCCCGGAAGGCGCGGCGGCGGCCGAGGCCGCGATGTGGAAACTCTACGACGCGATTCGCGGCCCGACGCTGATCGTGCGCGGCGAGCACTCGGACCTGCTGACGCGCGAGACGCTGTTCGAGATGCAGGCGCGCCATCCCAGCGCGCAGGGTGCCGAGGTCCCGGGTGTCGGCCACGCGCCGACGTTCATGTTCGAGAACGAAATCGCGCTGGTGCGCGACTTCCTGGTGCAGTGAGGCGACGATGCGGATCGAACGACTGGATCACCTGGTGCTGACGGTGCGCGACATCGCGGCGACCTGCGACTTCTACTCGAAGGTGCTCGGCATGCAGGTCGTGACCTTCGGCGCCGGCCGCAAGGCGCTGGCTTTCGGGCAGCAGAAGTTCAACCTGCACGAGGCAGGGCGGGAGTTCGAGCCCAAAGCCGACCGGCCGACCCCGGGCTCCGCGGATCTCTGCCTGATCGCGGACGGCGCGCTCGCCGACGTGATCGATCACCTGCGCACCTGCGGCGTTCCCGTTCTCGAGGGGCCGGTGCAGCGGACCGGCGCGCTGGGGCCGATCACCTCCGTGTACTTCCGCGATCCCGACCGGAACCTGATCGAGGTGTCGACGTACGGTGCGGCGTAAGCGGCGGTAGTCGCGGGGTCAGAAGATCCCGGCCGCCAGTCCGGCGGCCAACGCAGCGCCGAGGTCACGCGCGGTCGCGAGATCCGCTTCCGGGACCGTCTTTCTCGCCCGGATCTGCTCCGGCGTCTGCGCCCCGTTGCGCACGATCGTCGGCGGCGCCACTTCCTTCAATCGCAGCCCGGTCGCGATGCGCTGGAGCTGGCGAGCGGCGCCCGCGCCGTCGGTGCCGGCGGCGATCAGGGCCGCGTACGGCCGGCCGTTCACCTGGTCGAGCGCGTCGTAGTAGATGCGGTCGAAGAAGTCCTTCATCAGTCCCGCCATCGACGCCAGGTTCTCCGGGGTGGCGAAGAGATAGCCGTCGGCGGCGAGCACGTCGGCCGATGACGCGTCGGGCGCATGCAGCAGCCGCGTCTCGACCGCGCGCTCGCTCCGGGCCCCTTCGACCGCCGCGCGCGCCAGTTGCTCGGCCGCACCGGTCATCGAGTGATAGACCACGAGCAGCTGCTTCATCGTTTCGCGCGGGCGGCCGGGTCCTGCAGGAAGAAGGCCGCGAGCAGCGCATACCACTCGGGGAACGCACGCTGCAGCGCCCCGGGCTCGACGAAGAACGCCTCGCTCGTGACCGCGAAGAACTCGGCCTGGTCGTGCGCCGCGTACGGATCGAACGGCAGGTGGGCGTAGAACCGGTCCGCGTCCGCGCTGTCCGGGTCGATGCCTTCCGGCAGTTCGGACTCGATGAGCTCGAGTTCCGACAGGAAGCGCTCGAAGGTGTCGTCGAGCACGTTCATCCACGACCGGGGCTCGAGGCCGGCGTGCAGTTCGCGCGACAACGGCGGGCAACCGTCGGCGGCGCCGTCGAGCAGGTCGATCTTGTGCACGAACTCGTGGATCACCACCGAGTAGGCGGACCCGGTGTCCGTCGTGCGGCGCTGCGCGTCTTCCCACGACAGCAGCAACGGACCGCCCTCCCACGCCTCGCCGCTGATCGGTTCGGTGTACTCGTGCACCACGCCGTCCTCGTCCGCCACGCTGCGTGGCACGAGGAACTCGCCCGGGTAGACCACGATGCTCGACCAGCCGCGGTACCACTCGAGGCCGAGGTTCAGGATTGGCAGGCACGCCTGGACGGCGATGTTGACCTGCATCCCGGCGCTGAGCTCGAGATCGCCCGCGGTCGACATCTCCTTCTCGGCCAGCAAGCGGCTGGCGAGATCGCGCAGCCGCGACGCCTCGTCGGCCGTCAGGTCCGCCGTGCACGGCAGGGCGGACCGCGCGGCGCTCCAGAGGTCGTCCGGAATGGCGACCGCATTCGAGCGCGTGAAGTGGCCGAGCAGCGTCTTCAGCATCGTGCGATTGTGCCGGAGCGAGCCCCCCTCCCTATAATTTCGTCTCGACGCTGTTCCCCCTGATGGCCGTAACCCGCTCCCCTGCCGATCCGTCGGTGCCCGCCGACGCCGGCGGGCTGGCCGCGCTCGATCTCGCGCGCACGCGCGAGCTCGTCGAGCCGCTCTACCAGGACCGCGCGTTGCGCACGGGCGAGCCGTTCCTCGCGCACGCCGAGGGCATCGCCGCCATCGTCGAGCCGCTGCGGCCGGATCCCGACCTGCTGGCCGCCGCCTACCTCTTCGGCGTGTACGACGTGCTGCGCGAGCCCGACGAGTGGCTGCGCGCGCGCTTCGGCGCCGGCGTCGCGCAACTCGTCGCCGACCTGCGGCAGCTGATGCGCCTGTCGGAGCTCACGCGCACCCAGGGCGATGCCGGCGGCAAGGCGCACGGCATGGACGACCAGGCCGAGGCATTGCGCCGCATGCTGCTGGCGATGGCCAACGACCTGCGCGTCGTGCTGCTGCGGCTGGCGTCGCGCCTGCAGACGCTGCGCTACTACGCCGCGAACCGGCAGCCCGGAGCGGAGCCGTTCGCGCGCGAAACCCTGATGCTGTACGCGCCGCTCGCCAATCGCCTCGGCATCTGGCAGATGAAGTGGGAGCTCGAGGACCTGGCGTTCCGCTTCATCGAGCCGGACACCTACAAGCAGGTCGCGCGGCTGCTCGAGGAGAAGCGCGTCGAGCGCGAGGCGTTCATCGTGACGGCGCTGGAACGCGTGCGTTCGATGCTGAAGGACGCGGGGATCGCGGGCGAGGTGACCGGCCGGCCCAAGCACATCTACAGCATCTTCAACAAGATGCGGACCAAGGGCCTGGCGTTCGAACAGCTCTACGACGTGCGCGGCCTGCGCGTGATCGTCGACGAGGTCCCGCAGTGCTACCAGGTGCTGTCCCTCGTGCACCAGGCGTGGAACCCGATCGCCACCGAGTACGACGACTACATCGCGCGGCCCAAGCCCAATGGCTACCAGTCGCTGCACACCGTGGTCGCCGATGCGGACGGCCGCGCGCTCGAAGTGCAGATCCGCACGCGCGCGATGCACGAGTTCGCCGAGCTCGGCGTGGCAGCCCACTGGCGCTACAAGGAAGGCGGCAAGGCGCACGCGACCGACGAGCAGCGCGTGGCGTGGCTGCGGCAGCTGCTCGCGTGGCGCGACGAGGTCGAGGCGCCGCCGCAGGCAGCCGGGGCCCAGCGCGACGAGCGCATCTACGTGCTGACCCCGCAGGCGCGGGTGGTGGAGCTGCCGGCCGGTGGCACGCCGATCGACTTCGCGTACCACATCCACTCCGAGCTCGGGCATCGCTGCCGAGGCGCCAAGGTCAACGGCGCGATGGTGCCGTTGAACACGCCGCTCGCGAACGGGCAGACCGTCGAGATCATTTCCACGAAGATCGGCGGACCGAGCCGGGACTGGCTGAACGCGGACCTGGGCTTCCTGAAGAGCGCGCGCTCCCGGGCCAAGGTGCGGCAGTGGTTCAACGCGCTCGAGCTCGCGCAGTCTGTTGCGACGGGGCGCGAACTGGTCGAGAAGGAACTGCAGCGCCTCGGGAAGACCGCGGTGAAGCTCGACGACCTGGCCAAGCGGCTGGGGTTTGACAAGGTCGACGAGCTCTGCGCGGCGGCGACCAAGGAGGAGTTCAGCCTGCGGTCGATCGAGCAGGCGCTCGCGCCCGCCGTTACCGGGCCCGAGCTGACCCCGGGCCTGCTGGTCGGCAAGCCGAAGGAGGCGCCGGCGGGCAAGGGCAAGGTGCTGGTCGTCGGTGTCGATTCGCTGCTGACCCAGCTCGGCCGCTGCTGCCGCCCGGCGCCGCCCGACGAGATCGTCGGCTACGTGACGCGCGGTCGCGGCGTCTCGATCCATCGCGTCAACTGTTCGAACCTGCTGGCCCTGACGCAGCGCGAGCCCGAGCGCGTGGTCGAAGTGGCCTGGGGGCAGCAGGCCAATGCGCTCTACCCGGTCGAACTGCTGCTGATGGCGCAGGACCGCCAGGGACTGCTGCGCGACATCTCGGAGGTGTTCTCGCGCGAGAAGATCAACGTGATCGGCGTGAACACGGGCAGCGCGAAGGGCGAGGCGAGGATGCTGTTCACGGTCGAGGTCGGCAGCGCGGCCGACGTCAGCCGGGTGCTCGCGCTGGTGCGCGAGGTCAAGGGCGTGTTCGCTGCGCGGCGCCGATAGGCGGCGCCTCGACCGCCCGATGGCTGCTGATATACTTCTTTCCTTTCAGGCGCGTAGCTCAGCTGGTTAGAGCACCACCTTGACATGGTGGGGGTCGTTGGTTCGAGTCCAATCGCGCCTACCAAACACAGCAACGAGAGGCCGAACCATGACGTTCCGAACTACGTTCACCGGCAGCTGAGCCCCGGGACGAGTTCGCCTTTCGAAGGAAAAAGTGCGGCCTCGACCGCACTTTTTTTTTGCCAAGGACCTCCAGATGGTTTCGATTCGATTGCCCGACGGCTCCAGCCGTTCCTACGACCACCCGGTGACGGTCGCCGAGGTGGCCGCCTCCATCGGGCCGGGCCTCGCCAAGGCGGCGGTGGCCGGCCGCGTCGACGGCAAGGTGGTCGACACGTCCCACCGCATCGAACAGGATGCCGAGGTCGCGATCGTGACGGACCGGGACGCGGACGGCCTCGAGGTGCTCCGGCACTCGACGGCGCACCTGCTCGCGTATGCGGTGAAGGAACTCTTCCCCGATGCGCAGGTGACGATCGGCCCGGTCATCGACAACGGCTTCTACTACGACTTCGCCTACAAGCGCGCCTTCACGCCGGAGGACCTCGACGCGATCGAGAAGAAGATGGCCGAACTGGCGAAGAAGGACGAGCCGGTCGTTCGCGAAGTGTGGAAGCGCGACGACGCCGTGAAGTTCTTCGAGTCGATCGGCGAGAGGTACAAGGCCGAGATCATCGCGTCGATCCCGGCCAACGAGGACATCTCTCTCTATCGGGAGGGCGGCTTCATCGACCTGTGCCGTGGCCCCCACGTGCCGTCGACGGGGAAACTCAAGGTCTTCAAGCTGATGAAGGTCGCCGGCGCCTACTGGCGCGGTGACAGCGCGAACGAGCAGTTGCAGCGCATCTACGGCACGGCCTGGGGCAAGAAGGAAGACCAGGACGCGTACCTGAAGATGCTCGAGGAGGCCGAAAAGCGCGACCACCGCAAGCTCGGCAAGGAACTCGACCTGTTCCACTTCCAGGAAGAGGCGCCCGGCCTGATCTTCTGGCACCCGAAGGGCTGGGCGATCTGGCAGGCGGTCGAGCACTACATGCGGCAGGTGTACCGCGACAACGGCTACGACGAGGTCAAGGCGCCGCAGATCCTCGATCGCACGCTGTGGGAGAAGTCGGGGCACTGGGAGAAGTACCGCGAGAACATGTTCACGACCGAGTCGGAGAACCGGTACTACGCGCTCAAGCCCATGAACTGCCCGGGGCACATCCAGATCTACAACGCGAACCTGCACAGCTACCGCGAACTGCCGCTGCGCTACGGCGAGTTCGGCGCGTGCCACCGCAACGAGTCCTCGGGTTCGCTGCACGGGCTGTTCCGGGTGCGCGGCTTCACCCAGGACGATGGCCACATCTTCTGCACGGAAGACCAGATCCTGGACGAGTGCGTGGCGTACACGTCGCTGCTGCAGACGGTCTACCGCGACTTCGGATTCGAGCACATCCTCTACAAGGTCTCGACGCGGCCGGAGATGCGCATCGGCTCGGACGAGGTCTGGGACAAGGCCGAGGCCGCCCTGATGGAGTCGCTGAAGCGCTCCGGCGTCGAGTTCGCGATTTCTCCGGGCGACGGCGCCTTCTACGGGCCGAAGATCGAGTACACCCTGAAGGACGCCATCGGCCGCGAGTGGCAGTGCGGCACGATGCAGGTCGACTTCTCGATGCCGAGCCGGCTTGGCGCCGAGTACGTGGCCGAGGACAACAGCCGCAAGACGCCGGTGATGCTGCACCGGGCCATCGTCGGCTCGATGGAGCGATTCATCGGGATGCTGATCGAGAACCACGCCGGGGCCATGCCGCCGTGGCTGGCGCCGGTCCAGGTTGCGGTCGCCAACATCTCCGAAGGGCAGGCCGATTACGCCGAGAGCGTTGTCCAAACGCTGAAAAAACAAGGCTTTAGGGCCGAGGTGGATTTGCGCAACGAGAAGATCACCTATAAAATCCGCCAGCTTAGCCTGCAGAAAGTTCCGTACATCCTCGTCGTCGGGGAAAAGGAGAAGCAGGCTGTGTCGGAAGAAATGCGGGTGGCCGTGCGAGCCCGTGGTGGCGTGGATCTGGGCGTGATGCCCCTGTCCGCCTTCGCCGAGCGTCTGTCGACGGACGTTCGCGAACGCCGCAACGTGGTGGGCGCGGCTTAGTTTTTAATCTTCGGAGAAGACAACCATCGCTAAAGACAGTGGCCACCGGATCAACGGTGAAATCAATACGCCGGAGATACGTCTCGTCGGTATCGAAGGTGAAGCGCTCGGTGTGGTGAAGCTTCAGGACGCGTTTCGCATGGCCGAGGAAGCGCAGGTTGATCTGGTCGAGATTGCTCCAACGGCCGTGCCGCCGGTCTGTCGACTGATGGACTACGGCAAGTTCAAGTACCAGGAGCAGAAGAAGGCCCACGAGGCCAAGCAGAAGCAAAAGCAAATTCAGATAAAGGAAGTCAAGTTCCGTCCCCAGACGGACGACAACGACTACCAGACGAAGCTGCGGAACCTGGTGCGGTTCCTCGAAGAGGGCGACAAGGCGAAGATCACGTTGCGGTTCCGGGGGCGCGAGATGGCGCACCAGGAATTCGGCTACAAGCTGCTCGAGCGGCTGCGCGACGACCTCGTGGCGCTGTCGGTGGTGGAGTCGATGCCGCGACTGGAAGGCCGGCAGATGGTGATGGTGCTGGCACCGAAGAAGAAGAAATAGGTTTCGCAGCGCCGCGCTGGCTGGACTGGGCGGGGCGAGGCAGCAGGAGGCCGGCGACGAAGGTCGGCGGCCATGACAGCGGTAGCCGCCGACGAGCTCGGTGGCAATACAAGTGAAGGCGGGCTCCGAAGTCTCCGCAAGGAGCGCCTGCCGACATCCAAGAAAGGGACGGCCCACGATGCCGAAGATGAAGACGAAGAAGAGCGCTGCGAAGCGCTTCGAGATCCGCCCCGGCGGCTCGATCAAGCGGGGACAGGCGTTCAAGCGCCACATCCTCACGAAGAAGACCACCAAGGCCAAGCGTCACCTGCGCGGCGCCGTCACGCTGCACGAGGCAGACGTGAAGTCGGTGCGTCGCATGATGCCGTACGCGTAAGGGGAGACGACCATGCCAAGAGTCAAACGTGGTGTAACCGCCCGCGCGCGGCACAAGAAGGTCCTGGCGAAGGCCGCCGGCTTCACGCGGCGCCGCAATAACGTCTTCCGCGTGGCCAAGGAAGCGGTGATGAAAGCGGGGCAGTACGCCTACCGCGATCGCCGCAACAAGAAGCGCGTCTTCCGCGCCCTCTGGATCGCCCGCATCAACGCGGCGGTGCGCGAGCACGGAATCACGTACAGCGCCTTCATGAACGGGCTCAACAAGGCCGAGATCGGGCTGGACCGCAAGGTGCTCGCCGACATGGCCGTGCTCGACAAGCCGGGTTTTGCGGCGGTCGTCGACAAGGTCAAGGCCACGCTCGCCGCCTGATTGCGCGACTGATCGTTTTGGGGCCGCCCGCGCGGCCCGAGACATTCCGAACGGGGCCTGCGAACACGGGCCCCGTTCTTTTTTCCTCACTCGGAACACATGTCGTCAGACCTCGATCAACTGGTGGCCGAAGCCGGCGCCGCATTCGCCGCGGTGACGCAGCCCGCGGCGCTCGAAAACGAGAAGGCGCGGTTCCTCGGCAAGTCGGGCGCGATCACCGAGCGCCTGAAGGGCCTCGGCAAACTCGCGCCCGAAGAGAAGCGTGAGCAGGGCGCGCGCATCAACGCCGCCAAGGAAGCGATCGAGCGGTTGCTCGCCGACCGGCGCCAGGCGCTGGCCGACGCACAGTTGGCCGAGCGCCTGGCGGCCGAGTCGATCGACGTGACGCTGCCCGGTCGCCGGCGCAGCCCGGGCGGCATCCATCCCGTCGCCCGGACCTGGATCCGCATCGAGGAAATCTTCCACTCGATCGGATTCGACGTCGCCGACGGTCCCGAGATCGAGAACGACTGGTACAACTTCACGGCGCTGAACAGCCCCGAGAACCATCCGGCGCGCTCGATGCAGGACACGTTCTACGTCGACGCGAACGACGCGCACGGCAAGCCGCTGCTGCTGCGCACGCACACGAGCCCGATGCAGGTGCGCTACGCGCGCATGCACACGCCGCCGATCAAGGTGATCGCGCTCGGGCGGACCTACCGGGTCGACAGCGATGCGACCCACTCGCCGATGTTCCATCAGGTCGAGGGCCTGTGGATCGACGAGAACATCAGCTTCGCGGACCTGAAGGCGGTCTACACGGACTTCCTGCGCTGCTTCTTCGAGACGGACGACCTGGTCGTCCGCTTCCGGCCGTCGTACTTCCCGTTCACCGAGCCGTCGGCCGAGATCGACATGATGTTCACCAGCGGACCGGGGAAGGGCCAGTGGCTCGAGATCTCGGGTTCCGGGCAGGTGCATCCCAACGTGGTGCGCAACTTCGGGCTCGATCCCGAGCGCTACATCGGCTTCGCGTTCGGTTCGGGCATCGAGCGGCTGGCGATGCTGCGCTATGGCATCGACGACCTGCGGATCTTCTTCGAAGGCGACCTGCGCTTCCTGAAGCAGTTCAACTAGGGCGCGGAGACGAACATGCAATTCTCGGAACAGTGGCTGCGCCAGTACGCGAACCCGGCGATCGGCAGCGATGAACTGGCGCATCGCCTGACGATGAGCGGACTCGAGGTGGAAGAGTCGGTGCCCGTGGCGCCGCCGTTCAGCGGGATCGTCGTGGCCCGCGTGCTCGCGGTGGCCAAGCACCCGAACGCGGACAAGCTGACCGTGTGCGAGGTGGACGCCGGCACGGGCGCGAAGCTCACCATCGTGTGCGGCGCGCCTAACGTGGCGGCCGGGCTGCGCGTGCCGTGCGCGCTCGAAGGCGCGGTGCTGCCGGGCGACTTCCGCATCAAGCGCACGACGATGCGCGGCGTGGAGTCGCAGGGAATGCTGTGCTCGGCGCGCGAACTCGGACTGTCGGAGGACCACAGCGGCCTGATGATCCTCGACGCCGACGCGCCCATCGGCCAGGACATCCGGGCGGCACTCGACCTCGACGACCGCAAGCTGACGATCAAGCTCACACCGAACCGGGCGGACTGCCTGAGCGTGGTCGGCGTCGCGCGCGAAGTGGCAGCCATCACGGGCGCGGCGCTCCAGCTGCCGGCGTTCGATCCGGTCGCGCCGCAGATCGACGACCGCCTGCCGGTCCGGGTCGAGGCGCCCGACCTGTGCGGCCGTTTCTCCGGGCGCGTGATCCGCGGCGTGGATGCCCGCGCGCCGACGCCGGACTGGATGAAGCAGCGCCTCGAGCGCAGCGGCCAGCGGCCGATCTCCGCGCTGGTCGACATCTCCAACTACGTGATGCTGGAACTCGGACGTCCGTCGCACGTGTTCGACCTCGACAAGGTGACGCGCGGGCTGACGGTCCGGTGGGGCCGCGCCGGCGAGCAACTGGTCCTGCTGAACGGGCAGACGGTGGCGGTCGACGCAGGCGTCGGCGTGATCTGCGACGACGCGGGCGTGGAAGCGATGGCCGGCATCATGGGCGGCGACGCCACCGCGGTGTCGCTCGACACGCGCAACGTCTACGTCGAGGCGGCGTTCTGGTGGCCCGACTCGATCCGCGGCCGCGCGCGCCGCTACAACTTCTCGACCGACGCGGCGCACCGCTTCGAGCGCGGCGTCGACTTTGCCACGACCGTCGACCACCTCGAGTACATCACGCGCCTGATCCTCGACATCTGCGGCGGGCAGCCAGGCCCGGTCGACGACACCATGCTCGCCCTGCCGGAGCGCAGGCCGGTGGCGATGCGGGTCGAACGCTGCCGCCGGGTGCTTGGCATCCCGATCGAGGCACGGGACATGGCCGACGCCTTCCGGCGGCTGGGCCTCGCGTTTGAAGAGGAGCCAGATCGTTTCGTCGTCACGCCGCCGTCGTACCGCTTCGACCTCGAGATCGAGGAAGACCTGATCGAGGAAGTCGCGCGCCTGTTCGGCTTCGAGCGCATCCCGGCCGACCCGCCGCGTGCCGCGGCGCAGATGCAGATGCGCCGCGAAGCGCGGCGCTCCATGCACGACGTCCGGCGGGTGCTCGCGCGCGACGGCTACCAGGAGCTGGTGAACTACTCGTTCGTCGACGCGGCCTGGGAGCAGGACTTCGCGGGCAACCCGGATCCGATCCGCGTCCTGAACCCGATCGCCAGCCAGATGTCCGTGATGCGGACGACGCTGCTCGGCGGCCTGGTCGCGGGCCTGGGCTACAACCTGAACAGGAAGCAGGACCGCGTGCGCCTCTTCGAAGTCGGCCGCGTGTTCATGCGGGATCCCGAGGTGCCCGATGGGCCGCTCTCCGTGCGGGGGATCGCACAACCGACCGTCGTGTCCGGGCTCGCCTATGGGCCGGCGGACGACGAGCAGTGGGGCGTGGCGAGCCGCGATGTCGACTTCTACGACGTCAAGGGCGATGTCGAACGGCTGTTCGCGCCCGTGCCCGTGCGCTTCGTCCGCGCGGAGCATCCGGCCCTGCATCCGGGACGCAGTGCTTTCGTTGAAGCAGACGGCGCGACCGTCGGCTTCGTCGGCGAACTGCACCCTCGGTTGCAGCAGAAGTACGAACTGCCGAAAGCCGCGGTCGTGTTCGAACTGGATCTGGCGCCGCTGCTGGTGCGCCCGCTGCCCCGTTTCAGCCCCGTGTCGAAGTTCCAGCCGGTGACGCGGGACATCTCGATCACCGTCGACGAGGCCCTTCCGGTCGCGGCGATCGAGGACGCGGTGGCGGCGATGTCGACCGCGGACGGCCGCCTGTCGGCGCTCCGCGAGTTTCGCCTGTTCGACGTGTATCGTCCCCGAGGCGATTCAAGCAAAGTCGCCGAAGCGAGTGCTAACGCCTTGTTAAATAAAGAGAAGAGCCTTGCGTTCCGGATTGTTCTGCAAGATACTGAACGCCCCCTGAACGACGACGATGCGGAGGCTGCTGTTAGCGCGGTCGTCGAGGGGCTCGAGAAACAGTGCGGAGCGCGGTTGCGCCGATAGACCAGGCATGCAGGACGATCCTCACACCACTCCCGGCTTCAAGCTGCCGGACGCCGCTCGCGCGGACACGTCCCATGACGACGCTGCCGAGCGCGGCGCGAAGACGATGACGAAGGCCGAACTCGCCGAGGCCCTGTTCGACCGCCTGGGCCTGAACAAGCGCGAGGCCAAGGACATGGTCGACGGCTTCTTCGACGAGATCCGCCAGGCGCTCGAGCGCGGCGAGTCGGTGAAACTGTCCGGGTTCGGCAATTTCCAGTTGCGCGACAAGCCGCAGCGGCCGGGCCGCAATCCCAAGACGGGCGAGGAGATCGCGATCACGGCGCGGCGGGTGGTGACCTTCCATGCCAGCCAGAAGCTGAAGGCGGCTGTCGCCCGGGCGACCGGCGTCCACTGACGGCGGCACGCCGTCGTTCCTCGCCTCGCTCCTGAACCATGCAGCGCTCCGAAGCCCCGGTGGTCCTGCCGCCGATCCCGGCCAAGCGCTACTTCACCATCGGCGAGGTCAGCGAACTGTGCGGCGTGAAGCCGCACGTGCTGCGCTACTGGGAGCAGGAGTTCACGCAGCTGAAGCCGGTCAAGCGGCGCGGCAACCGCCGCTACTACCAGCACCACGAAGTGCTGCTCGTGCGCCGCATCCGCGAACTGCTGTACGAGCAGGGCTTCACGATCAACGGCGCGCGCAACCGGCTCGACGAGAACGAGCGCTCGCCGCGGGCCCACGCGCGCGCCAACGGCAACGGCAAGCACGCCGAGGGCCTCGATATCGCAGCGATCCGCAAAGAAGTCGAGTCCATCCGCAAAATCCTGCGTGGCGAGTAGCCCGGCACGGATATAATCGCGGCCTTCGGGGCGTAGCGCAGCCTGGTAGCGCACTTGCATGGGGTGCAAGGGGTCGCGAGTTCGAATCCCGCCGCCCCGACCATGAGTTCCAGCGGAGACGGCCGGTGTGCGTGAGCACACCGGCCACTTCGTTTCTACGATGCGCATCCTAGTTTCCAACGACGACGGCTACCTTGCGCCCGGCATCGCCGCCCTGGCGGCGGCCATGCGTCCGCTGGGCGACGTCACCGTCGTGGCGCCCGAGCAGAACAGCAGCGGCGCCAGCAACTCGCTGACGCTCAACCGCCCGCTCACCGTCTGGCAGGCCGCCGACGGCACGACCGTCGTCAACGGCACGCCGAGCGACTGCGTGCACGTGGCGCTGACCGGCCTGCTCGACCACCGGCCCGACCTGATCGTCTCCGGCATCAACAACGGCCAGAACATGGGCGACGACACGATCTACTCCGGGACCGTGGCCGCCGCGATGGAGGGCTACCTGTTCGGGATTCCCGCGATCGCGTTCTCCCTGGTCGACAAGGGCAACGCGCACCTCGACAGCGCCGCCCGCGTCGCGCACGACATCGTCGCGCGCTACCTGTCCCGCCCGATCGCCGCGCCGTTCCTGCTGAACGTCAACATCCCGAATCTGCCCTATGCCGAAGTCAAGGGCGTGCAGTGCACGCGCCTCGGCAAGCGGCATCCATCCGAGCCGGTCGTGAAGATGCTGAACCCGCGCGGCGAGCCGATCTACTGGATCGGCCCGGCGGGGCAGGCGCGCGTGGGCGGCCCGGGCACCGACTTCCACGCGACGGCATCGGGCTATGTGTCCGTCACGCCGCTGCAGATCGACCTGACGCACGACGACCAGCTCGGCGCGGTGAGCGACTGGCTGCAGGCCACCACGTGAAGCGCGCGCCGATGCCGGCCCCGGGTTCCGCCGATCACGGCGGCCTGAACTCGTCGCGTGTCCGCGATCGCATGGTCGATCGCGTCCGCGAACTCGGTGTGCGCGACCCGCGCGTGCTCGACGCCATGCGCAGCGTGCCGCGTCATCTGTTCGTCGACGAGGCCCTGGCCAGCCGCGCATACGAGGACACGGCGCTGCCGATCGGCCACGGCCAGACGATCTCGCAGCCCTATATCGTCGCGCGCATCGCGGAACTCGCGCTCGAGGGCATCGCCGATCCGCGGGCGGCGCGGCTGCTCGAGGTCGGCACCGGCTGCGGGTACGCGGCAGCCGTCATGGCGCAACTGTTCGGCGACGTGGTCAGCATCGAGCGCCTGCGCGCGTTGCACGACCGCGCGCGGGAGAACCTTCGGCCGCTGCGCCTGCCCAATCTGCGGCTCGTGTTCGGTGACGGCAACCGCGGCGTCGCCGCGGGAGCGCCGTACGATGCGATCGTCGCGGCGGCGGCGGGAGATGAACTGCCGCCGGCCTGGATCGAGCAGTTGAAGCCGGGCGGACGCATCGTCGCTCCGGTCGGCGCGCTGCACCAGCAGTTGATCGTCGCGATCAAGGATGCGAGTGGACGCGTGCAGAAGACAGGCAAGGAAGCCGTCCGTTTCGTGCCGTTGCGCGGCGGCGTTGGCTGAGGGTCACTGATGAAGATTGCGGGAAAGACATTCGCGGTGCTGCTGCTGATGGCCCTGGGCGCGTGCTCGTCGCAAAAGCCCGCGCCGGTCGTCGATCGTTCCGGCACGCCCAGCGCGGCGCGTGCCCCGGCCGTGGCGGAGAAGCCCGTCCCGGCATCGCGCGAAGCGAAGGACGGTGTCTACACCGTGCAGCGCGGCGACACGCTGTACAGCATCGCGATGGACTTTGGCGTCGACGTGCGCGAACTCGCGCGGTGGAACCAACTGCCGGATGCGAGCGTGCTCCGGATCGGTCAGTCGCTGCGCATCGCGCCGCCGGCGGAGGCGGCCGGCGCGACGGTGACGCCCATCACACCGGGCGGATCGACCGAAGTGCGTCCCCTGCCGGCGCCCGGCGGCCCCGTCGTGGCGACGCCGCTGCCGCCGAGCACGACGGCACCCGCACCCACCACGCAGGAATCCGCACCGGCTGCGAAACCGGACGCGGCCCCGACGTCGCAGTGGCTGTGGCCGAGCGCGGGCAAGGTGATCGACGGGTTCGATGCGCCCCGCAACAAGGGCATCGATATCGGCGGCGACGAAGGCGAACCGGTCCGGGCCGCCGCCGACGGTGAAGTCGTTCACGTCGGCAGCGCGCTGCGGGGGTACGGCAACCTGGTGATCCTTCGCCATGCGGGCGATTACGTCACCGCGTACGGCCACAACCGAAAGATCCTCGTTTCGCAGGGCCAGCAGGTCAAACGCGGCCAGCAGATCGCTGAACTGGGGCGAACCGACAGCGATCGTCCGAAGCTTCACTTTGAGATACGTCACCAGGGCAAGCCGCTCGATCCGGTCAAATACCTCCCACCACGTTGAGGTTTTCGACTGCATAGATGGCTCCCCACACCGAGCGCCCGCCAGGTGCGCCGGTCCAACCGCCCGCCGCTGAACCGGCGGCCGACAGCGACGACGCGAACTTCACGCCCGAAGCCGCGGACGCGGAGCGCGAGTTCGAGGCCGCGGCGGCGCAGTCGACCGATACCACCGCCGCGCTCGATTTCCCAGACACCGACAACGTCCAGCGCTACCTGACTGCCATCGGCGCGCACCGCCTGATGACGCCGGACGAGGAGCACGCGACGGCTGTGCGCGCGCGGGCCGGCGACTTCGGGGCACGCCAGGCGATGATCGAACGCAACCTGCGGCTCGTCGTGTCGATTGCCAAGCACTACGCCAACCGGGGCCTGGCGCTGCTCGACCTCATCGAGGAAGGCAACCTCGGCCTGATCCACGCGCTGGAGAAGTTCGATCCGGAACGCGGCTTCCGCTTCTCCACCTACGCCACCTGGTGGATCCGCCAGACCATCGAGCGTGCCGTGATCAACCAGGCCCGCACGATCCGCCTGCCGGTGCACGTCGTGCGCGAACTGCAGCACGTGATCCGCGCCAAGCGCCATCTCGAGATGGAACTCGAGGACGCGAGCCATGAAGTGCGGATGGAGGACATCGCGCATCTCACCGGCAAGAGCGTCGACGACGTCGAGGACATCCTGAGGTTCAGCGCCACCCCGGCGTCGCTCGACGCGCCGCTCGATGCGGATCCGGACAGCACGCTCGCCGACCTGCTGGTCGACGTTGGCGCCGAGGCGCCGGAAGCGAGCGCGGTCCGCCACGAACTCGAGGCGCGCGTGCACGAGTGGCTCAGCGGGCTGTCGGACAAGCAGAGGCTGGTCATCGAGCGGCGGTTCGGGCTTGACGAGCAGGAGCCGGCCACGCTCGACGCCCTTGCGGTCGAACTGTCCCTCACGCGCGAACGCGTGCGGCAGATCCAGCAGGATGCGCTGGCGCGGCTCAAGCGCACGCTGACGGCCGGTGGCATCGGCCGCGACGCGGTCCTCTGACGCTCCCCGGCACTGTTTCCGGGGCTCCCCGCGGGGGCTCAGTAGAATCGGCGCATGACGCCGGTGCTCGTCTTCGACATCGAAACCGTTCCCGACGTGGCCGGCCTGCGGCGCTTGCGCGCGGAATGGTCCGGGCTCGCCGACGCCGAGGTCGCGGAGCGTGCGTTCGCCGAGCGCCGCGAGAAGACGGGCAGCGACTTCCTGCCGCTGCATCTGCATCGCGTGGTCGCCATTTCGTGCGTGCTGCGCAGCGACGCCGGCTTTCGGGTCGGTTCCATCGGGTCGCTGACGGACACCGAAGGGTCCCTGATCCAGGCCTTCTTCGGAACGATCGAGCGCTACACCCCCCAATTGGTGAGCTGGAACGGCGGCGGCTTCGACCTGCCGGTGCTTCACTACCGCGGCCTGCTGGCGGGCGTGTCGGCGGCCCGCTACTGGGAACTGGGCGATGACGACCGCGAGTTCCGTTACAACAACTACATCGGCCGGTATCACACGCGGCACATGGACCTGATGGACCTGCTGGCGATGTACCAGCCGCGCGCCAGCGCGCCGCTGGACGATCTGTCGAAGCTCGCCGGATTCGCGGGCAAGCTCGGGATGGACGGCGCGCGCGTGTGGGACGCCTACCTCGCCGGGCAACTCGGGCAGATCCGCGACTACTGCGAGACCGACGTCGTCAACACCTACCTGCTGTTCAACCGGTTCCAGAAGATGCGTGGCGTGCTGACTTCGGAGCAGCATCGCGCGGAAGAGGCGCTGGTGCGCGAGACGCTCGCCCACCTGCCGGCACCGCACTGGAAGGCCTACCTCGCAGCGTGGCCCGCGGCCTAGGTCCCAGGGAAGGCGACACATTCTCCGCTCTGGTCGAGTCGCTCGACCAGGAGGGGCGCGGCGTCGCGCACCGCGAAGGCAAGGCGGTCTTCATCGAAGGCGCCTTGCCCGGCGAACGCGTGGTCTACGAGCGGCGCAAGAACAAGCCGAGCTACGAGACCGGACGCGTGGTGCGGATCGACCGCGCCTCGGCGCTCCGGGTCGCGCCGCGCTGTCCGCACGCCGGCCTGCACGAGGGCGCGTGCGGCGGCTGCTCGATGCAGCACGTGTCGGCACAGGCGCAGGTGGCGATCAAGCAGCGCGTGCTCGAGGACACGCTGTGGCACATCGGGCGCGTGCGGCCGGAGCGCATGCTGCGGCCGGTGGCGGGGCCGGCCTGGCGCTATCGCTTCCGCGCGCGCTTCTCGGTCCGCTACGTCCAGAAGAAGGGCGGCGTACTGGTCGGCTTCCACGAGCGCGCGAGCAGCTATGTGGCCGACATGCGCCAGTGCGAAGTCGTGCCCGAACACGTCAGCGCGCTGCTGGTGCCGCTGCGCGAACTGGTCGGCAGCCTGACGCTGCGCGAGCGCCTGCCGCAGATCGAACTCGCCGTGGCCGAGGGCGCGGCAGCGCCGCACACGGTGCTCGTGTTCCGCGTGCTCGCCGACCCGACGCCCGAGGACCGGTCCCGCCTGCGCGACTTCGGGGCGCGTCATGGCGTCGACGTCTGGCTGCAGTCGAAGGGGCCGGACACGGCGGCCCCGATGGATCCGGACCGTCGACCTCACCTGGACCTGGCGTTGCCCGAGTTCGGCGTGCGGATCCCGTTCGGCCCGACCGACTTCACCCAGGTGAACCACCGCATCAACGAGGTCCTCGTCGGCCGTGCGGTCCGGTTGCTCGATCCGCAGCCCGACGAGACGGTGGCCGACTTCTTCTGCGGGCTCGGCAACTTCACGCTGCCGCTCGCCACGAGGGCGCGCCTGGTGGTGGGCATCGAAGGCAGCGAGGCGCTGGTGCGACGGGCACGCGCGGCGGCCGAACTCAACGGCCTGGCGCCGCGCACCCGGTTCAGTGCGGCGAACCTCTTCGAGTGGACCGGTGAGGCCTGGCAACGGTTGATCGGCGCGCACGGACCGGTCGCGCGGGTGCTGATCGATCCGCCGCGCGAAGGCGCGCTCGAGCTGGCGCGCTCGCTCGCGTCGACCAGCGATCGACCGCGGCGGATCGTCTACGTCTCGTGCAATCCCGCGACGCTCGCGCGCGACTGCGCGGTCCTCGTGCACGAAGGGGCGTGGACGGTCCGGGCCGCGGGCGTGGTGAACATGTTCCCGCACACCTCGCACGTCGAGTCGATCGCCGTCCTCGAACCGGCGCCCTGACCGGGTCGAACGGGCCGCGGTCGCGCGGCGCGCTCTTGCGCCTGGTGGCGTTCAAAGTGAACGCCGGCCATGTTAAAATTTCGGGCTCACTTCGGCGGTGCAAGTGCTTCATTTGTCGAAGATTTTTCGTTCGGCACGCGCGCCTTGGCCGCTTCGGCGGCCGTCGTCGGCCGGTAACTCGTCCAGAAAACAAAGCAAAGGTTGAAATCATGGCGGTGGAAAGAACCCTGTCGATCATCAAGCCCGACGCAGTCGCGAAAAACGTCATCGGGAAGATCTATTCGCGCTTCGAGACCAACGGCCTGAAGGTCATTGCAGCGCGGATGATGTGGCTGTCGCGCACCGAAGCGGAGGGCTTCTACGCCGTGCACCGCGCGCGTCCCTTCTTCAAGGATCTGGTCGAGTTCATGGTGTCGGGGCCGATCATGGTCCAGGTGCTCGAAGGCGAAGGCGCCATTGCCAAGAACCGTGATCTGATGGGCGCGACCGATCCGAAGAAGGCGGCCGAAGGCACGATCCGCGCCGACTTCGCCGCGAGCATCGATGCGAACGCCGTGCACGGCTCGGATGGCCCCGAGACGGCGGCCGTCGAGATCGCGTACTTCTTCCCGCAGCTCAACGTCTACTCCCGCTGAGGGCGAGTCGCGCCGGTGTCCCGCGTCAACCTGCTCGGACTGGACCTCGCCGCGCTGGCGGCCTACACCGAGTCGCTCGGTGAGAAGCCGTTTCGCGCGCGCCAGCTCGCGCGCTGGATTCACCAGCATGGCGCGGGCGAGTTCGACGCGATGACCGATCTGGCGAAGTCGTTCCGTTCGAAGCTCGCCGAACACGCCGAGATCGTCGCGCCCGGCGTGCTGCGTGACTCGACCTCGTCGGACGGCACCCGCAAGTGGCTGCTCGACGTCGGCGCCGGCAATGCGATCGAGACCGTGTTCATTCCGGAAGACGATCGTGGCACGCTGTGCATCTCGACCCAGGCCGGTTGCGCCGTGAACTGCCTGTTCTGCTCCACCGGACGGCAGGGCTTCAATCGCAACCTGACCACGGCGGAGATCGTCGGGCAGCTCTGGTGGGCCGAGCACGCGCTGCGCCGCACGGCTGGGCTGGCCGCCGACGGTGAGCGCGTGATCAGCAACGTCGTCCTGATGGGCATGGGCGAGCCGCTGCAGAACTACGATGCCGTCGTGCCGGCGCTGCGCCTGATGCTGGACGATCATGCCTACGGCCTGTCGCGCCGGCGCGTGACGCTGTCGACCTCCGGCATGGTGCCGCAGATCGACCGGCTGGCCGACGACTGCGCCGTCGCCCTGGCGGTGTCGCTGCACGCCTCGAACGACGCGTTGCGCGACCGCCTGGTACCGCTCAATCGCAAATACCCGCTGCGCGAACTGCTGGCCGCCTGCCGGCGATACCTGCGTTCGGCGCCACGCGACTTCATCACGTTCGAGTACGTGATGCTGGAGGGCGTCAACGACACCGACGCGCATGCGGACGAACTGGTCGAGCTGGTGCGCGGCGTGCCGTGCAAGTTCAACCTGATCCCGTTCAATCCGTTTCCGGACGCGGGGCTCGGCCGTTCGCCGCCGGAGCGGATCCGGGCCTTTGCGCAGCGGCTCATCGATGCCGGCATCGTGACCACCACGCGCAAGACGCGCGGCGACGACATCGACGCGGCCTGCGGGCAACTGGCCGGCGAAGTGCAGGACCGCACGCGGGTCAGCGAGCGCAACCGGGGACGCGTGGTGCCGATCGTTTCGGCGACCCACTGAGGAGAGCAGATGACACTGGCGCGATTGGCGGGGGCCTTGCTGGCGAGTGTGCTGGCGGCGTGCACGACGACGACGGTCACCACGAGCAGTGGTGAAGTGGTGGCCAAGGGGCCGGAACGGGTCTTGGCGACCGCGAACACGGCGGACGCCCGCACGCGCGCCCGCGCCCGCGCCGATCTGGCCGCGGGGTATTACCGCACGGGGCAATTGGCCGTGGCACTCGACGAGGCGCGCCGCGCCGTGGCCATCGATCCCGGCTTCGCCGACGCCTACGGGCTGCTCGGCCTGATCTACATGGACATGAACGAGCGGGCGGACGCGGAAGCGAGTTTCCAGAAGGCCCTGAAGCTCGATCCGGCGGGTTCCGAACTCGCCAACAACTATGGCTGGTTCCTGTGCCAGACCGGACGCGAGCGTGAGTCGCTCCAGTACTTCGACCGCGCTTTGCGCGACCCGCTGTACACGACACCGGCGCGGGCCGCGCAGAACGCCGGCTCGTGCCTGATCAAGCTGAAGGACCACGCCGGTGCCGAGCGCTATCTGCGTCGCTCGTTCGAGCTGGACGCGACGAGCCCGGTGACGAAGTACCTGCTGGCGCGCACGTATCTGGTGACCGGCCAGGTCGACCGCGCCACCTTCTACTACAACCTGCTGGCCCGTTCCGTCGAGTCAACGCCCGAGACGCTCTGGCTCGGTTTGCGCATCGCCCGCGCCAACGGGGACCTGCGCACCGAGAGCCAGCTGGCCAACGAGTTGCGGGAGCGTTTCCCGCGTTCGCCCGAGGTGGCGGCGCTCGCACGGGGTGACTTCAATGACTGACGACGAAGTGCGCGCGGACGCCGCGCCGGCGGCCAGCGGCGAGCCCGCGTCCTTCGGCGCCCGGCTGGCGGCGGCGCGCGAGAGGGAGCGGCTCAGCGTCGGCGACATGGCCGCCCGGCTGCGCCTGCACGTGAACCAGGTGCGCGCGATCGAAGGCGAGAACCTCGCGCTATTGCCCGAGCCGGCCTACGTGCGCGGCTTCGTTCGCAGCTATGCGCGCTCGCTGGGACTGGATCCCGCTCCGCTCATCGACGACCTGAACGCCAAGCTCGCGCCTGCGACTGACTCGGTCGTGGACGGCATTGCGCGAGCGCGCGACTACTCGCCCGTGCGGGCCGCTGCGCACGAGCGGGCATCGCGCTCGCTGGTGCTCGGCCTGTCGCTCGTGGGCCTGGTTGCACTCGGGGCGCTGGGTTGGTACGCGACGCGCCAGCCCCGGCCAGAGGCTGTGCCGGCGCCAGCGCCCGCCGCCGCGCCGGCGTCGACCGCCGCCCCGGCTGCGCCGGCCGCGGCCACCGAGGCGCCCGGCACTGACAGCGCGAGCGCTGGCAGCGATGCCCAGCCGGCGGCGGCCACCGAGCCGGCGCCCGCGCCCTCGCAGCCGATGGATGAGGCGGGTGCGCTGCTCCTGCTGTCGTTCAGCGGGTCGTCGTGGGTCGAGGTCACCGATGCGAGCGGCAAGGTGGTCGTGTCCCAGACCGCGGGTGCCGGCGAGGCGATCCAGCCAGTCGGCAAGCCGCCGTTCTCCGTCGTCATCGGCGACGCGGCGAAGGCCACCGTCAAGGTGCGGGGAGCGGCGTTCGACCTGGAGCCCGTGACGCGAGCGAACATCGCGCGCTTCACCGTCAAGTGATTGCCGTGAACCAGCCGTTCGAACCCCTTGACTGCATGCCGGCGGCGGCGCGGCCGGCGCCGCGGCGCCGCTCGCGCCAGGTCACGGTGCGCTGGGGCCGCCGGGCGGTGCTGGTCGGCGGCGAGGCTCCCGTGGTCGTGCAGTCGATGACCAACACCGACACGGCCGACGCGATTTCCACCGCGGTGCAGGTGAAGGAACTCGCGCAGGCCGGCTCCGAAATCGTTCGCATCACCGTGAACTCCCCGGAGGCGGCGGCGGAAGTCGCGGCCATCCGCGAACAGCTCGACCGCATGGGCATCGACGTGCCGCTGGTGGGGGACTTCCACTACAACGGCCACAAGCTGCTGACGCAGTTTCCGGAATGCGCCCAAGCGCTCTCGAAATACCGCATCAACCCGGGCAACGTCGGCAAGGGCGCGCGACGCGAGGACAACTTCGCGCAGATGATCGAGGTCGCCTGCCGCCATGGCAAGCCGGTGCGCATCGGCGTCAACTGGGGATCGCTCGACCAGGAACTGCTCGCGCGGATGATGGACGAGAACGCCGCTCGCGCGACGCCGTGGGATGCGAACGCCGTGCTGCGCGAGGCCCTGGTGCGCTCGGCGATCGAGAATGCGCAGCGCGCGGAGGAACTCGGCCTGCCGGGCGATGGCATCTGCCTGTCGGCCAAGGTGAGCGGCGTGCAGGACCTGATCGCCGTGTACCGCGAACTCGCGCGCCGGTGCGACTACCCGCTGCACCTCGGCCTGACGGAGGCCGGGATGGGCAGCAAGGGCATCGTCGCGTCGACGGCGGCGCTGGCGGTCCTGCTGCAGGAGGGCATCGGCGACACGATCCGCGTGTCCCTGACGCCGGCACCCGGGGAGTCGCGCACCCGCGAGGTCCAGGTGGCGCAGGAGATCCTCCAGACCATGGGCCTGCGCGCGTTCACGCCGATGGTCGTGGCGTGCCCCGGCTGCGGCCGAACGACGAGCACGTTCTTCCAGGAACTCGCCGACAAGATCCAGACCTATCTGCGCGAGCAGATGCCGGCCTGGCGGTCGCGCCATCCCGGCGTCGAGTCGATGAGCGTGGCCGTGATGGGCTGCGTCGTGAACGGGCCGGGCGAGAGCAAGCACGCCAACATCGGCATCAGCCTGCCGGGCTCCGGCGAGGCGCCGGTCGCGCCCGTCTTCATCGACGGCGAACGCAGCGTCACCCTGAAGGGTGAGCGCATCGCCGAGGAGTTCCAGGCGATCGTCGACGACTACGTGCGCCGGACCTATGCGAGCCGCGCGGCGCCCGCCGCCGCGGACTGAATGATGACAAGCAAGAAGCTCGCCGCCGTGCGCGGCATGAACGACCTGTTGCCCGCCGATGCGCCCGCGTGGGAGTGGTTCGAGGCGCGCGTCACGGACTGGGTGCGCAGCTATGGCTGCCAGCTGATCCGCACGCCGATGCTCGAGCACACGGAACTCTTCGTCCGCGGCATCGGGGAAGTGACCGACATCGTCGAGAAGGAGATGTACTCCTTCGAGGACAAGCTCAACGGCGAGAACCTGACGCTGCGCCCCGAGTTCACCGCCGGCACCGTGCGGGCTTCCGTCGAGCACAACCTGACCTACGAAGGCCCGAAGCGCGTGTGGTCGATGGGACCGGTGTTCCGCCACGAACGGCCGCAGCGGGGACGCTACCGGCAGTTCCACCAGGTCAATGTCGAAGCGCTTGGCTTCGCCGGACCCGACATCGATGCCGAGCACATCGTCATGCTGGCGCGACTGTGGAAGATCCTCGGCATCGGCCCGGTGCGCCTCGAGATCAACTGCCTCGGACAGGCGGACGAACGCGCGCGCCACCGTGCCGACCTGATCACCCACTTCGAGTCGCACGTGGACGCGCTCGACGAGGACGCGAAGCGCCGGCTGCGCACGAACCCGCTGCGCATCCTCGACACCAAGAATCCGGCCCTGGCCGACATCGTCTCGAAGGCGCCGCGGATCACCGCCTACCTCGGCGAGTCCTCGCGGGCCCACTTCGAAGGCCTGCAGCGCCTGCTGACGCTGGCGGGCGTGCCCTTCACCGTGAACCCGCGACTGGTGCGTGGGCTCGACTACTACAACCTGACGGTGTTCGAGTGGATCACCGATGCGCTCGGGGCGCAGGGCACGATCTGCGGCGGCGGGCGCTACGACCCGCTGGTCGAGCGCATGGGCGGCCGCGCCTCGCCTGCGTGCGGCTTCGCGATCGGCGTGGAGCGCGTCATCGAACTGCTCAAGGAAGCCCAGGTCGTCGAACCCGTCGCGGTGGCCGACGTCTACGTCGCGCACCAGGGCGGCGCCACCGCGGCGCAGGCCTTCGTCGTGGCCGAGCGCCTGCGGGATGCGGGACTCGACGCGCTCTATCACGCGGGGGAGGGCAGCCTCAAGTCGCAGATGAAGAAGGCCGATGCCAGCGGGGCGGAATTCGCGGTCATCGTCGGCGAAACGGAACTGGCGCAGGGCGCGGTGGCGCTGAAGGCGCTGCGCGCCGAGGCCGCGGGTCCGGGAGGCGGCGAACAGCGTATCGTGCCGCTCGACCGGCTGGCCGAGGAACTGGTGGACGCGCTGACGCGCGCGGAACAGCTATAGGAAAGGGACGCCGTGCGCTGCGCGCGGCCAGGAAACGATGGCATACGATCTCGAAGAACAGGAACAACTCGCCGAACTGAAGGCGTGGTGGAACAAGTACGGCAACTTCATCCTGACGGTCGTCACGGTCGTGCTGCTCGCCTTCGCCGCGTACAACGGCTGGCAGTGGTACCAGCGCGAACAGGCGTCCCAGGCCGCGGGCGTGTACGGGCAGCTCGAACGGGCCATCGCGGCGCGTGACATCGACAAGGTCGGCGCCTACGCCGAGATGCTGACGGGCAAGTACGGCAGCACTGCGTACGCATCGATGGCCGCACTGCAGGCGGCGAAGGCGCAGGCCGAGGCCGGCAAGGCGGATCGCGCGCGCGAGTTGCTGCAGTGGGTGATCGACCAGTCGTCCCAGGGGGAGTTGAAGGCGATCGCACAAGTGCGCCTCGCGGGCCTGCTCCTCGACGAGAAGAAGTACGACGAAGCCCTGAAGGTGCTGAGCGGTGACGCGGCGGCGGCCCAGGCCGTGGCCGTGGCGGACCGGCGCGGCGACGTGCTGATGGCGCAGAACAAGGTGGCGGAAGCGCGCGCCGCGTACACCGAAGCCCTTGCCAAGGCGGACGCGCAGCATCCGCTGCGCCAGCTGATCCAGTTGAAGCTGGACGCACTGCCGTCGAGCGGCTCCTAGCGAGCGCCGCATGAAGCGTCCGGACCCGGGTGAAGGGCGCGCGTCGCCCGCGATGCGCGGGGTGGCCGCCTTGGCGCTCGCCGCCGCGGCGAGCCTGATGGCGGGTTGTGCGTGGATGCCGACGTGGCTCGGGGGCACGCCGAGCAAGGCCTCCCTCGCCGCGCCCCTGGCGGAATTCAAGCCGGCGCTCACGACGCGTGTTGCCTGGCGGGTCACGGTCGGCTCGGCGCGCGGTGCCTACCTGCAGCCCGCCGTCCTCGAGAACGCCATTTTCGCGGCCGCGGCCGACGGCACCGTCGTGCGGCTGTCGCCAGCTGGCGAAGTCGTCTGGCGCATCGACGCGAAGTCGAAGATCTCGGGTGGCGTCGGCAGCGATGGATTCACCGTCGCGGTCGGAACCTCCCGCGGCGAAGTCATCACCTTCGGAGCCGACGGCAAGGCGCTGTGGCGCGCCCAGATCCAGGGCGAGGTTCAGTCGCCGCCGCTGGTTGGCCGCGGACTCGTGATCGTCCGCGGCAGCGATTTCCGTGTCACGGCCTTCGACGCCGAGACGGGACGCCGGCGCTGGACGTACCAGCGCGCCACGACGCCGCTGACGCTGCGCGGAGCGAACGAGATGGCATTCGCCGGCGACTTCGTCGTCGCCGGCTTTCCCGGTGGCCGTCTCGTCGCGCTGGCGATTGCGAACGGCGCACTGCGTTGGGACGTCATCGTGTCCGAGCCCCGCGGCGCCACCGAGGTCGAGCGCCTCGCCGACGTGATGGGCCAGCCGCTGGTGGCGGCCGGCGACGTCTGTGCCGCTTCCTACCAGGGCCGCCTGGCGTGCTTCGAGGCCGCCAACGGCGCCTTGCGCTGGGCGCGCGACCTGTCGGCCATGACGGGTCCGGGCGGGGACGCGCAGCGCGTCTTCGTGGTCGACGCGAAGTCGCACCTTTACGGGTTTTCGCGCACCGCCGGCGCCAGCGCGTGGCTGCAGAAAGGGCTGGAGAGGCGCGACCTGTCGGCGCCGCTCGCCCTGCCGCGCGCGGTCGTCACCGGCGACTTCCAGGGGCACGTGCACTTCCTGTCGCCGGAGGACGGCGCCTTCGTCGCGCGGGTGGACCTCGGCAGCGCCATCAGCGCCACCCCGCGCGCGTTCGGCGGCGGCGCCATTGTTCAGACTCAGGACGGCGTGGTCGCCCTGATCAACATCGACTAGGCGCCTCGCGCCCTCCAAAACGGTGAAGCCGGTCGTCACGCTGGTCGGGCGTCCCAATGTCGGCAAGTCGACGCTGTTCAATCGGCTGACCCGCTCGCGGTCGGCGATCGTCGCCGACTTTCCCGGGCTGACCCGCGACCGCCATTACGGCGAAGGCCGCGGGGGGCCCCGCGATTACATCGTCATCGACACCGGCGGTTTCGAGCCGGTGAATGCCGAGGGCATCGTGCGCGAAATGGCGGCGCAGACCGAGCAGGCCATTGCGGAGAGCGACGTCATCGTCTTCGTGCTCGATGCGCGCGACGGCCTCACGGCCCAGGATCGCCGCATCGGCGAGCGTCTGCGCGTGACCGGTCGCCCGCTCGTGCTTGCGGTGAACAAGGCCGAGGGCATGCGATCGGAGGCGGTGGCCGAGTTCCACGAACTCGGGCTCGGCGATCCGATGATGATCTCCGCGTCGCACGGGGATGGCGTGCGCGACCTGATCGAGCACGCGCTCGCGCCCTTCATGGAAGTGGCGGAGGCGGACAAGGAGGGCGACGCCGATGCGACCGCGCCCGGAAAGCGCGTCAAGGTCGCCGTGGTCGGTCGTCCGAACGTCGGCAAGTCGACGTTGATCAACGCGCTGCTCGGGGAGGAGCGGCTGATCGCGTTCGACCAGCCGGGCACCACGCGGGACTCCATCGAGGTCGAGTTCGACTACCAGGGCCAGCCGTTCACCTTGATCGACACGGCCGGGATCAGGCGCAAGGGCAGGGTGTTCGAGGCGGTCGAGAAGTTCTCGGTCGTCAAGACGCTGCAGTCGATTGCGGATGCCAACGTCGTTGTCCTGCTGCTCGATGCCGCCTCGGAGATCGCCGACCAGGACGCGCACATCGCCGGCTTCGTGCTGGAAAGCGGTCGCGCGCTCGTGGTGGCGGTCAACAAGTGGGATGGCCTCGACGACTACCAGCGCGACCGCATCAAGCGCGAGATCGACCGCAAGCTCCACTTCCTGCGCTGGGCCCGCGTGCACCACATCTCGGCGCTGAAGAAAAGCGGCCTGGCCGCGCTGATGCGGTCCGTGGTGGAGGCGCACAAGGCGGCCTTCGCCAAGCTCCCCACGCCGAAGCTCACGCGCGCGCTGATTGCGGCCGTTGCGCGCCAGCAGCCGGCCCGCAGCGGCAACACGCGTCCCAAGCTGCGCTATGCGCACCAGGGGGGGCAGAATCCGCCGGTCATCGTGATCCACGGCAACTCACTGGCGCACGTGTCGGATGGTTATCGCCGTTACCTCGAATCGCAGTTCCGCGAGGAGTTCGAGCTGACCGGCACGCCACTGCGCGTCGAGTTCCGTACGAGCAGAAACCCGTACGCGGATTGACTCCGTCGGGTGGCGAAGGCGGGTCATTTGCTTTACATTGAATCGCGTCGTTTCGTCCCCACTTCCCATGGGACGGACTGGTTCGGCCGGCCGCTGGTTTCCCCTCCCGACCCGAATACAACAAGCGTTATCCAAGCGCTGGAGCAAACATGAGCAACAAAGGGCAACTCCTCCAAGACCCGTTTCTGAACGCGCTGCGCAAGGAACACATCCCGGTGTCGATCTACCTGGTCAACGGCATCAAGCTGCAGGGCCAGATCGAGTCGTTCGACCAGTACGTGGTCCTGTTGCGCAACACCGTCACGCAGATGGTGTACAAGCACGCGATCTCGACCGTGGTTCCGGCGCGTCCGGTCAACCTCACCGCGGAGAGCGAAACCTGACCGTCTTCCAGGTTGAATCAGGGCGCGGGCAGCAAGCGGCACGCGCCTTGCTGGTCAGTGTCGCCGTCGGGCGCCGGGATGATCCGGACGCGGCCGAGGAACTGAGGCAGCTGGTCGAGTCGGCCGCGATCGAGTCGGTTGGCCGCGTGGCCGTGCGGCGCGATCGCCCCGACCCCGCGTTCTTCATCGGCTCCGGCAAGGTCGAGGAAATCAAGGCGCAGGCCGTGGCGGCCGGCGCCGGCTTCGTGGTCTTCGACGTCGCGCTGTCGCCCGCGCAGCAGCGCAATCTCGAACGCGCCCTCGATCTCTGGGTGCTCGACCGGACTGCACTGATCCTCTACATCTTCTCCCGACGAGCCAAGAGCCGCGAGGGCAAGCTGCAGGTGGAACTCGCTCAACTGGCGCACCTGTCGACGCGCCTCGTGCGCGGATGGTCGCACCTCGAGCGACAGCGCGGCGGCCTTGGCAAGACCGGAGGTCCCGGCGAGAAGCAGATCGAGCTCGACCGCCGGATGATCGGCGTGCGGGTGCGGCAGCTGCGCGAACGGCTGAAGCAGCTCGAGAAGCAGCGGCTCACGCGCCGCCGGGCGCGTTCACGCCGCGACGTGCTCTCGGTCTCCCTGGTCGGCTATACCAACGCCGGCAAGTCGACGCTCTTCAATGCGCTGACGCGGGCCGACAGTTACGCCGCAGACCAGTTGTTCGCGACTCTGGACACCACGTCCCGGCGGGTTCACATCGCCGCCAACGTCGACGCGGTGCTGTCCGACACCGTAGGGTTTATCCGGGGGCTGCCCCACCAGCTGATCGAAGCGTTCAAGTCGACACTCGACGAAACGGCGGAGGCGGACCTCCTGCTGCACGTGGTTGACGCGGCTTCGCCGGCGCGCGAGGAACAGATGGCCGAAGTCGATCGTGTGCTGGCCGAGATCGGCGCGGCCGAGGTGCCGCGCATCGTCGTCTTCAACAAGATCGACCTGGCTGACCGTGAGGCCGGCGTGGTGCGAGACCCCTGTGATAGCATCGATTCGGTTGCGGTGAGCGCACGGACAGGAGCGGGCCTGGACCTGTTGCGAGGCGCGATCGCTGAATTTTCGCGGCGTTCGACCGCTGAACACCAACCCTCCGACGAAGCCCCCTCCTGGTCGCGCGCAGCAACGGCGTGATCCGATCCGGTACGCTTCGCCCGCTGATTTCATGAACACTCTCCTTCGTTAGGAAACGCGATGTCGCTGAACGACCCCCAGTGGGGCCGGGGTGGCGGTTCCAACAGTTCGAATGACGGCGGCCGCGACAACGACCGCAAGCCGCAACGTCCCGGCAACGACGGGCCGCCCGACCTCGACGAGCTCTGGCGCGACTTCAATCGCCGGCTGAACGGCCTGTTCGGCCGACGGGGTGGCGGCGGCGACCGTCCAACGGGCGGCGGCTTCGGCGGGATGCGACCGAACGGGAAGAGCGCCGGGATCGGCCTGTCGGCGATCCTGGGCGTGGTGGCGCTGATCTGGCTGGGCAGCGGCTTCTACATCGTGCCCGAGGGACAGGTCGGCGTCGTGACCACGTTCGGCAAGTACACCGAGACCACGTCGCCGGGCTTCCGCTGGCGCCTGCCGTGGCCGATCCAGGACAGCGAGCTCGTGGACATCCTGTCGCTGCGGCGGGTGGAAGTCGGCACGCGCGGTCGTCCCGAGCGCCTGAAGGAGGCGCTGATGCTGTCGGACGACGAGAACATCGTCGACATCCAGTTCGAAGTCCAGTACCGGATCCGGGACGATGGCGCCACCGACTTTCTGTTCAATAGCCGCAACCCGACGGGCGCCGTGATCCAGGCGGCGGAGTCGGCGATGCGCGAAGTCGTCGGCCGCAAGACGATGGACTCGGTCCTGTACGAGTCGCGCCAGCAGATCGCCATCGAGGTGCGCGAACGCATGCAGCAGATGCTCGATCGTTACGGCACGGGCATCCTGGTGTCGGTCGTCGCCATCCAGAACGCGCAACCGCCCGAGCAGGTGCAGGCCGCCTTCGACGATGCGGTGAAGGCCGGGCAGGATCGCGAGCGGCAGATCAACGAAGGGCAGGCGTACGCCAACGACGTCGTGCCGAGGGCGCGCGGCATGGCGTCAAGGCTGATGCAGGAGGCCGAGGGCCACCGCGCGCGCGTCGTCGAAACCGCGCAGGGCGACGCGTCGCGCTTCCGCCAGGTCCTTGTCGAGTACCAGAAGGCACCTGCTGTCACGCGCGACCGCATGTACATCGAGACGATGCAGCAGGTGTTCGGCAATACGACGACCGTCCTGGTCGACCTGCGCCAGGGCAACCAGCTGCTGTACCTGCCGTTCGACAAGCTGATCGAGCAGGCCATGCAGGACCCGGCCGCGCCGCGCGCTGCGCCACCGGCGGTGCCGGAGGCTCCCGCGCCAGCGGACGCTACGCGCAGCCGCGACACATCGTTGCGCAGCCGTGACCGTGAAGCGCGCTGAGGAGAATCGATGAACCGCATCCTTGCCATCGTGGTCGGCGCCGTCGTCGTCGCCGTCATCATCCGCGCCAGCACCTTCGTGGTGGACCAGCGCCAGTTCGCGATCGTCTTCCAGCTGGGCCAGATCGTCCGCGTGATCACCGAGCCCGGCCTGTACTTCCGGCTTCCGCTAGTGCAGAACGTCGAGTACCAGGACCGCCGCATCCTGACGATCGACACGCCGGTGGCTGATCGCGTTCAGACCGCCGAGAAGAAGAACCTGCTGATCGATTCCTTCGTGCGCTGGCGCATCAGCGATCCGCGTGCGTTCCGCGTCAGTTTTCCGGCGGGCGAGCGGGCTGCCGAGGAGCGCATCGCAACGCTCGTGCGCGATGCGCTGAACTCCGCGGTGAACCGCCGCACCGTCAACGAGATCACCTCGCGCCAGCGCGAGAAGGCGATGGAGGAAATCCGGATCACGGTGCAGGAGGCCACGAAGGGCCTCGGAGTCGACATCGTCGACGTCCGGCTGAAACGAATCGATTTCGTCCCGGAGATCAGCGAATCGGTGTTCCGCCGCATGGAGGCCGAGCGCAAGCGGGTCGCCAACGAGCAGCGCTCGATCGGTCACGCCGAAAGCGAGAAGATCCGGGCCGACGCCGACCGCCAGCGCGAGGTTCTGCTGGCCGAGGCGTATCGCGACGCCCAGAAGATCAAGGGCGAGGGCGACGCGCGGGCGTCCGCGATCTATGCGCAGGCGTTCGGGCAGAACCCGGAGTTCGCGCAGTTCTATCGCAGCCTCGAGGCCTACCGGACGACCTTCGACAAGCGCAGTGACGTGCTGGTCGTCGACAAGACCGCCGACTTCTTCCGGTTCATGAACGGGCCCGGCGGCGGAGGCGGCGGAAGGCAGCCGGCGCCGCAGCGCTGATGTGGGCGACGCTCGGACTGGCATTCGCGTTGATGCTCGTCCTGGAGGGCATCCTGCCGCTCGTGGCGCCCGCCTCGTGGCGGCAGATGTTCAGTCGTGTGACCGAACTCAATGACGGGCAGATCCGTTTCTTCGGGCTGATCGCCGTGGCTGGCGGCGCGCTATTGTTCTGGCTTCAGAGCTGACCGCTGGTCCGATGCCACCCGAAATGCCAGGCGCCTGACAGGCGCCTTTTCACGCGCATCTTCCCTTCGTCATGCCGCGCTGGCTCCTTCCCGAGAACATCTCCGACATCCTGCCGCTCGAAGCGCGGCGGGTGGAGGAGTTGCGGCGCTCGCTGCTCGACCTGTACCGCGGCTATGGGTACGAACTCGTCATTCCACCGCTGATCGAGTACCTCGACTCGCTGCTGACCGGCACCGGGAGCGACCTCGACCTGCGCATGTTCAAGCTCACCGACCAGGCGAGCGGGCGCCTTCTGGGGCTGCGCGCCGACGCCACGCCGCAGGTCGCGCGGATCGACGCGCACATCCTGAACCGCAAGGGCGTGGCGCGGCTCTGCTATGCCGGCAGCGTCCTGCACGCGCGCCCGCTGCATCCGCTGGCCTCGCGGGAACCGCTCCAGGTCGGCGCCGAGCTCTATGGAATGGCCGGGCCGGAGGCCGACGCCGAGGTGATCGAACTGGCCGTCGCCTCGCTGCGGCTGGCCGGGCTGTCGGCGGTTCACCTGGACCTCGGCCACACGGCCGTGGTGCGGGCGCTGCTCGATCTCGCTCCGCCCGCGCCGGCCGCGGTGGACGACCTGCTGGCGGCGCTGAGCTCGAAGGACGAGCCGTGGTTGCGTGTCCTCGTGGCCGGCATGCCACAGATGGCCGCCGAGGCGCTGCTCGAACTCGTGCGCCTGAACGGAGGCGCGGAGGTGGTCGAGCGGGCCCGTGCGCGGCTGCCGGCCTTGCCGCCCATCGTGGCGGCGCTCGACGAACTCGAGGCCATCGCGCAGAACTGCGGCGCCGAGGTCTCGTTCGATCTCGCCGACCTGCATGGCTACCGGTACCACAACGGCGTGACGTTCGCGGTGCACGTCGAGGGGCTGCCGGCGGCGGTGCTGCGCGGCGGGCGCTACGACGGCATCGGCAAGGCGTTCGGCCGCGCGCGGCCGGCGGTCGGCTTCTCCATCTATCTGCGCGACCTGGCGCGGCTGGGCGAGGCGGTGAGTCCGCGGGCGATCCTGGCCCCCGCGCGCCCCGATCCCGCGCTGCGCAGGCTGGTGCGGCAACTGCGCGACGCGGGCGAGGTGGTGGTGCAGGCGCTGCCCGGCGAGGAAGAGCAAGCGGGCGATTTCGTGTTCGATCGCGAAATCGCACAACAGAACGGCAACTGGAGCGTGGTGGCGCGCACGGCGTCCCCCGCGAGATAGGAAGCATCGATGGCACAGAACGTGGTCGTCGTCGGCACGCAGTGGGGTGACGAAGGCAAGGGCAAGATCGTCGACTGGCTGACCGAGGACGTCGACGGCGTGGTCCGCTTCCAGGGCGGGCACAACGCCGGGCACACCCTGGTCATCGCGGGCCGGAAGACGATCCTGCGGCTGATCCCGTCCGGCATCCTGCGCCCGACGACGCGCTGCTACATCGGCAACGGGGTCGTGCTGTCGCCGACCGCGCTGCTGAACGAAATCGACGAGCTTCAGGCGGCCGGTGTCGACGTGGCGTCGCGGATGTCGATCAGTGGCAACTGCCCGTTGATCCTCGAGTACCACGTGGCGCTCGACAAGGCGCGCGAAGGCCGGCGGGGCGACTCGAAGATCGGCACCACCGGTCGCGGCATCGGCCCCGCCTACGAGGACAAGGTCGGCCGCCGCGCGGTGCGCACGCAGGACCTGTTCGATCCGCAGCACTTCGGCAGCCAGGTGCGCGAGGCCCTCGACTTCCACAACTTCGTGCTGGAGAAGTACTTCGGCGCGCCAACGGTCGACCCATCGAAGGTGATCGAAGAGACGCTGCAGCTGGCCGACCGGTTGCGCCCCATGATCACGGACGTCTCGTACAAGCTGAACAAGGTGATGGCGGCCGGGCAGCGCCTGCTGTTCGAGGGCGCGCAGGGCACGCTGCTCGACGTGGACCACGGCACGTACCCGTACGTGACCTCCAGCAACACGGTGGCGGGCGCGGCCGCCGCCGGCGCCGGCGTCGCCCCGCAGCGGCTCGACTACGTACTCGGCATCACCAAGGCCTACTCGACCCGGGTCGGGTCCGGACCGTTCCCGACCGAGCTGACCGACGAGACCGGCGCACACCTGCGCGAGAAGGGGCAGGAGTTCGGCTCGGTCACGGGGCGCCCGCGCCGGTGCGGCTGGTTCGACGCCGCCGGGCTGAAGCGCGCGGTGCAGTTGAACGGAACGACCGGCCTGTGCATCACGAAGCTCGACGTGCTCGACGGCCTGCCGACCGTTCGCCTGAATACCGGCTATCGCATGGGTGGCGAGTCGATCGACATCCTGCCGTATGGCGCCGAGGCCGTGTCGCGTTGCGAGCCGATGTACGAGGATTTCCCGGGGTGGAGCGAGTCGACCTTCGGCGTGTGCAATTGGGAACAGCTGCCGGCGAACGCGCGCCGCTACCTCGAGCGACTGTCGGAGGTGCTCGGCGTGCCGATCGACCTCATCTCCACCGGCCCCGATCGGGACCAGACCATCGTTCTTCGGCATCCGTTCCGCGGGAAACCGTGAAGGACCTGTACGTCAGCTGGGACGAGTATCACGGGCTGATCGAGCAACTGGCCCTGTCGGTCCACGAGTCCGGCTGGCGCTTCGATTCCCTGCTGTGCCTCGCGCGGGGCGGGCTGCGGGTGGGTGACGTGGTCTCGCGGATCTACGACATGCCGCTCGCGATCCTGGCCGCGAGTTCCTATCGCGCGGCGGCTGGCAAGGAGCAAGGCAGCCTGGACATCGGCGAGTTCATCACGATGACCGGCGGCGCCCTGGGCGGCCACCTGCTGCTGCTGGACGATCTCGTCGACTCGGGCGTCACGCTGGCGCGCGTGATCGAGCACCTGCGGCAGCGCTATCCGGCGATCACCGAAGTGCGCACCGGCGTGCTCTGGTACAAGGCATGCTCCACCGTTCGCCCCGATTACTACGTGCAGCACCTGCCGACGAACCCGTGGATCCATCAGCCCTTCGAGGTCTACGACGCGATGGGACCGGAGAAGCTCGCGGCGCGGCTGAGGAGCCGTGCACCGCCGGAGAGCTAGAAAAAAAGACGCCGGCGCATGCGCCGGCGTCCCCGAACATTGACCTGGTGCCCAGAAGAGGACTCGAACCTCCACGCCTCGCGGCGCTAGTACCTGAAACTAGTGCGTCTACCAATTCCGCCATCTGGGCGACTGCGGCAGCCCCGATCGAACAACGCAAGATCAAGGCAAGCTGCAAATTCTAGCGGCGACGCCATTGAAGTCAAATTGAACCCACCGCCGGCCCCCAATCGAGTGCCGGCAGAAAGAAGAAGTGACTCCCAAATCACCCAAGATCAGCGCTGACTCCATTCTGGAGGCGCTGTCGGCCGCCCGGGCGCCATTGACCCCGGCCGACCTCGCCGAACGGCTCGCGTTGCACACCGATGAAACCCGATCCGCGTTCAACGCGCAGGTCGAGGAACTCGAGCGGGCCGGCCGCCTGGTGCGCAACCGCGCGGGCCTGCTGCTCATTGCCGCGCGCGCCAACCTGCTCTCCGGGCAGGTGCAGGGACACCGGGACGGCTTCGGCTTCCTGATCCGCGACGACAGCGCCCAGGATCTCGTGCTCTCCGAGCACGAGATGAGCAAGGTGCTGCACGGCGACCGCGTGCTCGCCCGGATCACCGGGACCGATCGGCGCGGCCGACCCGAAGGCGAGATCGTCGAGGTCATCGAGCGCCGCACCAACAAGCTCGTCGGCCGCCTGCTGAACGAGCGCGGGGTCACCATCGTGGTGCCCGAGGACCAGCGCATCCAGCAGGAAATTCTCGTGCCGCCCGGCGGCGCCCTCGCGGCGGAGCCGGGGCAGGTCGTCGTCGTGGAGATCCTGCAGCAGCCACAGCGCTACGTGCAGCCGGTCGGCCGCGTGGTCGAGGTGCTCGGCGCGATCGACGACCCGGGCATGGAGATCGAGATCGCGGTGCGCAAGTTCGCGGTGCCGCACGAGTTCCCGGCGGCAGTCCTGGAGCAGGCCGAGGCGCTGCCGGACGGCGTGCTGCCGAAGGACTTTCGCGGCCGCGTCGACCTGCGCGACGTGCCGCTGGTGACCATCGACGGCGAGGACGCGCGCGACTTCGACGATGCGGTGTACTGCGAACCGGTCGCCGGCCGGCGCAAGGGCTGGCGCCTGATCGTCGCCATCGCCGACGTCAGCCACTACGTGAGGCCGGCCGACGCGATCGATGTCGAGGCCCAGAGCCGCTCCACGTCGGTGTACTTCCCGCGCCGCGTGATCCCGATGCTGCCCGAGAAGCTGTCGAACGGCCTGTGCTCGCTGAACCCGAACGTCGACCGCCTCGTCATGGTGTGTGACGCGGTGATCACGGCCAAGGGCGTGATCGACGCCTACCAGTTCTACCCGGCCGTGATGCACTCCCACGCGCGCCTGACCTACACCGACGTGTGGGAGGCGCTTTCGGTTCCCGGCTCGCGCGCGGCGCAGCGGGTGGGCGACCTGATGCCGCACCTGCAGAACCTGTACGCGCTGTACGAGGTGCTGGCGCAGGCGCGCGAAGCGCGCGGCGCGATCGACCTGGAGACGACCGAGACGTACATCGTGTGCGACCCGAACGGACGGATCGAGAGGATCCTGCCGCGCGTGCGCAACGACGCGCACAAGCTGATCGAGGAGTGCATGCTTG
>Ga0209391_10000034_pt1 | contig 42089 bp, 38 predicted proteins | sample PPLLak3March2015_FD_187246 | JGI IMG/M metagenome (GOLD analysis project Ga0209391, IMG submission 187246) | Freshwater sediment microbial communities from Prairie Pothole Lake near Jamestown, North Dakota, USA - PPLs Lake P7 Core (1) Depth... | ecosystem: Environmental > Aquatic > Freshwater >...
AGGCCGTCGTGCATGTCCTGCATGATGCGCTGGCGCTCCTGCGCGCTGGCCTTGACGCGCTCGCTTTCGCGCAGGCGGTCGAAGTTGCGCTTCAGCAATTGCTCGCGCTCGTGGATGCGGCTTTCGAGCTCGGCGTTGGTCTTCTCGACGTCGGCGAGGGAGCGCACGAATCGCTCGATCAGCGCGCCGCCAAGCGCGAAGAGCAGGACCGGCGTGGCGATGTTCAGGAGTTCGGGGCTGCCGAAGGTCAGCACGCCGACGTACACCAGGAAGTCGTGCACGGCGGCTGCCAGCGCGATCCCGATGGCGAGCACGATGCCCTTGAGCATGAAGGTCGGCGACTTCAGCGCGTGGACGGCGAGCGAGAGGAGGCCGAGGCCCAGCAGGCCCAGCATCACCGCCTGCCAGGCGGTGCCCGCGGTGAGGTCGAACGTGTCGCCCGAGATCGCGAACAGCAGCGGTCCCAGCACGGCCAGCACGACGACGCCGGCTTCCGCCGCGCCGCGCTTCACCCCGCCGTGCCGCCACATCGTGATCGTCGCGAGCGCGGTGAACGCGGCGGTGCCGAGGTAGAAGGCGCCGCGCGTCCACAACCGCATGTCCGCCGGCAGCGACTCGAACGCGAAGTCGAGCGAGCGCAGCGCCCAGGACGCGGCGATCAGGGACAGCAGCCCGAACAAGGACTCCGAACGGCGGCGGAACCAGAGGGCGGCGAAGCCGATCGCCATCAGGCAGGTGAGCAGCAGCGCAATCCAGCGCAGCGTGTGGTTGACGAAGAACTGGCTGCCGTAGTCCGGCTGCAGTTCGGCGGTCGGGCCGACCTCGATGCTGCCGATCCCGTGCACGCCGAGTCCGTACGACGTGAACACGAGGACCTGGTTCTGGCCGGCGTGCAGGTAGTCGTTGGGAAGGTTGACCAGATGCGGGCGGCGCCAGTTCACGTGCCGCCGGTCGGCGTCGAGCGGGATGTCGGCGACCATCTTGCCGTTGACGTACACGGTGCCGCCGTTGGCCAGCCGGCCGAACAGGATGCTCCAGCCCTCCTGCGGCGCCGCCGGCAGGTCGAACCCGTACCGCAGCCAGATCCCGGTGCGTCCGCCGCTGGCGGCCCAGCGCATCGGCAATGCGTGCGACTGCCAGAGCGCGTCGGCGGCGGGAAACGTGCCGCGCGTCCCGCCGGTGAGTTCGATGCGCGGGATCGCCTGCGCTTCGTCGGCCTGCCCGGGCAGCGGCAGCAGGACGGCCAGCAGGCAGGCGAAGGCGACGCCGAGCAGGCGCGCCAGACGAACCACCGGGACCGTCACGGCAGTGGGCTCAGCTTTTCAGCAGGCCCATCTGCGTCGCTTCGTACACGGCCTCGCCGCGCGAGTGCACGGCGAGCTTGCGGTAGATCTTCTTGATGTGGGCGGTGACGGTGTGCGGCGAGATGCCGAGGATCTCGCCGATCTCGTTGAAGCTCATGCCCTTCGCCAGCAACTGCAGGATCTCGGTCTCGCGCGCCGACAGCGGGTTCTGCTCGGAGCCCGGCGCGCGCGTCGGCGCCGTCGTGCCCATGCGGTTGCGGATGGCGCGCAGCACGCTGCGCGCGACCACCGGGCTCACCGGGGAGCCGCCGGCACGCAGCAGCCGGATGCAGGAGATCACGTCGGCCGGCGCGGAGTCCTTGAGGATGTAGCCCGTGGCGCCGGCCTCGATCGAAGACACGACGTGCTGCTCGTCGCCGAAGACCGTGACGACCATGATGTCGACGTCGGGCTTCTTCTGGCTGACCTGGCGGATCAGGTCGATGCCGCTGCCGTCGGGCAGGCCGAGGTCGATCAGCATCACGTCGAACGACTCCCGGTCGATGATCGCCTGCGCCTCGCGCTTGTTCGCGGCAACGCCGACGAGCGTCATGCTCGGCTCGTTCTCGATGATCTGCACGAAGCGTCGCCGGAATTCCGGTTCATCCTCGACGATGATGATCGAGATCGGCTGGTCGCTCATTCACACCCCCCTGTCCTGCATATCGGGCAATGATAGTCGCAGCAGGGGCCACGGGAGGCCGCAACCGCCTTGATCCGCCTCGAAAAACCGGCTTATTCGTGGCTCCGGCCCTAAGGCGCGAGCCGCGCGCGGTCCCACCCCGTGGGGCTACGCAGGTAGCGCAGGCGGTCGTGCAGCCGGGACGGCCGCCCCTGCCAGAACTCGATGGCCGACGGGATCACCCGGTAGCCGCCCCAGTGCGGCGGACGCGAGGGAGCGATGCCGTGCCGCAGGCCCATCTCGGCCGCGCGCGCGAGCAGCCAGGCCTTGCCGCTGATGACCTCGCTCTGCGGCGACGCCCACGCGCCGATGCGGCTGGCGAGCGGTCGGCTGCGGAAGTATTCGTCGGACTCCTGCTCGCTTGCGCGCTCCACGGCGCCGTCGATGCGGACCTGTCGCTCGAGTTCCGGCCAGAAGAAGAGCAGGCAGGCCCGCGCGTTGGCAGCGAGTTCGCGTCCCTTGCGGCTCTCGTAGTTCGTGAAGAACACGAAGCCGCGCTCGTCGTAGCCCTTCAGCAGCACCGTGCGGGCGCCAGGCCGGCCGTCGGCATCGGCGGTCGCCACGGTCATCGCGTTCGCCTCGCGGACCTGCGACGCCATTGCCTCGTCCCACCAGCGCGTGAACTGGCGGATGGCGTCGGCGTCCGAGTGTTCCTCGTCGAGGGCGGCGCGGGCGTAGTCGGTGCGAAGGTCGGCGATGTTCATTCCGCAATTCTAGGAGCGCCGGCGGGCGGCGCCTTCGGGACTCGCGGCCATCCCGGCATGGCGGGCCAGCCGCTCGAAGTGCGGGTCGCGCAGGCCGTGCTCGTGCAGTGACCGCACGGTGTTGACGAGGTAGTCGAGGCTGGTGCCGAAGCGGCCGCAGCTGCCGCGCCGGAAGACGTCGAGGATTTCCGCCTCGCTCAGCCGGCCTGCATAGTTGGAGACGTCCCGGCGCACGACGAACGCGAGCGCCGATACCGCCGTGCCATCGGCCCCCCGGCAATGCAGCCAGCGCGGCGCGTACGAGCCCATGAACATCTCGCGCTCCCACAACTGCTCGAACTGGCGGCGCACTTCGTGCGCAGGCACGCGGTAGACGATCCCGGCGCACGACCCGCCTCGATCGAGACCGGCCACGAGGCCCGGGCACTCCGGCGTGCCGCGGTTCACCCGGCTCCACAGGCAGAGCCGGCGGTGATACCCGTGCACGCGCGCGGCGTGGCGCCGGTCGAACACGAGTTCCGGCTTCCAGATCAGCGAGCCGTAACCGAACACCCACGCGGGCGAGGCGCCGTCCCAGCGCTCGAGCGCGCGATGCAGCGAGGCCTCGATGTCCTCGCGGCTGAGGCGCGTCGGCAGGTCCGGCGGCAGCGCGGCCATCATTCCTTTCTTAGCGGCGCGCCGCGCGTCCAGCGGTGCGCCGACCAGCCGCCGCCTATGAGCGCGGACGCCATCAGCCAGAAGGCCGGCGCGGTGCCGAGCACCGTGCCGAACGCGCCGATCACGAGCGGCAGCACGACGTGGCTGCTGTTCATGACGATCGTGCGCAGTCCCAGCGCCTCGCCGACGCGACCCTCGGGGGACCGGGCGTGCAGCAGCGACATCACGTTGGGCTGCGCCGCTCCGAGCCCGAGGCCGAGCAGGAACATGACGGCCATCATCGGCGCCGCCGAGTCGAACAGCGGCATCAGTCCGTACGCGACGCCGGACGTGACGAGCGTGAACACGAGCACCTGCCACTCGCGGAAGCGACGCGCCAGCGCGGGCATCGCCAGCCGGATCACGAACGTCGCCGCGGCGAACGCGCCGATGATCACGCCGATCTGCGAGGCGCTGAGGCCGATGCGCGTGCCGTAGACGGGGACGAGGAAGGTCTGCAGGTCCCATGCCATCGACACCAGGCCGCTGGTGATCAGCACGTGCCGCACCTCGGGCACGCGGAACAGGTCGAACGGATTGGTCGCCACGCGCTCCGCCCGCGGCGCGTGGGGACGCGGCAGGCGCTCACGCTGCCACAGAAGCACCCCGAGCCCGAGCGCCAGCAGCACGAAGATCGCACCCAGCGTCGCCCGATGGCCGATGCTGTCGATCAGGAAGCCGCTGCCCACCGGCGCGATCAGGCCCGAGGTCGAGAACGCGAGCGCGAGCATCGAGAACGCTGCCGGCCGGCGGTCGGGCGCGGCCTGCGTGCCGACGACGTGCTGCGCCGTGATCTGCACGTACATGAAGCCCGTGCCGAGCAGCGCGCTCGCGACCAGCAGCGGCGCGATGTCGGCGACCTCGTACGGGAACAGCGCCGGCAGCAGGGCCCCGGCCGTCATCAGCGAGATGCCGAGCAGCAGCGGCCGGAACGGCCCGACCGTGTCGAGCCAGCGGCCGGCCCGGACGGCGAGCAGCGCGGGCACCAGTGCGAAGAGCGCCATCTGCACCCCGACGGTGAAGGCGGATGCCTTGTTCGACAGCGCGTACAGCGTGCCGGTCAGGCGCGCCGCCCCGAACGCGGTGTGCGTCAGCACGATGAAAACCATGATGTGACGCATGCGCAGCGTCATCGCGCGGCTCCGGGCGCCCGCGGACGCCACGCCACCATCGCCACTCCCGCGCAGGTGACGGCGATGCCGAGCGTGGTCAGCAGCGTCGGCCGCACGTCGAACATCAACCACTCGAGGGCCACGGCGATGATCGGCGTCAGGTAGAGCAGGCTCGTGACGCGCGTCGCCTCGCCGCGGCGCATCAGCGTGTGCAGCGCGTTGACCGCGAGGATCGACGCGAAGATCACCAGGAAGGCGATTGCGCCGAACATCGGCCCCGCCGGCTCGAAACGGAAGTCCTCGACCCACACGGCGAGCGGAACGAGCACGACGAACGAGGCGACGAACTGCACGACCGACGCCGCGCGCAGGTCGACCGCCGGGCAGAAGACCCGCTGGTACAGCGTGCCGGCGGTGATTGCGACCAGCGCGACCGTCACGGCGATCAGCGCGCCGGCCGTCAGCGCGTTAAGGTCGATCTTGTGCCACACGACCAGCGCCACGCCGATCAGCCCCAGGGCCACGCCGAGCCACTGCGGCCGGGCGAGACGCTCGCCCAGCAGCGGCGCGGCCACCATCGCCGTGACGAGCGGCTGCAGCGCCAGCACCAGCGCGGCGATCCCGGCGGACATGCCGAGGTACTGCGCGTAGTGGCTGCCGCCGAGGTTCACCGCGTGCATCAGCATCCCGGCCAGCGCGACGTGAAACCACTGCGACGCCGAGCCGGGCCACTGCGGCCGGACGGCGAGCGCGATCGGCACGACGAGCAGCAGTCCGAAGGCGAATCGAAGCGAGAGGAAGGTGAAGGGCGGCGCGTACTGCAGGCCGATCTTGGTGGCGAGGTAGCCGGAGCCCCAGGTGACGACGAAATACCAGGCGAGCAGCGAGCTCGATAAGCGGGGCGGCGGCGCGGTCACGCCTGCCATTGTTGCAGACGGGGCGAGCACGCCCGCCGGCGACGGCGGCATCGACCCCCACCGGGCAGGCCGGCCGCCCGGTCAGGACGAGACGTCAGGCGCGGCGCACGAGCAGCAGCGGAACCTCGGACGTGTGCGCGACCCGGGTTGCGACCGAGCCCATCACGGCCGCCTTGAAGGCGCCGTAGCCGTGCGAGCCCATCACGAGGACGTCGAGTTTCTTCTTCTTTGCGTAGGCCGCGAGTTCGTCGCCCGCGTTGCCGGCCAGGCAGACCTCGACCGGCTTCACTCTGGCCTTTTCGAAGAGCTTCCGCACCGGACTCACGGCCGCTTCGAACGCCTTCTTCTGCATCGAGCGGATGTCTTCCTCCGAGTAGGCGGGCAGGGCGATGCCGGCCATGTCGGGCATCAGGGCGCCCGCGAAGTCCGTGACTACGTGCAGCAGCGTGATCTGCGGGTTCTCGCCGAACAGGGACCGGTGGCGGAGCACGTACTTCACCGCCTCGCGCCCGAACTTGCTGCCGTCCACCGCGATCCCGACCTTCAGCGAGTCGGCTGGCGGGGTCTCGCGGTGGCGCAGGATCAGGATCGGCGTCTTCGTCTGGGCCAGCACCGCGTTGGTGACCGAGCCGACCAGCAGTCCGCGCAGCGCGGAGTGCCCGTGCGAACCCATCACCAGCAGGTCCACCTTGTCGCCGGCCGCCGCCGCGCTGATCGCGTCGGCCGGGTTGCCGACCGCAAAACGCACCGTCGGACTCATCCCGGCCTTCTGGAGCCGGGTGCGCGCCGACTTCAGCGCCTTCTCGGCTTCCTCCGTGTAGTACGACGCCACGACGTCGCTTCCGACCACGCGGGTGGCGCGGCTCGGAATGGCCATCTGCACGTTGAGAACCTCGACGTCCGGGTTGTCGCCCACGAGTGTCGAGCGTGAAGCGACGAAGTCGACTGCCGTGCGGCTGAACTTGCTGCCGTCGACCGGAATCAGGATTTTCATCGTTGTCTCCCGTAGCTTCGTGCCGAGATCAGGCTTTGATCAGTCTAAGCCAGCCCCGGGGACCGCACGATGACAGGCAGCAAGAAGGGCCGCACGCGGCGGCCCTGTTCGGCGATCAAGCGCGGCTACTTCGCCGACTTCATCGGGCAGGTGTTGAGCCCGATGATCGAATACAGCGGACAGGAGCTGAGCAGTCCCGTCGCGAGCGGCACGACCCCGATCCAGCCCCACGGCCCGATCGTCCCCATCAGCGTCAGGCCGATCAGGACAAGTCCCGCCACGATGCGAAGCACGCGGTCGATTCCACCGACATTGGTCTTGAACATCCCGGTTACCTTCCTTCCGTTTACGTTGAACTCGATAAAGCCGGATCTTGGAGGCCGGCACCAGCGGTACTCAGTGACTGCGGTCACCCCCAATGACCATCGCCTCGCCGGCCGCGATGCGCCGCAGGGCGGCGGGGTCGACGATCTCGATCGCGCCGCGCCCGAGGTGCACGCAGCCGCCCTGCTCGAACTGCTTCAGCAGCCGGCTGACGGACTCGCGCGACACGCCCAGTTGTTCCGCGATCTCCTGGTGCGATGCCGACACCTTGGCGCCCTTTCCGAGCAGCGCCGCCGCCAGCCGGCGGTCGAGACGCTGGAAGCCGATCGACTCCACCAGCTCCATCAGCTGGAGGATGCGGTCGGCGAACACCTGCAGCACCTCTTCGCGGAACGGGCGGTGTTCGGCGATCAGCCGGTCGAACGTGCCGCGCGGTATCAGTGCAATCTCGGCGTCCGTGGCGCACTCGCCGCGCGCGCCGTAGGGCGCAGTGCCCAGCATGCAACTGGTGGAGATCACGCAGCTCTCGCCGGGCGTCACTTCGTAGAGCGACAGTTCGCGGCCGCTCTCGAGCGCCTTGGACACCCGCACGCGTCCGCTCAGCACGATCGGGAACCCGTTGCACGGCTCGCGCTCGCTGAAGACGGGCGTGCCCGCCGGCACCTTCATCAGGCGCAGGTTGTGTGTCACTTCCTGTTCGAGCGCCGGCGACATGCCCGCGAGGGACGGCATCGCGTTGCGAAGCTGCTGCATCGCCTCTTCGTTCTGTTCCATTTTCCCGTCCCGTCAAACAGCGCCAACCTCAAGGATATTCCCCGCGAGCCTGCCCGGACTTGACCCCGGTCGCCGGTAAGCTTGGTAGGTGGACACGACAACGGCCGGCCCGACGCCGGAAGCGCATCGCGACATCCTGTGCCTTGGCCCGGAGGCGGCTCCCGTTTGTGCGCGCGCGGTGACCCTATGAACTCGCCCGCTGGACAGACGGAGCACGCCGACCTGCTGCGACGCTTTTCGGGCGTGACGCGCCTGTACGGCGACCAGGCGGCCGAGCGGTTCCGGGCCGCGCGGGTGGTCGTGGTCGGCATCGGCGGCGTCGGCTCGTGGGCGGCGGAGGCGCTGGCGCGGTCGGCGGTCGGCCGCCTGACGTTCGTGGACCTGGATCACGTCGCCGAGTCGAACACCAACCGCCAGATCCACGCGCTGGGCGACGCCTATGGCATGGCCAAGGTCGATGCGATGGCCAGTCGCGCGCGGGCGATCAATCCGGCCTGCACGGTGCGTGCCATCGACGAGTTTGCGACCGTCGACAACGCGGCGTCTCTGGTTGAAGGCGCCGACGTCGTGCTCGACTGCATCGACCAGGTGATCGCCAAGGCGGCGTTGATCGCGTCGGCGAAGGCGGCGGGCGTGGCCATCGTGACTTGCGGGGCGGCCGGCGGGCGGTTCGATCCGACGCGCGTGCGCTGCGATGACCTCGCCCGCCTCGCCGGCGACCCGCTGCTGGCCAGGGTGCGTCACAAGCTCCGGCGCGACCACGGTTTTCCGCGCGACACGCGCGACGGCAAGCAGCCGCCACGCTTCGGAGTCATCGGCGTGTACTCGGACGAGCCGCTGCAGCGGCCGGCACCGGTGTGCGATGCTGACGGCAGGCCGGCGACCGGCGCCGCGCTGGCCTGCGCCGGCTACGGGTCGAGCGTGGTGGTGACGGCCACCATGGGGTTCGTGGCGGTCGGCCAGGCCCTTGCGCTGCTTTCGGTGGCCGCAGGCGAATGTCGTTGACGGGTGTCAATCGGTGACTTGCCAACAGTCCTAGCCTGAACACAGGCTGATCGGAGGTCTCATGTTCAAACGTATCCTTGTTCCCACTGATGGGTCCGACTTGTCGAACAAGGCCGTTGCGGCTGCGGTCGACCTGGCGAAGGCGCTGAACGCGGCCATGGTCGGCATGACCACGTTGGAACCGTATTCCTACTCCAACCTGTCCGAATACCGGCCGGAGACGCTCGACGACTACGAGTCGCGCATGGACCAGGTCGGCGCCGAGCGGCTCTCGAAACTGGCCGACATGGCCACGAAGGCCGGGGTGCCCATCGAGACCGTGACGGTGAAGTCCTTCCTGCCGTACGAGGCCATCATCGACACGGCAAAAGGCAAGGGCTGCGACCTGATCGTCATGGCTTCGCACGGCCGCCGCGGCCTGAACGCCGTCCTGCTGGGCAGCGAGACGCAGAAGGTACTGACCCACTCCACCGTGCCGGTGATGGTGTACCGTTAGGTTTCCGGCGGCCTCGAGCCGCCACCCACGGCGATCCGTCGCCGCGAGCCCGGACAGTTTTCCTGCCCGGGCTTTTCATTCGTGCGGCCGGTTCGGGCCTGCCACAGCCCTTGCGGTGAATCAACGCCGGGGCCGGGCAACCGTCTTACCTTGGGCCGCACCAGCGCATGGAGCAGCGGGAGAGGCGATGAACCAGGCGACACCGTTCAGGCACGACGACATATTCGTGGGCTTCGGCCCGATCGACGAGCTTCATCGCGAGTTCCAGATGCTGCTCGACCGGCTGGTCGAATGCGAGGATGCCGACTACGGCCAGCACCTGCTCGAGCTGCACGAGCACCTGCTGCGCCATTGCGGCGCCGAGGAAGAGTGGATGCAGCAGGAGCGCTATGCAGGCTACCAGCGGCACAAGCACGAGCACGAGAAGCTGCTGGAGTCGCTGTCGGAAGTCCGCCGCAGGTTCGACGCCGGCGACCTCGAGTCCGTCCAGGCGTTCTCCAGCGACCTGATGCCCTGGTTCGCCGTCCACGCGCAGACGATGGACGCGCCGCTGGCCGAGTTCCTGAAAGGCAACTGAGGGACAACCGCGTCGGAGTCGGGCGGCGAGCCATGGGCGAGATGGCCGAGGGGCAGGGTGCATACGCGGTCGGCGTTCCGTCGATCGACGCGCTGCACATCGAACTCGAGGAGCGGCTCGCGGCCCTGACCGGCGCCGGTGACGGCGCTCAGGCGGCCCTCGGCGCGCTGCAGGATCACCTGCAGCGCCACTTCAGCCACGAAGAGGCGCTGATGGCGCAATCCGCCTTCCCGATGGCCGAATGCCACGCGCGCGAGCACCTGTCGGTGGTCGAGGTCGTCACCGAAGTGCAGCGCCGGCTGGCGGAAGGAGATGCCGCGCCACTCGGGCGCCTGGCGCCGGCGATGCTCGAGTGGTTCGCCGTGCACGCGACCAGCATGGACGCCGCGCTCGCCAGCTACCTGAAGCGGACGTCGGCGCCGGCCGCGTCCTGACGCCGGCCGGGGCTTCCCGGGGAGCTGCAGCCGGAGTTGTCCCTCGTTGGTCGCACCGGCTGATCATCGTCAACGGCGCAGCCCGGACCGACAGGCTCGCTGGCGCCCGGACTCTAGACTGAACAGCGCGCGATGGGCGCGCTTGCTGGCGGCACCGGTCGAAGAGGGCGCGATGGTCCCGGAGACGAACAGCCCACGCACCGCGTGGCACGCATTGTCGTCAGCTGCGGCGATCGAGGCCGCGTCGTCCTCGGCGTCGGGGCTGTCCGCGGCCGAGGCTGCCGACAGGCTGGCTCGCCACGGTCCGAACGCGTTGCGAGCCGGCCCCCGCGTGTCCGCATGGGCGTTGCTCGCAAGCCAGTTCCGCAACGTACTCATCCTGATTCTCCTGGCCGCGACGGCGGCTTCAGCGCTGCTCGGCCACATGGTCGAGGCGATCGCGATCACGGTCATCGTCCTGCTCGCCGTCCTGCTCGGATTCGTGCAGGAGCACCGCGCCGAGCGCGCCATCGAGGCATTGCGGGAAATGGCCGCGCCGCACGCCGTCGTCCTGCGCGATGGACGGGAACTCGACATCCCGGCCCGGGACGTCGTGCCCGGCGATGTCGTGCTCCTGGTGGCGGGCAACCGCGTGCCGGCGGACGGGCGTCTGCTCGACGCCGTCAACCTGCAGACCCAGGAAGCGGCGTTGACCGGCGAGTCGATGCCGGTCGACAAGCACTGCGAGGCGCTCGAAGAAGCCGACCTCGCCGTCGGTGACCGGCGCAACCTCGTGTTCTCCGGAACGACCGTGGCCGCCGGACGTGGACGCGCGCTGGTCGTCGCCACGGGGATGGAGAGCGAGTTCGGGCGCATCGCGCGCCTGCTCGACACCGTGGAGGTGGGCCGAACTCCGCTGCAGCTGAGCCTCGACCGGCTCGGACGCCAGCTGGCCCGCGCGGCGCTGATCGTGGTGCTCGTGATCGCCGCGCTCGGCATCGCGCGCGGCGAGCCGATCGTGCAGATGCTGATGTTCGCTATCGCGCTCGCCGTCGCGGTCGTGCCCGAGGCGCTCCCGGCGGTGGTGACGATCTCGCTGGCGCTGGGCGTGCAGCGCCTCGTGAAGCGCCGTGCGCTGATGCGCCGGCTGCCGGCGGTGGAGACGCTGGGAGCGACCACGCTGATCGCGACCGACAAGACGGGCACCTTGACGCTCGACCAGATGACCGTGCGGCGGATCTGGTGCGCCGGCCGGATGATCGACGTGTCCAGCCACGGCTACGAGCCGATCGGCGAGTTCACGGACGAGGACGGGCCGCGCGCCGCGGATGAGCCCCTCCGGCGGTTGCTCGCGGCCGCCCTGCTCGCATCCGATGCCGAGGTGGAGCGCGACGAAGAGAGCGGGCGATGGCTCGCGCATGGCGACCCGACGGAGGCGGCGCTCGTCGTCGCGGCGGGCAAGGCGGGGCTCCGGAGAGCGGATCTGGGCGTGACGTATCCACGCGTGCAGGAAGTCCCGTTCTCCGCTGAAACGAAGCGCATGACGACACTGCATCGCACGGCGACCGGCACGGTGGCGTTCGGCAAGGGAGCGCCCGAACCGATCCTCGACAGCTGCACGGCGCTGATGGGCCCCGACGGCGAGCGCCCCATGGACGACGAGGCGCGCGCAGGGATCCTCGCCGCCGCGCGCTCGATGGCGGGACAGGCGATGCGCGTCCTGGCGGTTGCGGCGCGAGCGTCGGCCACCCTGGACAACTGCGAGAGCGACCTGACGCTGCTCGGACTGGTGGGGATGACCGACCCGCCGCGTCCCGAGGTGCCGGCGGCCCTCGCGGAGTGCGCGGCGGCGGGCATCCGGGTGGTGATGATCACGGGCGATCACCCGCTCACCGCGGCCGCCATCGCGCGCGAACTCGGGATCGGCCAGGGCCGCGCCATGACCGGCGCGCAGGTCGAGGCGATGGACGACGCGCAACTGGTGGCTGCGGTGGACGGCGTCGACGTCTTCGCGCGCGTGTCGCCGGCCCACAAGCTGCGGATCGTGACTGCGTTCCAGGCGCGAGGCCATGTCGTGGCGATGACCGGAGACGGCGTCAACGATGCTCCCGCGCTGAAGCGCGCGGACATCGGCGTGGCGATGGGAGTGAGCGGCACCGACGTGGCCCGCGAAGCCGCGGCGATGACGCTCACCGACGACAACTTCGCGAGCATCGTGGCTGCGATACGCGAGGGCCGCGCCATCTACTCCAACATCAAGAAGTACCTGATGTTCCTGCTGAGTTCGAACATCGGCGAGATCGGACTGATGGCCGGCGCCATGCTGCTGGGAATGCCGCTGCCGATGTCCGCGGTCCAGATTCTCTACCTGAACCTCGCCACGGACGGGCTGCCTGCGCTGGCGCTGGCGGTCGATCCCGCCGACGGCACCCTGATGCGGCGGCCGCCGCGCAACGCGCGCGCCGGCATCTTCAGCCGCTCCGTCGTGACGCTGATGCTGGTGGGCGGCGCGTGGTCCATGGTTGCCAATCTCGGCCTGTTCGCGTGGGCGCTCGCTTCCGGACGGGGACTCCACGAAGCGATGACGATGACGTTCGTCTCGCTGGTGCTGATCCAGTTCTTCAAGGCCTACAACTTCCGCTCGGACCGGACATCGGTCCTCGTCAGGCCATTCCGGAATCGCTGGCTCAACCTCGCGATCGCCTGGGAACTGTGCCTGCTGGCGGTCGTCGTCTACCTTCCGTGGATCAAGGAGCCGTTCGGCACCTACGCGCTGACGGTCGCGGACTGGACGATCATCCTGCTGGTGTCGGCGACCATCGTCCCGGTCCTCGAACTCGTCAAGTGGCTCGTCCGGCGGGGCGTGATCAGGAGCGACGACTGACGCAGTCGACCGCGTCCGTGGAGCGCGGTCCTACGGCCCGTCCGCCGCGGCGTCCGCGCGCACCCGTGCCGCCGCGTCCGCCGGGCTCACGCCCGCCTCGTACATGTCGGACCAGCGGGTCTCGTCGAGCATGTCGTGCGCCCGCATCACCGGCCATCCCAGTTCGCTGCACACCTGCGCCAGCCATTCGAAGAGAGTCATCGGTCAACGCTCCCTAGAGCCGATCGGTAAGGATTTCCTCGAGCCACATGATCTCGCAGTCGCGATCGCCGGCCGTCGTCGACGTGGTCGCGACGCGACCGTCGGCGTCGCGCACGTTGACGAGCAGTCCGCGCAGCGTCACCAGCTCGCCATGCTTCACGCGGCGCAGTTGCGCACGCACGCGGTCGCTGGCAGGAATGACGTGCACGTTCGTGATGTTCGGCGCGAGGGCGTCGAACTCCGCCTGGGTCATCGCGTCGCGTGGCCGCGCGAACAGAGCGCGCAGTCCGTGGCTCACGCCCTCGTGGGTGAAGCGGAAACGGCTGACGTTGGCCGTGTCGGTCATCGGACCGAAGCCGAGGCCGATGTCGTGCGTGGCAGGGCGCAGGCCGGGGATCCAGTTGACCAGCGACTGGCGGGGCTTGAAGCGCTCGATGTTCAGGACGCGGCCGCGGGCCTCGAACTGCGCCACCGGAAGCAGTGCGCCGCCGTCCGGAAGCGCGATCGGCGCCTTTTCAGCAACGGCTCGCACGACATACGCGCCGGGATCGGAGCGGCCCGGCGGAACGTCGATGGAACCCGGTCGGTCGAGCCATGCCGCGACGCCACCGACGATCCCGACGGTCAACGCGAGGCCGGCGGCGAGGTCACGGACGTTCATCGCGGGTTGCGACGCTCAGGTTCCCTCGAAGGTGTTGCAGGCGGATATCTGGCCGGTCTTCATTCCGGTCATGAACCAGCGCATGCGCTGTTCGGAACTGCCGTGCGTGAAGCTATCCGGAACGATGCGGCCCTGCGTGCGACGCTGCATCGTGTCGTCGCCGATGGCGGCGGCCGCGTTCATTGCCTCGTCGACGTCGCCGGCCTCGAGCAGCTGGCGGTTGTTGGCGTGGTGTGCCCACACCCCGGCGAAACAGTCGGCCTGCAGCTCGAGGCGGACCGAGAGCGCGTTGTACTGCGTCTCGCTGAGGCGCTGCCGGTACGCATCCATCTTCTGCATGATGCCGAGCTGGTTCTGCACGTGATGCCCGATCTCGTGCGCGATGACATACGCCTGCGCGAAATCGCCTGGCGCGCGGAAGCGGTCGCGTAACTGCTGGTAGAAGGCGAGGTCGATGTACACGCTCTGGTCGAGCGGGCAGTAGAACGGCCCCATCGCGGCCTGGCCGGTGCCGCAGGCCGTCTGCGTGGCGCCGGTGAACAGTACGAGCCGCGGCTCCTGGTACTCGCGGCCGAGCTGGCGGAACAGCGTGTTCCAGGTCTTCTCGGTGTCGGCGAGCACGACGGCGACGAACCGGCCCATCTCGTCGGCCGGGGCGCCGAGCTTGCCGGCCGGCGCCTCGGCCGGAGCCTGCACCTGCTGCACCGTGTCGGCGAGGCCCATGATCACGCGCGGATCGATGCCGAAGAACATCCCGATGACGACCAGCACAATGGTGCCGATGCCCCCGCCGATCAGCCCGCGGCCGCCGAAGCGCTGGCCGCGACGATCCTCGACGTTCGAACTGCCAGGTCCTTCCGTGCGCATGACGATCCCCGTGGTTGGTGCCACGGGGATTCAATCACAGCCCTGTTTCAGGCGCCAGCGATCTCAGTAGCGGTAATTGGCTCGGTAGCCATCGCGGTAGTCATCGCGGTCACGGTCGCGGCGCTGCTCGCGTCGCCCTTCGCGCCAGTCATCCCGGTCGCGATGCTTGTACGCGCGCGGAGCGACCCATGCGCCCCCGCGCGGACCGAAGTGTCGCGCTGCATGGCGCGGCGGCACCACGATGACCGGCACGGTGTGGATCACGCGCGGCGCGTGGACGCGCATCGGAACGAAGACCGGCGCCGGTGCGAACACCGGTGCGGGGACGAAGACCGGGACGGGTGCGTACACCGGCACCGGGTGAAACACCGGCCCGCCGATGCGGAAGCCGAATTCGGGCGTGTTCACGCTGATGATGACGTTCGATTGCGCGTGGGCGACGGCAAAGGGCGCCAGCAGCGCTGCCATCAGTGTGCCGATCAGGATAGTGCGTTTCATCGAGTCCTCCGTGGTCGTACAACCCATCAACGGGTCGCCGATGCCCGTCGCGGACACGAACTCGTTTCAAGCTGTAACCGGGCGCGCTGCCCGGCGATCAGAAGGGCCGGATCGGCAGGGCGCGCTCATCCCCAGCCGCGCAGGGACGGTCGGTGTACGCGACCCGTCCGCGGTACTCGCAGCGGAAGATGGTGGCACCGAACGCGAAGCGGACCTCGGGAAGGCGTACTTCCGGGAAGCGGGCTTCGAACCCGAGGCGGGGCGGATCGAGCAGGACTTCGGACACCGAGGCCCAGGCCGGCGGCCCCATTTCACCGCCATCGGGCGCAGGCGCGGCGGGGCGGAGCCACATGACCACCAGCACGGCCGCGGTGGCGAGCAGGCCGCCGCCGACGATCAATGTCAGCAGGTTCAGGGCGAGATCGACGTGGCGATCGGAAGAGACGAACAGCGAGTGCGGCACCATCGGGGCGAATTATCGCCCGAAACGCGTTCGCCCCTGCCCCGAGGCACGGAAACCGGGAAGCAAGTGACGCGATCGCGCGATCAGGCGACCGTGAGGCCCTGCTTGCGGAGTTGCCAGACGGCGAGCAGGTCGCGCTCGCGCTCGCGCGTCAGCTTGCCGTGGCGTCGCTTGTCATCGGGCGCGGGAATGCCCGCCTCGAGGATGTCGTTGACTGTCACCGCGGCCGGCCGCGTCTTCAGGCCCGTCGCCTGCGCGCGCTTGGTGTCGATCGAGTTGAACCCGCGCGTCTGCGCGTCGCTGGCCGGGATCCAGAGCGGCAGTTCGATCCACGGCTTCACGCCTTCCTGTCCCAGGAACGCTTCCGCCACCCACTCGACGTCGACCTCTTCGCCGCTGACCCAGCGACAGGTGTCGAGCAACTCGCCGAAGGTCATGCCTTCATTGGGTCCCGTGGCGTTGAACGCGCCGTTCGCTCCCAGCTGGACGAGCCGCAGCATCCACGCCGCGAGGTCGCGCGCATCGATGAACTGCACCGACCGGTGCGGCGATCCCGGCGCCAGCACGATGCCTCCGCCCGCGAGGCGCCACGGCCAGTACGAGAAGCGCCCCGTGGGATCGTTCGGCCCGACGATCAGGCCAGGCCGCACCACGAGCGCACGGCTGCCGTAGATGCCGAGCACCGTGCGCTCGCACTCGGCCTTCAGCGGCCCGTACGTCTCGGGATTGATTGCCTCGCGATCGATGCCGACCGCGGAGGCCAGCGGATCGTCCTCGCGGATCGGCGCGTGCGCGAACGACGCGTACGCGGAGACGCTGGAGACGAACACGTAGCGGTCGCAGGCATCGAACAGGGCGGCGCACGTGGCCTCGACGTCCTGCGGCAGGTAGCCGCAGGTGTCGATCACGGCGTCCCAGCGCCGGCCCATCAGCAGGTGGAGGTCTTCCTTGCGGTCGCCGATGATCCACTTCACGCCGGGCGGCCACCAGTTGCGCGACTGCCCGCGGTTGAAGACGGTGACTGCGTCGCCGCGCTCGAGCGCGGCCTGCAGCAGGGCCTGGCCCAGGAAGATTCCGCCGCCGATGATCAGCAAGTTCATGGGATACGGATGGTAGGGACCTGTCGGTTGACGTGCCAGCGGTTTCTGCCGTGCGGCGGTCGACGCGAGCGCAGGCCGACCGGCGGCTGTCCCGTGTCGCCACGTTGCCGCAAAGTCCGGGTGGGATAATTCACCGTCGCCCGTCTCGGGCAGCCCCTGCCATCCCCGCCTTGCCACCGATCGACTCCACCGACGCGCGCATGCCGCTCGATCGCGCCGCGCTGGCAAGCGCGCCGACGAAGCTGTTGCGGGACGGACGCTGGGCCAACGCGCAGGTCTTTCGCGTCGGGGCGGCCGGCCGGGATTGGGTGGTCAAGGACTTCTCGCGGCGCGCCTTCTGGGTGCGCTGGACGATCGGCCGGATCCTGCTGCGCCGCGAGCTGCGCGCGCTGCAGCGCCTCGGCGGCATCGACGGCGTGCCGCAGCGGGCGTTCCGCATCGACGGCGACGCGATCGCCGCCGAGTTCATCCCGGGGATCACGCTCGGCCAGGTGGCTCCGGAGCAGATGACGACGCCGTTCTTCGTCGATCTGGAGCGCCTGCTGAACGAGGTGCACGCACGCGGAATCGTGCACCTCGACACCCGCGGCACGGGCAACATGCTCCTGCGGCCCGACGGCCGGCCGGCGCTGATCGACTTCCAGGCATCGCTCGACACGCGCTGGATGCCGGCTTCGTGGCGGCGCTGGCTGGACGACCTCGACATGACCGGCGTCTACAAGAAGTGGCTCCAGCGCGATCCCGACTCCATGGGGCCCGCGCGACGCGAGCTCTACGAGCGGATGACCCGCCGGCGGCGCCTGTGGATCGCGCGCGGGTATGCTGGCGCCGCCAAGCAGAAGACCACTTCCGGCCCCGCCGGGCCACATTGACCTCCCGATGCTCGCCTCGCTCCGCTCCGTCTTCAATCACCCGGGACTGCGCCGCTTCCTCGTCCGCCTTCGGGTACCGCTCGCGATCGTCGCGATCGTCGCGGCCGTGCCCTTCCTGCAGCGCGACTGGCTGCTGGCGGGCTTCATCGTGTCGATGGTCGGGGAGTTCATCCAGCTCTGGAGCTTCGCGTCGCTCGACAAGAACTCCGACCTGGCGATCCGGGGTCCGTACGCGATGGTGCGCAACCCGATGTACCTCGGGCGATTCTTCATCATCTTCGGCTTCCTGATGCTGCTCGGCAGCACGTGGCTGCTGCTGGCCTACACCATCGTCTACTGGTTCTACATGGACACGCGCGTCGAGCGCGAGGAAGCGCACCTGAAGCCGATCTTCGGCCCGCGTTACGAGGAGTACTGCGCCAGGGTGCACCGCTTCATCCCCGGGCCGCCGCTCGCCGGTCAGCCCGTGGCCTACTGGAACTGGACGCTGTTCCGGCAGAACAACGCGGCGGCGAACCTCGTCGGCACGCTTGTGGTGTGGGTCGCCGTCGCCGCCTGGCTGCTTCTGCGCAGCCCGTAGCCAGCCGCGAATCGGCCGGGATTCCGGGCCTCCTCGCTTCCATCCTTCGGCGCCTTCGGGTGCTGGCGTCCGGTGCCGGGCAGCAGCGGTGCCCCGGTACCCGACATATGGACGAACCAACCGAAGGGATGGCCGCTCCGCCGCCCGGTGCGACGATGCGAGGGGCGGGGCATCCGAAACAACCAGGCATCATGACCATCCGGAATACGTTGACCTCGCGCGCGCGCCGGGCCCTGCACCTGCTCGTGATTGCGGGCGTGGCCACGCTGGCCGCCTGCGGCGGCGGCGGTGACGGCGGCGGGACCGCCGCGTCGAGCGTCGCACCGCCGCCGGCGCCGTCCACGCTGGCGATCGCCGGCTTCGTGCCGACCGCCGGCGGTGCCGGCACGACGATCACGGTAACTGGCGCCGGCTTTGCGGGACTGCAGTCCGCCCGCATCGGCGCGACCGCCGCATCCTTCACGGTGGCATCCGACACGCAACTCGCGCTCGTCGTGCCGGCCGGCGCCCAGACGGGACGCATCGAGCTTGCGGCGGCCGGTCGCACCGTTCTGTCCGCGCTCGACTTCACCGTCAGCGGCGTGCCCCAGGTGGCCTCGCTTTCGCCGGCCCTGGTCCTGCCCGGCGGCCGCGTGACCCTGGCCGGTTCGAGCCTCGACCGGGTCGCGCAGGTCCGCGTGAACTCCACGGTGCTGACGATCGCGTCGCAGACGGCGACCGCCCTGGCGGTCGACGTGCCGCCGGCCGCGACCAGCGGAACGATCACGCTGATCGACAGCGACGGGACCAGCCGCCCGCAGTCGCACCAGCTGACGGTCGTCGCGCCGATGACCTTGACGTCGATCGATCCGCTGTCGGTCGTCGCCGGGCAGGCGCTGACGATCAACGGCACGAACCTCGACCGGGCGATCGCGGTCGTGTTCGCGGGCGGCGCCTCGGCACCCGTCGCGACGCGCAGCGGTGCGACCCGGATCACGGTCACGGTGCCCGACGCGGCGCAGTCCGGCGCAGTGCAGCTCCAGGGCAACGCGGCCGACCAGGTCGCGTCGGCGGCCCCGCTGACGGTCGTGGCGGCGATCCGCGTCGACGGCTCTGCGGTGTACCGCGTTGCGGCGGCCGGCGCCGACGTGACGATCGCAGGCAGCGGGCTGACCGAGGTCGCGGGAGTCACCGTGCGCGGCGTCGCCGCGCAGATCGTGTCGCGCACCGCCACCCAACTCGTGTTCACCGTCCCGGCGGGGGTCGCCTGCGGCGCGGTCAGCCTGTTGTCGAACAGCCAGCCGGCCGTGGCCGGTGGCAGCGTCGTGGTGGGCAGCGGCTGCACGGCGACGCTCGCCGGCATCGAGTTCGCGCAGGTGCTGTCGCAGGCGACGACGGATGCGCGCCAGCGGCTCGTGCCGGGCAAGGAAACCTGGGTGCGTGCGTACGTGGTGTCCGACCAGGCCGGCCTGCTCGCGCCGACGGTGCGCGTGACGGGTTACCGCGGCGCGGTCATCCTCGGCACGCTGCCGATGAGCGGTCCTTCCACATTGCCCACGACGTCGGGCGGGACCCTGACGGACGCGGTCCGCTACAGCGAGGCGCAGAGCTTCAACGCCGAACTGCCCGCGTCCTGGGTGAGCAGCGGACTGTCGGTGCGGGTCGAGGTCGACCCCGAGCAGCAACTCGGACCGTCCACGGCGCAGGAGGCGACGCCGACCGTGGGCACGTCGACCCGCCTGGAGATCGTGCTCGTGCCGGTCGTGTCCGGCGCCTTCGTGCCGACCGTGCCGTCCACCGGCGCGGTGCTCGACGAACTGACACGCCGTTTCCCGATCCCGCGCGACCGCATCGTCGTGACGACGCGCGCGCCGTACACGCTCGCCAGCGTCGCCGACGGCCTCGACACCTCGACCGAGTGGTCGAATGCCTTGTCCGAACTGAGGCAGCTGCGCGACAGCGAGAACCCCGGCAATGCCTACCGTTACTACTTCGGCTTCGTGCGGCGAGCGGGCGGAAGCACGGCTGGCATCGGTTATGTGCCCGGGCGCGTGGCCCTCGGCTGGGACGCGTCGACCGGCTGGCCGCGCACGATGTCGCACGAGCTCGGCCACAACTTCGGCCGGCTGCACGCGCCGTGCGGAGGCGTCACGAGCGCCGACGCCAACTATCCGTACGCGGGAGGCGCGCTGGGCGCCACGCCGCTCGTCGACTCCGTGCCCGCGCCGCTCGACGTGATCTCGCCGGTGAACCAGACCGACATCATGGGCTACTGCAGCGGGTCCTGGTTCTCCGACTACAACTACCGGCTGATGCAGTCGCACCTGGAGTCGCTGCCGCAGGCATCGCTCGCGCTGTTGCAGTCGGACTCCGATCGGGCCGACCTGCTGCAGGTCGCCGGCTCGATTGGCCTCGCCGGCGTGGCGTTGAGCCCGGTGCGTGCGTCGCGCGGCATGCCGGAGTTTGCCGCCGGCGAATACACGCTGCGCCTGGTGACGCAGGACGGCCGCACGCTCGACCACCCCTTCGATGCCGACCTCGTCGACCATGCCGTGCCGCCGGAGCGGCACTTCACGCTTGCGGTGCTCGATCCCGGCCCGCTCGATCGCATCGAGGTGTGGCGTGCCGGCGAACGGCTGCCGCCGCAGGGCGCGCTGGCTCGCGCGCAGCGGACGCCCGCGGCCGGCCGCGAAGCGCCGCGCGTCGACTGGACGGAAAGCGGCGGCCGCGTGAGCGTGCGCTGGAACGTTGCGTCATCGGCCTACGCATCGGTCACCCACGTGCTGAACGGCGAGCGCAGGGTGCTCGCGCTGCATCGGCAGGGGGGAACGATCGAGGTCGAAACGACCGGCCTGCCCGCCGGCGGCAGCTTCGAATTCAGCCTGTCCGACGGCCTGAACGCGCAGCGTCTGACCGCGCCGCGCGGGGCCGGGGGCACTCCTACCGCGCCAGCAGCGAGGTGACCTCGGGGTGCCGCTCCGCCCAGGTGCGCGCGTAGGAGCACACCGGCAGCACGTCCATGCCGTTGCTCCTGGCGTGCTCGAACGCCGCGCGCACCAGCAGCGAGCCGATGCCGCGGCCTTCGAGCTGCGGCGGAACTTCCGTGTGGACCAGCATCATCGTGCTGCCGTGCATGCGGTAGTCGCACCGGCTCACGAGTCCGTCGACCGTCGCTTCGAACCGCCTCGAGGCTTCGTTGTGCGTCACCTCGGGCCTGGGACCGTCCATCGCGTTTCCTCCTGACGACGGCCGAGCTTACCGCCCGCGGCGATGGCCGGGCGGCGCCAGTCCGGGGATGTTCGTGCGCACCGTGGACGATGCGTCGTGCCGGGGCGCAGGCGCGGCCGGCGCGGCGCGTGCCCGCTGCGGATCCGCGGGACGTGCCTTGGCGGGGCGAGGCGCGTTTCTCGGTTCGCCGCGCGATGGGGGTGCGGCGCGGTCGGCGTGCGGCGCCCGGGCAGGCGATTTGCCCGCGGCGGGCTGGCTGCTGCGACGCTGTTCGCTGCCCTCGCGTTTCGGCGCCTGCCGCTGCGGCGCGCGCTGCTGGCCACCGCCGCGGCCGCGCTGGATCGGCTCGGCCCGTTCGTTCGGGTTCGGCTCGAAGCCCGCGACGATCTCGCGCGGCACCTCGCGCCTGATCACCTTCTCGATGTCGGCGAGCAGCGGCTTGTCGTCCGCGCACACGAGCGAGATCGCCTCGCCGGTGGCGCCGGCCCGGCCCGTGCGGCCGATCCGGTGGACATAGTCTTCCGGCACGTGCGGCAGGTCGAAGTTGACGACGTGCGGCAGCTGCTCGATGTCGAGGCCGCGCGCCGCGATGTCGGTCGCGACGAGCGCCTGCAGTTCGCCCGTCTTGAACTGGGAAAGCGCGTGGGTCCGCGCGTTCTGGCTCTTGTTGCCGTGGATCGCCAGCGCGGTCACGCCGTGCTTGCACAGGTACTCGGCGAGCCGGTTGGCACCGTGCTTGGTGCGCGTGAACACCAGCACCTGGTACCACTGCTGCTCCGCGATCAGCTTCGCGAGCAGCTCCGACTTGCGGCCCCGGTCGACCAAAACCACCTTCTGGCTCACCGCCTCGACGGCGGAGTTGCGCGGCGTCGCCTGGACGGCCGCCGGGTCCTTCAGCAGGGTGTTCGCGAGCGCGCGGATCTCGTCGGAGAACGTCGCCGAGAACAGCAGCGTCTGCCGCTGCTTCGGCAGCATCGCGAACACGCGCTTCATGTCAGGCAGGAAGCCCATGTCCAGCATGCGGTCGGCCTCGTCGAGCACGAGGACCTCGACCTGCGACAGGTCGATCGTCTTCTGCCCGGCGTGGTCGAGCAGGCGGCCCGGCGTGGCGACGACGATGTCGACTCCGCGCCTGAGCGCCGCGATCTGGTTGTTGATCGACACGCCGCCGAAGATGACGGCGACGGTCGACTTCTTGTACTTGCCGTAGTCGCGCACGCTCTCCTCGACCTGCGCCGCGAGCTCGCGCGTCGGCGTGAGGATCAGCGCGCGCACCGGGTGGCGCGACTTGCCGGCAGCCGGCGGCGTCAGCGCGAGCCGATGCAGGATCGGCAGCACGAAGCCGGCCGTCTTGCCGGTGCCGGTCTGCGCGCCGGCGAGCAGGTCGCGGCCCGCGAGCACCAGCGGAATCGCCTGCTGCTGGATCGGGGTGGGTTCGGTGTAGCCGAGTTCGGTGACGGCGCGAACGAGTGCCTCGGACAAGCCGAGGGCGTTGAATCCTGAATTCAAATTGAATCTCCTGAGAGCACGGCCTGGTGCGGCACGAAAGCCGCGGAACCGGTTCAGGCGAATGCGATGACGCTTGGGAAGACTTCGAGGGAGCGTGGAAACAACCGCGAGGGACGCGAGTGCGAACCGGAACACACAGCACTCACGACGGACGGATGATACACGCCCGGCCGGGGCGGGTCACCCGCGACGCTTCACAGCCCGATCTGCAGGCCGAGCAGCATCGCGATGCCGATGGCCGCGAAGATCGCCGCCGCGACGCCGTGCACGAGCTTCACGGGGAGCTTCTCCGCCGCGATGTTGCCCAGGAGCACGGCCGGCACGTTCGCGATCATCATCCCGATCGTGGTGCCCATGACCACCGCGACCAGCGCGTCGTACTTGGCCGCGAGCGCGACGGTGGCGATCTGCGTCTTGTCGCCCATCTCGACGAGGAAGAACGCGACCAGCGTCGTGCCGAACACGCCGAACCGCGAGTCGTGCTCCTTGGTCTCGTCGATCTTGTCGGGAATCATCATCCAGACGGCCATCGCGATGAACGACAGGCCGAGCGCCCAGCGCATCACGTCGGGACCGAACTGGCGGGCGATGAACGTTCCCACGGCGCCGGCGAGGAAGTGATTCGCGAGCGTGGCGAAGAAGATCCCGAGGATGATCGGCCACGGCTTGCGGAAGCGCGCGGCAAGCACGAGCGCGAGCAACTGGGTCTTGTCGGCGATCTCGGCGAGCGCGACGACGCCGATGGAAATCAGGAATGCCGTCATGCGGGCCTGTCGACTCTGGCGTGGGACCGCTTGTTTGCGGCGGGTGGATTGTAGGTGCTGCGATAATCCGCCCCCTCAGCGTTCGATCGAAAGCAGTCCAGACAATGGCGCAGTACGTCTATTCAATGATCCGCGTCGGCAAGGTCGTTCCGCCGAAGCGCGAGATCCTCAAGAACATCTCCCTGTCGTTCTTCCCCGGCGCCAAGATCGGCGTGCTGGGACTGAACGGGTCGGGCAAGTCGACCCTGCTGCGCATCATGGCCGGACTCGACAAGGAGATCGAAGGCGAGGCCGTCCCGATGCCTGGCCTCAAGATCGGCTTCCTGCCGCAGGAGCCGCAGCTCGACCCCGAGAAGACGGTCAAGGACGAGGTCGAGGCCGGGCTCGGCGAACTGCTCGAGGCGAAGCAGAAGCTCGAGGCGGTCTACGCCGCATACGCCGAGCCGGACGCGGACTTCGACAAGCTCTCCGCCGAGCAGGCGAAGTACGAGGCGATCATCGCCGCATCGGGCTCGGACACCGAGCACCAGATGGAGATCGCCGCCGACGCGCTGCGGCTGCCGCCGTGGGAGGCAAAGGTCGCGACGCTGTCCGGCGGCGAGAAGCGCCGGGTGGCGCTGTGCAAGCTGCTGCTGTCGAAACCCGACATGCTGCTGCTCGACGAGCCGACCAACCACCTCGACGCCGAGAGCGTCGACTGGCTCGAGCAGTTCCTGCAGCGCTTTCCGGGCACCGTCGTGGCGGTGACGCACGACCGCTACTTCCTCGACAACGCGGCCGAGTGGATCCTCGAACTCGACCGCGGCCAGGGCATTCCCTGGAAGGGCAACTACAGCTCCTGGCTGGAACAGAAGGAGGAGCGGCTCGAGCGCGAGGCCAAGTCCGAGGCCGCGCGCATCAAGACGATGAAGTCCGAGCTCGATTGGGTGCGGCAGAACGCGAAGGGCCGCCAGGCCAAGAGCAAGGCGCGACTGCAGCGCTTCGACGAACTGTCTTCGTACGAGTACCAGACCCGCAACGAGACGCAGGAGATCTTCATCCCGGTGGCCGAGCGGCTCGGCAACCAGGTGATCGAGTTCGAAGGCGTGTCGAAGGGCTACGGCGACCGCCTGCTGATCGACAACCTCAGCTTCTCGATTCCGCCCGGGGCGATCGTCGGCATCATCGGTCCCAATGGCGCCGGCAAGTCGACGCTGTTCAGGATGATCACCGGCAAGGAGCAGCCGGACAGCGGCACGATCAAGGTCGGGCACACGGTTCAGATCGCCGCGGTCGACCAGACGCGCGACTCGCTGCCGAACGACAAGACGGTCTGGGAGGCGATCTCCGGCGGCCTCGACATCCTGCAGGTCGGCCGGTTCGAGATGCCGTCGCGCGCCTACCTCGGCCGCTTCAACTTCAAGGGCGGCGACCAGCAGAAGATCGTGGGCAACCTGTCCGGCGGCGAGCGCGGGCGCCTGCATCTGGCGGCCACCCTGCTGAAGGGCGGCAACGTGCTGCTGCTCGACGAGCCGTCGAACGACCTCGACATCGAGACGCTGCGCGCGCTCGAGGAAGCGCTGCTCGAGTTCGCCGGCACCGTGCTGGTGGTCTCGCACGATCGCTGGTTCCTCGACCGCATCGCCACGCACATCCTGTCGGCCGAGGGCGACTCGCAGTGGACCTTCTTCAACGGCAACTACCAGGAGTACGAAGCCGACAAGAAGAAGCGCCTTGGCGAGGAGGGCGCACAGCCGCACCGCCTGCGCTACCGGCCGCTGACGCGCACCTGACCCACACCGGGCCAGCGTGACCGTCGAGCCTGTCGCGCTGTCGTTCGACGCGCATGGCGCGCCGGCCAGCGAGCGTTACGGCGACGTGTACGCGAGCCGCGACGGCGCGCTGGGGCAGGCGCGCCATGTGTTTCTTGAAGGAGCCGGCTGTGTCGAACGCTGGCGCGGACGCCGGCAGTTCGTCGTCCTCGAGAACGGATTCGGCCTCGGCGTCAATTTCCTCGCGACATGGCGCGCGTGGCTCGACGACCCGGCGCGTCCGCACCGGCTCCACTTCGTTTCGATCGAACGGCATCCGCTGCCGGCGTCGGCGTTCGTCGACGCGGTGCCGCCGGAGCTGCGCGACCTCGGCGCGCAGCTCGCCGCGCAGTGGCCGCTCCCGGTCGCGGGCCTGCATCGGTGCGAGTTCGAGCAGGGACGGGTCGCGCTGACGCTCGCCCTCGGCGATGCCCGGGCGATCGCGCCGCAACTCCGGCTCGGCGCCGACGCCATCTTCCTCGACGGCTTCGCGCCCGACCGCAACCCGGAGATGTGGGAGGCGTCGCTGCTGCGGTCGATCGCGCGGCTCGCGCGCGCCGACTGCCGTCTCGCCACCTGGTGCACCGCGCGCGCGGTGCGCGCAGCGCTCGCGAACGCGGGCTTCGAGATCGACCTGCGGCCGGGCTTCGCCAGCAAGAGGCAGATGCTGGTGGGTCGCTACGCGCCCCGCTACACGGTGCGGCGACACGAACCGCCGGCTCCGTACACAGGCGAGCGCAGCGCTGTGGTGATCGGCGCCGGCCTGGCCGGGGCCGCCAGCGCTCACGCGCTGGCACGTCGCGGCTGGAGCGTGCGGGTGGTCGACTCCGCCCCGCCGGGAAGCGGGGCCTCCGCGTTGCCGTGGGGGCTGATGCATCCGCAGTTCGCGGTCGACGACAACCTGCTCGCGCGCCTGACGCGGGCGGGCAGCGCGGCCACCGCACGGGCGCTGGAGCGCGTCGCGCCGCAGGGCGCGCGGGCCGGTGGTGCCGTGTGGCAGCGCAACGGCTTCTTCCAGGTGGTCGACCCGGCGGACGCGGAACGCTGGCGCTCGGCGCTCGCCGCGTTGCGCCTGCCCCGCGACTACGTCGAGTGGCTGTCGGCGGAACAGGCGGCCCGTCACCTCGGCGTCGCGCCCGCACGCGACGGCCTGTGGTGGCCCGATGGCCGGCTCGTCTCGCCATGGCACTGGATCCGCGCATTGCTCGATCACCCGTCGGTCACACTCGTGCAGGCCGCGGCCGACGCGCTCGAGCGCGTCGGCGACAACTGGCTGGTACTTGGAACGCGGCAGGAGCCGGTCGCGCGGGCGCCGCTCGTGATCGTCGCCGTCGCGGGCGAGTCGCCGCGGCTCGTCGCGTCGAAGATGCTGCCGTTCCAGTCGGTGCCGGGCCAGGTGACGTTCGTGCGGGCCGATGCGCTGCAGGCGCTGCAGGCGGCGCTCGGCGGCGACGGCACGCTGCTGCGCGCGCCCGACGGGCAACTGGCGGTCGGCGCGACCTACGAAACGCCGCTCGGCGCGGCCGACGCGCCGCTCGACGAACGGATGGCGTCGCGCAGCAACCTCGCGCGGCTCGAACGGCTGCTTGCTGTGCCGGTGGAGGCGCGCGTGGAGGGGCGTTACAGCGGCGTCCGTTGCGTGGCGCGCGATCGGCTGCCGTACGCGGGTGCCGTGGCCGACGAGGCGGCGGCCCTCCAGAGCGAGCAGCTGCGCGGTGCGCACCTCGACGACCTGCCGCGGCGGGCGCGCCTGTTCACTTCGTTCGCCCACGGGTCGCGCGGACTCACCTTCGTCGCGCTCGCCGCGGAACTGATTGCCGCGCAGGCGGAAGGCGAGCCGCTGCCGATCGAGCGCGGTCTTGCCGACGCCGTGGACCCCGGTCGTGCGCTGTTGCGGCGGCTGCGGCGCGGTTCGGGATTGCGCGCGACTCCGCGGGGCGCGCGATAGCAGCCAAGGTCCGGCAGTTGGTCGAGTGCGACTGAATCTTCTGCGGAGTCACCTGCGCGCCGAGTGCGCTGTGGGGCGCCTCGACTCCGCGCGACGCGCGGCGGGCGACACTGGGTCGAGGGCACTTCTCGCGGGCCGGTGGCTTTCGGCGTGAGCGCTCGCGGTTCCACCGATCGTGCCTTCCGGCCGGTGTTCCTCCTGGCCCGCCGCAGTTTCTGGAGTGCGACGCCCGCCGCACGGCGTCGCGCTCCGCGAGACACCCCACAGCGCACTCGACGCGCCGCGCGGTGTGGATGTGCACTGCCGTGCCTGGTCGACGAGCCATCGAATCGCGGCGCTTCGCTGCGACAACCAGGCCCAATGCCGAGACTTGTCCGACCCGACCACACGCGCGCCGCCCGCCCAGGCGCAATTGACGGCCTCCGGTGTTCAATCGAGCGCTACGCACCGTGATCGACCGGCTCGACATGCCACCCTTGCCGCCGGGCACTCGGATCCCCATATGCGCTCCTCGAGGCCCAAACGCCCGCCTACGGAGCAAACATGCAAGAGCGTCCCGTCCTGCGCACCACCCGCGGCATCCAGACCAGCGACGGCGCGGGCGTGCGGCTGCGCCGCTTCCTGGGCGGAGGCAGCGGCCTGCCGTCCATCGACCCCTTCCTGATGCTCGATTACTTCGACAGTCCGAGTGCGCAGGACTACATCGCCGGCTTCCCGGAGCATCCGCACCGCGGCTTCGAAACGGTGACGTACATGCTCGCGGGCCGCATGCGTCACCGCGACAACAAGGGCGGCGAGGGCGTGATCGAGCCGGGCGGCATCCAGTGGATGACCGCTGGTCGCGGGCTCGTGCACTCGGAGATGCCGGAGCAGACCGAGGGCCTGATGCGCGGATTCCAGCTCTGGGTGAACCTGCCGGCGAAGGACAAGATGACCGCGCCCGGCTACCAGGAGTTTCCGGCGTCGCGGATGCCGGTCGAGGAGCGTGACGGCGGCGTGCGCGTCAAGGTCATCACCGGGGCGACGTCGCGCGGCACGGCGGGGCCGGTGACGGCCGCGGCCACGGACGCCCGGTACTTCGACATCGAACTGCCGGCGGGCGCGACGTTCGACGAGGCCGTGCCGCCGCGACACGCCGCGTTCGTCGTCGTGCACGAGGGCGTGGTCTCCATCGGCGGCCATGAGGTGCCGGGCGTCGGACTGGCCCAACTCGGCGACGGCGACGCCGTCCGGTTCACGGCCATCGGCGGGCGCGCGAAGGCCCTGCTAATCACGGGCCAGCCGCTGAACGAGCCCGTGGCCTGGCACGGACCCTTCGTGATGAACACGACGGCCGAACTGATGCAGGCGATCGAGGACTACCAGGCCGGCCGGTTCTGACCGGCCGGACAGTCATCGCCTCAGTGCGCGAGGGGAATCGCCTTCGCGGTCTCGTAGCGCTGGATCGCCTGGATCTTGTTTTCGATCTGCATGTACCGCGCCGCCTTGACGCCGGGCAGCACCTTCGATGCTTCCTTGAAGTGCTTCTCGCGCAGCTTCGACTCCGTGACGCCCGCCGCCAGCACCGCACGGGCGAGACGCGTTGCGTTGGCGTCGGTCATCGACTTCTCCGCGGCGATGTAGTCGCGCACGGCCAGCGAGTACTCGCGGTGCGGGACGTCGAGCTCGCGCTGGAACTTCTCGTACAGCGGCCAGAACTTCTTCGCCTCGGCGTCCGTCAGGTTCAGCGACTTCTCGACAACGCCCTTCTTGTCGGCCTGGATCTTCGCGAGCAGGACGGCCGGATCTTCGGCCATCTGCGCCCAGGCCGGCGAGACCATGAGGGCCAGGATTGCGCACACCGCAGTCAGCAGCTTCTTCATCTTCTTTCTTGCCTCGTGGATGACAGTGACGTGATGCAGCGCGAACGATAGCCGATCGCGCCGGCCGCAAGACGGCGCAACGGGACCGGAGCGGCGCACCGCTCCGGTCCCGTTGCGCGGGTCCCGCCGCTACTCTTCTTCGACCTGCTTGCGCTTGCCCTGATACTCGGTCGCCAGGTGCTGCTGGATCTGCGGTGGCGCCAGCTCGTAGTGCGACAGCGACATGGTCCACGACGCCCGCCCCTGGGTCATCGCCTTCAGTCGCGCCGAATAGCCCTCGAGTTCGCCCAGCGGCGCCTGTCCCTCGACGACGAGCACGCCGGGGGCCATCGCCCGCGTGCCCTTGACCTGTCCGCGCCGCGACGACAGGTCGCCCGCGACGTCGCCCATGAAGGACTCCGGCGCCTCGACCTCGAGGTTGACGATCGGCTCCAGCACGACCGGACGCGCCTTCGTCAGCGCGTCGAGGAAGGCCTTGCGGCCTGCCGAGACGAACGCCACTTCCTTCGAGTCGACCGGGTGGTGCTTGCCGTCGTACACGGTGACCCGCACGTCCTGCATCACGAAGCCGGCCGTCGGTCCCGCCGTCAGCACCGACTCCACGCCCTTCTGGACTGCGGGAATGAAGTTGTAGGGGATGACGCCGCCCTTGACCTGGTCGACGAACTCGAAGCCGGTGCCGCGCGGCAGCGGCTCGATGCGCAGGTAGACCTCGCCGAACTGGCCCGCGCCGCCGGTCTGCTTCTTGTGGCGCGCGTGGCCCTCGGCCGGCGCGCTGATCGTCTCGCGGTAGGGCACGCGCGGCGGACGGGTCTCGACCTCGACCTTGTACTGCTGCGCCATGCGCTCGAGCGCCGAGCGGATGTGCAGTTCGCCGAGGCCGCGCAGCACCGTCTCGTTCAGCGTCGCGTCGTGCTCGACGACGAGCGTCGGGTCCTCCGCCGTCATCTTGTTCAGCACCTCGGAGATCCGCTGTTCGTCGCCGCGGCGCTTCGGCTGGATCGCCACGCCGCTCATGGGCGTCGGGAACTCCAGCGGCCGCATGTGGATCTGGTCCTCGTCGTGCGAGTCGTGCAGCACGCAGTCGAATTCGATCTCGTCGACCTTCGCGACCGCAGCGATGTCGCCGGGAACGGCCGACGGCACGTCGAGCGTCTTCCCGCCCTGCAGCATCAGCAGGTGCCCCACCTTGAAGGGCTTGCGGCCGCTTCCGATGAACAACTGCGTGTCCTTGGTGATCGTGCCCTGGTGCACGCGGAAGATGCCGAGCTTGCCGACGTATGGATCGACCACCACCTTGAACACGTGCGCCAGCACGTGCTTCTTCGGATCGGGTATCGACCGGAACTCCTCGACCGGCTGGCCGTCGACCATCTCGCCTTTGTAGAAGAGCGGCGGGTTGCCCTCGGCGGGGTTCGGCAGCAGCTTCTCGAAGATGTTCAGCAGTTCCGGAAGGCCGGCGCCGTTGCGCGCCGACACGAAGCACACCGGCACGAGGTGGCCCTCGCGCAGCGCCTGCTCGAACGGCGCGTGCAGCTGGCTGGCGTCGAGCTCCTCGCCCTGCTCGAGATACTTCGCCATCAGTTCCTCGTCGACCTCGACCACCTGGTCGATCAGCGCCTGGTGGGCCGCGGCGACGGAGGAGAAGTCGGAGGCGCCGGCCGGGTTGAAGAAACAGTCGACGACCTTCGTGCCGTTCGCGGCCGGCAGGTTGATCGGCAGCACTTCCTTGCCGAACGTGGTGCGCAGGTCCTCCAGCAGGCGCGGCAGGTCGACGTTCTCGGCGTCGATCTTGTTGATGACCAGCAGGCGGCACAGCTTGCGTTTCGCGGCCCAGTCCATCATGCGTGACGTGATCATCTCGATCCCGGTCTGCGCGTTGACGACGATCGCGGCGGTCTCGACGGCATCCAGCGCGCCGATCGCCTGTCCGATGAAGTCCGGGAACCCGGGCGTGTCCAGCAGGTGGACGCGGGTGCTCGGCATCTCCAGGCGCAGCACCGAGGTGCGCAGCGAGTGCAGGAAGCTCTTCTCGAGCGGGTCGGAGTCGCTGACCGTCGTTCCCTTCTCCACGCTGCCGGCCGCCGGAATCGCGCCTGTCGCAGCAAGCAGCGCCTCCGCCAGCGTGGTCTTGCCTGCGCTGCCGTGGCCCAGCAGGGCCACGGTCCTGATGTTCTCCGTCGTATAGGGCATGGTGCGGTTCTCTCCTCGAAATTCTTTGTCTTGGCGAAGTTCCTGAGCGACGTTACGCCGCGGCGGCGGGGCTGTCAGCCGGGGACGTTGACCGGCCTCAACAACTCCGCGCCCCTGCCAGTCGCGGCTATCCTAGCCTTTCGTACCTGGGACGATGGAGCGCGCGATGGATCGGCAGATGCTGAAGCAGCTGGCCAGCTGGCTGGACCCGTACCGAGTGACCGATGGTTCGAAGTTCCGGCTGGCGCGGATCGATCCGGCCGACACCGCCGGCCTGAAGTCCGAGTCGAAGCGGCAGGCGTCCCAGCGGCTGGCCGACGGCGTGCGCTGGCTCGCGGCCGAGCAGGACAAGCTCTACGCGCAGGACCGCCGCTCGCTGCTGCTGGTCTTCCAGGCGATGGACGCGGCGGGCAAGGACGGCACGATCAAGCACGTGATGAGCGGAGTGAACCCGCAGGGCTGCCAGGTGGTCGCGTTCAAGCAGCCTTCGAGCGAGGACCTCGATCACGACTGGATGTGGCGCTGCTGGAAGCACCTGCCGGAGCGCGGCCGGATCGGCATCTTCAACCGGTCCTACTACGAGGAAGTGCTGGTGGTGCGGGTGCACCGCGCGATCCTCGAAGCGCAGAAGCTGCCGTCCGGGGCGGTCACTAAGAAGATCTTCCGCGAGCGGCTGCGCGACATCGCGCGCTTCGAGGACTACCTGCACCGCAACGGCACGACCGTGCTGAAGTTTTACCTGCACGTCTCGAAGGACGAGCAGAAGAAGCGCTTCCTCGAGCGGCTGGACGAGCCGGAGAAGAACTGGAAGTTCTCCGCCGGCGACGTCAAGGAACGCGCGCACTGGGACGACTACATGGCGGCCTACGAGGACGCGATCCGCGCGACGGCGACGAAGGACTCGCCGTGGTTCGTGGTGCCGGCCGACAACAAGTGGTTCACGCGGCTGATCGTCGCGGGCGCGATCGTCGAGGCCCTCGAGAAGATGGACCTCGCCTATCCGGTCATCACGCCGGCGCAGCGGGCCGAACTGGCGGGCGCACGCGAGGCGCTGCTCGCTGGTTGAGCCTCGGATCGAGCCTCGGACCGAGCCTCCGGCCGGGCCTCAGACGCCGCCGATGCAGACGTACTTCAGCACCAGGTACTCGTCGATGCCGTACTTCGAGCCCTCGCGGCCGACGCCGGACTGCTTGACCCCGCCGAACGGCGCGACTTCGTTCGAGATGATCCCGGTGTTGACGCCCACCATGCCGTACTCGAGCGACTCGGCGATCCGGAACACGCGTCCGACGTCGCGCGAGTAGAAGTAGGCGGCGAGGCCGAACTCGGTGGCATTCGCCGCCTCGATCGCTTCCTGCTCGGTCGAGAACCTGAAGACCGGGGCCACCGGGCCGAACGTCTCCTCGCGCGCCACCAGCATCTCGCGCGTGACATTCGCCAGCACGGTCGGCTGGAAGAACGTTCCCCCCAGCGCGTGGCGCTGGCCGCCGGTCACGATCCGGGCGCCTTTCGCCTGCGCGTCGGCCACGTGCGCCTCGACCTTCGCGAGGGCGTTGGCGTCGATCAGCGGGCCCTGCTGCACGCCGCCCTCGAAGCCCGAGCCGACCTTCAGTTGCGCCGCCTTCTCGGCCAGCCGCTCGACGAAGGCGTCGTAGATCTTCGCGTGCGCGTAGAACCGGTTGGTGCAGACGCAGGTCTGGCCGGCGTTGCGGTACTTGGACAACAACGCACCTTCGACGGCCGCGTCGAGGTCGGCGTCGTCGAACACGATGAACGGCGCGTTGCCGCCGAGTTCGAGCGACAGCTTCTTCAGGGTTGGCGCGCTCTGCTGCATCAGGATGCGGCCGACCGCGGTCGATCCGGTGAAGGACAGCTTGCGAATCACGGGCGAGTCGCACAGCACCTTGCCGACGGCGATCGAGTTGCTCTCGTCCGCCGTGACGACGTTGAACACGCCGGCCGGGAATCCGGCGCGCTGCGCGAGTTCGGCCAGCGCGAGCGCCGACAGCGGCGTCTGCTCCGCCGGCTTGACGACGACCGTGCATCCGGCCGCGAGCGCCGGCGCGACCTTGCGCGTGATCATCGCGTTCGGGAAATTCCACGGCGTGATCGCGGCGGCGACGCCGATCGGCTCCTTCAGCACCAGCAGCCGCTTGTCGTTGGCGACCGTCGGGATGGTGTCGCCGTAGACCCGCTTGGCCTCCTCGGCGAACCACTCGATGAACGACGCGCCGTAGACCACTTCGCCGCGGCTCTCGGTCAGGGGCTTGCCCTGCTCGGCGGTCATGAGCTTCGCCAGGTCTTCCTGGCTCGCGAGGATCAGCTCGAACCACTTCCTCAGCACGGCCGCGCGCTCCTTGGCGGTCTTGCCGCGCCACGCCGGCATCGCCCTGGCCGCCGCGGCGATCGCCTGCGCCGCCTCCGCCGGCCCGGCATTGGCGACCTCCGCCAGCTTGAGTCCGTCGGCGGGGTTGTGGACGACGAAGCGCGCGCCCGATGCCGCGGGCACCCAGGCTCCATCGATGAACGAGTCGGTCTTCAGCAGCGCTCCATCCGCAAGCGCCGGCAATCCCACTTTCTGCAACATGGCTCCTCCCGCAGGCAACTGAGGTCAAGAATACCCCCGCGCCTCGGTACACTCGAACCGGGCATCCCACAACGCTTCGGCATGAAGTTCGACCAGCTGCCGTCCGACCTGAGGAACTGGTTCCGCGACATGATCGGTCGCCGGACCAGCCGCGACGACCTGTTGCGCGCCCTGCTGGCGGCCGGGTACCAGAAGCGCATGGCGGAAGACGCGGTCGCCGCCGCGGTGGCGGCGGTCCCGGCCCCGGCCCCGGCCCCCGTGCCCGAACCGGCGCCGGTGGCCGTGGCCGCCCAGACGGCGTCGACGCCGGCGACCGGCGCGGCCGCCGACGCGCGGTCCTTCAGCGAGCAGCTGGCCCAGTCGCCCAACGCGTTCGCAACGGCCGACCGGGAAGTGTCGATCCTGTTCGCGCTCGCGGCGCCGCGGGTGATCCTGTTCGGCAACCTCCTGGCTCCGGAGGAGTGTGACGAGCTGATCGAGCTGTCGCGCGGCAAGCTGGCGCGGTCGAGCGTGGTGAACGCGGCCACGGGCAGCTATGACGTGCACCCGCATCGAACGAGCGCGGGCACCCACTTCGCGCGCGGCGAGAACGAGCTGATCAGGCGCATCGAGGCGCGCATCGCGGACCTCGTGCAGCTTCCCGTCGAGCGCGGCGAGCCGCTGCAGATCCTGCACTACCAGCCGGGCGGCGAGTACAAGCCGCACTTCGACTACTTCGATCCGGCGCTGCCGGGCAACGAGGCCGTGCTGAAGCAAGGGGGCCAGCGCATCGCCACCCTGGTGATGTACCTCAACGACGTGGAGGCCGGCGGCTCGACGGTCTTCCCCGAGGTCGGGCTCGACGTGTTGCCGCGCCGGGGCCACGCCGTGTACTTCGCCTACACGACCGAGGAGGGCCAGCTCGACAAGCGCTCGCTGCACGGTGGCAGTCCGGTCAGCGCCGGCGAGAAGTGGATCGCGACGAAGTGGTTCCGGCAGCGCGCCTACGGCGGCCCCGGCGCCTGATCGCGCCGGCGAAGGCGAGCGCGAAAAAAAAGCCGCGACCGAAGTCGCGGCTTTCTTTGGTGAAACCAGGCCTTACATCGGCTTGATCTGCGAGGCCTGCGGGCCTTTCGGGCCCTGCTTGACCACGAACTCCACCGCCTGGTTCTCCTGCAGCGTCTTGAACCCGCTGCCGACGATCTCGCTGTAATGCGCGAACAGGTCAGCGCCGCCGCCGTCCGGGGTGATGAAACCAAAACCCTTGGACTCGTTGAACCACTTCACTTTGCCAGTAGCCATGTTGTTACGTTTCCTTGTTGGATTGCGCGGAAGTCACATGACGTCCGTCGCTGCGCAAGCGGATCAAGCAACGTAACCCGGGAGAGATCAAAGGCCACTGGCACCGAAGAGCCAGCGCAAAGATGAGCCGAAGGAATACAAAACTTGAAGCGAATGCAGCGTGGAGACTACGCAATCGGCGCCGATTTGTCGAGTCGGAACCGGCCCGCCAATGCCGCCCGACTCGTTGGGTAAGATGCCGCTCGATGGTGGGGGTCGACCGGCCGGCAGAACCGGCGCCCGCGAACAACAGTCCCGGCCGACCGGCGCCGGGCAGGGGAACTTGCATGCGCGCAGTGTGGAAAGGGGCGGGCTCCGGCATCGCCGCGGTGGCCCTGGCCGCCGGGTTGGCTGGCTGCGGGGACACGAAGGATGCCGCCAAGGCGCCGCCTCCGCCCCCGGAAGTCCAGGTCGTCAAGGCGCGCAGCGAGACCGTTGCCGTCCGCCGGGAGTACGTCGGCAACGTCACGGCGTACCGCTCGGTGCAGGTGCGGGCACGGGTCGAAGGCATCCTCGAGAAGCGGCACTTCGTCGAGGGCAGCGACGTCAAGCCCGGTCAGCTGCTGTACACGATCGATCCGCTGAACTACGAAGCGCAATTGCGCGACGCCGAGGCCGACCTCGCGCGCGCCGAAGCGCAGTTCGCCAATGCGCGGACGAAGGAGTCCCGCTACGCCCCGCTGGTCAAGGAAGAGGCCGTCAGCCGGCAGGACTACGACGATGCCGTCACCCAGATGCAGAGCGCGGAGGCGCAGGTCAAGTCGGCACGCTCGACGCTGGATCGGGCGAAGCTGAACCTCGGCTACACGAGGGTGGTCGCCACCGAGTCGGGGCGCATCGGCATGTCGCAGGTGCCGGAAGGCGCGCTGGTCGGCAAGGGCGAGCCGACCCTGCTCGCGACGATCGACAAGCTCGATCCGATCTACGTCACGTTCACGATTCCGGATCGTGACGCGCTCGACTTCCGCCGCGCTCTGGACAGCGGGGAGATCAAGGAAGCGAAGGGCGACACGGCGCGCTTCGTCCTGCCCGACGGGTCCGATTACAAGCAGGCCGGGCGCATCGACTTCGCCGACACGCAGATCAACCGCGACACCGGAACCGTCACGCTCCGGGCCGTGCTGCCGAACGCCAGCCCGAGGCTGCAGCCCGGCATGTACATCCGCGTGCACCTGACCGCGGGCGAGCGTCCGAACACCGTGCTGATCCCGCAGCGCGCGGTCGTGAAGGTGCCCAACGGGCACGTGGCCTACGTCGTTGGCGCGGAGAACAGGATCGAGCGCCGCGACCTCGTCGTCGGCGAGTGGATCAAGGACGACTGGGTGATCGAGAAGGGGCTGGTGGCGGGCGACATGGTGGTCGTCGACGGCATCCAGCGGATCCAGCCCGGCATGACCGTGCGCCCGTCGCCATACCAGCCGAAGCCGGCCGGCGCGCCCGCCGCGCCGCCCGCCCCCGCCAAGAAGTAGGGGGAGCGCATGCAATTCTTCGTCGACCGCCCGGTCTTCGCGACCGTCATCGCTTTCATCATCTCGCTGGTCGGCCTGATCGCGATCCCCCAGCTGGCGGTCGAGCAGTACCCGAACGTCGCGCCGCCACAGGTCGCTGTGACGGCGACCTATCCCGGCGCCTCGCCCGAGCTGCTGGAGAACGTCGTCGCCGCGCCGCTGGAACGCGAGATGAACGGCGTCAGCGGCCTGCTGTACATGGAGTCGACGTCGTCCTCGTCGGGCCTGATGCAGCTCAAGGTGGTGTTCGAGCCCGGCACCGACCTCGACCTCGCGACGGTGGAGGTCAACAACCGCGTGAAGCGGGTCGAGCCGCTGCTGCCGCAGGTCGTGCTGGAAAACGGCGTGCGGGTCGACAAGACGAATCCCGCGCTGCTGCTGATCGTCACGATGCAGAGCAGGACCGGGCAGTTCGACGCCGAGTACCTGTCGAACCTCGCCAACAGCAGCGTCCTGCCGGAGATCAAGCGGATCGGCGGCGTCGGCGACGTCACGCTGTTCGGATATCCGTACGCGATGCGCATCTGGCTGAATCCGGACCAGCTGGCGCAGTACCGCCTCACGGTCGCCGACGTCTCGAACGCGATCCGCGAGCAGAACCAGAACTACGCGGTCGGCGAGATCGGCACGACGCCTTCGCCGCGCGGGCAGGTGCTGACCTTTCCGGTGCAGACGACCGGCACGCTGGTCGATCCTTCGCAGTTTGCCGACATCATCGTGCGGGCGGCGCCGGACGGCTCGGTGGTGCGCGTGCGCGACGTCGCGCGCGTGGAACTCGGGTCCGAGGACTACCAGATCAGCCTGCGGCTCAACGGCCAGCCCGCGACCGGCCTGGGCATCTACCTGCGTCCGGGCGGCAACGCGCTCGCCACCGCGGACCAGGTGCGCGCCAGGATGCAGGAACTGTCGGCGAGCTTCCCGAGCGACGTGGAGTGGCGCGTGCCGTACGACACGACGGTGTTCGTCAACGCGTCGATCGAACTGGTGGTGCACACGTTCATCGAGGCGTTCGTGCTCGTGCTGATCGTCGTGTACCTGTTCCTCGGCAGCTTCCGGGCGACGATCATCCCGATGCTGGCCATCCCGGTGTCGCTGGTCGGCACGATGGCCGGCCTGCTGCTGATGGGGTTCTCGATCAACATGCTGACGCTGTTCGGCCTCGTGCTGGCGATCGGCATCGTGGTCGACGACGCGATCGTGGTGGTCGAGGCGGTCGAGAAGATCATGCACGACAAGGGACTCGATCCGCGTGCCGCCGCGCGCGAGGCGATGAAGGGCATCGGCGGCGCCATCGTTGGCGTGACCGCGGTGATCTGCGCGGTGTTCGTGCCGGTGGCCTTCCTCGGCGGCGTCACCGGCACGCTGTACAAGCAGTTCGCGATCACGATCACCATCTCCACGCTGCTGTCCGCGGTCACCGCGCTGACGCTGACGCCGGCGCTGTGCGCGCTGATCCTCAAGCCCGGCATGCGCAAGCCGAAGCCGATCCTGGCCTTCGACCGGTTCTTCGAGAAGGTCACGGAACGGTATGTTGCCGGTGTCGCCGTCCTGATCAAGCGCGCGCTGCGCGCGGCAGTTCTCTACGCAGTCATCATCGCCGGGCTCGTGTTCCTCTTCAGGACGATCCCGGGCGGCTTCGTTCCCGAGGAGGACAAGGGCACGATGATGGTGGCGATCGACCTGCCATCCGGCGCCTCGCAGGAGCGCGTGCTCGAGGTCATGAAGCAGGCCGAGGCGATCATCAAGCAGGAGCCGGCCGTGGCCGACGTGATCAGCATCCTCGGCTTCTCGATCTTCTACCGGTATGCCAACCAGGGCTTCATGTACGTGACCCTGAAGGACTGGTCGGAGCGGCCCGAGCGGGAGAACCATGCGCTGGCGCTGATCGCGCGCACCAACGCGAAGCTCGCGCAGATCCAGGAGGCGCGCGTCTTCGCCCTGAACGAACCGCCGATCTCCGGCCTCGGTTCGATCGCCGGATTCGACTACCGCCTGGTCGCGCTCGACGGCGATCGCGAGAAGCTGAACCAGACGGCGGCGGCCGTGGTCCAGGCGGCCCGCCAGGACGAGCGGCTCTCCGCCGTGCGCAGCGTGGCGGCGCCCGACGTGCAGACGCTGTTCATCGACGTCGATCGCAACAAGGCGAAGTCGCTCGGCGTGCCGCTCGCGGACGTGTACCAGACGATCGGCGCCATGCTCGGCTCGGCCTTCGTCAACCAGTTCACCGCGTTCGGCACCAACCTGAAGGTCAAGCTGCAGTCGGAGCAGGTGTTCCGGTCCGACCCGGCCTACCTGTCGCGCTTCTACGTGCGCAACGGCAAGGGCGACATGGTGCCGCTGCCGGTGGTGGCCGCTTCCGAGTTTCGCTCGGCGCCGATCGCGCTGACCCGCTTCAATGGCTACCCGTCGGTGCAGATCAACGGTGTCAGCGCGCCCGGCCGGAGTTCCGGCGAGGCGCTGCAGGCGATGGAAGCCATCTCCGCCGAGAAGCTGCCGCAGGGGCTGGCGTTCCAGTGGTCCGGCCAGTCGCTGCAGGAGAAGATCTCCGGCGGCCAGGCCGGCTTCATCTTCCTGCTGTCGTTCATCTTCGTGTTCCTGTTCCTCGCAGCGCTGTACGAGAGCTGGACGCTGCCGGTGGCCGTGTTCCTGATCGTGCCGATCGGCATCCTCGGGGCGCTGATCGCGCTCTTCCTGCGCGGCACGCCGAACGACGTCTTCTTCCAGGTGTCGCTGATCACGCTCGTAGGCCTCGCGGGCAAGAACGGCATCCTGATCGTCGAGTTCGCGAAGCAGCGCTTCGAGGAGGGCCTGAGCGTGATCGACGCCGCGCTCGAGGCCGCGAGGCTGCGGCTGCGGCCGATCGTGATGACCTCGCTCGCCTTCATCCTCGGCGTCATTCCGCTGGTGACGGCGAGCGGCGCCGGCGCGGCCACCCAGCACTCGGTCGGCACCGGCATCCTCGGCGGCATGCTCGCCGCGACGCTGATCGGCGTCTTCTTCACTCCGCTGTTCTACTGGGCGGCGATGACCTACCTCGGAGGCGCCGGGAAGGCGAAGGGCGCGGCACCAGCGAAGCCGGCGCCGAGCCACGGTGCACCGGCCAGCGCGGGCGTGCACAAGGAGCACGGCGAATGAGGCGCGTCCTGCTGCTCGCGGCGGTTCTTGGCGCGATGGCCGTCGCGGGGTGTTCGTCGACGTCGACCGACGCGCGGTCCACCGTCGATGTGCCGTCCCAGTGGCGGACCGCGGCGGAGCAGGACAGGACGCATGCCGACCTGCCGTGGGGCGACCTCTTCCGCACGCCGGACCTCGAAGTGCTGGTGCGCGAGGCGCTCGCGAACAACTCGGACCTGCGGATCGCGGCGGAGCGCGTGGAACTGGCGCGCGCGCAGTACGGCTTCGAGCGCTCTGCCTTGTTCCCCGCCGTGCTGGGCGACGCGGCGTATACGCGGGGCAGGCAACCGTCCGTCGGTCCCGAGAACGTCATCGTGGAGTCGAGCTCGCTTGGGCTGGCCGTGCCGACCTGGGAAATCGACCTGTGGGGACGCGTGCGCAGTTCGACCGAGGCGGCGCGCCGCCAGTTGCTGGCCTCCGACGAGACGCGGCGCGCGCTGTACGTCAGCCTGATCGGCGAGGTGGCGCGGGGCTACCTGACGCTGCTCGATCTCGACTACCAGCTCGAAGTCGCCCGGCGCACGCTGGAGACCCGGCGCGAGTCGCTGCGCGTCGTGAAAGCCCGGTTCGAGGGCGGCATCACCTCGGCGAGCGACCTGCGGCAAGCCGAATCCAACTACGCGGGCGCCGAGGCGGCCATCGCCTTGCTTCAGCGCTCGCGCTCGCAGGCGGAGAACGGCTTGTCGATCCTGGTGGGGCGCAACCCCGGCCCGGTGCTGCGGGCGACCGGGATCAATGCGATGGCGACGCCCCCGCGCCTGCCGGCCGGCATGCCGTCCGACCTGCTGCAGCGACGGCCGGACGTGCTGGCCGCCGAGCAGCAGCTGCTGTCGGCGGACGCCAGCATCGACGCGGCGCGCAAGGCCTACTTCCCGGTGATCTCGCTGACGGGCTTTCTCGGGTTTGCAAGTCCCGCGCTGAAGGACCTGTTCGACGACGGCCGCTCGGCGTGGTCGGTGTCTCCCGCGATCACGCTGCCGATCTTCACGGCCGGGCGGTTGAGCGCGAATGTCGAGGCGGCCGAGGCGCAGCAGCGCATCGCAGTCGAGCAGTACCGCAAGACGGTGCGCACGGCGTTCCGGGAAGTCGATGACGCGCTGGTGGCCTACCAGCGGTACCTCGAGCAGCGCGAAGCCCTCGGCCGCGTGGTCAAGGCCAACCGCGAGCGGGAGCGGCTCGCCGACCTGCGCTACCGCAATGGCCTTACGATCTTCGTCGAGGTGCTGCTCGCGCAGCAGCAGACCTTCGAGTCCGAGCTGCAGCTGTCACAGGCCAACCGCGGCGTGTACGAGTCGGTCGTGAACCTGTACACGGCGCTGGGCGGCGGATGGCAGCCGGACGGGCCGGGGGCGGCCGCCACGCGGTGACGACCGGACCAGGCAGATCGGCGCCCTAGTTGCAGGAGACGAGGGACGCCGTTGCGTTCCCGGCAAGAGCCCCTGACGTGACGCCGACGGTCACGTTCGACGGGGCGCCGGGCCCGTTGGCCAGCTGATCGAACTTCAGGATGTACTGCTTCTCGTACAGGATCGAGGAGAGCTGGTTGTAGATGGTGGCCAGGTTCTGCGACGTGTTCGCTTCGTAGTAGAGACCGCCCGTATCGGCGGCCAGCTGTTCGAGCGCGGTCCGGTTGATCGACGCTCCGATGCCGATGGTGAAGATCGGGACGTTCCGGCTCGCCGCGCTGGCCGCGACTTCGGCCAGGGTTCTGACGGATGCGTTGTCCGTGCCGTCGGTCGCGACGATGACCGCCTTCCGAAGGGTCGGTCGCGCGGTCGCTTGCGCGGCCGTGTCCCCGACCGACTGGAACGCGGCGTCGTACATCTTCGTCGCAGTGCCCTTGTCGAACGGCGCAGCGATCGCGGCGAGCAGCGCCGCCTTGTCGGACGTGAACGGCTGGGTGACCTCGACCTCGGAGCCGAACTTCACGACTTCGCCGACATCGTCGGCCCGCTTGGCGTCGAAGTAGCTGGTGAAGGCGCTCTTCATGTCGCTGAACGCGACGGACTGGTTGGACAGGCTGCTGCTGAAGTCGAGCGCGGCGGCCGTGGCGATCGGTTGGTA
>Ga0209391_10000035_pt1 | contig 41959 bp, 37 predicted proteins | sample PPLLak3March2015_FD_187246 | JGI IMG/M metagenome (GOLD analysis project Ga0209391, IMG submission 187246) | Freshwater sediment microbial communities from Prairie Pothole Lake near Jamestown, North Dakota, USA - PPLs Lake P7 Core (1) Depth... | ecosystem: Environmental > Aquatic > Freshwater >...
TTAACATATTGGCACGCGGGCTGCTGATCTATACTGCGGCCGCCTGCGCGAACCGACCGACTGCGGACCCGGCGCGCCGCCTCAAGGAAATTCCGATGGCCGTCGACATTGCCCAGCTGCTGGCGTTTGCCGTCAAGAACAAGGCCTCCGACCTGCACCTGTCGTCGGGCGTTCCGCCCATGATCCGTGTCGACGGCGACATGAAGCGGATCAACATGCCGCCGCTGACGCACAAGGAAGTGCACAGCATGGTGTACGACATCATGAATGACAAGCAGCGGAAGGCCTACGAGGAGTTCTACGAAACGGACTTCTCCTTCGAGATCCCGAAGCTCGCCCGCTTCCGCGTCAACGCCTTCAACCAGAACCGCGGCGCGGCGGCCGTGTTCCGCAGCATTCCCTCGCTGGTGCTCTCGCTCGACGACCTGAACGCGCCGAAGATCTTCAAGGACATCTCGATGCAGCCGCGCGGCCTGGTGCTCGTCACCGGGCCCACCGGGTCGGGCAAGTCCACGACGCTCGCGGCGATGATCAACTACGTCAACGACAACCGCCCCGATCACATCATCACGATCGAGGATCCGATCGAGTTCGTGCACGAGTCCAAGCGCTGCCTCATCAACCAGCGCGAGGTGCACCGCGACACGCTGGGCTTCAGCGAGGCGCTGCGCTCGGCCCTGCGCGAGGACCCGGACGTGATCCTGGTGGGCGAAATGCGCGACCTCGAGACCATCCGCCTCGCGCTCACGGGCGCCGAGACCGGCCACCTCGTGTTCGGCACCCTGCACACGAGCTCGGCCGCGAAGACTATCGACCGCATCGTGGACGTGTTCCCCGCGGCCGAGAAGGAGATGGTGCGCGCCATGCTCTCCGAGTCGCTGCGCGCGGTGATTTCCCAGACGCTGCTGAAGCGAATCGGGGGCGGGCGCATCGCGGCCCACGAGATCATGATCGGCACGCCCGCGATCCGGAACCTCATCCGCGAAGGCAAGATCGCGCAGATGTACTCCGCGATCCAGACTGGCCAGGCGGCCGGCATGCAGACGCTCGACCAGTGCCTCAAGGAGCTGCTCCAGAAGGGCCTGATCACCAAGGAAGAAGCGCGCTTCAGGGCGCAGAACAAGGAGGACTTCTGACCGCCGGCGGGCTCGCGCCGTCCGGCAGGGAAGCAACATGGAACGAGAACAGGGCATAAAGCTCATGCAGGACCTCTTGCGCCGCATGGTCGAGCGCAACGGGTCGGATCTCTTCATCACCGCCGGGTTCCCGCCGGCGATCAAGGTGGACGGCGAGATCAAGCCGCAGACCAACCAGCCGCTCACGCCCGAGCAGGCGCAGCTGCTGGTGCGCGCGATCATGAACGACCGCCAGACCAAGGAGTTCGACGCGACCAAGGAGTGCAACTTCGCGATCGCGCCGCCCGGCATCGGCCGCTTCCGCGTCAGCGCCTTCGTGCAGATGGGGCTCACCGGCGCGGTGCTGCGCACCATCAACGTCAAGGTGCCCACGATCGACGAGCTCGACCTGCCGCCGATCCTCAAGGAGATCGTGCTCTCCAAGCGCGGGCTCGTGATCCTCGTCGGCGCCACCGGCTCGGGCAAGTCCACCTCGCTCGCCGCGATGCTCGACTACCGCAACGACAAGACCCGCGGCCACATCATCACGATCGAGGACCCGATCGAATACGTGCACACCCACCGCAACTGCGTGGTGACGCAGCGCGAGGTGGGCGTGGACACCGACAGCTGGCACATGGCGCTCAAGAACACGCTGCGCCAGGCGCCGGACGTCATCCTGATCGGCGAGATCCGCGACCGCGACACGATGGAGTACGGCATCCAGTTCGCCGAGACCGGCCACCTGGTGCTCGCGACGCTGCACGCCAACAGCGCCAACCAGGCGATGGACCGCATCATCAACTTCTTCCCGGAGGACCGGCGCGAGCAGCTGCTGATGGACCTCTCGCTCAACATCCGCGCCATGGTCGCCCAGCGCCTGATCCCGCGCGAGGCGGGCAAGGGCCGCATCGCGGCGATGGAGGTCATGCTCAACACGCCGCTGATCGCCGACCTGATCTTCCGCGGCGAGGTGAGCGCCATCAAGGAGATCATGGCCAAGTCGAACCGGCTCGGCATGAAGACCTTCGACCAGGCGCTGTTCGAGCTGTTCGAGTCGGGCGCGATCGCCTACGAGGAGGCGCTCCGGAACGCCGACTCGAAGAACGAGATCCGGCTGCGCATCAAGCTCGAGAGCAAGCGCGCCGACAAGTCGCACCTGGACGAGACCGGCGCCCTCAAGATCCTCGAGGAAGAGGAGTAGGCGACTCATGTCTGCCACCGACACGGACGGCTCCACCACGACGACCGAGGCGGTGCTGAGCGACGCCACCGCAGGCGCGGCCACCGCACGCAACTTCGTGCTCAACACCCGTCCGCTGTTCAAGCTGATGGTCGAGAAGAAGGCCTCCGACCTCTTCTTCACCTCGCACGCGCCCATCAAGATCAAGATCGAGGGCCAGATCATCCCGGTGAACCGGCAGGTACTCTCGCCCGACCAGGTTCGCCAGGCCGCCTACGGCCTGATGAACCAGGAGCAGATCGACTACTTCCAGCAGGAGCTCGAGATCGATTTCGCGATCTCCGAGCCCGGCCTCGGCCGCTTCCGCATCGCCGTGTTCCACCAGCGCGGCAACCCTGCGATGGTGCTGCGCTACATCACGGCCGACATGCCCCGACTCGACGACCTCGGCCTGCCGGAGATCATGAAGGACCTCTCCATGATCCGGCGCGGGCTCGTGCTGATGGTCGGCGCCACGGGCTCGGGCAAGTCGACCTCGCTCGCCGCGATGATCAACCACCGCAATGAGATCTCCTCCGACCACATCCTCACGGTCGAGGACCCGATCGAGTTCCTGCACGCCAACAAGAAGTCGATCGTGAACCAGCGCGAGGTCGGGCTCGACACCAAGTCGTTCCACCGCGCGCTGAGGAGCGCGATGCGCGCGGCGCCCGACGTGATCCTGATCGGCGAGATCCGCGACCGCGAGTCCATGGAGTACGCGATCACCTTCGCGGGCACCGGGCACCTGTGCCTCGCGACGTTGCACGCCAACAACGCGGCCGAGACGCTCGACCGAATCATCAACATGTTCCCGCGCGACCAGCACTCGCAGATCTTCCTCGACCTGTCGCAGTACCTGAAGGCGATCCTCTCGCAGCGCCTGGTGGTGGCGAAGAACGGCCGACGCTGCGCCGCGATCGAGGTGCTGCTCAACACGCCGCACGTCCAGGAACTCATCAAGAAGGGCGATGTCGTCGGCGTGAAGGAGTCGCTGGTGCGCAGTGCCGAGAAGGGCATGCAGAGCTTCGACAGCGCTCTGCACAAACTCTACCTCGACGGCAAGGTCACGCTCGAGGAAGCGCTCGTGAACGCGGACTCCCGCTCGAATCTCGAGGCGAAGATCAACTTCGGTTGAGTGGTCCGCGGGGTCGGGCGCGCGCCTTCAATCGGTCCTTTGCGACCGGTGTTCGCCATGGATGCGGCCGTTCGCGAACGCGCAAGGCCTTTCAAGGGCGGCCCGTCGTGCCGGCTGGTTCAACCCGCCGCGGCACCGACGACGGCGGAGCTCGCATCCATGTTCCCCGTTGCCACCAATACCTGCCCTCACTTCCAGAACTGCGAATTGCGCCGGCGTCGGGAGCTTTCTTTTCTGAGTGCACGGGGCGGACGACGCACCGCGTGTGCTGCGCCCAGCCCTCGGGGAGGACAAGGAGGGGTTCATGAGAAGGATATTCGTTGCAGCAGCCTTGACGCTCGCTGCGTTGTCCAGTCCCGCCCTGGCCGACGGAACGATGGTCCGCTGGGACCGGGTGGAAGGCGTCGTCGGAGCTGACTACATGCCGGTGCAGGTCGGTCCGTTCGCGGCGACGGGCCGCTGGCGCACCACAGGAAGTGGCCAGGTCATCCTCAACCTCCGCACCGGGTTCCTGTCCGTCAGAGTCACCGGCATCTCCGTAGCGAATCACTACGACAACGCCCCGCTGGGTAGCCCAACGCCAACGAATGCGGGGAACATGATCGTGACGGTCGTCTGCGATTCGACCGAGCGCTTCGGCCCGATCACGTGGGCGGATGCGACTGTTTTCGGTGGTGCTGGCAGCCTCCGGTGGCAGGGCTTCCTGAACCTACCTACGGCCTGCGTGGACAACCCTGAGGAACTCGTATTCCTGGTGCGGCACCTCGAGGGACCGCCGTTCTTTGGAGGCTTCATGCTCTATGGCGCGGAGCGCAGCATTCGCTAGCTGGTGTTGTGCCCGAGGACAGCGACCCCGGCCTCCGCGACGGTGTATCTGTTTCCGCCCTGATTGGCGGACTGAACGTCAGCAGGCGCGATCTGGTCGAGGAGCCTGACAATGTGCCGGCGCTCTTCCTCATCTGCGGCATGCCACTGTCCACAGAGGCTCGTATCCGGCCATCCACCGACCGCGTTGCAGCCGCGGATGGGGTCAGGATCCGGGAATCGTTGCACGCGCCGTGCGCCGGCCGCCGAAGGCGGTCGGCGCCTCCGCCCGTAGGCCCTCTCGACCGCCGCGCAAGGTGAGCAACCTCACGCCGCCGGTGGAAACACCGCGTTCGCGTCGAACACCGGCCCGTCCACGCACACGCGCTTCATCGCGAGCCCGCTCTCCGTGACCACCGGCACGGCGCAGCCCGCGCAGCCGCCGACCGCGCAGGCCATGAACTCCTCGAGCGACACCTGGCACGGCACGCCGAAGCGGCGGGCAACCCGGGCCGCCGCCATCAGCATCGGCGTCGGCCCGCAGGCGAACAGCTCCACTTCGGCGAGCGCCTGCGCATCGAGCGAGGACAGCCACGCCGCCGCGAGGTCGGTGACGTAGCCCTCGAAGCAGCCGGGGAAGCCGGCCAGCGTCGCGAGCCGGCTCGGCACGCCCCAGTCGTCGAGCAGCGGCATGCAGGCGATCGCGCCGTCGGGGATGCCGGGTACGAGGATGGTCGAGGGCCGAGCACGGAACGGGAAGGGGATCTCCGAGCCCATGAGCACCAGCGGCTGCCACGCGGCATCACGGCGCGCCTTGAGCGACTCGGCCAGGAACACCATCGGCGGGATGCCTACGCCGCCGCCCACGAGCAGCGTGCGCGGTCGCGCGGACGACGGGCGGAATCCCTGCCCGATCGGGCCCATGACGTTGAGCACGGCCCCGATGGGTTGCTTCGAAAGTGCGTCGAGGCCGGTCCCGATGATCTTGTAGAGGATCTCGATCCAGCCCGCCGCCGGGTCGGCGCGCATGATGGACAGTGGCCGGCGCATCGGGATCAGCGCGTCGCACGACAGGTGCGCGAAGCTGCCGGGCGTGGCGGCGGCCGCGCACTTCGGCGCGCGCAAGCGGATCACGAACTGTCGCCCGGGGAATTCCTGCTGGGCGAGGAGCTCGGCGTCCTCGACGAAGATCGTCCCGCGGTGCTCCCGACCGTTCATCCGGCCCTCCGGCCGGCCTCGACGTTGCGCTCCTGGACGTTGCGCACGATCGTGGCGAGCACCGCCATGCGCACCGCCACGCCGTTCGTGACCTGCTGTCGGATCACCGATTGCGGGCCGTCGGCGACTTCGCTCGTGATCTCCACGCCACGGTTCATAGGGCCGGGGTGCATGACGATGGCGTCGGGCCGGGCATGGCGCAGGTTCTCGGTGCTGATGCCCCACTCGCGGTAGAAGGACTCCTTGTCGAGCGCGTCGGAGGCCGACATGCGCTCGTGCTGGATGCGCAACGCCATGATCACGTCCGCGTCGCGGATGCCCTCGGCGAGCGTGGTGTACCGCGCCGCGCCCTCGAGTTCGCCCGGCGCCGGCATCAGGTTCGACGGGCTCACGAGCCGCAGCTCGCCCACGCCGAGCGTCAGCAGCGCACGGCCGGTGGAGCGCGCCACGCGCGAGTGGCTCACGTCGCCCACGATCGCCACGCTCAGGCCCGAGACGTCGCCCTTGCGCTGGCGGATCGTGAGCACGTCGAGCAGGCCCTGCGTCGGGTGCGAGACGTGCGCCTCGCCGGCGTTCAGAACGCTCACGTGCGCCGCGACGCTTTGCGCCACGTACGCGGGCAGCCCCGGTTCCGCGTCGCGCATCACGAACACGTCCACCTGCATGGCCTGCAGCGTGTAGATCGTGTCGAGCACCGTCTCGCCCTTGACGCGCGAGGAGGAGTGCAGGTCGAGGTTGACGACGTCGGCGCCGAGGCGCCGGGCTGCGAGCTCGAAGGACACGCGCGTGCGCGTGCTCGGCTCGAAGAACAGGTTCGCGACGGTGCGGCCCCACAGGCTCTGGTCGCGCGCCGGCAGCTCGCCCGGGAAGCGCACGTAGAACTGTGCAAGGTCGAGCAGGTGAGACAACTCGTCGCGCGACAGTCCTTCGAGGGTGAGGAGGTGGCGCAGGCGGCCTGCCTGATCGCGCTGCAGATCGCAGCCGGAGTCGGTGGTCAATGACTGCTCCCGGGTCGGTCGGCGGACCCGCGCAGCCAGGTCTCGAGGATCAGCCGCGCGGCGTGGGCATCGATGTCCTCGCGTCGCACGCGGCGGGCACGTGCCCCGCTGCGGCGTGCCTCGCGCAATTCCGCCGTGGCCGCCGCAGAGGTCAGGCGCTCGTCCACGAACTCCACGGGCAGTCCGAAGCGACGCGCGAGTTCGGTGGCGAAGGCGCGGCAGGTTGCGGTGAGGAGGGTCTCGGTACCGTCCATATTATAGGGCAGTCCGACCAGCAGCCGGGCCGGTGACCAGTCGCTCACGCACCGGCCGAGGGCCGCCCAGTCCGGTGTGTCGCGCACCGCCACCACGCCCACCGGGCTCGCCGAGCCGGTCGTCGCCTGGCCGACCGCCACGCCGATGCGCCGGGCGCCGTAGTCGAAGGCCATCACCAGCTCGCCGGCTTCGGGCACGGCGCCGCTCAGGCGTGTCCCGCGTCGCTGCTCAGGTGCAGCAGGTTCACGCCGAGCAGCCGCCCGGCCGCCTGCCAACGCTCGGCGACCGGGACCTCGAACAGCAGCCGCTCGTCCGCCGGCACCGTGAGCCACGCATTCTGGGCCATCTCCGCCTCCAGCTGTCCCGCGTCCCAGCCGGCGTAGCCGAGCGCCACGACCGCCTCGGCGGGGCCATCGCCGCAGGCCAGGGCGTCGAGGACGTCGCGGGAGGTAGTCAGGTGCAGCCGCTCGGAGACGGGCAGGGTCGAGTCCCAGCGCGGTCCCGGGCTGTGCAGCACGAAGCCCCGGTCGGTCTGCACCGGTCCGCCCTGCAGCACGGGGTCCGCTGCGATCCTCGAGCGCGACGAGTCGAGGCCGAGCTGCGTGAACACCTCGCCCATCGTCATGGACAGCGGGCGGTTGATGACGATGCCGAGCGCGCCCTGGGCGCTGTGCTCGCAGACGAGCGTCACCGTCTGCGAGAAGTTCGGGTCGCTCATGCCCGGCATGGCGACGAGGAACTGGTTGGTCAGGAAGTCGCCGGGCATGGCCGCGAGTATCCTGCCGCCGCGCGCGCGTTCACAAGCGTTGCGTGCGGCGGCTGCGGGCGTTCAGGGCGCCCCCGCCCGGACCGACTCCGCGCCCGAACGGCCCGACATGAACTGCCACTCGTAGGACAGCCTGAACACCGGGTAACGCTCGCGCATCGCCGGGGGGAAGGGGTCGAACGGCGCGGCGAGCCGCACGGTGCTGATCGCCGCATTGTCGATTTCGCGCTGTCCGCTCGTGCGGCGGATGACCACCTGCTGCAGGCTGCCGTCGGACCGGATGGCGACCTCGAGCACCGGATTGCGCGACAGCGACCGGCTGCGCGCCTCCTCCGGGAAGTGGATCGTGCCCACCTGCTCGACGCGCCGCTTCCAGGCGTCGATGTAGGCCGCGATCTGCGACCCTCGCGTGTCCGCGAGCAGGCGGTCGTCGGGCGACGGATCGCCGCGCAGGTGCAGGGATTCCTCGGCCGCGCTCGCGTTGACGCCCACCTGCGGAAGCGGGCGCGATTCGAGCGGAAGGGCTGCCCGCCCGCTCGGCTCGAGTTCCTCGCCGGTCACCGCGCGCTGCGACCGCGGCGAGTTCGCCGCGAGCACGGGCGAGCCGCCCCGGCTGGCATCCGAGGCGGCCGGCGATGTCTCCGTGCCCTGCACGTCGCCCGTGTGCTCAAGGAGGCTCGCCGAGGCCTCCGGCAGCGAGGTGCGCTGCCGGTCGCGCCCCGTGCCGGCACCGCGCTGGTCACGGCTCGAGAGGTAGGCGGCTGTCTTGTTGTCTTCCTCGGCCGGGCCGTCCGGCACGAGCAGCACCTCGAGCGTCGGCAACGGCCGCTGGTCGGGTGGGGCCGCGCCGAACCGCACACCGAGGATCACAAGTCCGTGCAGCAGCGCCGCGACGAACACCGCCGTGGCGAGGCGATCCTCCGGTCGTCCGCTGGAGATGCCGAGTCCCATGCCTCAGCCGCGCCGCCGCGCGATCGCGTCCATGAGCAGTCCGGCGACGTCGGTGCCGAACTGCCGATCGATCTCCCGGGCTCCGGTCGGGCTCGTCACGTTGATCTCGGTGACGAATCCGCCGATGACGTCCAGCCCGACGAACAGCATGCCCCGCTCGCGGAGCACCGGACCGATGCGTCCGGCGAGCCAGCGGTCGCGCTCGTCGAGCGGCCGGCCCACGCCCTCGGCCCCGGCCGCAAGGTTGCCGCGGTTGTCGGCGGCGGAGGGGATGCGCGCGAGCGCATACGGCACGGCCTCGCCGTCCACCAGGATCACGCGGGCGTCGCCGGTCGTCACGATGTCGGGGATGTAGCGCTGCGTGATCGCGAAGCGGGTTCCGTATTCGGTCAGCGTCTCGAACACCACGCTGGCGTTCTTGTCGCCGGCCTCGAGCACGAAGATCGAGCGCCCGCCCATGCCGTGCAGCGGCTTGCAGACGGCCCGCCCGTGCTCGCGCAGGAAGGCGTGCATGTCGGCCATGTCGCGCGTGATGAGCGTCGGCGCACAGCACTCGGGGAACCAGGCTGTGTACACCTTCTCGTTCATGTCACGCAGGCCCTGCGGGCGATTCACCACCAAGGCGCCGGCGGCCTCCGCACGCTCGAGGATGTAGGTGGCGTAGATGTACTCGGTGTCGAACGGCGGATCCTTGCGCATCAGGATCGCGTCGAAGTCGCCGAGGCGCAGGGTGACGGGCTCGCCTCGGGTGAACCAGTCGCGCGGGTCGTCGCGGACCCCGACGGGACGGGCACGTCCGAACGCCACGCCGTCGCGCAGCCAGAGGTCGCGAAGCTCGAGATACGAGAGGCGCCAGCCGCGGTGCTGCGCCGCGAGCATCATCGCGAGCGTGGTGTCCTTGCTGGGCTTGATGTCCTCGATCGGGTCCATCACCACGGCGAGGTGCAGTTGCTTTTCGGGCATCTTGGGCTCTCTTGCTCCGCGGCGGGCCGTGCCGCGCCTGTGACGTCCGTCATGGTATCGAAAGCAGCCGATGGCGGGGCTACACCCGATATGTTAAAACGCCGTCGCCTGCGGTATCTCGCGCTTTAGCGTCACGCCGCAACGCTCAATCGCTTCGGGGGTTCGACGGCATGGAAAATTCTGCAGCCAGCACCAGCCGGCCTCGGCTTGCGGGCCTGAAGGTGCTGGTCATCGACGACAGCAAGACGATCCGCAGGACCGCGGAGACGCTGCTCGCGCGCGAGGGATGCGAGGTGTTCACCGCGGTGGACGGGTTCGACGCACTCTCGAAGATCGCGGACCACCAGCCCGACATCGTCTTCGTGGACATCATGATGCCGCGGCTCGACGGATACCAGACCTGCTCGCTCATCAAGCACAACAAGGTGTTCCGCTCGATCCCGGTGATCATGCTCTCGAGCAAGGACGGCCTGTTCGATCGCGCGCGCGGCCGCATCGTGGGCTCGGAGCACTACCTCACCAAGCCGTTCACGCGCGAGGAGCTCCTGAGCGCGATCGAATCGCACGTGCACCGCTGACCCGCGCCCGACTCCGGAGGACCGCAATCGTGGCACTCGTACTGATCGTGGACGACTCACCGACGGACGTGCACGTCATGCAGCAGGCCCTGGAGAAGGGGGGGTTCAGCACGGCGGCCGCCGCCGACGGCGACGAGGCCATTCGCAAGGCGCGCGAGCTGCGCCCGGACCTCATCCTGATGGACATCGTGATGCCGGGCCTCAACGGCTTCCAGGCCACGCGCGAGTTGTCGAGCGATCCCGAGACGCGCTCCATCCCGGTAATCATGGTCACCTCCAAGGCCCAGGAATCGGACCGGGTGTGGGGCCTGCGTCAGGGCGCCGTGGATTATCTCGTCAAGCCCGTCTCCGCCGAGCAGCTGGTGCGGAAGGCCCACGCAGCGCTCGCGGTCTGAGATGGAAGGAACAGTCGATCTCAGGTCGCTGCGGGACCGGCCCTACGAACTGCTGCGGGAGGTGGACCGCCGCGCGCGGGCCGCGGCCCAGGGGGGCGCGGAGACGGCCCTGTCCGGCACCGAATGGGTCGGCGTCGCGTTCCGCCTCGGCGGCGAGGCCTTCCTGATGGCGCGCGAGGAGACCCGCGAGGTCATGGGCTACCCGGCCTCGGTCACGCGCGTGCCGGGTGCGAAGGGCTGGATCCGCGGGCTGTCGAACCTGCGCGGCCAGCTGTTGCCGCTGATCGACCTGCGGTGGTTCCTCGGTGCGGGTCCGACTACCGTCACCCGCGCGACGCGGGTGCTGGTCGCGAATCACCGCGAGGTCCCGGCCGGCCTGGTCGTGGACGAGGTGATGGGATTCCGCCGGTTCTACGAAAGCGAATTCTCCGCCGACCTGCCGCCGACGCTGCTGCGCTGCGAGCGTTACCTCGCCGGCACGTTCAAGCGCGGGCCGGAGGTCTGGCCGGTGTTCAGCGTGCGGACCCTGCTCGAGAGTCCGGCGTTCCAGCAGGCGGCGGCTTCCTGATGCCCGGCGAACGAGGCTGGCGCAACCGAATCGGACACGAACCATGACGAACAGACTCGATGTCTCCCGGCTGCAACCCACGCTGATCGTGGTCGCGCTCGTGGCGGCCCTGATCGCGGCGGCGACACTGCTGTTGACCGGCCAGGCGGCGCGCCAGCAGTCGCAGCTGCGCGGCCACTCGGCCACGCTCGCCTCGCTCTCGCAGAACATCCCGCTGCAGGCAGGCGCCGCGGTGCGGGGCTCGGCTCCGGCGTTCGACGCGCTCGCCGAATCGCGGGCCACCCTGGCGGGTGTCCTCGACGCGCCCGAGGCGCCGTTGCCCGGCGGCGCGGACGGCTGGTCGACCTTGCTCGAGCAGACGCAGGCGGTCCTCGACGGCCGTGAGGCCGCGCTCGACGCGCAGCGCGCCGCCGCGTCGGTCCGCGAGCTCACGCCGCAGCTGCTGGCGGCGGCGGCCAACGTGGCCAAGGCGGTCGGCCCGGCACGCGCCGAGGCGCTTGCGCCTCACTTCGAGCGCTTCGAGCTGCGTGCGCAGGCCGTCGAGCAGGACCTGTCCGCGCTGGCCGACGGCACCGCCCCGGTGGAAACCGCCGCGCGGCGACTGTCCGACAGCCTCGTGTTCATGGGCCAGTTCGTCTCCGCGCTGAACGGCGAGGACAACGCGCTCGGCATCGCCGGCCTGCCTGAATCGGCCGGGGACCCGGCCCGCCTGCTCGCGGCCGTGTTCCGCGCCGAGCAGGACCAGCTCCGCGGCGCGCTCGAGCTCGGCGACCAGCTCGAGCAGATGCAGGCGGCGCGCAACGCGCTCGCGGAGGGCGGGGCGTCCCTGTTCGCTGTGCTGCGTTCCGAAGAGCAGCAGGCCGGGGCGGGCGCCACGGGCTGGCTCGCGAGCCCGTGGTTGCCGCTCGCCTTCGTGCTGGTCGCGGTGCTGGCGCTCGCGCTCGCGGTCTTCCTGCAGCGCTCGCTTGCCTCGCTGCAGAGGGCGGCCGACCAGCAGGCCCGCCAGAACGATCGCAACCAGCAGGCGATCCTGCGGCTGCTCGACGAGTTGTCGAGCCTTGCCGACGGCGACCTGACCGTGCAGGCGACCGTCACCGAGGACATCACCGGCGCGATCGCCGACTCGATCAACTACGCGATCGAGGCTTTGCGCGAACTCGTCACGACCATCAACGACTCGGCCATCAAGCTCGACGGGGCGACGCGGCAGACGCAGGCGCTCTCGACCCACCTCGCCAAGGCGTCCGCCGCGCAGTCGAAGCAGATCGGGGCGGCCTCCGAGTCCGTGGCGGCGATGGCCGCGTCCACCGAGGAAGTGTCGGGCAACGCGGAGCGGTCCGCGGACGTGGCGCGCCACTCCGTGGACATCGCGCACAAGGGCGGTGACGCCGTGCGCCGCACCATCGACGGCATGAACGCGATCCGCGAGAACATCCAGGAGACCTCCAAGCGCATCAAGCGCCTCGGCGAGAGCTCGCAGGAGATCGGCAACATCGTCGAGCTGATCAACGACATCGCCGAGCAGACCAACATCCTGGCGCTGAACGCCTCGATCCAGGCCTCCATGGCCGGCGAGGCCGGGCGCGGCTTCGCGGTCGTCGCCGACGAGGTGCAGCGGCTCGCGGAACGCGCCGCGAACGCCACGAAGCAGATCGAGGTCCTGGTGCGGACGATCCAGGCCGACACGAACGAGGCCGTGGTGTCGATGGAGCGCACCACCACCGACGTGGTGGGCGGGGCGCTGCTCGCGGAGAACGCGGGCGCGGCGCTCGAGGAGATCGAGCAGGTCTCGAACCAGATCGCGAGCCTGGTGCAGAACATCTCGGCCAGTGCCCGCCAGCAGGCGACCTCGTCGCAGAGCATCTCCCGCAACATGCAGGTGCTGCGGGAGATCAGCGCGCAGACCTCCGACAGCACGACGGCCACGTCGGCCTCGATCGGCAAGCTCGCGGAGCTGGCCGCCCAGCTGCGCCGCTCGGTGACCGGTTTCCGGCTCCCCGGCGGTTCCGCGAGCGTGACCGGCGACTATCCGGCGCTGCGTCCGGAGATCGTGCCGGAGGCGCCCGCCGACGAGCGACCGCTCCGCGTCAGCGGCCTGTCGGGCTGACGCCGTGCCAGCCGCTGCCACCACGACTGCGCAGGCCGTAGTCGCAACGCACGACGAGAGCCACGCCTCGCTGCAGCTCGTCGCCGGGGAGATCGCCGCCGAGCTGCGCGAGGCGCACGCCGCGCTCGAGACGTTCCTCGAGCGGCCCGAGGACCGGACCCCGCTGCAGCGGTTCGCGATCCACGTCCACCAGGCGCAGGGTGCCCTGCGCCTGGTCGAGGTGTACGGCGGAGCGTTGCTCGCGGAGGAGATGGAGCAGGTCGCCCGCTACCTCGAGTCCCAGGCCGGGACCGGCCATGCGCCGTCGGACGATCTCGACGCGCTGCTCCGCGCGATGGAGCAGCTGCCCGCCTACGTGGACCGCGTCGCCTCGGGCGGTCGCGACGTGCCGCTCGCGCTGCTGCCGCTGCTGAACGACCTGCGCGCGGTACGCGGCGGGGCGCTGCTGTCGGAGGGCACGCTGCTGCTGCTCAACCTGCGCTCCGACGAGCCCGCCCGTCCGGCGCATGCCGACGAGACCGGCTTCACCACGCCCGCGCTCGCGCGCAAGGTAAGACCCCGCTTCCAGGTGGCGCTGCTCGGGTGGATCCGCGGCGAGAGCGTGGAGCGCAACCTCGCGGAACTCGACGAAATCGCCGGCCAGATCGAGGTGCACGCGACGACACAGCCGCTCTTCCAGCTTTGGTGGGTGGCCGGGGCCGTGCTCGAGGCGCTGCGCCAGGGCGGAATCGACAGCAGCGTCTCGGTGAAGCGCCTGCTCGGGCACGCCGACCGCGAGCTGCGCCGTCTGCAGGAACTCGGCGAAACGGCCTACGCCGCGGCGCCGCCCGTCGAGCTCCTGAACAACCTCCTGTACTACGTGGCGCGCTCGCGCACCGCCGGCCCGCGCGTCGCGAGCGTCCGCCGGTCGTTCCGGCTCGAGGAGGTGCTCGCCGCCAGCGGCCAGGCGGACGACACCAGCGACACGCTGTCGGCGCCGAGCGTACGGCTGATGAACACGGTTGCCGCCGCGATCCGCGAGGACCTCACGCGCGTCAAGGACGTGCTGGATATCTTCGTGCGCAAGGGCGCCACCCAGGTGGACGACCTCGTCCCGCAGCTCGAGATGCTGCGCAAGATCAGCGACACGCTCGGCGTGCTGGGTCTCGGCGAGCTGCGCGACCGCGTGCTGGGCGAGATCGGGTCCCTCGAGGCCATCGTCGAGCGCCGCCGGGCCGCGGACGACGCGGCGCTGCTCGGGATCGCCTCGGCGCTGATCGAGGTCGAGGACAGCCTCGATTCGCAGCTCGTGCGGCTCATCCTTCCGGACGGTCGGGGCGGAAGCGCGGCGGCCGCACCGCTCGACGAGGAATTCCGGCAGGTCCGCGATGCGGTGCTGCGCGAATGCGTCGTCAACATGGCGCGCATCAAGGATGCGATCGCCCAGGCGGCGGGCGCGCCGGCCGAGGCGCAGGGATTCGATCAGGTTCCGCAGCTGGTGCGCGGCATCACGGCCGGCCTGCTGATGCTCGAGGAGCCGCGTGCCGTCGAGGTCATGGAGCGGCTCGGCCGGGTGCTCGCGGGCATGGCGCTGCCGGATCTCGGTGCGCTCGCCGGGCCGAGGCTCGATCACCTCGCGGACGCCATCGTCGCGCTCGAGTACTACATGGAGATGCTGCAGGCCGGTCGGCGCGATCCCGGGCGGATGCTCGAAAACGCCGAGCTGTCGGTGGCGGCGCTCAAGCCGCCGGTCGGCAAGGTCGTCAGCCTGCGTCCCGGGCGGGTCGAGCCCGAGGCCGCGGCGCCGGCCCCGCCGCCGGTACCCGCGCCCGTCGAGAGCGCCCGGGCGAGCATCGCCCCGACCGTCGGCGGTGGCGCGCCGGCTCCGCTCGCGGCCGCCGGCGTCGAGCCCGAGTTCCTGCAGCTGTTCGTCGAGGAAGCCCGCGAGCACGTCGCGAGCCTCGTCGCGCTGTTCGCTCAGTGGCGCGACGACGCGGTCGATTCCGAAGCGCTGCGTGACCTGCGGCGGATTTTCCACACACTCAAGGGCAGCGGCCGCATGGTCGGTGCGCAGCGGGTGGTCGAGCTCGCCTGGTCGGTCGAGGACGTGTTGAACCGGGTGATCAGCCAGACCCTTGCCCGCTCGCCCGACATCGTCGCGCTGGTCGGCGACGCGGTCGACCTGCTCCCGCAGATGGTCGACGAACTCGAGCACGGCGTTGCGACCGTCGATCACGATCGGCTCGTCGCACGGGCCGCGGCGCTGACGGGCCGCGAATCGGTGGCCGCACCCGTCGCGACCGCGCCGGAGCCGGAGGAGGCGGAGGCGCCGGCCAGCATGGACCCGGTGCTGCGCGACATCTTCCGCAATGAGACGGCAGGTCACGTCGAGGTGGTGCGCGATTTCATCGAGCGCTGTCGGCAGGGAGCGGCGCCGTATGCGGTGACCGAGGCCCTGCATCGCGCCTGCCACACCCTGAGCGGGATAGCGAAGACCGCCGGTGCGCGCCAGGGCATCAAGGTGTCCGAGCCGATGGAGAACTACGTCCGCAAGCTCCACGAAAGCGGGCACGGACTCCCCGAGGAGGGGCTGTCGCTGCTCATGGACACGGTCGGCAGCCTCGAGAACGTGGTCGGCCACATCGACGAGGACACGGGCTTCTTCCCCGATCACGGCCGGCTGATCGCCGGCTGGCACGTCCTCGAGCGGGCGCTCGATGCCGAGATCGCCCGCCTCGCCGAGGCCGCGGAGCAGACGGTCGGCGCCGCCTGGACGCCGCCGCCGGTGGGGTTGCCGGACGCATCCGAGCCGCGGGCGTCGCCGGTGGAGCCTGTGGCACACGAGGTCGCCACCGAGGCGCCGGTCGGTACCTACACCGTCGACGAGGAGGCACCGACATCGCCCGTCTCCCCGGAGATGGAGCCGCCGGACGGGATCGAATTCGACGCCGATATCGCCGCAATCTTCGGCGAGGAGGCGGGCGAGTTGCTGGAGCGCTCCGACGCGACCCTGCTGCAGTGGAGCCGCGACCGGGCGGATCGCAGCCACGTCACCGAGCTCAAGCGCCTGCTGCACACGCTGAAGGGCGGCGCACGCATGGCCGGCATCCGCGCCATGGGAGACCTGAGCCACCAGATGGAGTCGCTGCTCTCGGAGGTCGAGGGCGGCAGCGTCGCCTCCGAGCCGGACGCGATCGCCGTGCTGCTGGCGTCGCTCGATGAACTGCACCGCATGCGCGAGTCCGCCGCCGCCGGTCAGCGCATCGCGCCGGCGCTCGAGCTGATCGAGCGGGCGCGTGCCGTCGCCGCGGCGCGGCCGCTCCCGCAGGCGCCCGTGCCGACGGCGGACTGGACGGCACCGGCGGTCGCGCAGCCGGCGCCGGCGACGCCCGAGGTTCACGAGGTGACGGCACCCGAAGCGGCCGTGGAGTTCGACGCGCCGGCGCAGGAACCGGCAACGGACCATGGCCTCGGTGGTCTCGCGGAATCGTTCGCGGTCGAGGCATTGGCGGAACCGCCGCCGGAACAGGTCGAGCTGGCCGGACCGCCCCCGACCCTGCCCGGCCGCGAACCGGTCGCGCCCGTCGAGCGGCACGAGCTCGCGCGCGTGCAGGCCGACCTGCTCGACGACCTGCTCAACAACGCCGGCGAGGTGAGCATCTTCCGGGCTCGCATCGAGCAGCAGATGACCTCGGTCGAGTTCAACCTCGTCGAGCTCGGCCGCACGGTCACGCGGCTGCGCGAGCAGCTGCGCAAGCTCGAGATGGAGACCGAGGCGCAGATCCTCTTCAAGCACCAGGAGGATGCCGAGCACCGCGCGGACTTCGACCCGCTCGAGCTCGACCGCTACTCCACCATCCAGCAGCTCTCGCGCGCCCTCGCCGAGTCGGTGAGCGACGTCGCGAGCATCGAGGGCCTGCTCGGCAACCTCAATCGCGAGGCCCAGAACCTGCTGCAGCAGCAGGGGCGGGTGGTCGCCGACCTGCAGGGCGGCCTGATGCGCACGCGCATGGTGCCGTTCCAGCGTCACTCCCAGCGGCTGACACGCCTGGTGCGACAGGCCGCGCAGGAGGCGGGCAAGCAGGTCGAGCTCGTCGTCGAGGGTGGCTCGGGCGAACTCGACCGCCAGGTCCTCGAGCGCATGCTGCCGCCCTTCGAGCACATGCTCCGCAACGCCGTCGTGCACGGCATCGAGCCCGCGCAGGAGCGGCTCGCCCGCGGCAAGCCGGAGGCGGGCCGGATCACGGTGAGCCTGCAGCGCGAAGGCGCGGACGTGCTCATCCTCGTCGAGGACGACGGCGGCGGCGTCAACATCGAGGCCATCCGTGCCAAGGCGCGGCACACCGGCCTGCTGCGGCCGGACCAGGACATCACCGACGAGGAGGCGCTGCAGCTCATCCTCGAACCGGGCTTCAGCACCGCCGATCGACTCACCCAGCAGGCCGGCCGCGGCGTGGGCATGGACGTGGTCGCCACCGAGGTCAAGAAGCTCGGCGGCGGGCTGTTCATCGAGTCCGACCCCGGCCGCGGGACCCGTTTCACGATCCGCCTGCCCTTCACGCTCGCGATCACCCAGGCGCTGATCGTGCGGGTGCACGATGAGTTCTACGCGCTGCCCGTCGCCACGGTGGAAGGCGTTGCGCGGCTACCCCGAAGCGACATCGCGCGTCACCTCGCCGAGGAGCAGCCGACCTTCGAGTACGCGGGCCAGCTGCACCGCTTCCAGCACCTGTCCTCGTTCCTCGGCGGCGACGCGACGGCGCTGCCCGAGACCGACGCGGCGCTGCCGGTGATCCTGGTGCGTGCAGGCGAGCGCTCCGCGGCGCTCGTGACCGACGAGCTCGTGGGCAGCCGCGAGGTCGTGCTCAAGTCGGTGGGCCCGCAGATCGCCTCGGTCCGCGGCATCGCCGGCGCCACCATCCTCGGCGACGGGCGCATCGTCATCATCCTCGACGTGGGCGCGCTGGTGCGCTCGGAGTGGCGCGGCCGCGCGGCCGAGGCGTCGGTGCGCCCGGCGCGCGACGACCGCATCTTCGCCATGGTCGTGGACGACTCGATCACTGTGCGTCGCGTCACGCAGCGGCTGCTGGAGCGCAACGGCATGCGCGTGCTCACCGCGAACGACGGGCTCGAGGCCCTGTCGCTGCTGCAGGAGCACGTCCCCGACGTCATCCTGCTCGACATCGAGATGCCGCGCATGGACGGCTACGAGGTCGCCGCGCACGTGCGCAGCGATCCGCGGCTCGCCGACGTGCCGATCATCATGATCACCTCGCGGGTGGGTGAGAAGCACCGCGCGCGGGCCATCGAGCTCGGCGTGGACGACTACCTCGGCAAGCCGTACCAGGAAAGCGAGCTGCTCGACGCGATCGAGGCACTGGTGCTGGCGCGGCGCGCGCAGCCGCTGTAGCGGAGAACGACCATGAGTACGGGGGTCGACGAGCTCTATTGCCTGCTGGTGCCGCTCGCGGACGAACGCCTGCTGGTGCCGCGCTCCTGCGTCACCGAGGTCATCAACTACCAGGCACCGACGCCGCTCGAGGGGCAGCCGCCCTGGTACCTCGGCACGGTCGCGTGGGGTGGTCGCCGCGTGCCGCTCGTGTCGTTCGAGGCGGCCTGCGGGCGCAACCCGCCGCGCACGTCGGGCCGCACCCGCATCGTGATCATGCAGGGCATCACGGCTCACGCCGGGACCATCGGCGGCCACTTCGCCGTGCTCACCCAGGGTTTTCCCCAGCTCGTGCGCCTGAGCCCCGACGTGGTCCACGCCGACGACTCGCGCAGCTTCGGGGAGCGCGTCCCGGTGATCTGCCAGGTGCGCATGGTCAACGAGCACCCGCTGGTGCCGGACTTCGATCGCCTCGAGCGGCAGATCGCCGAGGAAACCCGCCCCGCAGCCTAGCCGAGGTCGCCCGCGAGCGCCTGAAGCACCGCCAGCGCCGCGATGCCGGCCGTCTCCGTGCGCAGTACGCGCGGCCCGAGGCGCGCCGCCTCGAAGCCCGCACGAGTCGCCGCAGCGACTTCCGCAGCTTCGAGTCCACCCTCCGGTCCGATCAGCAGCTCGACACCCGCGAGGTCGCCGGCGAGCTCGCCGGCGAGCGCGGCTAACGACTTGCCGGCGTCGGGGCTCAGCACCAGCCGTCGGCCCTTCGCGCGCGGCCCGTCGAGGTAACGTGGCAGCTCGAGCGGCGACTCGACGACGGGCAGCACGCTGCGACCGCACTGCTCGCAGGCGCTCGCCACCACGGCCTGCCAGTGCCGCAGCCGGCGCTCGGCCTGGCGCTCGTCGAGCCGCACCACGCTGCGCGTCGCGAGCACCGGCTGGATTCGCCGCACGCCGAGCTCGGTCGCCTTCTGCAGCGTCCAGTCCATGCGCTCGCCGCGCGACACGGCCTGCACCAGCGTCACGGCGAGCGGAGACTCGCGCAAGCCCGCGACGCGCTCGAGGATGCGTGTGCCTACCCGCGGTCCGGCGATCTCGCTGATCTCGGCGTGGAAGTCGGCCCCCGAGCCGTCGAACAGCACGAGCCGGTCACCGGCGCGCATTCGCAGCACGCGCGAGACGTGGCTGGCCGCCGTCTCCGGCAGCGCCACCTCGGTCGCGGTGGCGAGCGCCTGGGGCACGTGGACCCGCGTCAGTCGCACGTCGCCGCCTCGATGCCGTCGCGGGCCGTCGCCACCAGGCGGTCGATTTCCTCCGGCGTGATGACGTAGGGAGGCATGAAGTACACGACGCTGCCGATCGGCCGCAGCAGTGCCTCGTGAGCAAGTCCGTGGCGATACACGCGCAGGCCGCGCCGCTCGGTCCACGGGAAGGGCCGGCGCCGGTCGCCGCGCTGCGCCAGCTCCACCGCCACGATCATGCCCTGCTGGCGCACCTCGGCGACGTGCGGCAGGTCGGCGAGTTCGGCGGCGCGGGCCCCGAGGTGGGCCGCAAGCGAGCGATTGCGTGCAATCACGTCGTCGGAGGCGAAGAGGTCGAGCGTGGCGAGCGCGGCGGTGCAGGCGAGCGGGTTGCCGGTGTAGCTGTGCGAGTGCAGGAAGGCACGCAGGCTCGCGTACTCGTCGTAGAAGGCGTCGTACACGCGCTCGCCGGTCAGCACCGCGGAGAGCGGCAGGTACCCGCCGGTGAGTCCCTTCGACAGGCACAGGAAGTCCGGCGCGATGCCCGCCTGCTCGCAGGCGAACATCGTGCCGGTGCGCCCGAAGCCGACCGCGATCTCGTCGGCGATGAGGTGCACGCCGTGGCGGTCGCAGGCCTCGCGCAGCAGCGACAGGTACGCCGGGTGGTACATGCGCATGCCGCCCGCGCACTGCACCAGCGGCTCGACGATCACCGCGCAGGTCTCGGCCGCGTGTCGCTCGAGCGCGGCCTCCATCGCCGCGAACATCCGCCGGCTGTGGGCTTCGAGGGTCTCGCCGGCCTCGCGCAGGTAGCCGTCCGGCGAGGGCACGGCGATCACGTCCATGAGCAGCGGCTGGTAGATCTCGCGATACAGCTCGACGTGGCCCACGGCGAGCGCGCCCAGCGTCTCGCCGTGGTAGCTGTTGGTGAGCGTGATGAACCTGTGCTTCGCGGGCCGGCCGGCGTTGCGCCAGTAGTGGAAGCTCATCTTGAGGGCGACCTCGATCGCGCTCGAGCCGTTGTCGGCGTAGAAGCAGCGCGTGAGGCCCGGGGGCGCGAGCGCGGTGAGTCGCTCGGCGAGCTCGACCGCGGGCTCGTGGGTGAACCCGGCCAGCATCACGTGCTCGAGCCGCCCGAGCTGGCGTGCGACCGCCGCGCCGATGCGCGGGTTGGCGTGGCCGAACAGGTTCACCCACCAGGAGCTGATCGCGTCGAGGTAGCGGCGGCCCTCGGCGTCGTGCAGCCACACGCCCTCGCCGCGCACGATGGGGATCATCGGCAGCGACTCGTGGTCCTTCATCTGGGTGCACGGGTGCCAGACGGTGGCGAGGTCGCGGCGGGCGAGGTCGGTCGAGGAGGGCATCGGGGTGCGGGGCTGCTCGCCGGCGGGCGGGCCTCGATTCTAATCCCGCCGCGCGCCCGGCTCGGACCTCGCGCCGTTTGGCGGAGGTTCCGGGCACCGGGCATGATGTCGGGATGCTTCGCTCCCCGACCGGCCTGACCGGCCCGACCGACCCGAGCGGCCTGCGCGTCGACGCGGGGAACGGTCGGCTGCGCGGGGCGCGCCAGGTCGAATCCCCCAACTGCGACGATCGCCCGCCGGGCCAGGCGCCGGAGCTGATCGTGGTGCACGGCATCAGCCTGCCGCCCGGCGAGTTCGGCGGACCGTGGATCGATGCGCTGTTCACGAACCAGTTGCCCGCCGACGGGCACCCCTATTTCGAGACCCTCGCCGGCCTGCGGGTGTCGGCGCACGCACTGGTGCGGCGGGACGGGTCGGTGGTGCAGTACGTGCCGTTCGACCGTCGCGCCTGGCACGCGGGACCCTCGCAGTGGCGCGGTCGCGAGCGCTGCAACGACTTCTCGATCGGCATCGAGCTCGAGGGCACGGATGCGGGCGGCTACGAGCGCGCGCAGTACGCGGCGCTCGCGCGCATCGTCGCGATGCTGTGCCGCGCCTACCCGGCGCTGTCGCCGGAGCGGGTCGTGGGCCACAGCGACGTGGCGCCCGGTCGCAAGACTGATCCCGGCATCGCCTTCGACTGGCCGCTGCTGCGCACGCTCGTGCGGCTGGACCTCGAGGCCGGACCCTCGTGAGCGTGCTCGCCCTGCTGCTTGCACTGGCGCTCGAGCGCGGCCTCACGCACCTGTTTCACCTGCGCGAACCGCGCTGGCTGGACGGTTATTGCGACGGTGTCGCGCGCATGCTGTCCGGCAGCCCGCGCGGACTGGCCGCCGTCGGGGCGGTGCTGGCGCTGCTGCTGCCGGTGCTGCCCGTCGCTGTCGCCGACCGCGCGCTCGGCTCGCATCTCTTCGGCCTGCCGCAGCTCGCGCTGGCCGTGCTGGTGCTGCTCCTGTCGTTCGGTCCGCGCGACCTGCGCGACGAGGTCGACGACTACGTCGACGCGCTCGGTCGCGGCGACCGCGACGCCGCTGACCGCCGCGCCAAGGAACTGCTCGAGGGTGACGCGGCCGGCCGCGGCGCCGGGCGGCGCGAGGCGGTGGAAGAGGCCATCTTCGTGCAGGCCAACAACCGGATCTTCGGCGTGATCTTCTGGTTCATGCTGCTCGGCCCCGCCGGTGCCTGGCTGTTCCGGGTCAGCGACCTGATGCGGCGACGCGCCGCGTTCGAAACCGCGCGGCGGGGCGGCGGGGCGGAGCCGACCGGCGGCGCGACGGCGCTGCTGCACGGCCTGCTCGCGTGGATCCCGGCGCGGCTCGCGGCCGCGAGCTACGCGCTCGCGGGCGGTTTCGAGGACGCGATCGGCAACTGGCGCATCGCCGTGGATCGGGCGTCGAAGGGTTTGCTCGACCGCACCGAGGACCTGCTGGCCCGGGTCGGCAAGGGCTCCCTGCAGCCGAGCCTCGCGGGGGTGGCGCCCGAAGTACTCGACGCCGCGACCGCGCACGGCGCGTGGCGCATCGTCGCGCGGTCCGCGTGGATCTGGCTCGCGGTCATCGCCCTGCTGGTGCTGGCCGGCGAGGCCGCGTGAGGCCGGCCGCGTCCCGCGCTCTGTGCCTGCTGACCCTGCTGCTGGGTACCGCAGCGCCCGCGGGCGCTGCCGAGCACCTGCGCATCGTGAGCCTCGCCCCGAGCCTGACCGAGATCGCCTACGCGGCCGGTGCCGGAGCGGCACTGGTCGGCACCGTCGAATACAGCGACTATCCCGCGGCCGCACGCCGGCTGCCCCGCGTCGGCGACGGCTGGCGCGTGGATGTCGAGCAGGTACTCGCGCTGCGGCCGGACGTGGTGCTCGCGTGGTCCTCCGGCACGCCGCAGGCCACGATCGAGCAACTCCAGTCGGTCGGACTGCGCGTCGTGCCCGTGCCCACGTTCCGGCTGGCCGACGTGCCTGCTGCCTTGCGACTCGTCGGCCGGCTGGCCGGCACCGAGTCGGTCGCGGAGCTTGCGGCGACCCGCTTCGAAGCCGACATCGGCCGCCTGCGCGAGCGGCACGCGGGCGCGTCGGAGCTCACGGCATTCATCCAGATCGACGACCAGCCGCTCTACACGGTCGGCGGCCGGCACGTGCTGAGCGAGGTGGTGGAACTTTGTGGTGGACGCAACGTGTTCGACGACCTGGCGCAGGTCGCGCCGCAGGTGGAGGTCGAGGCCGTGCTCGCCCGCGACCCGCAGGTGATCCTGAGCACGGACGACACGGTCGCCGATCCAGCGGCACAGTGGCGCGGCTGGCCGCAACTCGCGGCGGTGCGCGCCGGAGCGGTGTATGCGTTGCCCTCGGATCTCGTCGCTCGGGCGACGCCGCGGCTCGTGGAAGGCGTGGCGGCGACCTGCGCGGCGTTCGACGACGCGCGCCGCCGGCTCGAACGACGCAGTGCGGCGCCCTGACGGGCGCGGGCTCGAGTCAGCGCGGCCGGTGGCGCCAGAGCACCTCGACGCCGTTCTCGTGTCGCGCCAGGACCCGAGCGATCACGAACAGCAGGTCCGACAGCCGGTTGAGGTACTGCGGCACTTCCGCCGCGACCTGCTCGACCCGGGACAGCGCCCAGACGCGGCGTTCCGCGCGGCGTGCCACCGTGCGAGCGACGTGGCAGGCGGCGGCGGCCGGGCCGCCGCCGGGCAGGATGAAGTCCTTGAGCGGCGGCAGGTCGGCGTTGAAGCGATCGAGTGCGTCCTCCAGCCGTTCGACGTCGGCCGGCACCATGACGCGATGCCCGGGCATGCAGAGCTCGCCGCCGAGGTCGAAGAGATCGTGCTGCACGCCGGTGAGGCACTCGGCGACGGGCGCGGGCAGGCCAGGCAGGGCGAGCACGACGCCGACTGCGCTGTTGGCCTCGTCCACGGTGCCGTAGGCCTCGACGCGCAGGTGCTCCTTCGGCACCCGCATGCCATCGCCGAGACCGGTGCTGCCGTCGTCGCCGGTGCGCGTGTAGATCCTGCTCAGTCGATGGCCCATGGGCGCTCCGGTTGGCGAGACGACTGTGCGGCCGAGTATGCGCCCGCTGCGGCGGGCGAGGGCGGATCGCGCCGCGCGGCCGTCTTCGCGCCCGCGACGCCGGGCGCATAGCGCAGCGCGACGTACACGCCGCGGTCCGGCGTGTTGAACGTGTGGGCGAGCTCGTACTGCTCGTCGAGCAGGTTCTCGATCCGGCCGACGAGTGCTACGGCCGGCGTGACCTGCCAGCGCGCGGTGAGGTTCGTGAGCACGTAGCCGTCGAGCGTGACCGGTTTCGGCCAGCCGATATCCTTGCGTTCGCCTGCCGCCAGCACGTCGAGGCCGAAATCGAAGCGGCCGAAGGCGCGCTGCACGGAGACCGTCAGGCTGTCGCGCGCGCGGCGCAGCAGCACCTCGTCCGTGGTCAGGTTGCGGGGGTCCTGGTGGATCGCCTCGACCCGCGCGTGCCACGGTGCCGCGTCGTACTCGTAGGTGGCTTCGATGCCCTCGATGCGCGCCTCCTCGACGTTGCGGTTCACGCCGTCGAACGGGTCGTAGGAAATCGTCACGAACTCGATGAGGTCGTCGATGTCGTTGCGGAACACTGCGAGCGACAGCGCATGCCGGTCTTTCATGCGGTGTCGTACGCCGGCCTCGAGGCTGCGCGAGCGCTCGGGCTCGAGCGCCGGGTTGCCGCCGAAGCCGTAGCGGTCGGTGGCGTCGGGGGCGCGGAATCCCGTGCCCGCGAGGCCGTAGACCTGCGTGGCGCCGACGAGCTGGTAGCCATACTCCACGTTCCAGGTGACCGCGTCGCCGGCGGTCTCGTGGTCGGTGTAGCCGAGCGCGAGCAGGGCGCGGTGTCGCCCGGCTTCGATGCGGTCCTGCGCGAACAGCGTCACGGTGTCGGTGTCGGCGCGCATGGCGTCGCCGTAGGACTCGCTGCTCGCCTGCTCGCGCGCGAACATCGCGCCGGCACCGAAGGCATGCGCCGGAGATACCTGCCAGTCGAGCTGCGCGTCCGCGCTGTCGCGCACGGTGCGCAGGTAGTCTGCCGACTGGTTCTGCCGGGTGCGGTCCTCGAGCCGCGAGGCGCCCACCTCGGCCCGGGCCGCCTCACCGACCGGCCACGCCACCGACAGCGCGCTCGTGGAGTTCTCGAAGTCCTGGTCCACCGGCGTGAGGAAGAAATCCGAGTATTCCGACGTGCCCTCGGCGCGCCAGTGGCGCAACGCGACCTCGGCCGCGCCTAAGTCGGCTCGCAGTTGTGCCGACGCGCTCAGGTTGTCGTAGCCGCGGTCGGTGTCGTCGAGGGTGCGCGTCGGAAAGCCCGCGCTGTCGAGCCAGGACACGCCGAGATCGAACTCGAGGCGCTCGGTGGCGAGGCCGCCGTTGAGGCTCGCCTGCCGCGTGTCGTAGTCGCCGTAGCCCACCTCCGCCGCCCAGCCGTCGCGCGCGCCTCGGCGCGTGATGACGTTGATCACGCCGCCGATCGCGTCGGTGCCGTAGAGCGCGGAGCGTGGACCCTTCACGATCTCGATGCGCTCCACCATCGAGGGCGGGATGTTCTGCAGCGCCGCGAGGCCGATGGTGCCCGGGTTGATGCGCACGCCGTCCACCAGCACGAGCGTGTGGTTGCTCTCGGCGCCGCGGATGAAGACGGCCGTGGTCTGGCCGGGACCGCCGTTGCGGCTGACATCGAGCCCGGCGTGGAAGCGCAGCAACTCGGTCACATCGCCGGCGGCGCTGCGCTCGATGGCGTCGCGATCGATGACGATGACGGGCGCGAGCACTTCCTCGATCGGGGTCGGTACGCGGGTGGCCGTGACCACCACGTGGTTCCTGGTGGTCGGCGGGGCATCCGCCGCGCCCGCAGCCGACACGCACGCAGCACAAGACAGAACCGTGATCAAACGACGCATCGATGCAGACCCCGTGCGCCCCCACCGGCGCATGTTTGTGTCGAGTCCCGGTTCGGGGCGGCAGGGGGCGCACGGCGCGCGGAACCCGGCCGCTCTCCCTCCGCGAGGCTGGTCTCGTCCGACAGGCCGGTCTCCGGGCTCTCGAGTGGACCTCCTGAGGTCCCGCCTGCATCCCCTTCCCGCGCCATTCGCGCAGTGGGCGCCGGAGATCATCCGGCCGATGCAGGCTCGACTCGACTACCGTTGCGGGGGCAGCGCCGGAATTCGACCGGCTTCCCGTTCTCCCGCGCATCGCGCGGCATCACCTGACGGTGCGCGCACGGTAGGCAACGGGGCCGGAGGTGTCAAGGATGGTCGGTCGGCGGTAGTCTGTCGGCATGCACTCGCCTTACCTCGCCACCGCACTCGAGGCCGCACGCGCCGCGGCCAAGGTCGTGCGCCGCTACTACCGCTCGAACCTCGCCGTCACGATCAAGGCCGACAAGTCGCCCGTGACCGAGGCCGACGTCGAGACCGAGAAGACCATCCGCGGCATCATCGCCGCGCGCTTTCCGGACCACGGCTTCTACGGCGAAGAGACCGGCTCGAGCGCCCTCGATGCGGAATACCTCTGGCTCGTCGACCCGATCGACGGCACCAAGGCATTCGTGCGCGAGTACCCGATGTTCTCGACGCAGATCGCGCTGATGCACCGCGGTCGCCTCGTGGTCGGCGTGTCCTCGGCCCCGGAGTACGGAGAGCTCGCCTACGGGGAAGCGGGCGTCGGCGCGTGGCTCGGCGACGCCCCGATTCGCGTGAGCGAAGTCACGGCGGTCGAGTCGGCCGCGCTCTCGACCGGAAATCTCAAGACGCTCGCCACGGGGCCGCGCTGGCCGGCCTTCGGCCGCCTCGTCGGGCGGCTGAACCGCATCCGCGGCTACGGCGATTTCCTGCACTACCACTTGCTCGCGTCGGGGCGCATCGACGCCGTGGTGGAGTCGGACGTGAACATCCTCGACGTCGCCGCCTGCGCGGTCATCGTCGAGGCGGCCGGTGGTCGCTTCACGGACCTCGAGGGGCAGCCGCTCACGCTTGCGAGCACCTCGGCGCTCGCCACCAACGGCAGGCTGCACGAGACGGTGCTCGAAGCCATCCACGAGTGAGAGGGGGCGACATGGGCGCAAGGAAGATCATCACGGTGTCCGGTGTGACGATTACTACGGGAGCGTGGTCGTCGATCCGGATGGAAACCGGATCGAGATCACCGCTTAGGCGGGCACGAAGGTGCGGCCCTCGTTCCAGCGCAGCTCCCTGACGTCGATGCCATAGAGCCCGCCGACGGTCGCCGCGTCGAGCACCTCGACGACCGGCCCGTGCGACCAGCGGCCGTCGCCGTAGAGCAGCAGCGCCTCGTCGGCGAAGCGTGCCGCGAAGCCTGCGTCGTGCAGGCTCAGCACGACGCTGCGCCCGGCGTCCGCCAGTGCACGGAAGCGTCGCAGCACGCCGAGCTGGTGCAGCGGGTCGAGCTGCTGGATCGGTTCGTCGAGCAGGAACACCCGGGGATCCTGCGCCAGCACGGTAGCGATGGCGAGGCGCCGGCGCTCGCCGCCCGACAGCGTCGTCACGTCGCGTGACTCGAGGCCGGCGAGGTCCATCGCGGCGAGGCACTCGAGCGCCACGACGCGGTCCGCCTCGCCTTCCCACTGCCAGAAGTCGAGGTGCGGGTGACGGCCTACCAGGGCCGCCTGCAGCGCAGTGCCTGGAAACGGGTCCTCGCTCGCCTGGGTCAGGAGCCCCATGCGCCGAGCGAGTTCGCGACGCGGCCAGTCGGCCAGTCGGGTCCCGTCGAGCCGCACGTCGCCGGCGGCGGGCGGGGCGAGGCCGGCCAGCACGTGCAGCAGCGAGCTCTTGCCGGCGCCGTTGCGCCCGAGCACGGCGACCATCGTGCCCGGCCGGATGACGGCCTCGAGACCGCGCAGCAGTTCGCGCCCCGGCACGCGCACGCCGAGATTGCGGCACTCGAGCCGGGCCACGGGGTCCGTCGCGCTCATGGTTGCCACCCGATTTCCCGCGCCGTCACGGGCCCGACGAGCATCGATTCCAGCGAGTCCGGGATCACCGCCGCGCCCGCCCCCGTGGCAATGCGGCCCGCCATGATCTCGCCGAAGCGCTGCGGATAGCGCGGCGACTGGTCCGGGTCGCCGAGCCCCTGCGGTGCGAGCGGCTGTCCCGTGGCTCGGTCGTACTTGTCGGTGGCGCCCAGCGTGTGGAGCAGTTCGTGCGCGATCACGACCTGGTTGCTGCCGTGCGCGCCGTCGTCCGCATAAAGCTGCGCGATCGCGACCAATCCCTTGCTGAGCCCCAGGGAATCGGGCGCAACTGCCGCACCGTCGGCGGGGTGGTAGAGCGCGAATACCTGCACGTCCGGCGTCGGCAGCGGGTCGTTCATCGCGACGCGCCAGGCCCAGTAGCGGAACCTGAGGCTCCACGCCGCAACGCCCAGGATGCCGGCGCCGTCGGCCGGAAGCGGCGGTGGCGCCGTGGCCGCGTGCGACACGCGGACCCGCACCGGCTCGTCGAGCGTGAGCCCGTGCTCGCGGGCCTCCGAGGCGAAGAAATCGGCGAGCGCATCGAAGTCCTCGCGCGCGAGCGCCGCGACGTGGCCGCGAATTGCGGCCTCCGCGCCGGCCGCGATCGGGTACACGGTCACGCGCAGCGGCGCGTCCCAGTCGGTGCTGCGGCGGCGGTCGAGCCAGGCGCCCATGACCACGAACGCGAGCACCGCAAGCAGGATCGCGATGCGCAGGGTGCCGAAGAACGTGCGCCCAGCCATGCGCTCCACGCGCTCACGGAAAGAGGCGGGTCGCGGCCCAGGCGCGCGGCGCGAACGCGTCGCCCGCGGGCTCGAGCGTGCGCGTCCAGCGCGCCCTGTCGTGGACGCGGAACGGCCCCTCGATCCACAACTCGACGGTCTCGGGCCACAGCCGGTAGCCGCCCCAGTGCGGCGGGCGCGGCACGTGGGTGCCGAAGCGTGCGGCCTCGTGGGCAACGCGCTTCAGCAGGGTCTTGCGCGAGTCGAGCGGCTGGCTCTGCAGGCTGGCCCAGGCGCCGATGCGGCTGTCGAGCGCCCGGCTCGCGAAGTACTCGTCGCTCTCGTCACCCGGAGAGAGCACGACGCGGCCCTCGAGCCGCACCTGCCGCCCGAAGGCGTCCCAGTGGAACACGGCGGCGGCGCGCGGGTTCGCGCCGAGCTCGCCGCCCTTGCGGCTGTCGTAGTTGGTGAAGAACACCGCATAGCCCGGGTCGGGCACCAGCTTCTTGCAGAGCACGATGCGCACCGACGGACGGCCGTCGACGGTGGTGGTCGCGAGCGCCATGGAATCGGGGTTGGGTTGCGCCTTGGCGGCGCGCGCGCCATCGAACCACTCGGCGAACAGGGGCATCGGATCGTCGGGCAGGGTGCCGGGCAGGAAACCTTTGCTGAGCATCGCGATGCCTTTGGGTCGTGCGGGTGGGCCGATTATGCCGGAGCACGCCGCGACTCACGGTGTGAGCGTGCTTGCGACGCGTACCCCGGGCCGGTAGAAAGACGTTCACCGAGGCCGGCCGGATCCCGATGAAGACACTGGAAGAACTGCGCGCGCACCTCGACGTGCTCGACCGGCAGCTGCTCGAACTGGTCGCCGAGCGGCAGTCGATCGGTGCGGAGATCGCCGCGGTCAAGCGCGCCACCGGGCAATCCACACGCGATTTCGGCCGCGAGCGCGAGGTGCTGCTCAAGGCGCGTCGCGACGCCGCGGCCCTCGGGGTGTCGCCGGCGCTCGCCGAGGCGCTGCTGCGTTCCCTGATCCGCGGCTCGCTCACGACGCAGGAGCAGGCACGCGTGTCGGCACAGGGTCGCGGCTCCGGGCGCAGCGCACTCGTCATCGGCGGACACGGCAAGATGGGTCGCTGGATGGCGGATTTCCTCGCCTCGCAGGGCTTTCGGGTCGTGATCGCCGACCCGGCGGACGAGGTGCCGGGCTACGAGTGGCGTGCAGACTGGCGCGAGGGTGAGCTCGACGAGGACTTCATCGTCGTCGCCACGCCGCTCAAGGTGGCCGGCACGGTCCTCGAGGAGCTGGCTGCGCGGCGGCCCCGCGGCGTGGTGTTTGACGTCGGCTCGCTCAAGACGCCGCTGCGCGCCGGGCTCGCCGCCCTGCGCGAATGCGGCGCGCGCGTCACCTCGGTGCACCCGATGTTCGGCCCGGACACCGAGCTGCTGTCCGGCCGTCACGTGATCTTCGTGGACTTGGGCGACGCCGCCGCGCTCGAGGAGGCACGCGACCTGTTCGCCTCGACCATGGCCGACCTCGTCGTCATGGGGCTCGACGAGCACGACCGGCTGATCGCCTACGTGCTCGGACTATCGCACGCCCTCAACATCGCCTTCTTCACCGCGCTGGCCGGCAGTGGCGAGGCCGCGCCGCGGCTCGCGCGGATGTCGAGCACCACCTTCGACGCGCAGCTCGACGTGGCCGCGCGGGTCGCCGGCGAGAACCCGGATCTCTACTACGAGATCCAGAGCCTCAATGCCTATGGCGAGGAGTCGCTGCGGGCGCTCGTCGAGGCGGTGGATCGGCTGCATCGCGCGGTGCGCGAGCACGACCCCGAGGCCTTCACCGAAATGATGCGCGAGGGTCGAGATTACTTGCGGGTGCGACAGGCGGCGCTCGAGCCCTCGGGCTGAGCCGATGCCGGGGATGACGAGTACCCCGGCAGGCCCATATAATGAGAATCATTCGCATCAAACGAGTTCTCCACACCATGGCTCACAGCCTCTTTTCACGAGCGACCGCTGTACTGGCGATCGTGTTTGTCTCGTCCACGGTCGTACCGGCCGCGGTCTTTGCCGAGACGCTGGTCGTCTACTCGGCGCGCAACGAGCAATTGATCAAGCCCGTCTTCGACGCCTATACCCGCGAGACAGGCGTGGAGGTCCAGTTCACGACCGCCGATGCGGCGGTGCTGATCGAGCGTCTCGCGGCCGAGGGGCGCAACAGCCCGGCCGACGTCCTCATGACGGTCGATGCGGGCGAGCTCTGGAACGCCGCGGAGCGCGGCTTGCTGCAACCGGTGAAGTCCGAGGTCCTCGAGCGCAATGTGCCGGCGCACCTGCGCGATCCGGGCGACCGCTGGTTCGGCCTGTCGATGCGTGCGCGCACCATCGCCTACAGCCCGAAGCGCGTGGATTCGGCCACGCTCGGCACCTACGAGGCGCTCGCGGCCCCGGCGTGGAAGGGGCGGCTATGCCTGCGCACCTCGAAGAAGGTCTACAACCAGTCGCTGGTCGCGACCTTGATCGCCGCACAGGGCGAGGCCGCCACCGAGCGCATCGTGCGGGGCTGGGTCGCCAACCTCGCCACCGATGTCTTCGCCAACGACACCCAGCTTCTCGAGGCGATCGCCGCCGGCCAGTGCGACGTCGGCATCGTGAACACCTATTACTACGGGCGCATCGTGAAGGATCGTCCCGACTTCCCGGTCAGGCTGTTCTGGGCCAACCAGGGCGCCGGTGGCGTGCACGTGAACATCTCCGGTGCGGGCATCGCGAAGCACTCGCGCCGGACCGCTGCGGCCACGCGCTTCCTCGAGTGGCTGTCCGGCAGCTCGGCCCAGGCGCACTTCGCCGCCGTGAACATGGAATTCCCGGTGAATCCTGCGGCGGCTGTCGATCCGCTGGTGAAATCCTGGGGCAGCTTCGAGCCGAGCCTGATCAACGTCGCGGAGGCGGGCCGCCTGCAGCCGGCCGCCGTGCGCCTGATGGACCGCGCCGGCTATCGCTGACGCATGCCGCCGGTTGCGCGACGCCCGTGGGCGGTGGGGACGCTCATCGTCCTTGCCAGTCCGGTGCTGCTGCCGCTGCTGTCGGCCGTTGCGGCCTGGGCCGCCCCGGCCGGCGAGGTCTGGGCCCACCAGCTGCAGCACGTCCTGCCGCGCGTCGCGGGTAACACGGCCCTCCTGCTGCTGATCGTGGGTGGCGCTACCGGGATCCTCGGCACGGCGCTGGCCTGGCTGGTCGCGGGCCACGAGTTTCCGGGACGATCGATGTTCGCGTGGGCGCTGCTGCTGCCGCTCGCGGTGCCGGGCTACGTGCTCGCGGTCGTCTTCGCGGGGGCACTCGACTTCGCCGGCCCGCTGCAGGGCTGGCTGCGCTCGGTCGTCCACCCGGGACTGCGCCTGCCGCCGATCCGGTCGCTCGGCGGCGCGGCGCTGGTGTTGACGCTGTGCCTGTATCCCTACGTGTACATGCTGGCCCGGGTGGCGTTCGAGTCGGCCGGCAGCCGGTCGCTGGAGGTCGCCCAGTCGCTCGGATTGGATCGCAGTACGGCCTTCCGCCGCGTGTTGCTGCCGCTCGCACGGCCCGCGGTCGCTGCCGGCGTCGCGCTGGTGTGCATGGAGACGCTGGCCGACTTCGGGGTCGTCGCGGCGCTGAACGTCGACACCTTCACCACCGCGATCTATCGCGCCTGGTACGGGATGTTCTCGCTCAGCGCGGCCCTGCAGATGGCGGGGCTGCTCGGCCTGCTGGCCGTCACCGGCGTGTGGCTGGAGCGGCGCCTGCGCGGCGGCCGCAGCTATGCCGGAGGGCGTCCCGCGGGCGCGCTGCCGCGGCAGCGGCTCCACGGACTGCAGGCACTGGCCGCCACCGCGCTGGCCGGAACGGTGCTCGCGGTCGGGTTCGTGCTGCCGATGATGCAGTTGCTCGCGTGGGCACTGCGGCACGCGGCGACGGACCTGGACGCGCGCTACTGGGCCTTCGCCGGCCGCAGCGTGGCGATCGCCGCGTCCGGGTCGCTGGTCGTGGTCGCCGCGGCCGTGGTGCACGGCTACGCGATGCGAGGCGCGCTCCGCCCCTGGGCTGGCGCGCTCGGCCGCGTCGCCACCGCGGGCTACGCGATCCCGGGTACGGTGCTCGCGGTGGGCCTGTTCGCGCCGGTGAGCGCCGTCAATGACTGGCTGCAGCGCGTGCTCGATGCCACCCTGGGCACGGCGTCGCCGCAGCTCTTCCTACAGGGTACGCTGCTCACCATGTTCGTGGCCTACCTGGCGCGGTTCCTCGCGGTCGGTACCGGCCCGATCGAGAGCGGACTCGAGCGGATCCACCGCAATCTCGACGAGGTGGCGGCGCTGCTCGGCGCGCGCGGGCTTGCACGGCTGCGACGCGTGCACCTGCCGTTGCTGCGCGGCAGCCTGCTCGCCGCCGCGGTGCTCGTGTTCGTGGACCTGATGAAGGAACTGCCCATCACCCTCATGACGCGCCCCTTCGGCTTCGAGACGCTGGCGGTGCGGGTCTTCGAGATGGCCGCCGAGGGCGAGTGGGAACGGGCCGCGCTGCCATCGGCCTTGATCGTGGTCGCGGGCGTGGTGCCGGTGGTCCTGCTCGCGAGGCGCGTGACCCATGTGGCTTGAGTTGCGCGATGCCGTGCGGCGCTTCGGCGACCGCGGTGCCCTCGACGGCGTGAGCTTCGCGCTCGAGGAGGGGCAGATCGGCTGCCTGCTCGGCCCCAGCGGCTGCGGCAAGACGACGGCGCTGCGCTGCATCGCCGGGTTCGAGACGCTCGACGCTGGCCAGGTCCTGTCGCGCGGCCGGGTGCTCGCCGGCCCGGGCGTGCACGTCCTGCCGCACGAACGCGGCATTGGGCTCGTGTTCCAGGACCACGCGCTCTTCCCCCATCTGACGGCACGAGGCAACGTCGAGTTCGGCCTGCAGCGGCTCGCGCGTGGCGAGCGCCGCAGCCGGGCCGGCGAGTTGCTCGAGCTCGTGGGTCTCGACGACTGCATGGACGCGTTTCCCGCCGAGCTGTCCGGCGGACAGCAGCAGCGAGTGGCGCTGGCCCGGGCGCTCGCTCCCCGGCCGTCCACGGTGCTACTCGACGAGCCGTTCGCGAGCCTCGACGCCGCACTGCGCGAGCGGCTCGTGGGTGAGCTTCGCACGCTGCTCAAGTCGCTCGGGGCCACCGCGCTCGTGGTGACGCACGACCAGCAGGACGCCTTCGCGCTGGCCGACCGCGTGGGGCTGCTGCGCGCAGGTAGGCTGGAGCAGTGGGGCACACCCTACGACCTGTACCACCGGCCGCTCACGCGGTTCGCCGCGGAGTTCGTCGGGCAGGCCTCGTTCCTGCCGGCGTGCTGCGAGGGCAGCGGCCTGCTGCAGACCGAGCTCGGCCCCCTGCACGAGGGTCACGAAACGACTGCCTGCGGCGGCGCCGTGGACGTGCTGCTGCGTCCGGACGACGTCGTCCACGACGACGACGCGCCGCTGCGCGCGCGCATCGTGGAGCGCGTCTTCCGCGGAGCCGAATTCCTCTACACGCTCGAGCTGCCGAGCGGACGGCGCGTACTGTCGCTGGTGCCGAGCCACCACGACCATCGCATCGGCGAGCACATCGGAGTGCGGCTCGCGACCGACCACGTCGTGACCTTTCCTCCGCTCGGGCCGGTCACGGCCGCTGCCGGTACATCAGCGCCAGGAATAGCGGCACGCCCACCAGGGCCGTGAGGGCCCCGACCGGCAGCTGGCGGGGCGCGATCAGCACGCGCGCGGCGAGGTCCGCCGCCATCAGAAGCACGCCCCCGGCAAGTGCGGAGGCCGGCAGCACCACCCGGTTGTCGCTGCCGACCGCGAGCCGCACGAGGTGCGGTGTCACAAGTCCCACGAAGCCGATGCTGCCGGCCGCGCTGACCGCCGAGCCCGTCAGCGCGGAGCTGACGACGAACAGCAGGATCTGCAACCGGCGCACGTCCATGCCGACGCTGGCGGCCTGCAGCGCCCCGCGCGCCAGCACGTTGAGCTGCCGCCCGAGCAGCACGCCGGCGGCCGCGCCGGCCGCGAGCAGGGACATCAGCCAGGGCCAGCGGTCGCTGCGCGAGAGATCGCCGAGCAGCCAGAACACCATGCCCCGCAACCGCGTCTCGTCGCCGAGCGCGAGCAGCAGGCTGACGACGGAGCCGGCGCCGGCCGCTACGACCACGCCGGTGAGCAGCAGGCGGGTGGGCGTCCAGCCACCCGGGCCCTGCGCGAGGGCATAGACCAGCAAGCAGGCCGCCAGCGCCCCGAGTGCCGCGAGCCCGTCCACCCCGGCCGCGGGCAGACCGAGCATGATAGCCAGCAGCGCCGCGACCGACGCCCCGCCCGACACCCCCAGCACGTAGGGGTCGGCGAGCGGGTTGCGCAGCAGGACTTGCAGGATCGCCCCGGACAGGGCCAGCAAACCCCCCACCGCGAAGGCGGACAGGGCTCGCGGCAGGCGCAGTTCGTGCACGACGTCCCGCGCCAGGGTCGGCGCATCCGACCACAGCGCCCCGACGACGTCGCCGAGGGAAAGCGGCACGCTGCCCGACGACAGCGACAGCCCGAACAGGACGACGGCGGCCGCGATGAGCAGGAGCAGGGCGGCGGAAAGTGGCAGGCGGCGTTGCATTTTCGGTTCCGGGCGGGTCGAAGCCTAAGGTGCGCTCGACGCCGTCCACAAGGCACACTGCCGCCCGGCGCCTTGGACCCGGCGGCTGCGATGTGAAAAAATCAAGCCACGCCAGAGCTTACGGGATCATGAACGACTGGATCGACGCCCACGGATTTCGCGCCAATGTCGGGATCGTCCTGATCCGCGATGCCGGCGACGTATTCCTCGGTGGGCGCAGCGACGGGCGCGGCTGGCAGTTCCCCCAGGGCGGCGTACAACCGGACGAGTCCGCCGAGCAGGCCCTGTTCCGCGAACTGCGCGAGGAGGTCGGCCTCGGGCCCGACGACGTCGAGGTACTCGCCGCGACGCGCAACTGGCTGCGCTACCGCCTGCCGCGGCGCTACGTCCGGAGGCGCTCGAAACCCCTGTGCATCGGCCAGAAGCAGCGCTGGTTTTTGCTGCGCATGCTCGGCGGCGACGAACGGCTGCGATTCGACGTGACCGCCGAGCCCGAGTTCGACAGTGGTCGCTGGGTCGATTACTGGGCGCCCGTGCGTGAGGTGATCTACTTCAAGCGCTCCGTGTATGCACGCGCTCTGGAGGAACTGGGGCAGCAGGCATTCCCGGACGGTCCGCCGCCACGCCCGGACTGGTGGTCCGAGGCCGTGCTGCGCCCGCCTGCGCCTCTGCGCCGCCGGCCCGCGGTGGCACCCGTCTCGGTTGCAGCGGCAGAGGAGTAATGGACCTTCCCGGCAGCGTTCAACCGGACAGGCGCGCCTGGGTCCGATGGCTGGGACTGGCCGCGGCGACGGCCGTCGCCGTGCTTGCCGCTGGCTATGCGTATCACCGTGGCCGCGTCTCCGCCGGGCTCGACGTCGCCGAGATCGCCATCGAGCGCCGCGAGCTGACCGGCAAGGCGTCGCGCCTCGAGGAGGAGAACGCCGGGCTGCGGGCGAAGGTGGCTGAACTCGAGATGGCGCGTCGCCTCGACCGCGAGGCCTACGGCCAGGTCGAGCGCACGCTCGGCGAGTTGCAGTCGCAGATGTCCCGGCAGGGGGACGATCTCGCATTCTACCGCAGCATCGTCTCCCCGGAGGACGGCATCCAGGGACTGCGCATCCAGCGCTTCGAGATCCAGCCCGGGGGGGGCGCGCGGGAGTTCGTGGTCCGGCTTACACTGATCCAGGCGATGCGCCACGAGAGCGTGGCGGCGGGCCTCGCCCAGGTGGTCCTGCACGGCATGCAGGGCGACAAGCCGACGCGCCACACGCTGGGCGAGCTGATCGGCCGGCCGCGTGCCCAGCTGCCATTCTCGTTCCGGTACTTCCAGACGGTCGAGCAGGGCTTCACGCTGCCGGAAGGCTTCGAGGCGTTCGAGGCCGAGGTGCAGGTGCGCTCCAGCAAGCTGCGCTTCCCGCTGCAGCAGTCGTTCGCTTGGAAAGTCGGCGCCCAGTCGGCACTTTGACCGCCGCCGCCGGGTGTTACCATTGTTGCCCCCGCAAGTTCGACCCGCTGGAGCACGGACCCATGACAGATTTCGCTGAAGCCGTTGCGGCGACCGACGCGACAGCCCTCGTGTTCACCGATACGGCGGCGCTGAAGGTCGGCGAGCTGATCCGCGAGGAAGGCAACCCGAACCTGAAGCTCCGCGTGTTCGTATCCGGCGGCGGCTGTTCCGGCTTCCAGTACGGTTTCACCTTCGACGAGAACGAGGAAGAAGGCGACACCTGCGTCGAGACCCGCGGCGTCAAGCTGCTGGTGGATCCGATGAGCTTCCAGTACCTGGCCGGCGCCCAGATAGACTACAAGGAAGACCTCGAGGGTGCGCAGTTCGTCATCCGCAACCCGAACGCGACGACCACCTGCGGCTGCGGTTCCTCGTTCTCGGCCTGATGCCTGTTGGCCAAGCCGCCCGCGCGCTTCCCTGACGTCCTCGCTGCTGTCGACCTCGGGTCGAACAGCTTTCACATGGTGGTCGCGCGCTACACGCACGGCCAGTTGGTGATCGTCGACCGCCTGCGGGAGATGGTTCGGCTCGCGGCCGGGCTCGACCCGCAGGGCCGGCTGTCCCGCGAGGCCGTGGACCGGGCGATGCAGTCCCTCGAGCGCTTCGGACAGCGGCTGCGCGACATGAGGGCCGAGCGCGTGCGCGTGGTCGGCACCAACACCCTGCGAAAGGCACGGCGCAAGGGTGCGTTTCTCGACCGCGCGCGCGCGGCGCTCGGGCATCCGATCGAGATAATCTCCGGCGTCGAGGAAGCGCGCCTGATCTACCTGGGCGTGTCGCACACCACACCAAGCGAGGGCGGCCGTCGCCTGGTCGTCGACATCGGCGGGGGCAGCACCGAGCTCATCATCGGCGAGGGACTCGAAGCCCGGCGGCTCGAGAGCCTGTACATGGGCTGCGTGAGCCTCAGTGCCGGCTTCTTCGCGGACGGAATCATCACCGAGAAGCGCATGAAGCGAGCCCGCACCGCGGCGCAGCTCGAGATCGAGCCCGTAATGGCGCGCTTCCGCCGCTCAGAGTGGGACACGGCCTTCGGTGCGTCGGGTACCCTCCGGGCCGTGGCGGACACCCTCGCGGCGCGCGGCGCGGCGCGCGGCGGCATCGACCGCGAGGGCGTCGAGTGGCTGCTCGCGGAGTGCCTGCGCGCCGGGGAGGCGGGCCGGCTGCGGCTGCCCGGCCTCGCGCCGGAACGTCAGGAGATCATGCCCGGGGGCCTCGCGATCATCATCGAGGTCTTCAACATGCTCGGCATCGACCACATGCGGGTCGCCGACGGCGCGCTGCGCGAGGGCCTGCTCTACGACCTCATCGGTCGCCTGACCGACGAGGACGCGCGCTGGCGCAGCGTCCGCGCGCTCGAGGCGCGCTTCCACGTGGACGCGGTCCAGGCCGGGCGTGTCGAGGCCACGGCGGTCGCCTTCCTGGATCAGGTGCGAGAGGGCTGGAAGCTCGACGAGCCGCTCGCCGAACTCGTGCTGCGCTGGGCTGCGCGCCTGCACGAGGTCGGGCTCGACATCGCGCACTCCCACTACCACAAGCACGGCGCGTACCTCCTGCAGCACGCGGACCTGCCCGGGTTCCCGCGCGAGGAGCAGCAACTGCTCGCCGCCGTGGTGGGCAGCCACCGTCGCAAGCTGAACCTCACCTTGCTCGAGGAACTCGTGCCGCCGTGGCACCTCAAGGCCGAGTTCCTCATCGTGCTGCTCAGGCTCGCGGTGCTGCTGCATCGCGCGCGCGGTTCGCGGGCCATGCCCGAGATCGCCCTGAAGGTCAGGGGACGCTCGCTCGAAGTCGGGTTCCCGAAGGGCTGGCTCGTCGAGCATCCGCTGACGGCGGCCGATCTGGAGCAGGAGTGCGAGTTTCTGCAGGCCGCGGGATTCCGCCTGCGTGCGCAGTGAGCCGGTCCGTAGACCGTTCCCGCGCGGGCTACAGATCAGTTGCGTGCCACGAGCCCGGTCTGGCCCTGGTCGGTCAGCTGCAGCTGCGCGAGCGCGGCGCCGGCGGTGGCGCGGAATTCCGCCGCGTAGCGCGTCGGTACCTCAGAGTTCGGCAGCGGCACGGTCGACGGATTCTTGTGCTGGCCGTTGACGCGGTACTCGTAGTGCAGGTGCGGCCCCGTCGAGGCGCCAGTCGATCCCACGTAACCGATGATGTCGCCCTGCTTCACGGAGCGACCGGTACGGCCGCCCTTCCCGAAGCGCGACATGTGCGCATAAAGCGTGGTCACGCCCCGGCCGTGGTCGATGATCACGGTGTTGCCGTAACCGCCCTTCCTCGCTGCGAATTGCACGCGGCCGTCGCCGGCCGCCCAGATCGGCGTGCCGGTCGGGGCGGCGTAGTCGACGCCCTGGTGGGCGCGGACCCGACCGCTGATTGGGTGCAGGCGGCGCGGATTGAACCCTGAGCTGATACGCGTGAAATCGAGCGGCGCGCGCAGGAAGGCCTTACGCATGCCGCGGCCGTCCGGCGTGAAGTACCCGCGCACGGCGCCGTCCGCCGACTCGAACCACACCGCCCGGTGGGTGCGCCCCTGGTTGACGAACTCGGCCGCGAGGATGCGGCCGTCGCTCACGTAGCGCCCGTCCTGGAACTTGCGCTGGTAGATCACGCTGATCTGGTCGCCGCGCCGAATATCGAGTGCGAAGTCGATGTCCCAGCCGAAGATCTCGTTGGCCAGCACCATGATCGTCTCTGCCGACATGCCGGCATCGCGACCCGCCGCGAACAGCGAGGAGTCGATGCGCGCGCGCGTTGCGGCGATCTCGACCTCCAGCGGGTTCTCGATGTAGTTGATGGCGAAGCCGCCGCCGGCGCGCGATACGGACAGTGTCAGCGTGTCGCTGATGCGGCGGTTGAGCGACTGCAGCGCGCCGTCCATGTGCGTGAGCGTGATGATGTCGCCGGGGCGCAGCAGGTCGATGGCCTTGCGCGCGTCCGGGAGCCGACGCAATTCCGACACCGTCGCGATGTCGACGCCGACGGAGCGGAAGATGCGGTCGAGGGTATCGTTGCGCTTCACTGTGACCTCGACGCGGCGGGGGCCGGCGTCGGCGATCCCGGCGTTGAGGGGGTCTGTCGCGGCCGCCAGATCAGTCAGATCGAGGAAGGCCGGGGGGTCGTGGGCAGGTGGCGCGGAGATGAACAGCATCGCTGTGACGGCGACGGGCACCACGGACGCAGCGAGCAACAGGCGGCGTCCGGCCGCGACGGGGCGGGGCGCGACGCGCGCGGCACCGCGGATATCAATGGCCATTACCGATGGACCCCCACGAAAAGCTGCGCGTAAGGTAGTTGCGCCGGCGCCACGCGTCAACTGTAAAATTCGAGGAAATTTCCTGCTTTCACAGACGCTTGCGTCGTGTATGTCGAATTCGTGACGGGCATCTCGATGCGGCCGCGCGATTGCCTGGCGATGCCCGAGCCCATACAGTCCGGCCGCTCTCCTAGGCTGACGCGACCGAAATCCATGCTCACTCCCCAAGAACAAATCGACGAGCTTCGCCGCGGTGCCGCTGAGGTGCTGCTCGAGGCCGACCTGCTCCGCAAGCTGCAGCAGGGCCGGCCGCTGCGCATTAAGGCGGGCTTCGATCCGACGGCGCCGGATCTCCATCTCGGGCACACGGTGCTGATCAACAAGATGGCGCTGTTCCAGCGACTCGGTCACGAGGTCATCTTCCTGATAGGCGACTTCACGGGACTGATCGGCGACCCGAGCGGACGCAATGCGACGCGTCCTCCGCTTACGCCCGACGACGTCAAGGCCAACGCCGCGACCTACCAGGCGCAGATATTCAAGATCCTGGACCCCGATCGCACGCGCGTGGACTTCAACTCGCGCTGGATGGGGGCAATGAACGCCGCCGGTCTCGTCCAGCTCGCAGCCCGCCACACCGTGGCCCGAATGCTCGAGCGCGACGACTTCGCCAAGCGCTACCGATCCGGCCAGGCCATCGCGATTCACGAGTTTCTCTACCCACTGGTGCAGGGGTATGACTCAGTCGCGCTGCAGGCGGACGTGGAACTCGGCGGGACCGACCAGAAGTTCAACCTGCTGGTTGGAAGGCAGCTTCAGGAGGCCTATGCGCAGGAACCGCAGGTAGTGATGACCATGCCGCTGCTCGAGGGTCTGGACGGCGTCAACAAGATGTCGAAGTCGCTCGGCAACTACATTGGCATCACCGAGGAGCCGGACCAGATGTTCGGCAAGCTGATGTCGATCTCGGACGAGCTGATGTGGCGTTACTTCGACTTGTTGTCGTTCCGCCCGAATGCCGAACTGGTGCGCCTCAGGCAGTCCGTCGCCGAGGGGCGCAATCCGCGCGACGTCAAATTCGAACTGGCCGTGGAAATCGTCGATCGCTTCCACGGGGCGGGCAACGGCGCTCGCGCCCGGGACGGCTTCGTCGCGCGCTTCCAGCATGGCGCGCTGCCGGAGGATCTCGCGGAGGTGACGCTCTTTGCCTCAGATGGGCCACTCGGCATCGCCCAGGTGCTGAAGGCCGCCGGGCTGGTGCCGAGCACCAGTGATGCGTACCGGCAGATCAAACAGGGTGCGGTCCGCGTGGACGGCGAACGCGTGAACGACGGCGATCTCACGTTCGCAAAAGGCACGCGGCACGTTTTCCAGGTGGGCAAGCGTCGCCTCGCGCGCGTGACCTTTGCGGCGGAATGACTGCCTTTTCAGGTGTCGGCGCGTTGTCAAGTTCCGCGGCGCGGTATTGATTTTGCGCAGGTGTTGACGGCGCGTTCGGCGCCGCTATACTGCGCGCCCTTCCGCTGCGACCCCGGATGTCCGAAGGTCGAGGCGGTCACCCTCCAGGCAGAAAGTTCTGCACGGTGGTGTTGACAGTCACGCGGAATGCCGCATAATTCGCGGTCTGCCTCGGGCCTAGCTTCCGGGGCCGCTCTTTAAAAATCGAAACAGGTAATTTGTGTGGGGACTCGCGTCAGTCGTTTGCAAGCGCAAACACGGCGAGTACCAATTAGCCAGTTAATTACTGAAACTAGTTGGGATTCTCTCCGAGCTAAA
>Ga0209391_10000037_pt1 | contig 41719 bp, 39 predicted proteins | sample PPLLak3March2015_FD_187246 | JGI IMG/M metagenome (GOLD analysis project Ga0209391, IMG submission 187246) | Freshwater sediment microbial communities from Prairie Pothole Lake near Jamestown, North Dakota, USA - PPLs Lake P7 Core (1) Depth... | ecosystem: Environmental > Aquatic > Freshwater >...
AAGGTATGGGATAGCGGAAACTACCTTGCAAAAAAACAGCCTGAGGAAGTTTTTTACTTTTCAACTGTGCTGACAGCCAATGCGAACTGGGAAATTGTTGAGACCTTTACCTTAGATTAAGTTACCTATTTTGGCAGATCAATTATGTATTTTTTACCCGATTTGTTGTTGAGTTTTGGTTCCATCAGCCAGGGATTCAATATCTTCAGGTCTTTATAAGAGGCTCCATGCTCTGCGGAAAAATCGGCCAGACTGGGCAACTCTATTTCAACTTCTACTTTTTTAACGGGTGCCAGGGTATACAGATCTTCCTGATCATAAAGAAAACCGTATTTTTTGGGATTGGTCATGATTTCTTTTGTTGCCACGATTCTGGGGACATACCTTGAAGTTTCCGTATTCAGATAGAGGTCGTAATAAGAATTTGATTTCTGAATTTCCTGCACTTTGGTGATCCCCGACATTCCGGCATTGTAAGACCCGGCTACAAGAGACCAGCTGCCAAATTTCTCGTATGCTTTCAGAAAATACTTGCAGGCAGCCTCGGTTGATTTTTCCAGGTGGTTTCGCTCATCGACATTTTCATTAACTTCCAGGCCGTATTCTTTTGCCGTAGCAGGCATGATCTGCCAAAATCCTTTTGCACCGGCAGGGGAGGTGACATTTAACAAGCCACTTTCAATAACGGCGAGGTATTTAAAATCATCCGGTATCCCATTTTTTTTAAGTATGGGCTCAATAACAGGAAAAAATTTATGCGCTCGTTTTATATTCAGCAGGGTATTGGACTGCCAATACACATTGACCAGTAATTCACGGTCTATCCTTTCGCGAACATCAGGTTCGTTCAAGGGTACCTTTTCGCCGGCAAAGGAAAGATTTGCTGGTATTTTAAGGGCTTTGATCTCATAATACAAACCGGTACTTTTTTGTACATTGTCTTTATCTCCTGAGATTTTTGCAGTGATAAAGAAAGTTGCGATGATGAGTATACCAATCAGGCTCAGGTTTCGGGCTGTATTTTTCATATTCAATATTATTTATTTAAACGGACTTTTAAAAGCTGAAAATTTTTGGGCATTTTGATCTTTAAAAGCCAAAACAGGGTTTGTTACAGCCCATTCAATTCCCAATTGTTCATCATTCCAGAGTATGGAATCTTCAGCATCTTTATAATAGTAATCAGAGCATTTATAGTTAACTATGGTATTGTCTTCCAAACTTAAAAAGCCATGGGCGAATCCTGCCGGAATATATAACTGCAGTTTGTTTTTATCACTCAAAACATGGCCAAAATAATTTCCGTAAGTGGGGGAAGATAACCTCAGATCTACAGCCACATCGAATACACTTCCGCTGATTACCCGCACCAGTTTTGCCTGTGCATGCGGGGGCCTTTGAAAATGAAGGCCCCTTAGAACACCTTTTTTAGACATAGACTCGTTGTCCTGAACAAACTTGACTTTTTGCAGGGCTTCAAATTCTCTTTCATTGAAACTCTCCATAAAATAGCCCCTTTCATCATAGTACACCGTGGGTTCCAGTAAAAGTATATCAGCGATCAGTGTTGTTTTTATGGTCATTATTTAACAAAATAGAATTTATAAGGTTGCTAATCGTATTTGCTTTTGTAAGGATCATGGTATGTGTTCCGCCCTCGATACTGATAATATTTTGTAAATATTTCTTCGGGAAAACCTGATCATTTGTGCCATGTATATGCACAAGATTTGAATCAGCCATTGACTGATCCCAATACAGCATATTTTTTGTTGCCCAAAGTAAGTACAATTTATCTTTTACCGACATGTATTTCTGGTACAGATACAGCTTTCTTTTTAACAACTTACCAACACCTGAATATTGTAACTTTTCAAAATTCAGTTTACCAATAACAGGTGATAACTGATAGATTTTCAGGAACTTGACCAGTCTGAGTCTTCTCGGCAATTCGTGCTTTGATTTTATACTTGAAATGATGATCACTTTTTTTACAACTCTGATCTTGGCAATTTCCTGAGCAATTACACCACCAAAAGATATGCCAATCAGGACGAAATGATCTTCCCTGATCTGTTCAGACATGCGGTGGGCATAACTTTGAAGTGATTCCAGACTGTTTTCCGGGATGATCCACTCCAGATAATGTAATTTAAAATAGGCATCAGGCAGGTTCAGATACTCAAAAATGGCACAATCCGTTCCAAGGCCGGGTATAAAGTAAACATTGAGCCTTTCAGCAGTCTGATCCATTTTATATAATTATTACGCAAATTAACCAACCTTGATCTCAGAGCAAAAATCGATTCCGACATGGCCATTTTCGTCTATACCGGTCATGATAACACGATGAGTCGTATTGACTAGTAGAGGGTCATAAGCGGTCTGAACTTTAACATAATTTTCTGTAAATCCATACATCAGACCATGCTTGTTTTCTCCTTCAAGAAGCACAGTCAATTCTTTGCCGATCTGACTTTCATAAAATGCCCTGCGTTTTTTAACCGACAGGCCTCTCAGCATTTTACTGCGCTTGTTTCTGATCTTCATGGGAACCGGATCCGGCAAGTCGATTGCTTCGGTATTGGGTCTTTCCGAATACGTAAAGACATGCAGGTATGAAATGGGCAACTCATTGAGATAATGATAGGTTTCCAGAAAGTGCTCATCGGTTTCTCCCGGAAAGCCCACGATCACATCCACACCGATACAGGCATCAGGCATCATTCTTTTGATCTGCTCAACCCTGTTCGTGTAAATTTCCCTGGCGTACCTTCTTTTCATCAATTTTAGCAGGGTATCACTACCGCTTTGCAGGGGAATATGGAAATGAGGCACAAATTTTTTTGATGAAGCCACAAAATCAATGGTTTCATTTTTTAAGAGATTCGGTTCGATGGAGGAAATTCTGAATCTGGCGATACCGCTCACTTCGTCAAGGGCTTTGATCAGGTCTAAAAAAGTGTGTTCATGTTTTTTATTTCCAAATTCACCTTTGCCATAATCGCCAATGTTTACACCGGTCAGGACGATTTCCTTAATACCTTTTTCTGCTATTTCACCGGCATTTATCAACACATTTCCCAGTGAATCGCTGCGTGAAATTCCCCGAGCCATGGGAATGGTACAATAAGTGCACTTGTAATCACAGCCATCCTGTACCTTTAAAAATGCACGGGTTCTGTCGCCAATGGAATAGGAACCTTCAAAAATGTTTGCTTCTTGTATCTCGCAGGAATGTACTTCCCCGATAGAATTTTTAGACAGATCATTTAAATAGTCGGTAACCTTAAATTTTTCTGTAGCGCCCAGGACCAGGTCAACTCCATCCACCCTGGCAAGTTCCTCAGGTTTCAATTGTGCATAACAGCCTACTGCAATAATAAATGCATTTTCGTTCTGCAACAGAGCACTTCGAACGATCGTTTTAAATCGTTTATCGGCATTGTCTGTAACTGAACAGGTATTGATAACATAGATATCCGCCTTTTCCTCGAAGTCAACTTTTTCAAAACCCTGTGCCTGAAAATTTCTTGAGATAGTTGAGGTCTCTGCAAAATTCAGTTTACATCCCAGGGTATAAAATGCTACTTTTTTATTATTCACTGTTTCAGATCCTTTGAGGTGGCAAAAATACAAATTTAAAGCTGTAGTAAACCGTGCCTTAGAATAAAAGTAGTTGTATAAATTAAGTTTGGATGTTAAAGTCCGATTCGTGCCATTACAGGGAAATGATCGGAATAGCTTTCTGTAAAATTCTGATGTTCATTTACTTCCAATGATTTATCCACCAAAATAAAATCTATCCGAAGCGGGTATTTTCTCAGATCAAAGGTTTTTCCAAAGCCCGTGCCTGCTTCAATAAAAGTATCGTTCATTTGATTTTTGATCTGATGGTAGGCCCAGGAATAGGCTGTATTGTTAAGATCACCGCAAATGATGGTCTTGCCTTTAAACTGCGCTTTATGCAGCAGAAATTTTTCGACCTGGCCCTGTTGTTTTACAAATGCCTTTGTCAGTCGTTTGATTATTTTTTCTGATTCTTCCTCCATCAGCAATTCCTGATTTTTACCTAACCTCAGGGATTCGAGATGTATATTGTAGATTCGTATGGTATCCTTTTTTCTCAAAATATCCACATAAATGGCATTGTTGGATGAATTTTCAAAATCGACCGACCCTTTTGAGATGATCTTATGCTTAGAATAGATCGCCTGCCCGAAATTGATCTTTTCTCCCTTGAGTACAACAGCTTTATAGGGATAATTAAAATGCACCTTGGCACTGGGACTGTATTCCTGAAGCACCAGAATATCCGGATCATTTTTGTGTATAAAATCCATAATATTTGTGGCTATATTGTCTTTATTGATCCAGTTGTACTTATTGAACAAGTGTACATTATAGGTCATCAGGGACAATTCGTCATTGCTTGAAATAACTTTTTTATTGAACTCATAAGGAAATGCCGAAAAGATGATAGATAATAAAATACAAAAGACGGAAAGAAAGACCTGTTTTTTAAATCCGACAAGGATCCAGTACAAAATAAAAACCAGGTGCGCACTCAGCAAGAATGGCACGAGCAGACTGATGATAGAAATAAGTGGAAAAGTCTTTGGGGCGATATAGGGTATGGCAAAAGAAGCAATGAACAAAAGAGCGCATACGTTGTTGAAAAAAAATACGATCTTATTGAAAAGTGACAGATCCTTCATGCACAATTATTTTTTACCCGTATCGAATAAGAACTGCTTTTCTTCACTGCTAAGCGCATCATAACCCGATTTGCCGATCTTATCCAAAATTACATCAATTTTTTTTTGTTCTTCATTTTTAATTTGAGCTACAAACCTGGACGGATTCTCCTTTTTGTGTACAGTTCTGAGGTTTTTGCTTTTTGTTTTTTTTCCATGTACTCCATTTTTTGGTGCTGAGATCCCTTTATTAACAAAGTTCAGGGTGATGAGAAAGCCGGTAAGAGCTCCACCCAGATGGGCCAGGTGTCCGCCTGCATTTCCCATGGGCATCTGAAGCAGATCCAGCATAAGAACAAAGAAAAGTAGGTATTTAAGTTTTACAAAGCCAATAAATTGAAACCGCAGGGCATAATTCGGAATGAGGGTGGTCAAACCGGCCAGAATGCTCATTACTCCTGCAGAAGCTCCAACGAGCAGGGAATTTGTAGATTTGAGTGCCGGAAGAAAATTGTAACTCAACTGAAAAATGAGTCCGCCAAATACGATGCCTGCAAAGTAATAATACAAAAATTGTTTTTCAGTAAAATAATCTAAAAATAAGGTTCCGAAATAATACAGCATCACCAGGTTGAAGAGAATGTGCAAAAACCCATCATGTAAAAACCCATAAGTAATGAGGGTCCAGGGTTTGTGCAACAAACTGCTAAAATCAGGGCCCAGGGCGAACCAATCAAATATAAAATTGGATGGCTTGTTCAGAAAAAAGGAAGACGTATTAAATACCAGGGAAATTAAAAAAATGGCAAGTGTAATATATATAATCCGGTATACCACATTGGCATTTAAAAACTGCTGCTGAATATTTTTGATTTGTAAACCCACAGACTAAAATTGATTAAACATATAAACTAATTCCAGCGGTTAAACTGGTGTTTTTTCCAGTATTGCATGATGATAAAACCGATAACAGCACCACCCACATGGGCAAAATGAGCAATTCCTCCACCAAATAGGGAAAATCCCGTGACACCTGAAAACAGGTCTATGGCGATCAGAACCGGGATGAAGTACTTTGCCGCAATGGGCACCGGGAAAAAGATCAGGGCCAGTTTGGCGTTAGGGTATGACATTCCAAAGGCAACGAGTACCCCATATATTGCCCCGGAGGCTCCCACAGCAGGAGTATGGTAGATCTGGAAAAATTCTGATATTTTTTTTTCGGGTATGGCTGTTAGGATCTCTGAGTTATACTGCCCGGTATTTAAAATTTGCTGAATACTTTCAGCATTCATGCCAAGTTGAATGAGATCCTGATATGTGTTGTTAAACTGGTAGTAATTAACTGCAGTATAGATCAGCCCGGCACCAATCCCAGCCGAGAAATAGAAGAAAAGGAATTTGTTCCTGCCCCACATTTGTTCAAGCGGTGTCCCAAAAGCCCAGAGGGCATACATATTAAAAAGTATATGTGCAAATCCGCCGTGCATAAACATATGGCTGACAAGTTGCCAGATCCCGAAGTGTTCATTTTTCGGAAAATAGAGCGCGAGCCATTCCTGCAAATTCAGGCCCATCAGAGGGCCTGCCGCAAAAAGGATTACATTTATTATAATTATATGCTTTACAGCTTCGGTTATTCTTCCCATGGATTTTAATTAAGAATCGAATTTTTCCTGAATAAAATCCGATGTAATTGTGATAAATATTTTTTTACCGCTTGGCGAATAGTTTGGTTCCTTGCACAAAAATAATTTATTTAGGACTTCTTCCTGTTCTTTATTTGAAAGTTTTACACCATTTTTTATTGCCATGGATCTGGCCATACTTTTTGCAACGGTATCTATCTGGCTGTAATTGTCGTTTGGTTTGTTGCTTTGCAAATTGTCTATCAGGGTTTCGAAGAGTTCATTGATTCTCTCAAAAGGTATGTTATTGGGCATGGATAAGATAAAGAGCTGGTTGTTGTCTTTTATTTCGAAATGAAAACCGATACTTTCAAGGTCTGATTGTATCTCACGAACAAAAGGAACTTCATTTTCCAGGAGGTGGATCACTTTCGGAAACAGTAGTTTCTGACTTCCGATACCTTCTAAAGTAATCTTGGTCAGATATTCTTCATACAGGATCCGCTGGTGGGCTGCATTTTGGTCGATGATGACCAAACCCGACTTTATTGCCCCAAGTATGTACTTATTATGTAACTGATAAGTGCTGAAATGAACGGGTTCTTTGTCATCAAACAATTTTGAGGCTACGGTTTCAAATTCAAAATCGATATTTCTGATCGCAGCACTTTCCTTTTCATTCTTTGATTCTACATACAGTGATTCCCAGTTCCCACTATCTTTTTTTTGAAATTTCGCTGGTGGAAATGTGCTGTTGCTGAAGGGATTGAAATCCGGGTCAACTGTAATTGCCGGACTGGTAATTTCCTTATGTCTGTACTGATAGGGAACGTCCAGGTTAGGATCCCTGTTAAAATCGAGTAAAGGAGCAGCATTATACTGTCCCAGACTGTGTTTTACCGCAGCCCTTAAAATGGCGTACAGATCCTTTTCATTGTCAAATTTTACCTCCGTTTTTGTTGGGTGGATATTGACATCTATACTTTTAGGCGGAACCTGAAGGTAAAGAAAATAGGAGGGATGGTAATTTGAAGGAATCAGATTTTCATAAGCGGCATGTACAGCATGATCCAGGTATTGATTTTTGATGTACCTGTCATTTACGAAAATGAATTGCTCCCCTCTGTTTCTTTTGGCAAAATTGGGCTTGGTAACAAAGCCGCTTATTTTTAAAATTTCTGTATTTTCCTGAATGGGGACCAGTTTTTCGTCAATGCCTTTACCGAAAAGGTGTACAAGACGCTGTTTGAGGTTTGCCGATTTCAGGTTGTAAATTTCGTTGTCATTGTGGATCAGTACGAATGCAATCTTTGGGTAGGTAAGGGCAATTCTTTGAAACGCATCGATAATATGGCGGGTTTCAATGGCATTCGACTTTAAAAAATTTCGGCGTGCCGGGATATTGTAAAACAGGTTCTTAACTTCTATGTTTGACCCGGTTGCTGTATGAACCGGCTCCTGCGAGATCACCCTGCCTCCCTGAATGAGCAGTTGCGTTCCCAATTCCTGATCTCCTTGTTTTGTCTTTATACCTACATGTGAAATGGCGGCAATCGAGGCCAGGGCTTCCCCGCGAAATCCATTGGTATGTAAATTAAAAAGATCTTCGGCAATCCTGATCTTCGAAGTCGCATGCCTTTCAAAAGCAAGTCTGCAGTCCGTAGAACTCATACCAAGTCCATTGTCTATTACCTGTATCATTGACCGTCCGGCTTCTTTTAAAATGAGTGTGATTGAACTTGCCTGAGCGTCAACGGAGTTTTCCAGCAATTCCTTTACCACGGAAGCAGGCCTTTGTACAACCTCACCTGCAGCAATTTGATTTGCCACATTGTCAGGAAGAAGCTGAATAATATCCAAAATTAAAAAAGTTTATATATTTCAAGAAAATAAGCGAAAATAGCGACCAGTATGGCGATAATAATGGCCAGCCGGATAGCCGATTTTCTGTCGGCGTCACTTTTTTTATGCCTGGCCCAGTCTTTTCGAAGGGTGTCTTTGCTAATGGTAAGTTTTGGTGTAAGTTCGCCGGATTCCTGTTCTTCGGCATTCTTTTTCATTTGCTCAAGACGTTCCTTTCTCGGATCATAATACCGGGGTTTATAATCATAAACATAATGAGAGTTGGTTTTAAAGAAACTTCCGAGCATGACACAAAATTACAGCAAATACAAATATACATATTGGCAGGAGTTAATCCAATAAAGTTTTGTTAAAAAAAGTAATTGTACTGATTATTAATACTTTATCAACAAGAAAAAGTTCTTGATCAGAGTGATAAATTTTTGATGGCGGCCATTTTGATTGCAGCTACTGCACATTCAACACCCTTATTTCCGTGCTTTCCTCCTGAACGGTCAATGGATTGTTGTTTGTTTTTGTCTGTCAGCACACAAAACAGGGTGGGTGTCTCATACTGCAGGTTGAGATCTTTTATCCCTTGTGTAACTCCTTCACAAACAAAATCGAAATGCCTTGTCTCTCCCTGGATAACGTTTCCAATGGCAATCAGGGCATCAAACTTTTTGGTTTCCAGTAATTTTTTACAACCGAAGATCAATTCAAAACTTCCCGGTACCCTGAGAATTTTTATATGATCTTCTATCGCCCCGTGCCGGAGTAATGTATTCAGGGCTCCGGTTAAAAGATTTTCTGTTATATCCAAATTCCAATCAGAAACAACAATCCCAAACCGAAAATCTTTCGCGTTTGGGATCGTATTTGGATCGTATGAAGATAAATTTTCTGTAGCCATGAAAAATTACTTCGCGACTGCCAACTTTGCCCTGTGAATAAAGACATCGATCTGTTTCGCTTCCTCAGAAAGCGGATATTCCTTTTTTATTTTCTCGAACAAGGCCACAGCCTTATCATAATTCTTCATATCCATAGCCGTTTGTCCTGCTTTAAAAAGGTATAAAGGACTGGTAAATTCATTATCCCTCAGATTGGCGGCATCTTCATAATACTTTAGTGCATCCTCAGGCTGGTTTATTTCGGTAAATGCATCACCGATATTTCCTTTTGCCAGGGTGCCTAATATTTCATCATCTGATTCAAAATCATTCAAATATTTAATCGCATTTTCATAGTCGCTCTTTTTCATAAATGCGATACCACTCATATATTTTGCCAGATTACCTGCTTTGGTATTTCCGTAGTTATCAACTATATCCACCAGGCCGAATTTGCCATCCCCTCCGTTCAGAGCTATAGTGAACAAGGAGTCTGCACTGGCTTCATTCATAAGTGCCTGCTCAAAACTTTTCTTTGGAAAGGCCAGTTCATCAGCGGCTTCCTTCTCTTTGGGCTCGAGAACAAATTTATTATAGGCTATGTAACCAATAATAGCCAAAGCAATCGCGAGCAAACCGATCAAAAGGGGACGCTGGTTCTTTTCTACCCAATGCTCTGATTTGGATGCGGTTTCATCCAAGGTGTTAAAAACTTCAGCCGTTGTGCTGTGTTCTTCAATATTTGTGATGTTGTTTTTTTTATTTGTACTTGCCTTTTTCTTATATGTAGCCATCGTCTATAAAATTTTGGCGCAAAAATATAATATTATTTTATATCTTAGGCTGTTTTTGGATTAATTTTTGTTTTTTTGTAAACAATTTCAGGAAAAGAAATATTTCATAACTAATTGAATAATAGCTATTTAAATTTTTTTAGATTTTAATTTAACCGTTTGAAATCAGCATCTGCTCAATTTATCTAATTTCGGTAATTAATCACGGTATTTACAGATATAATTCATGCATTTAAAAACATTGTCTTTGGTGAATTTTAAGAATTTTGACGCCCGGTTTCTGGAGTTCGATTCTAAATTAAACTGTATCGTTGGAGACAATGGCACGGGAAAGACAAATATTATCGATGCCATTTATCATTTGTCCTACACGAAGAGTTATTTTAATGCTGTGGCTACCCAGAATATTCAGCACGAGAAGGATTTTTTTATGATGGAAGGTAATTTTGAGAGAAAGAATAGATCCGTGATCGTGAATTGCAGTCTGAAACGCGGACAAAAGAAAGTACTAAAAAGGGACGGCAAAGAATACGAAAAGTTATCTGATCATTACGGTTTTTTGCCTGTAGTCATTATTTCACCTGCAGATACAGACCTGATCAGAGAAGGCAGTGAGTACAGGAGAAAATTTATCGATGGTGTCATTGCCATGGATGACCGGGACTTCCTGCAGGATGTGATCAATTACAATCAAGTGCTCAGTCAAAGAAATGCCTTATTAAAGTATTTCGCTGCAAACAGGACTTTTGATCAGAACAATTTGGAGATCTACAATGATTTGCTGACCCAACTGGGGAAAAAAATTTTTGAAAAAAGGAAAAGATTCGTTCAGAAATTCAGTCTGGTCTTCGAAGACAGGTATAAACAAATACTGGGTTCAGAATCAGGTTGGGCTCAGGAAAAGATTTCTTTGAAATTCAGATCCCAACTGGAAAACCATGAGATGACCGATCTGTTCAAAAAAAGTCTGGACAGAGATAAATTGTTGCAGTTCACGACCTGTGGTATACACCGGGATGACCTTGTATTCGAAATGAATGGTTTTCCGATCAAAAAGTTTGGTTCTCAGGGCCAGCAGAAATCTTTTTTGATCGCTTTAAAACTGGCACAGTTCGATTTTATTAAACAACTTACTGACTTAAATCCCATTCTGCTGCTCGATGATATTTTTGATAAACTGGATGACCATAGGGTAAGCCGACTGATCGAGCTGGTGAATGAACACAATTTCGGCCAGATCTTTATTACGGATACACATAAGGAAAGAACAGAGTCTTTTGTGAAAACAGTGAATGAACAATACAAAGTGTTTAGATTGTAAAAACCGGGCAGGAACATGAAAAGAGATAACAGTATATTGCGCATTGATGTAATACTTGAAGAAGTTCTTGCCAAGGGCTCCTTGCAAAAAGGAATTGATGAAGTTGCCGTAAAACAGGTGTGGCAGGATGTGATGGGTAAGGGTATTGCGAGCTATACGGATGATGTGTCTTTAAAGGGGCATACTCTAATCGTAAAGCTCTCATCATCAACGCTTAAGGAAGAGCTTAGTTACGGTAAGGATAAAATAATAGGCATGATCAATGAGGTTCTGGGAAAAGACCTGATCAAGAGCATAAAGTTGATCTAGAGAGGCTGGCTTTCAAGCAGAATTTTCCTCGCTGTATATGAGCATATTGTTATAGAAAACTATGGAAATTAAAACAGGTTTATTGGTGTTACTGGGTCTGTTACTTTCCTTGATTTCAGCCTGGGCGATCTATTTGTACAAGTCACCTGTAAAAAATTACTACAGATATTTACTGGCATTTTTAAGGGCAGTTTCACTTTTTGGCCTCTTTCTTTTGTTGATCAATCCAGGTATATCGATAAAGACTTATGAGAACCATAAGCCCAAGGCCGTCATCCTTTTTGACAATTCTGCTTCTATGTTACAGGAAGGTAAAAAAGAAGATTTGATGACAATTCGTTCAAAGCTTTTGGGCAATCAGGAATTTAACCAAAAATATGAACTGCGGCTTTTTTCTTTTGGTGAAGGCATCAGTAATAAGGATTCTCTTTTGTTCAACAAAAAATTCACAAATATTTCTGAGCCTCTTCTGAAACTAAATAAAACCTTTGAAAAAGATGCCGGTTTTTTTGTTCTGTTAACCGATGGAAATCAGAATCAAGGTACTAGTTTCGAGCATCTACGTTCTTCAAAACAAATATTTCCTGTTGTACTGGGCGATACTGTGAAAAAAAAAGACCTCAGTATTACCAGGGTGAACAGCAATAAATACAGCTATGTAGATCATTCTTTTCCGGTCGAGGTTTTTATAAATTATCACGGATCGGGCCTGGTCAGTACGGATATAGAGATCTGGGAAAAGAGCAGGTTATTGCAGCGCGAAAGGCTGACCCTTGATGAAGATAATGCATTTAAAAAGCTTGAATTCCAGCTAAAAGCCGAAACAACAGGAAATCACTTTTATACAGTAAAATTAGGGTCCTTTGAAGGCGAAGAAAACAGGATCAATAACAATTTCAATTTTTCTGTCCAGGTGCTTGATGATAAGGCCGGTATTTTGCTTCTCTATGATCAGCCGCACCCCGATATAGGATTCTGGCAACGAATGGCCATACAGGATAAGCTCAGAGATATTGAGGTCACACATATATCCGATTTTAACAATGAAATTGCGGATTATTCATTTGTTATAATCATGCACCCAAACCCCAAATTCGAAAGGATCATGCGTTTGCTTCTGGATAAACCGTTGAATTATCTCATTCAGGCAGGCGGATCAACCGATTGGACTTTTTTAAACAGTATACAGCCCTATTTGGAGAGCAGGAATGCAGAATACACCCCACAAGCCCTTATAAGCGAAGATGAGGATTTTACCTATTTTAATACGAGTCCGCTGAATTTTGATAAACTTCCGCCCTTATCGAATATTAAAGATGGAATTAAATTAAAACAGAAGCACCAGAGTCTATGGGAGACAAACAATGCAGATGAACAACCAGTATTCTTGTTTTTTGAGAATGACAAAGGCAGAAATGTCTTTCTTTTAGCTGAAAATATATTCAGGTGGCAATTATTCGATCAGCATCTGCATGGTTCCGATCTGCAGATTAAAAATTATTTTAACTCCATACTTCAGTTCTTAAGCAGTGAAAAGAATCGAAACCAACTGGAAATAAACTATAGACCCATGTATTACGCCAATGAGGATGTTATTATTTCCGCAGTATTGAACGATGCCAATTATCGATTTGACCCGGATCAAACACCATTTCTAACACTTATGAAAGACGGAAAAACTGTTGGTAGCAGATTACCTATGGTGCTTAAAAACAATTCTTACGAAATAGCCTTATCGGATGTGCAGCCTTCTGCTTATGATTTCCTTATAGATGTCGAAAAAATGGATGTGCAGGGACAGGGTAGTTTTCAGGTTCTGGATTTTACCCTGGAAGATCAGGACCTGTCCGCCAATACTGCCGGACTGCGACAACTGGCTTACAACGCAAAAGGAAAAGAATATTTCGCTGCAAATATAGATCAGCTCATTAATGACTTAGTTGAAGATCAGGCATATAAAACAATACAGAAAGAAATAATAAGTAAAAAAACATTGATTGATTTAAAATGGTTGTTTTTTATAATTGTTGTATCTTTGTCTGCGGAATGGTTTTTGAGAAAATCCAAAGGACTTTTGTAAATAATCATTTTTGTTGTTTAATTTAACTTTATTATTCCCCCACGCTATGCAGCATTCAGGTATTGATTTTCCAAAAAGTATTATACCATTTGTAGTAATTGGGGTTATCGCCCTGATCTTTCTTTCAAAATCTACTGTTACTATAGAAGCCGGTGAAGCCGGAGTTCTTTGGAAAAGATTTTCCGGTGGGGTTGTGACGAATGAAGTACCGCTTGGTGAAGGTTTTCACATTGTAGCCCCATGGAATGAAGTGATCAAATATGAGGTAAGACAACAGGAGCTCACTGAAAAAATGAAGATACTTTCTTCAAATGGTCTTGATATTCAGCTGGAAGCTACAGCCTGGTACCAGCCCGAAGTGGAAAAATTGGGACTTTTGCATCAAACCAAAGGAGAGAATTATCTGGAGCGGGTAATCAAACCTGCTATGCGATCTGCAACAAGAAGTGTGGTCGGAAGGTATACACCTGAACAGATATATTCCAGTAAAAGGGATGCCATTCAGAACGAAATTTACGAAGAGACCAAGAAAATTATCGAAAACCAGTATATACAATTAAATGAGGTACTGGTTAGGGATGTGACCTTACCGGATGCCATTAAAGATGCTATTGAGAGAAAACTCGGTCAGGAGCAGGAATCCCTTGAATACGAATTCAGGTTGGAAAAGGCTTCAAAAGAAGCTGAAAAACAGCGAATTGAGGCTAAGGGTAAAGCTGACGCCAACGCTATTTTGAGCGCTTCACTGAATGATAAGATATTAAAAGATAAGGGTATCGAAGCCACATTAAAACTGGCCACATCTCCTAATGCCAAAGTCGTTGTAATTGGAAGTGGCGCAGATGGTATGCCCCTTATACTTGGCAACAATTAATTAAAGAATCCGATTTAATTTCTTTTTATATGACCAAATCCTTTTTAAAAAGAAACAATGCCTATACTTCCCGGTGGATAGTCCTGATGATCGACATCGCCATTGCTTTGAACGCGTTCTTTTTGGCTTATCTCACCAGGTTTAACTTTAAAATGAGTTTTAGCGGCAACGATATGGTTTTGCAATTGCCATATATTGCGGTAATTACTTTGATCAGTTTCTTATTGGTAGGTTCCTATAAAGGGATTGTAAGACATACCGGAATCAAAGATGCGATCAATGTATTTTGGTCGGCAACAGCGATATTGATACTTACCCTGGTTACGACCCTGGCATTCAGGTACTACGGTGTGCTGACGGATTATGCTGTACCAATCGGGATCATAGTAATCCATTATTTATTGAACCTGGTACTTCTGATAGCGAGCAGATTTGTTTTCAAATATTTATTCAACCGGATCATTACCACATATAAACCCCCAAAAAACATACTGATCTATGGTGCCGGTGATTCCGGACTGCTCACTTATACCACGATGAACAGTACTGTTCAGAATAACTACAAAATTTTTGGTTTTTTGGATGACAGCAAAGCCAAGATAGGTAAACAGTTCAACAGAATCAAGATATATGATCCGGAGAAAATAGATGAAGATTTTATAAAAAGGCACAAGATCGATGAGATCATTTTTTCTATTCAGAATATCAAACCATTTATTCTTTTTGATAAGGTTGATAAAATGACCCAATTACCGGTGAAGGTCAAAATAGTTCCTCCGGTGCAGCAATGGATTGACGGTAACCTGAATGTTTCTCAAATATCCGATGTAAAAATCGAAGATCTGCTTGACAGGTTGCCTATCAAAATAAACAATCCGGTTATTCAGAAGGATTTGGATGATAAAATTATATTGATTACCGGTGCGGCTGGTTCGATTGGAAGTGAGATAGCCAAACAGATCAGTAAATACGCATACAAAAAGTTAATATTATTGGATCAGGCAGAATCAGCACTCTATGATCTTCAACAGGAATTTATCAGAAAGAACGTCCAGAATTTTACTGTTGAACTGGCTGATATCCGAAATGAGTTCAGAATGAAAGAAATCTTTTCGAACTCAAAGATTGATATCGTTTTTCATGCGGCAGCTTATAAACACGTGCCTTTGATGGAAGATAATCCATACGAATCCGTCAAGGTAAATATTGTGGGTACTGGTATTTTAATGAAACTTGCTGTTAAGTACAATGTAAGTAAATTTGTTTTTATTTCAACCGATAAGGCCGTAAACCCAACCAATGTCATGGGAGCGACTAAAAGAGTTTCTGAGATTTTCGGCGGATACCTGAACGGTTTGGGAAAGACGAAATTTGTGACTACACGGTTTGGTAATGTACTTGGATCGAATGGTTCCGTAATTCCTCTGTTTAAAAAACAAATAGAAAAGGGGGGACCGATCACCGTTACGCATCCCGAAATAACCAGGTTTTTTATGACCATACCCGAAGCCTGCCAGCTGGTACTTGAGGCCGGTGCGATGGGGAACGGTGGTGAAATTTACGTGTTCGATATGGGAGAATCGGTCAAGATCTTCGATCTGGCCAAGAAAATGATACACCTGAGCGGACTGAACTACCCGAAGGATATCGATATTGAATTTACCGGTTTAAGACCTGGTGAAAAGCTTTTTGAGGAGTTACTGGCCAATGAAGAGGACACCATTCCAACCTATCATGAAAAGATCCTCATAGCCAAGACACAAAAAATAGATTTTGAACGGATCGTTGCTTCAATAGAACAGTTGCTAGAGCTGGAAAAATTATCCATGGTGGAAATCGTTACCATATTAAAATCTATTGTACCAAACTACCTTTCGCAAAATTCGCAATTTGAATCGCTTGATAAACCTGTAGTAAAGGTTAAATCACTGAAGATAAGCTGATCTAATTTGTAACTTCCCTGAACATTTGCTTGATAACACGCAGGTTGTGTGTGTGTTTTTTGGTTGCAACATTATAGATGCCGCTGTGGTCGATTCGGTCTATCCTGACCTCTCCAAAGCAATGGATAATATGGTTGTTGTTCAAAATGATTCCTGAATGAATTATATTTCCTTCTTCATCATCAAAAAATGCCACATCACCGGCTTCACTCTCTTCAATAAAACTGAGCACCTCGCCCTGGCTGGCCTGCTGATAGGCTTCCCTGAGCAGGGAATAGCCATTGATTCTGTAGACCATTTGGGTAAATCCGGAAGCATCTATACCAAACGGTGTTTTTCCGCCCGACAGATGTGGTGACTGTAAATAAAAATGTGCAGTTGCAACAATACTGGATTTTGGTTTAAATCCGGTTTTCAGGGTTCCGTCATAAATAAAATGCTGGTTGGCTACATGCATTTGCCGATTCCTGAGGAGCGGTAATTTGGCACCCAGAGAAATTGGCAGCATGGAATCATTTTTGTGCAGATAAGTAACCAAATCTTCAATATAGCCTGATGGTTCCTGTGATATTTCAGCATACTCCGTTTCATCGAGGTATACGATCTGGTTTGTACTTACCCAACCGGAATAATTATCTTCATCCAGCAAAACATGCAGCCAGGATCTGTTCGCTTCTAAAATTTTGAAGGTTTCTCCAAATAAGAGCTGAGAGATCATTTCTGCACTGTGAAAGGGTTCTTTTCTTAATGGAATTGCATTAAGTAAACAAATGCCAAAGTTCATGCTAATACAATGGGTTCTTAAGGGGTTTACATATTTTCGATAACCATTGCAGAAGCCCCGCCTCCGCCATTGCAAATTCCTGCCACACCGATCTTTCCTCCATGCTGTTTCAAGACATGGATGAGGGTAACGACAATTCTGGCACCAGAACATCCCAAAGGATGGCCCAGCGACACCGCACCGCCATGCACATTTACCTTTTCAGGATTTAGGCCGAGCAATTTTATATTGGCCAGGCCCACTACGGAAAAAGCCTCGTTTAATTCATAAAAGTCAACATCCTCAGGGCTTATTTGCAATTTGTTTAATGCTTTGTTAATGGCTAGGGCAGGGCTGGTTGTAAACAATTCAGGAGCTTGAGCGGCATCAGCATAAGTCCTTATTTTGGCTAGTGGCTGAAGACCCAATTCTTTTGCCTTTGAAAGGCTCATCAGGACCAGGGCTGCTGCTCCATCGTTAAGTGTTGAAGCGTTCGCAGCCGTTACAGTTCCTTCGGGTGAAAAGGCTGGTTTTAACGATGGGATTTTATCGATTTGAACGTTTTTGTATTCTTCATCTTCATTAAAGATAAGCGGATCGCCCTTGCGCTGAGGTATATGTACAGGTATCACCTCTGTCTTGAAGTACCCGTTTTTCCATGCGCTTGCAGATCTTTGATATGATTCAATGGCAAAATTATCCTGTTCTTCTCTGGTAAACTGGTGGTTATCAGCACAAAGATCACCACAGGTACCCATATGCTTTCCGTCGTAAACATTGGTCAGACCATCTTTTAACAGTCCGTCATCAAGGGTAATATTCCCGAATTTCTTTCCATTTCTTCCATCGAGATAAAATGGGATCTGGCTCATATTTTCCATGCCTCCGGCAACTGCTATTTCAATATCACCACAGGTAATGGCCTGTGCTGCTATGGCTATGGATTTCATACCCGATGCGCAGACTTTATTAACAGTTGTGCAGGGAACCTCAACGGGCAGGCCAGCATAAATGGCCGCCTGCCTTGCAGGTGCCTGTCCGGCTCCGGCCTGAACCACCTGTCCCATAAAAACTTCATCTATCAGTTTTGGATCCAGTTTGATCCTTTCAATTGCACCTTTTATTGCCAGCGCACCCAATCTCGGGGCAGAAATGCCGGACAGGCTGCCCAAAAAACTGCCAATGGGCGTCCTGACAGCCGAAACAATTACTACTTCTCTTTGCATTTGATTTCTTTTGCGCTAAATTAATTAATTTAATTGAGAAAAGAGGCACCGGTTATATGCCAATGGTTTCAGTTTTTTTGTTGGAATTGACTTTTTTCAAATATAAATTACTGAGGAAAGAGCCAAATAAACTTTATCCGATGACCAGCCATTTGCGGCTAAATCAATTCTAACTGATCAAAATTTACAATAAAAATGAGTGGAAATTACTACATTTGGCAATAAACAGATCCATGAGGGAAATATTCAATAAATTCTATCAAAACCATTCTTTGATATATAAGGTCTTGTTGTTTATTTCCACGACCGTGTTGATCGTCTATTTATTTCCTAAAGGTGGCAGTTTTAAATATTCATTCCAGAAAGGCAAACCCTGGCAATATGAAAATTTGTATGCCCCATTCGATTTTGCTATACAGAAGTCCGATGAAGAACTCAAGTCAGAAGCAGAAGAAATTGAAAAAAACCAGCAACTTTATTTTGTATACAGAGAAGATGTACAAGCCAAAGTAATAGAAAACTATAAAAAAAAGATTAATCTTATACTTCAGGAAAATAAAGATAAAAAATTAAATATCAACAATATAACAAACTTTGGTTTGGGATTTCTCAACCGCATTTACAAAGTTGGATTTCTGAATAAATCTGATAATGATAAAATAAAAAATGCCCAGTTGATCACTTTGCGAAAAGGCAATGAAGCTCAGGATGTTTTATCTGAGGATTTAATCACTACGGATAAGTTGGTTGATGAAATACACAACTATTTTCGTAAAAGTGAATACAGGGATCTGGAAAACAGTTATACTTCTTTGTTTTTTGAAATAATCGAACCAAATGTTTTTTATGATGAAGAATTAACGGATAGGGTTCTCGATGAAGAGTTGGGCAGCAGATCTGCCACCAAAGGTTTGGTCGCAGAAAAAGAGAGGATTATTCTTAAAGGAGATCTTGTTGACAATCAGAAGTATGAAATTTTACAGTCCCTGAAGAATGAATATGACAACCAGCTTTGGAGCAGGTCAAATTATTACTGGGTAGTTTTGGGCTATACGGTGCTTGTTTCGCTTTCATTGATGATGATCTTTTTGTTTTTGAAGAAATACCGATTGGAGATTTTTCACAACAATACCAAACTCGCATTTATCCTGTTCAATATAGCGCTGTTTGTTCTTCTGGTAACAGTGGTGCAAAACTACTGGGTATCCTATATTTATGTGGTTCCCATAATCATATTGCCAATCGTTTTAAAAGCTTTTTTCGACCCGAGACTGGGCTTGTTCGTACATGTGAATACCGTGCTGTTGCTCGGTTTTATTGTTCCAAACAGTTTTGAATTTATTTTTCTGCAGATAATAGCAGGTATGGTAACCATACTTACGGTTTCAGAACTTCACAGGAGGTTCAATTTATTTGTTTCTATTCTGAAGATCACAGCGATCTATATCATCTCTTATATAGCATTTTACCTCATTCAAAATGGAAGTAATGAAGGCATGAAGTATGCTTATTTCGGAATGTTTGCCTTGAACGGAGTACTTTCTTTTCTTTCCCTGTTCTTGATCCTTTTGTATGAAAAAACTTTTGGCCTGGTTTCTGATGTCTCCTTACTTGAGTTATCCGACACAAATTCTCCGCTATTGAGAGAATTAAATGAAAAAGCACCCGGAACCTTTCAACATTCGATACAGGTGGCCAATTTGGCTGAAGCTTCAGCCAATGAAGTAGGAGCGAATGCCCTCCTGGTAAGAGCCGGTGCCTTGTATCACGATATTGGAAAAATGTTGAATCCGATTTACTTTGTTGAAAATCAAACTACCAATGTAAATCCGCATCATGATCTTTCACCAATTGATTCCGTGAAAATTATCCGTGCACATGTCCTGAACGGGATAGAAATAGGCAAAAGGAACCGGTTGCCAGACCGGATCATTGATTTTATCAGAACGCATCATGGCACGAATCTGATCTATTATTTTTACCGTGCCCAGGGTGAATTGACGCCGGAGGAAGTGAAAGAAGAAGATTTCAGGTATACCGGTCCGATACCCTTCTCCAAGGAAACCGCTATCCTTATGATGTGTGATTCCTGTGAAGCAGCCAGCAAAAGTATCAAGCAGCCGACGGCTATATTAATAGACGAACTGGTTGAAAAGGTAATCAATACTCAGATAAACAGCGGTCAGTTCCTGAATGCGGACATTACTTTTAAAGAAGTGCTAGCAATTAAAAAAGTAATCAAAAAGAAGCTGCACAACATCTATCATTTACGCATAGAATATCCTGAGTAGAGACAAAATAACTCAGTCCAGCGGTATCTCTGTTTTGGTCTGGTTTCTCAGGATATCCTTAAATGATTCTCTTTCCCGTATCAGATAATCGTTGCCTTTATAAACCAAAACTTCAGCGGGCAAAAATCTGGAATTGTAATTCGAAGCCATACTGAAGCAATAGGCGCCTGCGTTTTTAAAACACAGGATGTCACCCTCCGAGATTTCACTTATCTCCCTGCTCTTTGCGAAGGTATCTGTCTCACAGATATAGCCCACAACATGGTATGCTTTCATTTTGCCCTCTGGATTTGATAAGTTTGTTATATGGTGATAAGCACCGTAATACATGGGTCTGATAAAATGATTAAAACCGCTGTCTACTCCTGCAAATACCAGGTTGGCAGATGGTTTTACCACATTTACCCGGCTTAAAAAATAACCGCACTCGCTTACCATAAATTTCCCCGGTTCAAATACTGCTGTCAGGTCCTTTCCGTATTCCGCGCAAAAATCATCAAATTTTTTATTAAACTTCTCGGCAAAGGCTTCCATATCGGTAGCAGGGTCGTCTTTTTTGTAGGCTACCTTGAAGCCGCCGCCAAAATCAACAAAATCGAGATCCTTAAATTGTTTGGCGACCAGCAATAGTACATCTGCGCCCCTCAGGAAAATATCGGCATCCAGGATATCGGACCCGGTATGCATATGCACACCGTGAATTCTTGTGCCGGTTCTTTGAATGATCTCTTTTACTTCATTCATCCTGTCTACTGCAATTCCAAATTTAGAATCAATATGACCCACAGAAATTTTTTCATTGCCGCCGGCCATGATATTTGGATTGATGCGAATACTCACCGGTATATCTGGAAATTTTTCTCCAAACGATTCCAAAATACTCAGATTATCAACATTTATCTTAACACCGAGTCCGGCTACCTCAGCAAGTTCGGTAAAGGAAACCCCATTGGGTGTATAAGAAATCTGTTTTGGATGGAATCCTGCCTCAAGGCCCAGTAAAACCTCTCCCAAAGAAACACAATCAATATTTGAACCGAGTGATTTCAAAAGTTTTAGTATACTCACATTGGATGAGGCTTTCACAGCATAATTGATCTCCAGCTTTCTGTTTTTTCCAAAGGCGCTGATGAGTCTGTTGTATTGTGAGATGATTTTTTCTGCATCGTAAACATAAAGCGGACATCCGTATTTATCCGCCATTCTAAGCAATACTTTCTTATCCATACTCCTAATTTATTCTCCGTTATTTTTTTGCAGCAAGTTCTGCAATTTTAATGATTACTTCTGTTGCTTTGATCATGGATTCAAGCGGCACAAATTCATACTTTCCATGAAAATTATGACCGCCGGCAAAAATATTCGGACAGGGCAATCCTTTGTAGGATAACTGCGATCCATCAGTTCCTCCGCGGATCGCTTTGATTATTGGCTTGACACCAACGGCGATCATGGCTTTTTCTGCCAGCTCAACTATATGTTTTACCGGTTCGATCTTTTCTTTCATATTGTAATACTGGTCTTTGATCTCTGCATGTACGAGATCCTTTCCGTATTTAGCATTTAATTCTTTGGCCTTCCTGTTGAAAAGTTCTTTTCTGTCATTGAACTTTTGCATATCGTGGTCACGTATAATGTATTGAAGTTCCGTTTTTTCAACTTCACCCTGCATTTGCGAAAGGTGAAAAAAACCTTCAAATCCCTCCGTTTTTTCCGGAATTTCATTTTTGGGCAAGGACTGTATAAATTCTGCTGCAATGAGGAGCGAGTTTATCATTTTATTTTTGGCATAGCCCGGGTGAACAATCTTGCCCTCAACAGTTACTGTTGCTCCGGCAGCATTAAAATTTTCGTATTCGAGTTCTCCAATTTGTGAGCCATCCATCGTATATGCCCAGTCGGCATTAAACTTTCCGACATCGAATAAATGAGCTCCTCTGCCAATTTCTTCGTCTGGAGTAAATCCGATTCTGATCTCGCCATGTTTGATCTCGGGATGCAGGATTAAATATTCCATTGCCGTGACAATTTCCGCTATACCTGCCTTGTCATCTGCACCCAGCAGTGATCGCCCGTCGGTTGTTATGATGGTCTGGCCTTTATACAGCAACAGATCTTCGAAATAGTCAGGGGAGAGCACGATGTTTTCTTTTTTATTCAATACGATATCCTTGCCGTCATAATTCTTGTGAATTATGGGATTCACATGCTCCGCCGTAAAATCAGGGCTGGTATCAAAATGCGCAATAAAACCTATGGTAGGCACTTTGTGAGAAACATTGGATGGAAGCGTGGCCATGATGTAGGCGTTTTTATCGATGACAACATCCGACAGTCCGATCCCTTTCAATTCCTTTGCCAGCAAATTGGCCAGATTCCATTGCTTTTCAGTACTTGGACAAGCAGTACTTTTGGGGTCCGACTGGGTATCAATTTTAATATATTCAATAAATCTTTTGAGTAAATTATCCATGATTTTTTATTAAAATTAATGGTTCAAAATATAGTACTAAGTTATTTCAATTCAATTTAATTCGGTTTTTTTCTTTACGCCCATCGCGCATTATTATTTGAATTCAATGCTGTTCATATAGTGTATGGATTCGCAAAAACGGGCATCCAGATTTTCAACCCCGTAGATCTTTGAACTCAGGGTATAAGACTCATCCGGCTTGGTCTTCACAAAGAGCTGCAGGTAATAGTAATTGAAGCCCTTTTGCTGGCCCACGGCATAATTGAAATAGGCCGGATGTCCTTTGAATTTTCCAAAACCTTCCTTTACAGGTATGATCTTGCTTTGCAAGAGGCTTTGGTTGACATGTTTTACAAAGGCAGTGTCAAGGTCAAATTCGCCCAGCTGCCTGGCAAACTCAAGGATATAGCTGTTATTGAGTTCTTTCGTTGTGTCGGCGGTAAATATTTCAGACCGGTATTCATCAAAATACATTTCAGTTTTCCACGTTTCAGGTATATCCACGGAATATTTTTTTAATACATCTGTGTACTTCTTAGTTGATTTGAAGCTAATTGTGCTGTCGCATTTAAACGTATCTGTTAATAAGTTCTCTTCACATGAGGTAAAAAGGATAATAAATACCAGATAAAGCAGGGGGGTCTTAATTTTGGTCATTTAGAATTACTTTGGTAATGATCTTATTTCCGCCAAGCCAGGCGACATTTTTATTTAAAAAACGAACTGTGTTGTAAGGTTTTTCAGAGATTTTTTTCCAGGAAACTCCGCTGTTATCAGAGTAATAGATGCCCGAAGAAGCCACTGCCATCATTTTTTTTCCTTTGCTGCCGGGTATATACCTTACACAGCTTATATAACCGGGAAGTTGCCCGTCGGCAATGAGTTCCCATGTTTTACCTCCATCTTTTGTAAGGGCTTTGCTGCCTTTTGTATCATTGGGTTTGTCATAATTGCCTCCCATGATAATACCCTTGTTTTCATCATAGAAATCACAGGTAAAAATACCGGTCATAGATTCTCCCTGAACCATCGGAGTATCGAATACCTCCCAGTTTATGCCATTGTTTCTGCTTCTGAAAACCCTTGCTTTTTTCCCGCCGGAAACAAACCATACGGTATTTTTCTGTGCGGCAAGATTTGAATTGCTGGCGGCGAAAGCGGCCTCACCTTCAACAACAGCAGGGAGTTCTTCGCAGGCGACCTTTTTCCAGGTACTCCCGCCATCAATAGTTTTCAAGACAGAAAAACAATTCTCAACAGGATCGCCCAGTGCAAATCCTGTCAACGCATCTTTAAACAGCAAGGCATCGTAAAATACTTTGAGATGATCCTCGCTGTAAACGAGTTGGGGATCAAAATGTTCAGAAAAAGGATCTACCTTATACAAATGAGCCGGGCTTTCAATGGACAACATATACATGTCTTTCCCGTTAAACGCAACAGACCTGAAATGAAAGTGATGGTCTTCCTTTTTTTTTATGGAATCCAACCGGACCATATCCTTATCAATACTCCCAAAAAAACCATGAGACCCTGCGAAAAAGAGCAGGGAGTCATTAACAACTTCTATCGCCCTGATTTCAGTACCAGAAATTGGAAAGTCTGTGAAAAGCAACTCAGGCACCACGTTTTTTTGAGCCTTAGCCGCCAAAAACAAGAGCAGAAAGAGAGATAGAGTTAAATTATGTTTTGATGTCACAGGATTGATTGAAGGTTCAAAAATAATAGATTTAAACAAATTAAGCTAATTTTTCCTTCTGAGATCGTGCTTACCTGTTTATTTGATTTCTGGCGTCCAAATCTTGTAAAAGTACAGTTGAACAGAGTTTAGTAATGTTTATTAATCAAAAAATTAATATTTTATTTCAAAAATATTGACCATGCAAATGATTTTTTAAAAATAGTCTTTATATTTGCGCTATTATAATCAATAAAATGAAATTGAATAAAATACATCATCACCATCCTAACTTCTGTATTCAGGCGTGTTAGTTATGTTATGATGTGTATAAAAAATAATATTAACCCGTTTGAGTGCTTCAAACGGGTTTTTTATTGCCCCGAAGTACTTGAATAAAAATTCAAAAAATGAAAAGATTAAAAATTGCAGTTCAAAAATCGGGGAGGTTGAATGAAGATTCCCTTGAAATACTAAAGGACGCGGGCATATCGGTTGGCAACGGACTAGATCAGCTCAAGTCAACGGTGTCTAATTTTCCCATGGAAATTTTATTTCTCAGAAACAGTGATATTCCCCAGTATTTAATCGATGGGGTAGTTGATGTGGCGATCATTGGCGAGAACTTACTGGTTGAGAAAGGTGGTGGTATAGAGGTTCTGGAATACCTGGATTTTTCAAGATGTAAGGTGTCGCTGGCTGTCCCCAAAACATTTCCCTACAATTCAATTAAAGACCTGGAAGGAAAAAGAATTGCTACGTCTTACCCAAATACTTTGAATGCGTATTTAAGAGAAAAGGATGTACAGGCAGAATTGCATCAGATATCGGGCTCTGTTGAAATAGCCCCCAATATTGGCCTTGCCGATGCAATTTGCGATATTGTGAGCAGCGGAAGTACCTTGTTTCAAAACAACCTGGAGGAAGTTGAGATCCTGTTCCGATCTGAGGCAGTGCTCGCGGTCTCACCTGTAATTGGTGAAGAACAAAAGGCGATCCTGAACATACTTAGATTCAGGATACAATCCGTACTTAAAGCCAGGAAGTCGAACTATGTGCTTTTGAATGCCCCGAATGAAAAGATAAGCGAAATTGTGAAAATATTGCCGGGGATGAGAAGTCCGACGGTTTTGCCTTTGGCTCAGCAGGGCTGGAGTTCAATACACACAGTAATAGACAAGCATAAATTCTGGGAATTGATAGATGAATTAAAATCTGCCGGGGCAGAAGGGATCCTGGTAGTGCCCATAGAAAAAATGGTTCTGTAATTTTTAAGTAAACCGATCGGTATGAAAAGATATAATTTTCCGAAAAAAAAGGATTGGGAAGAGATCCTGAAAAGGCCTGCCGGTTCTGTTCATGAAATTGAACCCCTGGTTTTGGAAATATTCAGGGATGTAAAACTGAATGGTGATGCTGCTGTAAAAAAATATACCAAAACCTTTGATAAAGCAGAAATAGCTGACAGCAGGGTAAATAAATCAGAAATTGACCAGGCTGTGCATGCACTGGATCCAGAATTGAAGGAAGCCATTGCTCTGGCCAGGCAAAATATCGAAAAATTTCACAGGGCACAGGTTACTGCACCGGTAAGGATTGAAACAAGCGATGGCGTGATGTGCTGGCAGGAAAAAAGGCCCGTTCAGAAGGTGGGCTTGTATATTCCGGGAGGAACGGCTCCCTTGTTCTCGACCCTTCTGATGCTGGCCATCCCTGCGAAAATTGCGGGTTGTGAAGAGATCATTTTATGCACTCCTCCGGATGTAAACGGCAATATAAATCCGGCAATTCTTTATGCTGCCGATTTATGTGGTGTGAACAGCATTTTTAAAATTGGAGGTATCCAGGCGATTGCAGCGATGACCTTTGGCACAGAAACCATTTTAAAGGTTGATAAAATATTCGGGCCTGGCAACCAATATGTTACTGTGGCAAAACAATTGGCTACAAAATTTGGTGCAGCCATCGATATGCCGGCAGGACCCAGCGAGTTGATGGTGGTTGCAGATGATACTGCCAATGCTTCCTTTGTGGCTTCCGATCTGCTGTCACAGGCTGAACACGGAACCGACAGCCAGGTTATTCTGGTGAGTACCTCACAAGAGTTTCTCAAAGCAGTTGAATTACAGATCGACGAGCAAATTTCGGTTTTGCCCAGAAAAGAGATAGCGGCAGTGGCCATTTCAAATTCCAGGCTGATCCTTTGTGAAAATGAGAAAATTGCGATGGATCTGGTCAATGATTACGCCCCCGAGCATTTGATCATCGCTGCCGGCAAAAAGGATTTTTATTTAAAAAATATCAAAAATGCGGGCTCTGTATTTATCGGTAATTATACACCTGAAAGTGCCGGCGATTATGCCTCAGGCACAAACCATACCCTGCCTACCCATGGCTATGCTAGAAATTACAGCGGGGTTAATCTCGATTCTTTTATGAAAGCCATTACTTTTCAGGAAATAACAAAAAAAGGGCTTCAAAATATAGGAAAAGCCATAGAAATAATGGCTGATGCAGAAGGACTTCAGGCTCATAAACACGCTGTGACCATTCGATTAAGAAATATAGATAAAGATGAAGAAATTTGATCCGTACAAACTGGTTCGCGAGCAGGTCAAAAGCATGTCTCCGTATTCCTCTGCCAGAGATGAGTTTACCGGACTTACAGCCGAAATGGTGTTTATTGACGCCAATGAAAACCCTTTTCAATCCGGTTTGAACCGGTATCCCGACCCACAGCAGCAGGTGCTTAAAGAAAAGCTTGGCTCCATCAGGCAAATAAAAAAGGAATGCATTTTGTTAGGAAATGGCAGTGATGAGGTACTCGATCTGATCTACCGGGCTTTTTGTGAACCGAAGACAGATTCGGTAATTCTGATGCCTCCAACTTACGGTATGTACAAAGTGCTGGCAAACCTGAATGGTATAAGCTGCAAAGAAGTAATGCTAAACAGGGATTTTCAGTTGAATGTACCCGAAATTATCAGGGCGGTCGACGAAAGTACCAAGCTGATCTTTATATGTTCTCCCAATAATCCTACAGGAAACAAGTTTTTTAAGAGTGATATTGAAACTATACTCAATAGTTTTAACGGTCTTGTTGTGATAGATGAAGCATATGTCGATTTTTCCGATGAAAAAAGCTGGATGACAAGATTACTGGAATACCCGAATTTAATTGTAAGCCAAACCTTTTCAAAAGCCTATGGAATGGCTTCCATCAGATTGGGTATTTGTTATGCAAGCCCTGAGATCATTAGCATCCTGAATAAAATTAAACCTCCCTATAACATCAATATCCTCACCCAAAATGCTGCCTTGCAGAAGTTGAATGACATCGGAGAAACAAGTAAACAAATAGTTGAAATAAATAAAAATAAACTATTATTAATTAAAGAGTTAAGTAAAATAAAATTTATAAAAAAGACCTTTCCTTCCCAGGCCAATTTCATACTCGTAAGGGTTGATGATGCCAACAGAAGATATGATCAGTTATTGCAGACTGGATTTGTTGTCCGAAACAGAACCAAAGAACCTTTATGTGAAAATTGTTTGCGATTTACGATCGGTACGGAACAGGAAGTCTTGTTATTAATAAACACCCTAAAGAAATTAGCCTGATATGAAAAAAGTATTGTTTATAGACCGGGACGGCACACTGATCAAAGAACCCGAGGATGAACAGATAGACAGCATTGAAAAACTGACCTTTTATCCAAAGTCGGTAATCTATTTGTCAAAGATCGCCAGGGAGCTGGATTATGAATTGGTAATGATCACCAATCAGGATGGATTGGGAACGGAATTCTTTCCCGAAGAAACCTTCTGGCCTGCCCATAATTTTATCATTAAAACTTTTCACAATGAAGGGGTACATTTTTCTGAACAATACATAGACCGGAGTTTCGCAAAGGATAATTCTCCAGACAGGAAACCCAATACAGGCCTGCTTACCAAATATTTTTCCGAGGAATACGATTTAAAAAATTCTGTTGTGATCGGCGACAGGCTTACAGATGTGGAGCTGGCAAAAAACCTAAATGCCAAAGCGATCTTTATCAATAACCACAGTTATCTGGGCCAGGAGGAAATTACCTCAAAAAGACAGGAATTGGAGAAGTTTATCAGTTTGGAAACCAATGACTGGCAAAAAATATACGAGCACCTGAAATTGGCCAACCGAACCGCTCAGCTTGTAAGGAAAACAAATGAAACCGACGTACAAATAGAATTAAATCTCGATGGTACCGGCAAATCGGTTGTTGAAACAGGCCTACCCTTCTTTGATCATATGCTGGACCAGCTCGCCCGTCACGGGAATATGGATCTCAGCATAAAGGTAAAAGGAGACCTTGCTGTCGATGAGCACCATACCATTGAAGATACAGCCATAGCCCTTGGCGAAGTATTTCTTCAGTCACTCGGTAACAAACTGGGCATTGAGCGCTACGGATTTTTACTGCCCATGGATGATTGCCTTGCTCAGGTGGCCCTAGACTTTGGTGGGAGAAGCTGGTTGGTCTGGGATGTAGATTTTAAAAGGGAAAAAATTGGAGACATGCCAACCGAAATGTTCTTCCATTTTTTTAAATCATTTTCCGACAGCGCCAAAGCAAATCTCAATATAAAGGCTGAAGGCTCAAATGAGCATCATAAGATCGAAGCCGTTTTTAAGGCCTTTGCCAAAGCAATAAAATCGGCTGTGAAGCGCGATCCGGAAAAAATGATCTTACCCAGCACAAAAGGAATGCTTTAAATGTTTACAATGAGTGAAAAAATTGTATTGATAGATTATGGTTCAGGCAATGTACAATCGGTGAAATTTGCACTTGAACGGCTTGGATATGCATCAGAACTGACTGAGGATCCAAGCACAATCGGCTCAGCTGACAAGGTAATTTTTCCGGGGGTAGGCGAAGCAGCGAGTGCTATGGAAATATTAAAACTAAAAGGCCTTGATAAACTGATCTGTGAACTAAAACAGCCTGTGCTTGGAATTTGTTTGGGCATGCAGCTGATGTGCGGTAACAATGAAGAAGGTAATACGAAAGGACTGGGTATTTTCGATATTGAAGTAAAAAGATTTCCAAACAGGGTAAAAGTTCCGCAGATCGGATGGAACCAGATCGAAAACCTGAAAACAGATCTGTTCCGGGGTCTGGAAGAAAATGAATATATGTATCTGGTGCACAGTTATTACGTACCTGATAATCCTTATGCCATTGCAACGACCGATTACGGACTCATATATGCTTCTGCGATCAGAAAAGACAATTTTTTTGGTGTACAGTTCCATCCGGAAAAAAGCGGTAAGGCAGGAGAAAGGATCCTGGATAATTTTTTAAAAATGAACTAGAATGAGAATAATTCCTGCAATAGATATCATCAACGGAAAGTGTGTCAGACTCACCAAAGGCGATTACAATACTGAAATCGTGTACAATGAAAATCCGCTTGAAGTGGCAAAAATTTTTGAAGATTCCGGTATTCAATACCTGCATCTGGTCGATCTTGACGGCGCACGCTCCAATAAAATCTTAAATTACAAAATTCTTGAGCAACTAGCCACCAAAACCAGGCTGGTCATTGACTTTGGTGGCGGAATTAAATCGAATGAAGATATTGAAATAGCCTTTAATTCAGGTGCCAGTCAGATCACGGGCGGGAGTATAGCAGTAAAAGACCCGGAACTTTTTTTGAGTTGGCTTGACTTGTATTCCAGTAAAAGGATCATCCTGGGCGCAGATGCCAAAGATGAGCTGGTACAGACCAATGGCTGGATGGAAGCGTCCAGGCTGGAACTTGTACCATTTATTGAAAACTTTTTTCAAAAGGGTATTCAGTATGTGATAACAACCGATATAGCCCGCGATGGTATGCTTAACGGACCTTCTCTGGATCTTTACAAAAAAATAATTCAAAAACTGCCGGAAGTAAAACTGATAGCTAGTGGCGGAATTTCGTCAATGAAAGATGTGCTGGCAGTTGAAAAAGCAGGTTGCGAAGGTGCGATTATAGGTAAAGCCATCTATGAAAACAAGATAACGCTGAAAGACCTGGAGCAATTTAACCTGAACAACCATAATAAGTGTTGATATGCTTGCAAAAAGAATTATACCTTGTTTGGACATAAAAGACGGAAGAACCGTGAAGGGAGTCAATTTTTTTGATCTGAAAGATGCAGGTGACCCCGTTGAACTGGCTGCATTCTATAGTGAGCAGGGTGCTGATGAGCTGGTATTTCTCGATATTTCGGCTACTGAAGAAAAAAGAAAAACCCTGATCGACTTGGTTAACCGGGTTGCCCAAAAAATAAACATACCATTTACAGTGGGAGGAGGAATATCTGATGTTGATGATGTACATGCATTGCTTCATGCCGGGGCTGACAAGGTTTCTGTGAATTCTTCAGCCTTCCGGAATCCTGCCTTGATCGACAAACTGGCTTCCAAGTTTGGCTCACAATGTATAGTCGTTGCCATCGATGCAAAACAGGTCAGGAGCCAGTGGAAAGTGCATCTGGTGGGTGGAAAGGTCCCAACAGAGACAGATCTTTTTTTGTGGGCAGAAGAGGTTGAGAACAGGGGCGCCGGGGAAATACTGTTTACTTCCATGGACCATGATGGCACAAAGAGCGGTTTCGCCAACGAGGCACTTGCTAAGTTATGCGGGCTTGTGAACATACCCGTTATTGCATCCGGAGGAGCTGGAAGCCCCGGACATTTTGCTGATGCTTTTACGCTAGGAAAAGCAGATGCGGCTCTGGCAGCCAGTGTTTTTCATTTTAAGGAAATAGAAATTCAGGTGTTAAAGAACTATTTAAGAAAGAATAATATATTAGTAAGATGATGATAACAAATGAAATAGATTTTTCTAAGTTAAGCAATGGTTTAATTCCTGCAATCATACAGGATGCCATTACACAAAAGGTGCTTATGCTGGGCTATATGAACAAGGAGTCCCTGCAATTAACTTTGGATACCAAAAAAGTAACCTTTTTCAGCCGAAGTAAACAGCGGCTATGGACCAAGGGTGAGGAGAGTGGTAATTTTCTGAATCTCGTGTCAGTAAAAAATGACTGCGATCAGGATACGCTGCTTATTACCGTGAATCCTTCAGGACCGACCTGCCACAAAGGTACCGGTAATTGCTGGGAAGAAGTCAATGAGGCCTCTTATGGCTTTATAAGCTTATTGGAAGGTATTATTGGAGAACGGAAGAAGGATTTCACCAATAAGAACTCCTATGTCAGTTCACTTTTTAATGAAGGGATCAATAAAATTGCACAAAAAGTGGGTGAGGAGGCAATTGAGCTTGTAATTGAATCTAAAGACACCCATGATGAATTGTTTTTGAACGAAGCTGCTGATTTGCTGTTTCATTATCTGATTCTTTTACAGCAGAAGGGCTTCCAGCTCAGAGATGTTGCGAAAATCCTGGAAATCAGACATACAACTTCATGATATAAATATGAGCTCAGATCAGATATCGAAATATTTTATTGAAACCCTCAAAGTGAGGGAAGAACACCTCGACAGCCTGCGGCATGTAAATAACCAGATCTATTTGCAATGGGTAAATGATATAGCAAAATCGCACTGGGCCTATTTGACCTCGGGAAAATTTGATCAGCGTTATTTTTGGGTAATCCGCAGACATGAGATCGACTATCTCAGACAGGCACTTTTAAACGATGAGTTAAGCATAGTGACCTGGGTTGGGGAAACGGAAGGTGTTTGGTCGGTAAGGCATGTGCAGATAAAAAGGGATGAGGAGCTTCTGGTAGATGTTAAAACAACCTGGATATTGATCGATAAGGTAAATAATCGTCCGGTGAGAATATCTCAGGAGGTTCTTGAAGCCTTAAAAGCGAACCAATAAGTTCAGCAGCAGCTCAGCTAATGAATTTGAAATAACTATATTTTCGACAAAGAATATATTGAATCTACTCCTCTAAAGGGTATAGTCCCTAAATTCAGGACGAATTAATGATTGCTTACATACAGATAACCGGATTTATGATACATGCAGAAAAAGTGTGCGTTTTCATTGGATTCTTTTTTTATTTGTAATTTTAAAAAATATTGCGAAAGAAAAGATAAATAAACTTGTATATCCAGTCATGCCGCTTAAAGAAGTAACCTATATAATGATTTATTTATTGGCCATGAACATTTTGTCCATGGCCGGTGCAAATGCCCAGGGTCTTCAGAATCAGGATCCGGTTACCAAACCTTCCGGACAAACCCTGAATCCCGGCAAAGAATCAGGATTTGAAATAGATTACAACAGAATCAAGGCATATTATGCGGGTTTAGACCAGAATTATATCATCCCGGCTGACCCGGAAACGATCAGTTTTAAAGATCCCAATCAGGTGGAACTGAACCTGAGCCTTGAAGAACTGAAATTTAAGGTGAATGAAGGTGATTCAGCCATTATAGTACACAAGTCCTTATGCCCGGAATCTGTTCAGGATTTGTTTTACCTGAATGAAGAAGCTTATATAAAATATTACAAGGCAGGAGATTTTCTTTCAGCAAAAAAGAATAGTTATCAGCAGACAGGTTTTTCGGTAAAAAAACAAAAATACTTTAAGGACTATTACCAGTTTTGGGATTGGAAAAGTTTGAATCACCCGCCAATTAAGGAACTGTCAAAGCCACTCGTTTTTTACGACCCGTCCCGGGTTGAAATTGACTACGATACAATTAATTCGCCTTTTTTCTCTGATCAGTTTCATAAATATATAGATCGGGCAACAGGAACACATTTAACTTTTGGAAACAAGCTCCGGTTACTCGAAAATGGTGAATCCTATGAAAAGAAAATAGAGCTGATCAGAAATGCCAAATCCAGCATTTTTGCCGCTGTGATGTCGTATTATAAGGATTCAAGTTCTTTGAAAATGAGCGAAGAACTAATCAGGAAGGCCGCCAGCGGGGTACATGTGGTATTGCTGGTAGAAAAAGTATGGACGAAGATAATGATGAAAAAGGGATTGAGGGATTTTCCAAAAAACAACATTACTGTAATCTATGCCGATGATCTGATGAAATATGATGAGCGCGAAAGAGCCTTGTTTCACAATAAATTTTGGGTTTTTGATGATGATATTGCCATACTTGGGGGTCAGAATATACTGGATAGTGAAAACATTTCAACCGGTTTCAACCACCAGAGCCGGGATACAGATTTACTGGTGCAGGGACCGGCAGTTACCGATATTTCGAGCAGTTTTTTTTCCCTGCTGGATCGATTTGACTACAGGAAGAAATGCAGTGAGGAACAGATTACTTATCTGGAGGCTTACAGAAAATCTATAGAAAAGCGCTTAGGCCGGGAAGAGAAAGAAGGTGTCAGGGGGCAGCAAAATTATGCCGAAAAACTAAACAATGTGAATACCAGGATGGATGGTGTATGCAGGTATATCATTCAGGGTCCACAAACAGATAAGAACCTGATATCAAAAGTGTATTTGCACTACTTAAAACAAGTCGAGCACACTTTGGATATGAATACCGGTAAAATTAATTTTGATCTGAACAACCAAATGACCAGGACTTATAGCCAGGGTTGGCATGAAGATGTTTGGGAGCAGATTTTCAAACTCGCCGAAAACGGGAGAAAGATCAACCTGATCTCAAATGGTAAAGATGGGGGTTATGGAGAATTGAGCAACCATATGAAAAGGAAGGCACTGTTGGAAAACGATAACAAATTTTATCGATCAGCTTTTCCGACATTTGCTGAGAGGTTGGATAAAAAGGCAGCAAAACGCAATTACCCCTACCTTGAATATTTACAGCGACTTGAAAATTTTGATGTGTGGTTCTACTTTCAGTACATGCATTCCAAGACAATCTTTCTTGACAGGATCGTGGTTTCTGTAAGCAGTTATAACCTGGATAGTTGGTCTGCGGACAGAAGCCATGAATCAGCACTGATCTGCATGGATAAGGAACTCGCCAAACAATATGAATACAATTATGTCAGGGACCTGTGTAATTCCACTCCGGTACCTAAAAAACAAAAAATGAATTAAGTCTATAAGGTAAACTGAGAGAGACCGGAATTCAATGAAGTCAAAACAAAAAAGGATGGCATTTCGCCATCCTTTTTTGTTTTACAAATTAAGTTCCTTTAAGATCATCCTTAATTTCGGATCAGAGGGCCGGGGAGCATTTGCATCAACAATTTTTCCCTCCTTATCGATTAAAATAAATCTGGGAATTGCACTTACGCCATAAGCTCCGAGAAACTCAGAATTCTGAGCGTCTTGCGCCCACAATTGAATTCCTTTTAAATCCTCGTCTTTAATCATTTGAATCCATTTTTCTTTGTTTTCAGGCTCATCAATAGAAAGACTAACGATAGCAAGATCAGTATTTGCATATTCCATATTCAATTCTTTCAAATACGGAAATTCATATTTGCAGGGAGCACACCAGGTAGCCCAGACATCTACATAAACCACCTTGCCCTTGAGATCATCAAGTGATACAACTTTTCCATTTACATCAGGATAACTGAACTTTGGTGAAGGCATACCCGGCGCAAAGGCTGTGAGTTTGCTGTGTTCATTCTCATAGTTCGAATTAAAGTACTCGAGCATTTTTATATTTGCATCCACTTCCATACGCTGTACCTCTGGATCCAGGTCCTTGGCGCTCTTCAATAATTCATCTGCTTTTTGCCCCAGTTCTTTCATTCTCATGTCAAAGGCAGCTTTGTCCAAAGAAAAAATCGTCTTGATATCATTCAGACCTTCTTTCTCTATGAAATCAATTTTTTTAGCCAGATATTGGTTTGTATTTGATCCGTTTCCATCGAATTCAACTTCAGCAGGAAACGTATTACCATCAAAATTTATGGTCAGATCATAGCCGTTCTTTAAATATAAAAAGGTCTGCTGAATTCCATTGGTCAAACCATGAAAACCATCCTTAACCTTTAAGGTATCCTGAAAGGAACCGTCTTCTTCCACTTTGATAACTTTTGAGAACTGATCACCCAGAATCGTAATGACTCCACCGTTATGATTCAGTATTTTACCCTGAAGGGTTACATAGTCCTTTGGCACATCCTTTTTACAGGATATGGCAAAAACAGTAAGCACAGCAATCAATAATCCATATTTTATTTTACTTCTATTCATTTTGTAATTATTTATTTGTTTTTTATTTTCAATTTTTTGCGGATCTTCCCATCTGATATGGCCATATTGTTCCTGACAAACCCTGACCTTTTACAGATTTAAGGATCCCAAAAGGTCATGTAGTCCTGCATCGGAAGGTTTCGGTGCATTGGCATTCACTATATTGCCATTCGGATCGATCAGTATAAATCTTGGAATTCCCATTATGCTGTAATCCTTTACAAAGGCAGATTCCCAGTCATTCGGAGCAAATAATTGAATACCTTGGAGCTCTTTTTCTTTTACCATTTCTTTCCATTTTTCATGGTCTTTTTGTTTGTCAACGCTGATGCTCATAAAAGCAATATTTTTGCCTTCATACTTCTTTATTTGCTCTTTTAACGATGGAATTTCGCGTATGCAAGGACCGCACCAGGTTGCCCAGACATCTATGTAAACATATTTGCCTTTCAGCTCATTGAGGGACGTGCTGCCTCCGGCAAAATTTTCATAATTCTCAAAAGTTGGAGACGGGTTGCCTTTACTCAGTTTGGCCAATTTGTTATATGTTTCTGAAATCTCTTTTTTATGAACTTCATTGCTTGAATTCGCCATAAAAGATTTGTAGTAATTCTCCAGATCATTCGTATAGGTAATGGCATACTTAGCCTCGGCATAAAGCAGGTTGCTTTTAATAACAGGAGATTTTACTTCTTTCGAAACCAGATTCAGATAGGAGGGACCTACACTGTCATCATCAGGGCTTTGATCCGGATTGGCTTTTTTGTTGTAATACTTCTGCCAGTAGTTTTTATAGTTGTTCACAGCTGCCAGCTTCTCATTTTCAGGGTCTAATTCAGCATGAAAATCAGGATAAGTACCAGAAACCTTAAATACTTTATCGTCACCAACATACCGTTTGTAAGATTCATAATCATACATCAAATTGGCCCGGCCATAAAGGATGTTTCCATTTTCCAGTTCAACAAATCGGGTGCCCAGGTCTTTTTGTTTATTGAGCAGATCCTTTTGAAGGGTAAAAACAGAATCTACTTTACTCAAAAAAACTTTTTCATCCAGTGAACCCAAATTCTTGTAATGTAAAACAGGTGCAAGACTTCTCTGGAGCAGCATTTTTTGTGCCAGATAATTGTTCTCTGCATTACCCATACCGCTATAAATAAGGGTTTCATCAAACTCACTTGCAGTTGACTGCAAGCTTAAGGAATATCCGGGTTCCAGATAAACAGTTGATCTGTTGTCACCAACAGAAATACTGTAATAGCCGGGTAGAATTCCTTTCAAGGTATCAGAAAAGACACCCTGTCCGTCAATAGGGATCTCTTTTATGCTGTTGTTCTCAAAATTTCTTAAAATCAATTTGGATTCTTGGGTACCGGCAATTTTACCTGATAATAAGGCGTAATCTGTTGTTTTTTCTTCAGCCTTTTGACAAGAAACCAGAAGGGCAGCAAACAGGAAAAAATATATTTTTTTCATAGGAAATTAAATTCTGGCGCAAATATACTATTAATTGGAAATTAGATAATCATATTACTGCAATTAACAAATATTTAGACAAATTAAATGATGTGATTCCGCAAACAATCTTCCAAAAATATTTAATTTGCATAAAATTTTAACAATGAACGCTTACCATATTATTGATAAGGAACAGCTCGATCTTTATAAAATTCAGGATATTTTACTGGAAGACAAAAAACTAAAATTATCACAGGATGTAATTGATAAGGTAAATGCCTGCAGGGACTATCTGGATAAAAAGTTGCAGCAAAGCGATGATCCCATATATGGGATAAACACCGGTTTCGGATCATTGTATGAGGTTAAGATCGATAAAGATAAATTAAAGATTCTGCAAGAGAATCTGGTCATGTCGCATGCCTGTGGAACCGGAGAGGAAGTACCCCGCGAGATCGTGAAACTGATGCTTCTTTTTAAGATTCAATCCCTGAGTTACGGTTATTCCGGTGTGCAGCTGAAAACGGTGCTTAGACTGATCGATTTTTTCAATTACGGGATTTTTCCTGTTATTTATACCCAGGGCTCCCTGGGTGCCTCAGGAGATCTTGCCCCCTTGGCTCACCTGGCCTTACCCCTGATTGGCAAGGGGGAGGTTTATTACAACGATGAAAAGAAATCTGCTCAGGAAATTCTGGATCTTTTTGGCTGGGATGTCATTGAACTTGCATCCAAGGAAGGTCTTGCGCTTTTGAATGGCACACAGTTCATGAGCGCCTATGGCATTCACTTATTGTTGAAATCCTATAAATTGTCATTTCTGGCGGACCTGATAGCCACCTTGTCTCTCGAAGCCTATGATGGAAACCTATCTCCTTTTGAGGCGATCACACATCTGGTCCGGCCGCATCGCGGACAAATAAAAACTGCGGAAAGAATCAGACATTTCCTGGTGGACAGCGAAATAATAGCCCAGGCAAAAAAACATGTTCAGGATCCTTATTCCTTCCGATGTATACCTCAGGTACACGGGGCTACAAAAGATGCGATCAGGTTTATTGAGAAAACCATGCTGACCGAGATCAATTCAGTTACCGACAATCCTTTGCTTTTCGTGGAAGAAGACAGGATCATCTCAGGAGGAAATTTTCACGGACAACCATTGGCCATTGCGCTTGATTTGCTGGGGATTGCGTTTGCAGAGATCGGTAGTATCTCAGAACGCAGGATTTACCAGCTCATTTCCGGAGTAAGGGGCTTGCCGCCTTTTTTGGTAAATAATCCAGGTTTGAACAGTGGTTTTATGATCCCGCAATACACTGCTGCAAGTATAATAAGTCAGAACAAACAATATGCGGTACCGGCCTGTACGGATTCAATCGTTTCCAGCAATGGGCAGGAAGATCATGTAAGCATGGGTGCTAACGCTGCAACAAAGGCCAAAAAGATCATTGATAACGTGCAAACCATACTTTCCATAGAACTGATGAATGCATCCCAGGCTCTTTATTTTAAGCAGCCCTTAAAAACATCTCCCTTTTTACAGACCTTTTTAGAAGCTTTTAGAAATGAAGTTCCTTTTATTGGTAATGATAAGGTATTGCATGAAGATATGGTAAAGGCCAATGACTTCATAGAAACCATAGTCGTTGACAGTGTCGATATGTTTGACTGACAAGACTTGCAAAATGCATGATCTTAAAATGATACTGAATTATAAAGTGGATAATTAGAGCTGACCTGGCAACCCGGTTTTGTTCTGTTTAGGGAAGGTATTCTTTAAAATTCCCGTCCTTATAAAAAATAACGATCCTTTCGATCTTCCCCATGGCCGCCCCGGCATCTGCTTTTGCCTTTGATATCACGTTTTTATGATCGTCCACATTCAATAATGCTTTGCTGCTTTCGCTGCTTTTCGGGAAACTTCCCCGCCCGTTTAAGAGCCAATACAATTCCACCTCATCAAAAGTGCGGATGACCTTGAGAATAAATTCCAGGCTCGGGTTATTTCTTCCCGAGAGCAGGTGGGATATGCTGGATTTCTGTACCTCGATCTTTTCGGCAAAGGCAGAGGCGCTTAACTGATAGTAATCCATGACAGTTTTCAACCTCTCAGAAAATTTTTCCTTGTTTATCATTGTAAACATTTAATTCTTGTTACAAATGTAAACAAATATTTTATTTTGATGTATATTCATTGAAAAATTTAGTAATTCGTTGCTGAAATAATTATATTATAACTACAAATAAAATATCATATATAATTGATATACAAGTATATAATACAATATATATTAATGAATGATTTCTTTATTTTTCAGGACAATCTGATCATGTATTAACCGTTCTTATATGTGAACTTATCATCGATATACATGGTTACAAATGTAAATTTTAGATTAATTACATTTGTAAAATGGCAAGGATTGATACAGCACATATAGAAAGGTGGTATGCCCGATATGCACAAAAAAAATTAGCAGGGCGACGGATTAGGCAACAGGATATTGATCCCCTTCTTGAGGATCTGACACATCAGACTGTTGAAGTAATTGGAAAATCCTTTGAGGGCAGACCTATCAGATCTGTAGTATATGGACAGGGAGAATTGCGGATACTCATCTGGTCACAAATGCACGGCAACGAAAGCACAGGTACGAAAGCGATCTTTGATCTTCTGCAGTTTTTTCAGTGTCCAGGTGATATGGAGTTTTTAAAGGATGAAATTCAAAAAAAATGCAGGATCCTTTTGCTGCCTATACTCAATCCCGACGGGGCTGAACAGTATACCAGGGTGAATAAACAAAATATAGATTTAAACAGGGATGCCGTTGAACTGAAGGCGCCTGAGAGCAGGATCCTGCGGGAACAATTAAAGACTTTTGCTCCAAAGTACTGTTTTAACCTGCATGACCAAAGAACTATATTTAGTGTAGGGGCACAAAAAGAACCGGCAACAATTTCATTTCTTGCACCCTCCGAAGAAGTGAACCGCACTGTAACGGAGGGAAGAAAGGAAACAATGCGGCTGATTGTGGCGATGAATCAGTTGCTATCTCAATTTATACCCGGCAGGATTGGCCGGTATACGGACGAATTTTATCCTGCGGCTACAGGCGACAACTTTCAAAAGGAAGGATATCATACGGCACTTATTGAATCCGGGCATACGGTTGATGATTATCAAAGGGAAATAACAAGAAAATATACGTTTTATGCTCTTATACAAGGTATCGTATCGATTGCAGGTGGACTGGATGAAATTCCTTTTGAAAAGTATTTTGAAATACCAGACAACGACAAATGCTATCTCGACATAATTTACAAAAATGTAAAATTTCAGGGTACTGCCATAGATATAGGCATTTTGTTTATCGAAAAACTGCAGGGAGAAAAGGTCATCTTTGAACCTCTTGTAGAAAAAACGGGAGATTTATCTGCTTTTAATGCCAACTTCATTATAGAAAAGAAGGGCTTAAACTTTGAGAATTACGAGGACGTATATGAGAATATTAAAAATAATGTACATATTTATTAATTAACTTGCGTTAAAATATGATTAATTCAAATATTATTATGATATTTGTAAATAATTATAAAATGAGATCATGTCAAAGTATAAACTGGATGAAATTGACCATCAGATTTTAGAGGTCCTTATTGAAAATGCCCGGACACCTTTTACCGATATTGCAAAAAGCCTTTTGGTATCGGCAGGAACTATACATGTTCGCGTAAAGAAAATGGAAGAAGAAGGGGTGATCAAAGGTTCTACCCTTACTGTGGATTATGACAAAATGGGCTATACCTTTATCGCTTACGTGGGAATTTTTCTCGAAAATTCTTCTACAACAGAAGAAGTTGTTCAGGAAATCCTTAAAATCCCGGAAATTACGGTTGCACATCTTACTACCGGAAAGTTTTCGATTTTCTGTAAATTGAGGGCTAAGGATACGAGACATGCAAAGGATATTATTTTCAGTCTGGACAGAATTCCCGGAATTAAAAGGACAGAAACCTCTATTTCCCTGGAAGAGGTGATCAACGATAAAAAAAGATTGATGCACAAAATCTTTAGAGATTTGATCTTCTGACCTTAAAAATATTTAGTAACAATGATCCCTATTTTTTAGGGATTTTTTTTTACCCTAATTTTCAAGCAGACAAATATTTATACCTTGTTTTATTTAAATGAAGCTTATATTTGATGCCTTAAAACCGATTTTGCATGATTGAGAAGATGCAGTTTAAAAATGCCGGCCTGGAACCCAAAGTACTCCTGAGTTTG
>Ga0209391_10000038_pt1 | contig 41411 bp, 33 predicted proteins | sample PPLLak3March2015_FD_187246 | JGI IMG/M metagenome (GOLD analysis project Ga0209391, IMG submission 187246) | Freshwater sediment microbial communities from Prairie Pothole Lake near Jamestown, North Dakota, USA - PPLs Lake P7 Core (1) Depth... | ecosystem: Environmental > Aquatic > Freshwater >...
CGCCAGGGCGAATGCGAGGAGGCGAAGAGTCTGGAACATGGAATTCCGGAAAGACGGAGCGGGCGGCCTCCGTTCCAGGGAAACGGCGCCCGCTCCGGTACTGCAGGATCAGACCGGCGAGTCCGGCTTCTTCTCGTTGCCCGGGATGAACGGGCTCCAGGGCTGGGCGCGGATGGGCCCCTTGGTCCGCCACACCACGTTGAACTGCCCGTCGGCGCGCACTTCGCCGATGAGCACCGGCTTGTGCAGGTGGTGGTTCTTCTCGTCCATCTTCAGCTTGTAGCCGCAGGGCGCGTCGAAGGTCTGGCCGGCCATCGCGGCGATCACCGGGTCGACGTCGGCGGTCTTCGCCTTCTCGACGGCCTGCTTCCACATGTGGATGCCGACGAACGTGGCTTCCATCGGGTCGTTGGTGACGACCTTTTCCGCGTTCGGCAGCTTCTGCTTGAGCGCCCACTCCCGGTACATCTTGATGAACGCGTCGTTCTTCGGGTTCTTCAGCGACATGAAGTAGTTCCACGCGGCGAGGTGACCCACCAGCGGCTTGGTGTCGACGCCGCGCAACTCCTCCTCGCCGACCGAGAACGCCACGACCGGCACGTCCTTGGCCTTCAGGCCGGCGTTGCCGAGTTCCTTGTAGAAGGGCACGTTCGAGTCGCCGTTGATGGTCGAGATCACGCAGGTCTTGCCCCCGCTCGCGAACTTCTTGATGTTCGCGACGATCGTCTGGTAGTCGCTGTGGCCGAACGGCGTGTAGACCTCCTCGATGTCCTTGTCGGCGACGCCCTTGCTCTTCAGGAACGCGCGCAGGATCTTGTTGGTCGTGCGCGGGTAGACGTAGTCGGTGCCGAGCAGGAAGAAGCGCTTGGCGCCGCCGCCTTCCTTGCTCATCAGGTACTCGGTCGCCGGGATCGCCTGCTGGTTGGGCGCGGCTCCCGTGTAGAAGACGTTCTTCTCCAGCTCCTCGCCCTCGTACTGCACCGGGTAGAAGAGCAGGCCGTTGAGTTCCTTGAAGACCGGCAGCACGCTCTTGCGCGACACCGACGTCCAGCAGCCGAAGACCACCGAGACCTTGTCCTGTGTGAGCAGCTGGCGCGCCTTCTCGGCGAACAGCGGCCAGTTGGACGCCGGGTCGACGACCACCGGTTCGAGCGGGCGTCCCATCACGCCGCCCTTGGCATTGATGTCGGCGATCGTCATCAGCGCCGTTTCCTTCAGCGCCGTCTCGGAGATCGCCATCGTTCCGGACAGCGAGTGAAGGATGCCGACCTTGATCGGCGTCTTCGCCTGTCCGAACGCGGTCGAGATCGACGAGGCGCCGAGCGCCACCGCGCCCCCCGCCTGGATGAATTGTCTGCGGTCCATGCATTTCCCCCTTAGAGAGCACCCGATCGGCGCTGTGCACTGCAATACAAGTTCCATGCCACGGGTTTCCGGGGCGTTCTGCACTTCAAAGCGGCCCGGCTGCACCAACTGCGTGAGCCCGGCGCCGGCGCCGACGGAAAAGGGCACGGGCGTGGTGCGCCCGTCTCGATGCGATGCGCACCGGCTAGACTGCCCGGGCGCGTTTCCGTCGTTGCCGTCCAGGTCGCGCGTCAGGCACAGATGACCCGCAAGCCTCCCCCCTCCGCCGTCCCCCAGAGCCGGCTCGCCCGCCTCGCCCGCATCGGCTTCGCTGCCGGCGAGCTCGCGGTCGGCGGCGCGATCGAGGGGCTGCGTCGCCTGGGCCAGCCGAACGACCCGAAGGCCGGGAGCTCGCTCTTCACGGCGGCGACCGCGCGGCGCCTCGCCGAACGGCTGTCGAACCTGCGCGGCGCGGCGATGAAGCTCGGCCAGCTGATCTCACTGCAGGGCGAGGACGTGCTGCCGCCCGAGTTCGCGCAGGCGCTCGCGGTGCTGCGCTCGTCAGCGGCGCCGATGCCGTCCGGGCAGTTGCACCGCGTGCTGGGACGCGAGTACGGCAAGGGCTGGGAGCGCCGCTTTGCGCAGTTCAGCGATGAGCCCGTCGCCGCGGCGTCGATCGGGCAGGTGCACCGCGTGCGCGCACGGGACGGCCGCGCGCTCGCGCTGAAGATCCAGTACCCCGGCGTGGCCAGGTCGATCGCGAGCGACGTCGACAACGTCGCCGCGCTGCTGAGGATGGCGAACGTGCTGCCGCTCGGCATCGACGTCGAGGGCATCGCGAACGAAGCCAAGCGCCAGCTGCAGCAGGAGTCCGACTACATCGCCGAGGGCCGTTTCCTCGAGCAGTACGCGGCGCTCGTCGCCGGCGATCCCGACCTGCTCGTGCCGCGCGTGCACTGGGACCTCACGACGCCGCGCGTGCTGGCGATGGACTTCGTCGAGGGCGTGCCGCTGGAGGCGATGGCGCGCGACGACGTGCCGCAGAAGCAGCGCGACAAGCTCGGCGCGGTGCTCGAGTACCTGACTTTCCGCGAGCTGTTCGAGTTCCACGTCATGCAGACGGACCCGAACTTCGCGAACTACCTGTTCCAGCCGGACTCCGGGCGCCTGGTGCTGCTGGACTTCGGCGCGACGCAGGAGTTCCCGGTGGAATTCGTCGACCGGTTCCGCCGCATCACGCGCGCGATCGTGGCGCGCGACCGCGCGACCATCGCCGAGCAGGCCGTGGCGATCGGCTACCTCGCGGCGGACGCGCCGACGCCGCAGCGCGAAGCGGTGGTCGACGTGATCCAGCTGGTGTGCGAACCGCTGCAGCACCGCGGCCGCTACGACTTCCGGGCGTCGAATCTTCCCGCGCGCGCGCGCGACCTCGGCTTCGACCTGGCGTTCAAGCAGGGCCTGCTGAAGGCGCCGCCGCCCGACACGATGTTCCTGCACCGCAAGCTGGCGGGCATGTATCTGCTGCTGGCGCGCCTGGGGGCGCACGTCGACGTGCGCAAGCTGATCCAGCCGCTGCTTGCCGAGGCGCCGGCGGACGTGGACGCGGGGCCCTGACGCCCGGCCGTTCAGCCCGCTTGCGTCGCGCGCGGCGACGTGGCGATCAGCACCGCCCCGGCGGCAGCGCAACCGAGGGCGACGGCGTGCAGCGCGGTGAACGACTCTCCCAGCAGCAGCACGCCGACCGCCGTGGCCGCGATCGGCAACGCGACCGTGAACACGCCCGCCTGGTTGGCGGGCACGTGCCTGAGTCCGGAGACCCACATCCACACCGAGAACAGGCCCGCCGCCAGCGAGTAGAAGACGAGCAGTGTCCACAGGCCGCCGGTCATGGCGCCGAGGTCGGCCCGCATCAGTTGCCACAGGCCGAACGGCGCGGTCAGCGCCAGGCCCCACAGGTTGATCAGCGCCGACACGCGCAGTGGCGTGCGCGTGGCGGCGAGCCGCTTGCCGAGGATCACGTAGCTCGCCTCGCACACGACGGCGCCGAACATCAGCAGGTTGCCGAGCAGCGCCTGGCGCGCGCCGGCCGCGTCATTCGGCTTGGCGAACTGCAGCAGGACAATGCCGCCCACGGCGAGCGCAATGGCGAGCAGCGTGCGCGGGGCGAGTCGCTCGCGCAGGACGAGCCGCGACAGCAGCGCGACGACCGCGGGCAGGGTCGCGAGGATCACGCCGGCCGCCGTGGCTGTGGTCATGCCGATGCCGGTCAGCATGAAGGCCGAGAACAGGAAGTTGCCGAAGAACGACATCAGGAAGAGCCAGCGGTGCTCGCTCGCGCCCAGGGGCGCTTCCCCGCGCGCGCGAGGCGTCCACGGGATCATCGCGACAGCCCCGATCGCGAAGCGCAGGAAGGCGAGAGCGAAGACCGGCAGCGCGGCGACCAGCGGCTTGGACAGCGCGACATAGGTGCCCACCAGCGCCATCGAGGCGGTCAGCAGCAGGTACGCCGCGTAGGGGGGTGGGGCGGGCATCGGCGGCGACGATACCGGAGCGGATTCGGATCCACCGGCTTCCCTCGCGGGCGGCGTGGGAATGTCCATATGTGATCCCTGTCCTAGATGCCGGCGTGGCGCGCCCTAAGATGTCCGGCTCGCCGGTCCATGGCGGACCGCGCTTTCGGAGCAAACCCGTGAAGAATTTCGTCGCCCTGGCGCTCGCCGCCATCCTTGCCGTGCTTGCCGCCAGCGCCGGCGCGCAGACCATTGCGCCTGCCAAGGTGCCCGAAGAGATGCGCACCAAGCAGCAGAACTACCTGCTGCCCAAGCAGGCGCAGCAGTTCGTGAAGGCGCAGAAAGGCAAGGTGCTGTTCGTCGACGTCCGCACGCGCGCCGAGGCCCAGTTCCTCGGCATGGCCGAAGGCATCGACGCGCTCGTGCCGTACGTCGAGTTCCAGGAGTTCATGACCGACTGGGACGAGAGCCGCGACTTCTACAAGCTCGAGCCCTTCAACGACTTCGTCCCCGAGATGGAGCGGCGCCTGAAGGAAAAGGGCCTGACCAAGGACGATCCGGTCGTGCTCATGTGCCGCGCCGGGGAGCGCAGTTCGCGCGCGGCCGACCTGCTCGCCGACTCCGGCTACAAGCGCGTCTACATCGTCGTGTACGGCTACGAGGGTGAAATGTCCGACAAGGGCCGCCGCACCGTGAACGGCTGGAAGAACTCCGGCCTGCCGTGGAGCTACGAACTCGACAAGAAGAAGATGTACTTCCCGCGCTGACAGGAAGCGCTCAGCCCGGCTCGCGTGCTTCGGAGGCGGCATCCGGTGTGCCGTACTCCTTTGCCAGGAAGCGTTCGCCCTCTTCGAGGATGAAGTAGCGGAACGCCTCCGCCGCGGGCGACAGCGTCTTCGACAGGTTGTTGACGACGTACCAGCGCTTCAGCACCGGCAGCCCCTCGACGTCCGGCACGGCGAGCAGGCCGGCGCGGCGCTCGAGCCCGATCGTGTGCAGCGACAGGAAGCTCACGCCCATGCCGGCCATCACGGCCTGCTTGATCGTCTCGTTGCTGGTCATCTCCATCGCGACGCGCGGCTGCAGGCGGTGGTCCGCGAAGAACTTCTCCATCGCGGCCCGCGTGCCGGATCCCGTCTCGCGGATGATGAATTCGTAGTGGTTCAGCAGGCTCGCCGGCGCGTGGCCGATCCGCATCAGCGGGTGATCGGGCGCCGCGACGATGGCGTGCGGGTGCACGGCGAACGGCTCGGCGCGCGTGGCCAGTTCGCGCGGCGGGCGGCCCATGACCGCCAGGTCGACTTCGTTGGCACGCAGCAGCGTCACCAGCTGCTCGCGGTTGCCGCCGACCGCGAGCTTCACTTCGATCGCCGGGTGCTCCTGGCGGAACTGCGCCAGCAGCCGCGGCACGAAGTACTTGGCCGTGCTCACCATCCCGATCGAGACCCGGCCGGTTTCCAGCCCGCGGAACCGGGCGATCGCGTCCTCGGCGTCCTTCAGGGTCGCGAGCACTTTGCGGACATAGACGAGTAAGTACTCACCTGTGACGGTGAGCGCGACCTGCCGTCCCGAGCGGTCGAACAGCGGCAGGCCGACGTGCTCCTCCAGTTCCCGGATCTGCATCGAGACCGCGGGCGGCGTCAGGTGCAGCTCCTCGGCGGCCTTGCCGAAACTCTGGAGCCTGGCCGCCGCGGCAAAGACCCGCAGCTGGCGCAGCGTCGCGTTTCGCATAAGGAAAACTTAACTGATGCGTCAGAAGAAGTGACTGTACCTTAAACATCCGGGTCCCTAGAGTGCCGTCCATCGTGCGCGGTGCGCTGCAACAGGACGCTTCACAAGGAGATCTGGCGATGAACAAACCGGTCGAGGGAATGATCCGAGACACCAAGGAGCGCTACAAGGGCGGCGTCCTGAAATACAAGCAGATGGGCTACTGGCGGCCCGACTACGAGCCGAAGGACACGGACGTGATCTGCGTGTTCCGGATCACCCCGCAGGAAGGGGTGGATCCGGACGAGGCCGCCGCCGCCGTGGCCGGCGAGTCGTCGACCGCCACCTGGACCGTGGTCTGGACCGACCTGCTGACGGCGCACGAGTCGTACCAGGCGAAGGCCTACCGCGTCGACGTCGTGCCGGGCACCGGCGCGGGCACCGGCAAGGAGGCGCAGTACTTCGCCTGGATCGCCTACGACATCATCCTGTTCGAGGATGGCTCGATTGCCAACATGACGGCGAGCCTGATCGGCAACGTGTTCAGCTTCAAGCCGCTGAAGGCGGCGCGGCTCGAGGACATCCGCATCCCGGCCGCGTACGTGAAGACCTTCAAGGGCCCACCGACCGGGATCATCGTCGAGCGCGAGCGCCTCGACAAATACGGCCGTCCGCTGCTCGGCGCGACGATGAAGCCGAAGCTCGGGCTGTCGGGCAAGAACTACGGCCGCGTCGTCTACGAGGCGCTGACGGGCGGGCTGGACTTCACGAAGGACGACGAGAACATCAACTCGCAGCCCTTCATGCACTGGCGCGACCGCTTCCTGTTCTGCATGGAAGCCGTCAACAAGGCGCAGGCGAACACCGGCGAGATCAAGGGCCACTACCTGAACGTCACCGCCGCGACGATGGAAGACATGTACGAGCGCGCCGAGTTCGCGAAGGAACTGGGCTCGAACATCCTGATGATCGACCTCGTGATCGGCTGGACCGCGATCCAGTCGATGTCGAACTGGTGCCGCAGGAACGACATCATCCTGCACATGCACCGCGCGGGGCACGGCACCTACACGCGGCAGAAGAACCACGGCGTCAGCTTCCGGGTGATCGCCAAGTGGCTGCGGCTGGCGGGCGTCGATCACCTGCACGCGGGCACGGCGGTCGGCAAGCTCGAGGGCGACCCGATGACGGTGCAGGGCTACTACAACGTCTGCCGCGACACCTACACGAAGGCCGACCTGTCGCGCGGCCTGTTCTTCGACCAGGACTGGGTCGACCTGCGCAAGGTGATGCCGGTGGCCTCGGGCGGCATCCACGCCGGCCAGATGCACCAGCTGCTGACGCTGTTCGGCGACGACGTGGTGCTGCAGTTCGGTGGCGGCACGATCGGCCACCCGGCCGGCATCCAGGCCGGAGCGATCGCCAACCGCGTCGCGCTGGAAGCGATGGTCAAGGCGCGCAACGAAGGTCGCGACATCGCCAACGAAGGGCCGGACGTCCTCGCGGCCGCCGCGAAGTGGTGCAAGCCACTGGCGCAGGCGCTCGACACCTGGAAGGACGTCAGCTTCAACTACACCTCGACCGACACGCCTGACTTCGCGGTCACCGCGACGGCCAGCTGAGCAGGAGAACTTCCATGAGAATCACGCAAGGCACCTTTTCGTTCCTGCCCGACCTGACCGACGACGAGATCCGCGCGCAGGTCGATTACGCCCTCGGCCGCGGCTGGGCGCTGTCGGTCGAGTACACCGACGACCCGCACCCCCGCAACGTCTACTGGGAGATGTGGGGCCTGCCGATGTTCACCGTGAAGGACGGCGCGGCCGTTCTGTTCGAGGTGAACGCCTGCCGCAAGGCGTTCCCGAACCACTACATCAAGGTCAACGCCTTCGACAACACGCGGGGCGTCGAGTCGATGTGCCTGTCGTTCATGGTCAATCGCCCGCCGGAAGAGCCGGGCTTCGGCCTGCAGCGGCAGGAAGCAGCCGGTCGCATGGTGCGCTACACGACGCAGGGCTATGCCGCGATGCGACCGGCCGGTTCGCGCTACGAGTAACAGGATGAACGCCGCGGCCGCACCCACCGTGGACCTGCAGGCCATCCTGCGCGACACGCACGTGCTCGAGGTGCTGGAGGAGCTCGACCGCGACCTGGTCGGGCTCGCGCCGGTGAAGAAGCGCATCCAGGACATCGCGGCGTTCCTCGTCGTGTCGAAGGCGCGCGGCCAGCTGGGCCTGGAGGCCGCCCACCCGTCGCTGCACATGTGCTTCTCGGGCAACCCGGGCACGGGCAAGACGACCGTGGCGCTGAAGATGGCGCAGATCCTTCACCGGCTGGGATACGTGCGCAAGGGCCACGTGGTCAGCGTCACGCGCGACGACCTCGTCGGCCAGTACATCGGCCACACGGCGCCCAAGACCAAGGACGTGCTGAAGCGGGCGATGGGCGGCGTGCTCTTCATCGACGAGGCCTACTACCTGTACCGCCCCGAGAACGAGCGCGACTACGGCCAGGAGGCGATCGAGATCCTGCTGCAGGTGATGGAGAACAGCCGCGACGACCTCGTCGTGATCCTCGCCGGCTACAAGGACCGGATGGACACGTTCTTCAAGTCCAACCCGGGCATGAGCTCGCGCATCGCGCACCACATCGACTTCCCGGACTACGGCGAGGGCGAGCTGATGCAGATCGCCGACCGGATGCTGGAAGCCCAGCACTATCACTTCGGGGCTGGCGCGCGCGAGGCCTTCGAGCAGTACATCGAGCGCCGCATGCAGCAGCCGCACTTCGCCAACGCGCGCAGCGTGCGCAACGCGCTCGACCGCGCGCGGCTGCGCGCCGCGTCCCGCCTGTTCGCCGTGCGCGACCGCGCGCTGACCGAATCCGACCTCACCACGCTCGCGCCCGAGGACATCCTCGCCAGCCGGGTGTTCCAGGCCGCCGCCTGACTCTCCGGGAAACCCGATGCCGTTGTCCAACCGCCGCACCCTGACGCAGTACCTGATCGAGCAGCGCCGGCGCTTCCCGCAGGCGAGCGGCGCGCTGAACGCGCTCGTCCTCGACGTCGCGCTCGCCGCCAAGGCGATCGCGCGCGCCGTCGCCTTCGGCCAGCTCGGCGATCCGATGAGCCGGGAACTGGTCGCCGCCGCGCAATCGCACGCGCAGCTCAACGTGCAGGGCGAGGTGCAGAAGCCGCTCGACGTGGTCAGCAACGAGATCTTCATCCGCACCACCGAGTGGTCGGGCCACCTGGCCGGCATGGGGTCGGAAGAGATGGACGAGCCCTACCAGATCCCGGCCACGTGCAAGCGCGGCAAGTACCTGCTGGTGTTCGATCCGCTCGACGGCTCGAGCAACATCGACGTCAACGTCTCCGTCGGCAGCATCTTCTCGATCCTGCGCGCGCCCCAGGCCGCGGTCGACTCCGGGCGCGACGTGACCGAAGCGGACTTCCTGCAGCCCGGCGCCACGCAGGTGGCCGCGGGCTACGCGATCTACGGTCCGGTGACGATGCTGGTGCTCACGGTCGGCAGCGGCGTCGTCGGCTTCACGCTCGACCCGAACCTGGGCGAGTTCAAGCTGACGCATCCGGACATCCGCGTGCCGGTCGACACGCAGGAGTTCGCGATCAACAGCAGCAACAGCCGCTTCTGGGAGCCGCCGATCAAGCGCTACGTCGACGAGTGCCTGGCCGGCAAGACGGGGCCGCGCGGCAAGGACTTCAACACCCGCTGGATCGCCAGCATGGTGGCCGAAGCGCACCGGATCCTGATGCGCGGCGGCGTCTTCATGTACCCGCGCGACACCAAGGATGTGACCAAGCCGGGGCGCCTGCGCCTGCTGTACGAAGCCAATCCCATCGGCTTCGTGATGGAGCAGGCGGGCGGGCGCGCGAGCACGGGCCGGTCGTCGGTGCTGGAAGTGCAGCCGGAGAAGCTGCACCAGCGCATCGGCCTCGTGTTCGGGTCGAAGAACGAGGTCGACCGCATCGAGCGCTACCACCGCGAGTACGACGAAGGCACCGACCAGCCGTACGTCTCGCCGCTCTTCAACGAGCGGTCCCTGTACCGGCCCGAAGCGCTCACATGACGCGCTGACCCGACGCGGTCGCTGCGCAGAACCACGAACATCGAGGGAGAACTCCTTTGTCCAGGAAGCACCCGATCATCGCCGTGACCGGATCGTCCGGCGCCGGCACCAGCACCGTGATGCAGAGTTTCCAGCACATCTTCCGGCGCGAAGGCATCAAGGCGCATGTCGTCGAGGGCGACTCGTTCCACCGCTACAACCGCCAGGAGATGCGCGCCAACATGAAGGAGGCGGAGGCGAGCGGCAACAAGCACTACTCGCACTTCGGTCCGTATTCCAACCTGCTCGAGGAGCTCGAGGCGCTGTTCAAGGGCTACGGCGAGAGCGGCGCCGGCCGCTCGCGCAAGTACATACACGATGCGGGCGAGGCGGCCGAGCATGGCGTCGAGCCGGGGAACTTCACCGAGTGGAAGGACATCGAGCCGGGTTCGGACCTGATGTTCTACGAGGGCCTGCACGGCGCCTACACGGACGACAAGATCAACGTCGCGCGCCACGTCGACCTGCTGGTCGGCGTCGTGCCGGTCATCAACCTCGAATGGATGCAGAAACTGCACCGCGACAAGAAGATGCGCGGCTACTCGCAGGAAGCGGTGGTCGACACCATCCTGCGGCGGATGCCCGATTACGTGAACCACATCGTGCCGCAGTTCGGCGTCACGCACGTGAACTTCCAGCGCGTGCCGACGGTCGACACGTCGAACCCGTTCATCGCGCGCGACATCCCGAGCGCCGACGAGAGCATGGTCATCATCCGCTTCGCCAACCCGAAGGGCATCGACCTGCCGTACCTGCTGTCCGTGCTGCACGACTCGTGGCTGACGCGGCCCAACACGATCATCTGCCCCGGCGGCAAGATGGGACTGGCGATGCAACTGATCTTCACGCCGATGATCCTGCGCCTGATGGACCTGAAGAAGCGGAGCCACTGATGGCGACGGAGGCCGCCGAGCTCGAGCTCGGGAGCCACGCTCCTGACTTCGCGCTGCCGGGCGCGTGCGGCCAGACCTGGACGCGGGACGATGCCGCCGGCACGAACGGGCTGCTGGTGATGTTCATCTGCAACCACTGCCCGTACGTGCAGGCAGTGCTCGACCGCATCGTGCGCGACGCGCGGGAACTGCAGGCGCTCGGCGTCGGCGTGGTGGCGATCAGCAGCAACGATGCCGTCGCGTACCCGGAGGACTCCTTCGAGGCGATGCAGCGTCTGTGGCGCGACAGGCAGCTGCCGTTTCCGTACCTCCACGACGCGGACCAGTCGGTGGCGCGCGCGTACGGCGCGGTGTGCACGCCGGACTTCTACGGCTACGACCGCGACCTGCGGCTGCGGTACCACGGCCGGCTCGACGCGTCCGGCCGCCAGCCCGCGCCGCCGGGCGCGCGGCGCGAGCTCTTCGAGGCGATGAACCAGGTGGCGCTGGGCCGGCCCGTGCCGGAACGGCAGATGCCCAGCATCGGCTGCTCGATCAAGTGGAAGGCAGCGGAGTCGGCCTGAGCGGTCCCGCCATCGTTTTCGCTGGATGCCGCAGGCGGGAAGCAGGCCGCCGTTCGGCAGCGACCGTTCCGCAATGTCGATATAACGCCACGCCGACGGCGCAATTGGGCCGCGAAATGGGTACGGCGCGCGCCTTCGCGGCGCGGGCCCGCCATAATCCGCACCGCAATGGCCAACCCGCTGTTCCGCCAGGAAGCGATCGACGCACAGCGCGAGAAGCTGCTCGGCGAGGTTTCGCTCGCGCGTCCGGTGCCGCTGTGGATCTTCACGGTGGTGGCGCTGGCGTTCGCGCTGGGACTGGTGGCATTTTCGGTCTGGGGCGAGTACGCCCGCCGCGAACGGGTGGACGGGTTCCTCGCGCTCGATGCCGGCGCCGCACGCCTGCTGGCGCCCGAGGCCGGGGTGGTCGCCGAACTGCTCGCAAAGGAAGGCGACGAGGTCCAGGCCGGCCAGCCGCTGATCCGGCTGTCGTTCGAGCGCGGCACGGCCTCCGGCGTGTCGTCCGGCGAGCTCGTGCAGCGGGAGATCTCCGAGCGGATCTCCGTGCTCGAGCGCGAGCAGCAGCAGGCGCGGCTGCTGGGCGCCCAGCAGGCCGAGATCCTCCGCCGCAAGATCGACGACCTGCAGCGTGAGCTGGCGCAGTTCGACGTCGAGATCAAGGCACAGCAGAGCCGGCTCGCGTCCGCCCGCAACGAGTTCCAGCGCGCGGACGAGCTGTACCGCGACAAGTTCTACTCCGAGAGCAAGCTGATCGAGTTCCGCAACAACGTGCTCGACCAGCAGGTGAAGCTCGAAGCCGCCCGCCGGCAGCGGGCTGGCGTCGAGCGCGAGCTTTCGGCCGCGAAGGCCGAGCTGCCGACGGTCGAGATGAAGGTCCAGGCGCAGCTCGACCAGATCCGCCGGCAGGTGAGCGAGCTGCAGCAGGGCAGCGTGCAGGAAGAGGCCAAGCGCGAGAACGTGATCCGCGCGCCGGTGGCGGGGGTGTTCACGAACGTCGCGGCGACCCGTGGCGAGGCGGTGGCCGACGAGGCGCCGCTCGCGATGGTCGTGCCGAAGGGCAGCGGCCTGCATGCGCAGCTCCTGGTGCCGACCCGCGCGATCGGCTTCGTGCAGCCGGGGCAGGAGGTCGTGCTGCGCTACGACGCCTTCCCGTTCCAGCGCTTCGGCCAGTACCGCGGCACGGTCGAGCAGGTCAGCCGGACCGTGTGGTCGGCCGGCGAGAAGGTCGGCCAGGTCACCGTGAAGGAGCCGGTGTACCGCGTCGACGTCAGGCTCGACGCCCAGTACATCGTGTCGGGCGACCAGAAGCTCGCGCTGCGTCCGGGCATGTCGGTCAACGCCGACATCCTGCAGGAGAAGCGCAGGGTGTGGGAGTGGGTGTTCGAACCCATACTCTCGCTGAAGCAGCGGATGAGCTGATGTTCGGTCGTCGCGTCCCGATGATCCTGCAGAGCGAAGCGCCGGAGTGCGGCATCGCCTGCGTCGCCATGGTCGCGAGCTGGCACGGCTTCCGGACCGACCTGTCTGCGATGCGCATGCGGCTGGCGCCGTCGATGAAGGGCGTGACGCTGAAGCACATCGCGACGATCGCCGAGACGATGGGCCTCGCTGCCCGCGGCGTGAAGGTCGCGCTCGAATCGCTGTCGCAGCTGAAGCTGCCGGCGATCCTGCACTGGGACATGAACCACTTCGTCGTGCTGACGAAGGTCGCCGGCGACCGCATCACGGTGCACGACCCGGCGCGCGGCCGGCGCGTGCTGACCCTCAAGGAGGCGTCGGACCACTACACCGGCGTCGCGATGGAGCTGACGCCGGCCGCCGGGTTCGCCGAGCGCGACGAGCGCGAGAAGATCAGCGCGTGGCAGCTGGTCCGCACGGCCACCGGGCTGAAGGGCGCAGTCACGCAGGTGATGCTGCTGTCCCTGGTGCTGGAGGTGCTCGCGATCGCGTCGCCGTTCTTCCTGCAGCTCGTGGTCGACCGCGTGGTCGTCGGCCGCGACCGCGACCTGCTCGCCGTGCTCGGCATCGGGTTCGGGCTGCTGGCGGTGATGATCGCCATCATCACGGCGCTGCGGTCGTGGCTCGGCGTCTACATCAGCACCCGGCTCAACCTGCAGTTGCTCGACACGCTGTTCGCGCGGCTGCTGCGGCTGCCCCTCGCCTGGTTCGAGAAGCGCCATATCGGCGACATCGTGTCGCGCTTCCGCAGCGTCGACGCGATCCAGCGCACGCTGACCCTGACCTTCCTCGAAACGGTGATGGACGGCGTGATGGTGCTCGTCACGCTCGCGGTGATGTTCTGGTACAGCGCGACGCTGACTGTCGTCGTCGTCGTCGCCGCGCTTGCCTACGGCGCGCTGCGGGCGATGCTGTACGGGCCGCAGCGGCGCGCGATGGACGAGCGCATCGTGCACGAGGCGAAGGCGGCCACGCACTTCATCGAGACGCTGCGCGGGATGATGGCCATCAAGCTGAACCTGCGCGAGAGCGAGCGGCGGTCGGCGTACCTGAACCACGTGGTCGACCAGACCAACGCCGACGTGCGCGTGCAGAACATCGCGCTGCTGCAGCGCGCCGGCAACGTGCTGGTGTTCGGGCTCGAGAACGTCGTGGTGATCTGGCTGGGCGCCTACGCGGTGCTGGCGAACGAGCTGTCGGTCGGCATGCTGTTCGCGTTCATGCTGTTCAAGATGCTGTTCATCACGCGCGTGAACAACCTCGTCGACAAGACGATCGAGTTCCGCATGCTCGACCTGCACGCCGATCGCGTGGCCGACATCGCGCTGGCGCAGCCCGAGGGCCAGGCGGAGATGTCGTCGGTGGCGCGCGCCGACGCGCCGACGGCGACGTTCGGCCTCGAGGCGCGCGACCTCGGCTTTGCCTACGGGATCGAAGGCTTCGTGTTCCGCGGCCTCGACTTCGTCGCGCGCCCCGGCGAGATGGTGGCGATCGTCGGCCCGTCGGGCGCCGGCAAGACGACGCTCGTGAAGGTGCTCGCCGGGCTGCTCGACCGCACCGAGGGCTCGCTGACGGCGGCGGGCCGCGACGTGCGCGACTGGGACAAGAGCGCGTACCGCAGCCGGATCGGCGTGGTGATGCAGGACGACCACCTGTTCGTCGGCACGATCGAGGACAACATCAGCTTCTTCGATCCCCAGCACGACTCCGACCGCGCGCGGCTGTGCGCGCGCCTCGCGATGATCGACGAGGACATCGTCGCGATGCCGATGGGCTACAACACCATCGTCGGCAGCCTCGGCGTCGCGCTGTCAGGCGGCCAGCGCAGCCGCGTCCTGCTGGCGCGCGCGCTGTACCGCGAGCCCCAGATCCTCTTCCTCGACGAGACCTTCGACCAGCTCGACCTCGCGCGCGAGCGGTCCATCACGGACGGCCTGCGCAAGACGGGCATCGGCCTCGTGATCGTGAGCCACCGGCCGGAGACGGTCGGCGCGGTCGACCGCATCGTGCGTCTCGGCGCCTAGCCCGAGCCGGGAAGCCGCCGCGCCGCCTGAGCCGGGCCGGCACGGGATGCGATGCATCCCGTCGGGCCGGCGCAACACTGCGCATCACCTATCGCCGGGATGCGAGGAGCAAAAAAACGGCGCCCGTCGGCGCCGTGTGACAACTGCGGAAATCAAATCGGTCTGTCCTGGATTCTTCGTCCTGTTTGCGTCGGACTGTTGGAGCCTGGTTTCCGCGCCCGGCTCCCGTCCGGAGACAGTCAGTCGATCATGCCGAGCGAGGCGCCACCGGCCACGAGGTCGAGATCGTCAAGAGAGAGCGAAAGGATCTCGACGGCCTCATTGGTCTTCACAACTTCAGCAACGGCTTGGAGTTCGACGTGTTCGACGTTCATGGCTGCTTCCTTTTCCGCAAGTTGGTTGGGTTCTGTTGTTCTTGTTGGACGGCACGACAACCGTGCACCAGACGAACTTTGAAGGGACGGCCAACGCGGGGAAATCCCTCCTTACGGCGCTATCCATCGAGGAGCAGGCGAGGCAGAATCGGACGGCTTCCACCTTGCCGTCATCTGGCGCGGCTTTCAGATGGACGACCACGAAGCGCGACTGGATGAACTCGAGCGGGAACTGAAGCAGGCGATCGCAGCACCGCCTGCCGACCTGCCAACCTTCCTCGACGCCTGGCTTGCGCGCCTGCGGGCGGTCCCCTTCGGTGCATCTCCCAGGCGCCGCGTCGGCTTGCTGATCGATGCGGCGGGGCAGTACTACCTGCATGGCCAGCGCGTCTTCAACGCCGTGGAGCCGATCGCGCTGGCCGTGATGCTGGCCGAGCAGGAAGGTGAACTGGCCCAGCTTCGGCGCGCGCTGTCCACCCAGGGACTGATCCTCACCGCAACGCGCAACACTCCCGACGCGCTTCGAAGTCTCCTGCGAGCGCTGGAGCTGGCGGAACGCATGGGAGACACTCCGGGGCTGGCGGCCACCTGGATCAATATCGCGGTGACCTTTTTCGACGCGACGCTCTACAACGACGCGAGGGTCTGCTACGAGCGTGGCGCCATCACGGCAGGATCCATCGACAACCCGGCGCAGAGCGTCAAGACACGATGCAGGGCGCTCTATGGTGCCGCGCAATGCGATCTCTATCTTCACGAGTACCTGCCTGGCATCGAGGCGTGCGAAGAGGCGCTGAGCCTGATTGCCGAGCCCGGGGATCGTGAGCAGGAGCAGGTCAGGGCGTTGATCGAGGCAACCTATGCCCAGTTGCTGCTGGCCCTGCACCGGACCGAGGATGCCGCCGCCCACGCGGCCGTCGCCCGCGAGATGGCCGCGAAGTCCGGCGCGGTGCGGGCGAAGATCGCGGCCGCGACGGTGAGCGGGCTGGTCGAGGTGTACCGAGGCAACGTCGACGTCGGCATCTCGCGCATCGTGGCCGTGCGCGACCAGTCGAGGATCCTCGCGTCGTCGTACCACGAAGCGCTGCGCGCCTCGGTCGACGCCTACGAGAAGGCCGGCCAGCCCGACCGCGCGCTGTCGATGAACCGCGAACTGATGATGCACGTGCGCAACCTGCATCGCGAGGCGATCATGCAGCAGCAGCAGCAGCACCTGCAGCGGCTGGGGCTGCCCGACCCCGACGCGGCGAGCCTGCGCGCGATCGAGGACAAGGACGAGGCGCTCAAGAAGAAGCTCGAGGACGCGGCCGCGAAGCAGGGCGAGTTCCTCGAGCACATGGCGCTGACGGTCGAACTGCGCGAGGAAGACAGCGGCGAGCACGCGTTCCGGGTCGCGATGTGGGCCCACCTGCTCGCGCTCGAGCACGGGATCGACGCGGACGAAGCCCAGCGCATCGAGCTGGCAGCGCGCCTGCACGACATCGGCAAGGTCGTCATTCCGGACAGCGTGATCCGCAAGCGCACCGCGCTGTCGCAGGGCGAGCGCCAGCTCGTGGAGACGCACGCGGCGACCGGGGCCGACTTCCTGGTCCGCGCGAAGGTGCCGTACGCCGCGCTCGCCGAGGAGATCGCCCGCTATCACCACGAAGCGTGGTCCGGCGCGGGCTATCCGGACGGCATCTCGGGCGACGCAATTCCACTCGCGGCCCGCATCGTCGGCCTCTGCGACGCCTTCGACTCGCTGGTGCACGAGCGCCCGTGGCGCTCGGCGTGGCGGGTGGAGGAGGCGCTCGGCCACCTGGTCCGCGAGAGCAGCCGCCAGTTCGATCCGGCGCTGGTCGAAGCATTCATTCCGCTCGTGCGCCGCATCTACGCAACGCACGAGGACGTCGACGCCTACCTGGCGCGATCCGCGCAGCAGACGCCTCTGTGGACGATGCGCCGCTCGCTGGTCGAGCGGCTGGCGCGGCCGGTGGGCGGCGAGCAGGGCGCGGATGCCCGGCCGAACGCCGCGCGCCTGCGCAGCCCCGTCAAGCCGCGCTAGCCGCTCAGCACGTCGGCGCGGTCCGCGCCTGCACTCGGCCCGCCCCGCCGCCGCTCAGCCCAGCACGCCCTGTTCGGCCAGCGCGCGGATGCGCACCACGGTGTCGAGGTCCGCGCGCTCGTAGGCCTGCTCGCGCAGGCCGACGATCACGGGATCGCTCTCTTCGCCGCCCGCGGTCTCGTCCGACTCGTAGACGAAGCGCAGGAACAGCAGTTCCGGCTGCGGCTCCTCGATCGTGATCGTCAGGCGGCTCGCGGGCCAGGTCGGTCCGGCCTCGGTGCGGACCTCGCTGCCGCGGTCGCGCACGAGACGCACGCGGTCGTCGACGCGGAAGGACCCGAAGTCGAGCGTGCGGGTCAGTTCGTGGACTTCGCCGCGCACCTCGTGGCTGTGGATGGTGGCCCCTTCCAGGCCGAGGACGAACTGCGCCGGGTCCTCGGCGCGGACCATCAGGCCCTGCCACACCTGGTTGCGCGTCAGCGTATCCAGCAGCGGCATCAGGGGGTCGTTGATCTGGACCAGGTGTTCGTAACGCATCGGACGGTTTCGGGCGTGGCAGATGCCGGGCCCGGGCAGCGCTCGACCGGGGGCGGATCGACCCCATTTTGCTTCAACCCGCGTTTACAGGCGCATCGGCCAACCCAAGGAGAACACCCATGCTGATGCGAATCCTCGCAGCGACCGCCACGGCGGCCGCACTGATGCTGGCGGGCGGGTGCGCGCACGCGGTCGGCGGCACGGTCGACGTGCGCGTGACGGACCGTGCCACCGGTGAAACCCTGCCGACCTACTGGCACGACGGGAAGTGGTGGGTGCCGGGCAAGCCGGGCCGCCGCTACGCGGTGGCGCTGACCAACCGCGGCGGCGGGCGCGTGCTGACGGTGGTGTCGGTGGACGGTGTCAACGTGATCTCGGGCGAGACCGCCGCGCCGGACCAGGCCGGCTACGTGCTGTCGAGCGGGCAGTTCGCGCAGATCACCGGCTGGCGCAAGGACATGTCGCGGGTCGCCGCATTCGAGTTCACGTCGTTGCCGAACTCGTACGCGGCGCGCACCGGCCGCCCGGACAACGTGGGCGTGATCGGCGTGGCGGTGTTCCGCGAACGCGTGCGCTACGTGCCGCCGCCCGCGGTGTCGAAGGAGCATCAGTCGCGCAACGAGGCGGCGTCGCCACCCGCGCCGGCCGCGGCCGCGTCGAGCGACGCGCAGGGCTCGACCGAAGCCCGCCGCAGCGAGCGCGCGCAGGAGTCGCGCATCGGCACCGGACACGGTCGCAGCGAACATTCGGTCACCCGCTACACCGACTTCGAGCGCGCGTCCTCGACGCCGGACGAAGTCATCACGATCCATTACGACAGCCGCGAGAACCTGGTGGCGATGGGGGTGATTCCTTCGCCGCGGACCGTGCCGAATCCGTTCCCGGCCGCGGCGGGCTTCGTTCCCGATCCGCCGCGGCGTTGAGCGCGGGTCCGGCGCCGTCGGTCGGCGGCATGCGCCCGCGGGCACAATGCCGGCGGCTGCACGCGCCGGACGGCGGGGCGAGCCCGATCGAGCGTGCGAGAAGCGAGGGGACGGCGTTGAGCGATGCGGCGAGCGACGAGGCTTTGCTGGCGGCCTATGCGGCCGGCGATGCGCGCGCCTTCGCCGAACTGTACGAGCGGCACGAGCGGCCGGTGTATCGCTACTTCCTGCGGCAGGGTGCGACGCCCGCCCAGGCAGATGACCTGATGCAGGACACCTGGTTCGCGATCGTGCGCCACGCGGCGCACTTCGAGCCGCGCGCCAGGTTCACGACGTGGCTCTACACGATCGCGCGCAGCAAGCTGGTCGATCACTGGCGGGCGCGCGACGACGCGGTGAGCCTGGACGGGGCCGCCAACGATCCGGACGGCGACCCGCCCTTCGAGATCGACGCCGGCGATGCGCAGCGGCCCGATGTGCAGGCGATGTCGCGCGAGCAGGCGCGCGCGTTCGTCGACGCCGTCGGGCAGTTGCCGCCGGCGCAGAGGGAGGCGTTCCTGCTGCAGGCGGAAGGCGGGCTGTCGCTGGAGGAGATCGCGACGGTGACGAACACCGGTCACGAGACGGTCAAGAGCCGGCTGCGCTATGCGATGGCGAAGCTGCGGACGGCGATGGAGGCATGGCAATGAGCACGGATCGCGACGACGACCCGGCGCGGCGCTACCGCGAAGCGAGCGCCGCGCTCGACGAGCGCCCATCCGCGGCGACGCGCGCGGCGATCCTCGCGGCGGCCGCGCGGCAGGTCGAAGCGCGGCCACAGGCGGCCGACGCGCCACGCCTCGTGCGTCGCCCGCGCTGGCCGCTGGCGGCCGCCGCGGCCGTGCTGCTGTCGACGCTCGCGGTGATGATGGCGGATCGAACCGGGCAGGAGATGCCTGCATTCACGGCGCCCGCGGAGCACGCGCCGGCGTCCGTCGCCGTCGCGCCGGCGACCGCGGTGGCGCCGACGCCGCCTCCTGAAAGTGCCGTGCCATTGCCCGCGCCGCCGATCGCGACGGCGCCCGCCCCCATCGCGAAGCGATCGACGTCGTCCGATGCACGCGACGAGCGTTCGTCGCGTGCCGCTGCGCCGGCGGAGCGCGTGGACGCGCAGCGTTCGGACGCGGCGAGTCCGGCGGTTTCAGCGCGCTCGGCCGAGCGCGCGCCCGAGGCCCCGAGTGTTGAAGCGCAGCAGGAGCTTTCCACAACGGCGCGGGCGTCGCGAGGCGCAGCGCATCGCGACGCCGCGAGGGATTTCGAGGACTCCGCGCCGATGTGGCTGGAGCGGATCGTGAAGCTGCGCAGGGAAGGACGCGAGGCGGAGGCCGACGCCGAGCTGAAGCGCTTCCGCGAGCGCTATCCGGACGTCCAGGTGTCGCCCGCGGCGCTGCCGGGTGGCGCCGCCGGCACCCGCTGACCTTCGGCTACAGCGCGGTCATCACGCGCTGCAGCTTCTCGCGCACCTCGCCCGCCACCTTCGCGAGGTCGGGGCTCGCGGTCAACTGGCTCATGACGGCAGGGTCCATGAAGTCGACGTGCACCTGCCCGGCCTCGTCCTCGCGCACCGTGACATTGCACGGGAGCAGCAGGCCGACCGTCGGCTCCGCTTCGAGGGCGCGCTTCGCGAGGGGTGGATTGCAGGCGCCGAGGATGCGGTACGGCCGCACGTCGGCGTCGAGCTTCTTCTTCAGCGTGGCCTTGACGTCGATCTCGGTCAGGATGCCGAACCCTTCCTTCGCCAGTTCGGCGGTGACACGCTCCACCGCGGCATCGAAGCCGAGGTCGACGGTCTTGCCGAAGCCATACGTGTTCTGCATTGCGTTCTCCATCGTGGGTCAGGGCGGCCGCAGGCGTTCACGCGGCCGTAGAGGTGTGTCGTCTACAGTACGCCGATGCAAAATGCCGCCGCTGTCGTCCTGCTCGACTCCGTGACGGAAGTCACGGCCGCGCACGCCGGCTGCGTCGTCGTCACGGGATCGCACGGCGGCCAGAGCGCTGGACGATACGCGCTCGCGGTGCATGCGCGACTCTACGTATTCAACGACGCCGGAATCGGCAAGGACGAGGCGGGCATCGCCGCGCTCGCGATGCTCGACGAGGCGGGCCAGCCGGCCGTCGCGGTCGCGCACACCTCGGCGCGCATCGGCGAAGCCGCGGACACCTGGACCGGCGGCGTCATCTCGCGCGCGAACACCGCCGCGGCGGCGCAGGGGTATCGCGCCGGCCAGTCCCTGCGCGCCGTGGTCGAGCCGCGCCCCTAGGGCGATCCGAGCTCGACCCGTTCGAGCGGCCACGGCGGTTCGGCGCTCAGCGCGCGGACCGCCAGCCGGGCGGCGTCCGCTTCGAACCCGCGCGGCCATGTCGCCGCCAGGCCGCGCGCCGCGTCGATCGTCTTCACGGTGCCGAGCCAGCACCAGCGGTCGAAGACGTGCCAGTCCTCCCGGAAGCGCGCGGCGTTGCGCTCGACCAGCGCGACCGCGCCGCGATGCGGCCACGCCGGCAGCCGCAGCGGCTCGAGCGCCTCGCGCAGTCGCGCTGCGTGATCTGCGCGCGGTTCGTCGCCAACGCAGGCGCCCTGGCAGCGGTTCAGTTGCCGGTTGAAGCACGGCGCGCCGTCGTCCGCGGCGGAGCGCCGGCCTTCGAGCCCGAGGGTCTTCAGGCACAGGGCGTGATCGGCCGCGAGATGCGCGAGGAACTGGCGCGCGGCCGATCGGGAGGAGAACGGGCCGTAGCTCGTGCCCAGCCGAGCGAGGTCGAAGTCGAGCGCGCGCGAGAAGAGCGGCCGCGCATGCTCGTCGAGTTCCATGATCACCTGGTTTTCGCGCCGGCGCAGCGCGACGTTGTGCGCGGGCAGCCGCGACTTCACCAGTTCCGACTCGCGCAGCAGCGCGCCGAACTCGCCGGCGGTTTCTTCCCACTCGAGCCGGTGGATCTCCTGCGACAGCCGCAGGTCGCGCGGCGTGCGGTGCTCCGCGCTGAAGTGGCTGGACACGCGCGTGCGCACGTCGACGCTCTTGCCGATGTAGATCGGGTGCTCGTTGAGCCCGAAGAACAGGTAGACGCCCGGCGCGTGGGGCAGGGCGTCGAGGGCATCGGGCGGCAGGTGCGGCGGCAGGCCGGGGTGCTTCAGCACGGCGCTGACGGCTGCCTCGATCTCGCCCGGCGGATGCCGCGCGCACCACACCTGCAGCAGCCGCCACAGCACGCGCGCGTCGCCGAGCGCACGGTGCCGCTCCTCGCCGGCCAGGTTGAACCGCTCGATCAGCGCGTCGAGCGAGTGCGGTGCGCGGTCGGGGTAGAGCGCGCGGCTCAGCCGCACCGTGCAGAGCGTCTTCGCCTGGAACGCGAGACCGGCGCGCTCGAACTCCGCCCGCAGGAAGCCGTAGTCGAAGCGGGCGTTGTGAGCGACGAAGACGGCGCCGTCGAGCCGGTCGATCAGGTCCTGCGCCACCGCTTCGAACGGTGGCGCCGCGCGCACCATCTCGTTGGTGATCCCGGTCAGCCACTCGATCTCCGGCGGGATCGGTACGCCGGGATTGACCAGCGTGGACCACTCGTCGATCCGGGCCGACTCGCCGTCGATGTCGACGAGCACGACGCCGACCTCCGTGACGCGCTCGCGCGCCGGACTCGACCCCGTCGTCTCGACATCGACGAAGGCCAGGCGCGGGGCGAAGGTGGGAACGGGCACGTTGGGCGCGGGAGGCAGGCCCCGATTATCGGCCCACCGGCTGGGTGTGGCGCCGCGTCGACGGTTTCCGGCGCGGGCATACTTGGCGCTCCAGCGCGCCGCCGCTCACGAGGCGTCCGGCACGCGACAAGAACCGGAGACACACATGGCGATTTCCCCGGAAGCGGACAAGGCCGCGCGCCTGTCCGCGGTGGCGGCATTGATCGAGCAGCGCGTCGAGCACTCCGAGCGATCGGGCCTGCTGGCGTTCGCGGCGAGCTACTTCCACCGCATCGATCCGGAAGACATCGCAACGCGCGACGTCGAGGACCTGTACGGCGCCCTGCTGTCGCACTGGCAGTTCGCCCAGCGACGGGAACCGGGCAAGGCGAAGATCCGCGTGATCAGCCCGGCCGCGGGCGAGCACGGATGGTCGTCCCGCCACACGGTCGTCGAGATCGTCAACGACGACATGCCGTTCCTGGTCGACTCCGCCTCGATGGAGGTCAACCGCCAGGGCCTGACGCTGCACCTGATCGTGCACCCGATCTTCGCGGTGGAGCGCGATGCGGGCGGGGCGTTGAAAGGCCTCTACCCGCGCGAGGCCAGGCCGGACGGAGCGCGCGAGTCGTTCATGCACATCGAGGTCGATCGGCTCGCCGATCCGATGGCGCGCGCCCAGCTCGCCGAGGGCGTCGAGCGCGTGCTCGGCGACGTGCGCGCGGCCGTGACGGACTGGAAGGCGATGGTCGCGCAGCTGCGCGCGGTGATCGCTGACATCGACCGCCAGGCGCCGCCGCTGGCGCGCGAGGAGGTGGCCGAGAACCGCGACTTCCTGCAGTGGCTGGCCGAGGACCACCTGCTGCTGCTCGGCTACCGGCAGCACGATCTTGCCGACCACGATGGCGAACTCGCCTTGAAGGTCGTGCCGGGCACCGGCCTCGGGATGCTGCGCGATGCCGACGGCGGCCTCAATGCGGCGGCGAGCGTGGTCGCGCTGCCGCCGCAGGCCCGTGAGCTGGCCAGGGCGCCGTCGCCAATGCTGATGGTGACGAAGGCCAACAACCGGTCGACGGTGCACCGGCCCGGTTACATCGACTACATCGGCGTGAAGCGCTACGGGCCGGACGGACAGGCGATCGGCGAGCATCGCTTCCTCGGCCTTTTCACGTCGACGACGTACAGCGCGCGCGTGTCGGAGATCCCGCTGCTGCGCGGCAAGAAGCGCCAGGTGCTGGAACGGGCCGGCCTCGCGCCCGCCAGCCATCTCGGCAAGGCGCTCGAGCACATCCTCGAGACGTATCCGCGCGACGAACTGTTCCAGATCTCGACCGAAGAACTGCACGGGATCGCGAACGGGATCCTGCAGCTCGGCGAGCGCCAGCGCTTCCGGCTGTTCGTCCGGCGCGACCCGTTCGAGCGGTTCATCTCGTGCCTGATCTACGTGCCGCGCGAGAACTACACGACCGGGCTGCGTCGCAAGTTCCAGTCGATCCTGCTGCAGGCGTTCGACGGCAGCTCCGCGGACTTCGACGTGCTGCTCACCGATGCGGCGCTGGCGCGCATCCACATGACCGTGCGGACGAATCCGGGACGGATTCCCGCCTACGACCGTCGCGAGGTCGAGCGGCGGCTGGCGGACGCGTCGCGGCGCTGGGAAGACGACCTGCGCCAGGCGCTCAGCGACGAGGAGGGCGAGGCGCGGGCAGCGCAGCTGTGCAAGCGCTTCGGCAACTCGTTCCCGGCGTCGTACCGCGAGAACGTTTCCGCGCGCGCCGCAGTCGCCGACGTGCGTCGCCTCGATGGCCTGGGGCTCGGCGGCCTCGCGCTCAACCTCTATCGCCCGCTCGAGGTGCCGGCCGGACGCCTCGGCTTCAAGGTGTATCGCTCGGGCGAGCCGGTCGCGCTGTCGAACTCGCTGCCGATGCTCGAGCACATGGGCGTGCGCGTGCTGTCCGAGCAGCCGTACGAGGTCGGGCCGGAGCGGGGCGACCCGTTCTGGATCCACGACTTCGAGCTCGACCTGGTCGGGCACGACGAGATCGATGCGGAGAGCATCGCGCCGCTGTTCGAGGACGCCTTCAGGCGCGTGATGACGGGCGCGGTGGAGAACGACGACTTCAATCGCCTGGTGCTGCTCGCTTCGCTGTCGGCCGACGAGATCACGGTGCTGCGGGCGTACGCGAAGTACATGCGCCAGAGCGGCTTCGCGCTGTCGCAGGCCTTCATCGAGGCCACCCTCGCGAACCATCCGCGGATCGCTCGCCTGCTCGTGCAGCTGTTCAAGCTCCGGTTCGACCCGAACGCGGCGGATGCCGCCGCGGCGACGAGCCAGGTGAACGCGATCGAGCAGGCGCTGGAGAAGGTGAGCAGCCTGAGCGAGGACCGCGTGCTGCGGCAGTACCTCGCGCTGATCCTCGCGACGTCGCGCACGAACTTCTGGCGCACCGGCGTCGGCGCCAGCGGCGAGGACGGACCGCGGCGGCCGTTCCTGTCGTTCAAGTTCGACCCGTCGAAGATCCCCGGGCTGCCCGAGCCGCGCCCGATGTTCGAGATCTTCGTGTACTCGACCCGCTTCGAGGGCGTGCACCTGCGCGGAGGCAAGGTGGCGCGCGGCGGCCTGCGCTGGTCGGACCGGCCGGAGGACTTCCGCACCGAGGTGCTGGGCCTCGTCAAGGCGCAGATGGTGAAGAACACCGTCATCGTGCCGGTCGGCAGCAAGGGCGGCTTCGTGCTGAAGAAGGCGCCGCCGGCCACGGACCGCGAGGCGCTGCTGAAGGAAGGCATCGCCTGCTACCAGAACTACCTGCGCGGGCTGCTCGACCTCACCGACAACCGGATCGGCGACAAGGTCGTGCCGCCGCCGCTCGTGGTTCGGCACGACGCCGACGATCCGTATCTGGTCGTCGCGGCGGACAAGGGAACGGCCACGTTCTCCGACCACGCCAACGCGATCAGCAAGGAGTACGGGCACTGGCTCGGCGACGCGTTCGCCTCCGGCGGCAGCGCGGGCTACGACCACAAGAAGATGGGCATCACCGCGCGTGGCGCGTGGGAGAGCGTCAAGCGGCACTTCCGCGAGCTCGGCATCGACACGCAGGCGACCGACTTCACGGTGGTCGGCGTCGGCGACATGTCCGGCGACGTGTTCGGCAACGGCATGCTGTTGTCGCGGCACATCCGGCTCGTGGCCGCGTTCGACCATCGCCACGTCTTCCTCGACCCGAGTCCGGACGCCGCAGCGAGCTTCGCCGAGCGCGAGCGCCTCTTCGCGTTGCCGCGCTCTTCCTGGGCGGACTACGACGCGTCGCTGATTTCGGACGGCGGCGGCGTCTGGGCCCGTTCCGAGAAGTCGATTCCCGTCTCGCCCCAGGTGCAGGCGGTGCTCGGCATCACGGCGTCGCGGCTGACACCCGCGGAGCTGGTCGGGGCCATCCTGAAGGCGCCGGTCGACCTGCTCTACAACGGCGGCATCGGCACCTACGTGAAATCGTCGCACGAGACGCACGCCGATGTCGGCGACCGCGCGAACGACGCGGTGCGCATCAACGGCGCCGAACTGCGCTGCAAGGTCATCGGCGAAGGCGGCAACCTCGGGCTCACGCAGCTCGGTCGCGTCGAAGCGGCGCTGGCCGGGGTGCGCCTGTACACGGATGCGATCGACAACTCGGCCGGCGTGGATACGTCGGACCACGAGGTCAACATCAAGATCCTGCTGGGACTGCCGATCGCCGACGGCGAGCTGACCGAGAAGCAGCGCAACGCGCTGCTCGTCGAGATGACCGACGAGGTCGCGCAGCTCGTGCTGCGCGACAACTACTTCCAGACGCAGGTGCTGTCGACCGCCGGCCGCACCGCGGGTCGCCTGCTCGACCACCAGCAGCGCTTCATCCGCTTCCTCGAGAAGGAAGGCCGGCTGAACCGGGCGCTCGAGTACCTGCCGTCCGACGAGGAGATCGCCGAGCGGCGCGCTCAGGGCGCCGCGCTGACGGGTCCCGAGCGGGCGGTGCTGCTCGCGTACTCGAAGATGTGGCTGTTCGAGGCGCTGCTCGACTCCGACCTCCCGGAGGATCCGTGGGTCGCCACCGCGTTGCAGCGTTACTTCCCGGTGGCGCTGCGCGAACGCTTTGCCGGCTACATCGAGCGCCATCCGCTGCGCCGCGAGATCGTCGCCACGCATGTGCTGAACAGCATGGTGAACCGGGTCGGCGCCACCTTCGTGCACCGGCTGATGGACGCGACCGGCGGCTCGCCGTCGCAGATCGTGCGCGCCTACCTGCTCGCCCGCGAAGTGTTCGGGCTGGTCCCCATCTGGCAGGCGATCGAGGCGCTCGACAACGTCGTCGCCGACGAGGTCCAGTCGCAGATGCTGAACGAGCTCGGGCGCCGCACGGCGCGCGCGACGACCTGGTTCCTGCGCTCGCGTAGGCTCGCCGAGCCGATGGAGGCGACCATCGCCGGCTTCGCGCCGGCGGCGCGCCAGATGCTCGAGTTCATCGCCGGCGCCCCGGTGGGCGCCGCGTGGCGCGCTCCGATCGCCGAGCGCCAGAAGGCCCTGGAAGCCAATCGTGTTCCTTCCGACCTGGCGCTGGCGGTCGCCGCGTCGGAAACGTCGCTGGCGGCGCTCGACGTCTGCGAGATCGCCAATGCCGCGCAGCGGCCGTTGCCGGAAGTCGCCGCCAGCTACTTCGCGGTCGGCGAAGTGCTCGGGCTCGCGCGGCTGCGCGGGCAGGTCGCCGCGCTGCCGGCCGACAGCTACTGGCAGGGCCTGGCCAAGACGGCGCTGAACGACGACCTCGCCGGCCTGCAGCGCCAGATCACCGCCGACGCCTTGAAGGCTGGCGGTGCGCCGGCATGGGAGAAGGCGCAGAGCGCGGCCATCGGGCGCGCGCGCAAGATGCTTGCGGAACTGGCCGAGAGCCGCCACGCGGACCTCGCGATGCTGTCGGTGGCGCTGCGCGAGCTGCGCTCGATCGCATAGCGGCGCGCCGCGGGCGGCCAGGCGGGCCTGCAAGCCGGCCAGCTCGCGACGCGCGGAGCGACGAACGATGCCGACCGAACTGCGCGACCGTTTCACGCCGACCGCCGTCGGCCTCGTGTCGCGCGCGTGGGTCATCGAGGAGGTCGAGGGCCGCGTGTCCGATCCGGCGCTCCGACCCGCGTTGATCGACGACCTCGTCGGCTACGAGCCCCCGCGCCAGCACGCGCTGCGGAACATGTTCCTGTTCTGGCTGACCGCCATCGCCGCGTCGGCCCTGGCCGGGGCGCTGGACGTGCCGCGGTGGACGGGCTTCGTCGTCGCGGTGGCGCTGTTCGCCTGGCTCGCGCGCCTCCTGGCCGTGAAGGCGCTGCGGTGGCGGCTGGATCAGTTGCTGGAGGAGCGGTAACGCTTCGGCAGCCGAGCGAGTCCTTGGACGAGCGAGCCCTCAGGGCTGGACCTTTTCCGGGCCGGAGCTGGCACGGAAGCGCTTCAGCAGCAGAGCGTTGCTGACCACCGAGACGCTGGAGAACGCCATCGCCGCTCCGGCGAAGATGGGCGTCAGCAGTCCGAACGCGGCCAGCGGAATGCCGATCACGTTGTAGATGAAGGCCCAGAACAGGTTCTGCCGGATCTTGCGCACCGTCGCGCGCGAGATCGCGATGGCGTCGGCGACCAGCCGCGGATCGGAGCGCAGCAGCGTGATGCCGGCCGCGTGCATCGCGACGTCGGTGCCGGAGCCCATCGCGATGCCGACGTCGGCCGCGGCGAGCGCCGGTGCGTCGTTGATGCCGTCGCCGACCATCGCGACGACGCGGCCGTCCTTCTTCAGTGCCTCGACGCGCTTCGCCTTGTCGCGCGGCAGGACGTTGGCTTCGTAGTCTTCCAGTCCGAGCTGGCGCGCGATGTGCGCGGCCGCGCCCGCGTTGTCACCGGAGATCATTGTCGTGCGGATGCCGAGCCGGCGCAGTTCGCCGATCGCCGCCTTCGCGGTTGGCTTGGGTTCGTCGCCGAAGGCCAGCCAGCCGAGCACTTCCGTTCCGGCGGTGGTGCGGCGCGCGAGCCAGGACACGGTTGCCCCCTGCGCAGCCTGGGCTTCGGCCTCCGGGAGCAGAGCGGACAGGTCGGCCTTCCAGTCGTCCATCAACCGGCGGCTGCCGAAGGCGAGTTCGACCGTGTGGCCCTCTTTGTCGTCGAATTTCGCACTCACGCCGCGTCCAGCCAGGTCGCGGTGGTCGCGTGCCGCGGGTGCGGCGGAAGCCAGCGCTGGTTCCTGCGCCACCGCCTCCCGCACGGCGTCGGCGAGCGGGTGACGGCTGCCCGCATTCACGACGGCGGCGAGGGCCAGCACCTGGTGACGGCCGGCGCCGGCGCGCTCGCTGACCGCCACCACGCGCGGTTTGCCGACGGTCAGGGTGCCTGTCTTGTCGAACGCGACGACCTCGATCCGCCGCGCGAGTTCGAGCGCCTCGGCGTCCTTGATCAGCACCCCGTGCCGCGCGGCCACGCCCGTTCCCGCGATGATCGCGGTCGGCGTGGCGAGGCCGAGCGCGCACGGGCAGGCGATCACCAGCACGCTGACTGCGTTGATGAGGGCCTGCTCGAAGGTGGCGCCCGCGAGCAGCCAGCCGAGCACCGTGGCCAGCGCGATGACGAGCACGACCGGCACGAAGACGGCCGCCACCTTGTCGACCATGCGCTGGATCGGCGCCTTGGCGGCCTGCGCGTCCTCGACGAGGCGAATGATCTTCGACAGCACCGTCTCCGCGCCGACGGCCGTCGTCTCGACTTCGAGGCGGCCGCCGCCGTTGATCGACCCCGCCGTCACCTTGTCGCCGATTGCCTTGTCCACGGGCAGGCTCTCGCCGGTGAGCATCGACTCGTCGACGCTGCTCGTGCCTGCGCGGATCAGTCCGTCGACCGGGACGCGATCGCCGCCGCGGATCACGACGACGTCGCCGAGGCGGACATCGTCGATCGGAACCTCGGCGGGCTGCCCGTCGCGCATCACCAGCGCCTTGTCGGGACGCAGCGCGGCAAGCAGCCGGATCGCCTCGGAGGTCTGCCGCTTGGCGCGCGCCTCGAGCCACTTGCCGAGCAGCACGAGCGCGATCACGACGGCGGCCGCTTCGAAGTACAGGTGCTGCATGTGCCCGACACCGTGGGTCCGGACGCCGTCGATCCAGAGGTAGAGCGACAGGCCGTAGGCGGCCAGCGTGCCGAGCGACACCAGCAGGTCCATGTTGCCGGTCCGCGCCCGCACCGCCCTGGCCGCGGCCACGTAGAAGCGGCGCGCGCACCAGAACTGCACCGGGGTGGCGAGCAGCCACTGCATCCACGCCGGCATCATCCAGTCGACGCCGACGAGCGTCAGGTGCGAGCCGAGCAGCAGTGGCACCGCGAGCGCGAGCGCCAGCAGCGCGTCGCGGCGCAGCCCGGCGGCCGCGTCCATCGCCACGGCCTCGCCCTGCCCGGGGCCGGCGATCAGCGACGCCCGATAGCCCGCCGCGTCGATCGCCGCGAGCAGGTCGCGGACGCTGGCGGCGCCGGACACGAGGTCGACCGTCGCCGTCTCCGTGCCGAGATTGACGTTTGCCTTCAGCACGCCCGGCACCGCTCCGAGCGCCTCCTCGATGCGCGAAACGCACGAGGCGCAGGTCATGCCCTGCACCGCGAAGCGCAGGTGCTGCGCCGGCACCTCGTACCCGGCGGCGCTGACCGCGCCGGTGAGCGCGGCGGCGTCCAGGCCGACACCCTCGACCGCGGCGGACTCGGTGGCGAGATTCACCGCGACCTTCCGTACTCCGGGTACCTGCGCGAGCGCCTTCTCGACGTGCGCGACGCAACTGGCGCAGGTCATGCCCTGGACGGGCAGCACCATGCGGTGGTCCGTCCCGGTCGAAGGGGCGCCGCCTGGGGCGGCATGGAAGTCGCGGTCCACGATCGTCGGTTCGTCAGTCCGGTCGATCGTATCCCGCGCGTCTGTGGTGGGGGTGGTCCGGGTCAACATGGAAAGGGGCTCGCTCACTGGAGGACAGCCGCAGCCTAGACTCCGTTCCCCGGTACGGAGTCAACACCATGGCCAGCTCCATTCCCGTTTCGCGGGAGTCGATGACGATCGGCGCGCTCGCGCAGTCTGCGGGAGTGGGCGTCGAGACCGTTCGCTACTACCAGCGCCGCGGCCTGCTGCCGCAGCCCACGCGGCTGTACGGAACGATCCGGCGCTACGGCCCGGACGACGCGTCGCGGCTGCGTTTCATCCGCCGCGCACAGGAGCTCGGGTTCACGCTGGACGAGATCGGCGAACTGCTCGCTTTGCAGGACGGGACCGATCGCGGGGCCGTCCGCCGCATTGCCCGTGCGCGGCTCGGGCAGGTCGAGTCGCGCCTGGCAGATCTTCAGCGCATGCGGGCGGCCCTGGAGCACGTCATCCGCGACTGCGAACACGCGCCCGGGGCGCCACGGTGCCCGATCATCGAGGCGATCGATCCGGGTGTATCGGAAGCCTGAACGGGCGACGCCTCGGCATACCTGAGGTGAAATCGCAACAAAGCGGGCTAAATTGCCGCCGGTGTTGCGCAATTTCTTGTTGGCTGCGAATGCTTGCCACGACAATGAACTCGTCCCGGCTCACGGCAGCAGCACCCCATGGAAGTTGGCGAATCACCGCTCGGCATTGCGCCGCTGGCTGTCGAACAGCCGACGGCTCCGCGGGCGCAGGCGTTCCGGGATCACGTCCCGACGCTCCCATTCCCCGAGAAGTTCGTTGGCACATTCAATCAAGACGGATCGGTCCGTGTCGGCACCGAGCGGCTGGCCTTCGAGGTCCGGAGGGTGGAAACGCAGGACGACCTGTTCAAGGCCGTGGCCATCCGCTACGAGGCATATTCGCGCCACCTGCCAGAACTGGGTCGCCGCCTGACTGCACCGGAGCCGGCCGACACCGAGCCCGGCTACACGGTGCTGCTGGCGGAGAACCGCCTCGATCGCTCTGCGCTCGCGACCGTGCGGCTGCAGGTCAACGAGTTCGGCCCGCTTGCGCTCGAGCGCTCCATCGACCTGCCGGGCTGGTTGCAGGGCCGCAAGCTGGCCGAAGCGACGCGTCTCGCGCTGGCCGACAACGTGCGCGGCCGCTTCGTGACGCAGGTGATGTTCAAGGCGTTCTTCCAGTTCTGCCTGGAGCAGGACGTCGAGTGGATGGTCGTCTGCGCGCGGCCGCCGCTGGATCGCATCTACCTGTCGCTGCTGTTCGAGGACGTCGTCCCCGGCGGGGCGTTCGTCCCGCTCAGGCACTCGGCGAACATTCCTCACCGCGCCCTCGCGTTCAACGTGGCCACCGCCGAAGCCCGCTGGCGAACGGCCGGGCACTCGATGTACGCCTTCATGGGCCTCACGCTCCACCCGGACATCCGCGTCGGAATCCCGGGCCCAAGTGCGGTCCCAAACACCGCCTATTACCGGGATCGCCTCCCGGCGCTCTGAGCCATCCTCGCGGTTGAGGTAGACCGCGGCCGGGCACCGCCCGAGCCCGCGCGCGCCTGCCGAACCACACGAGGAAAAGACCGGACCGTGAACCGACGGCCCCTTCATCGAGCGCTGTCGATCACGGACGCCCGCCGGGCGGGAGCCGCGTCGCGATGAAACGCGCGCTGGCGCTGCTGCAGGCAGAACCCGATGCGGGCCTGGCCGCACGCGCGCTGCACATCTTCGCAATGGGCGCGATGCCGGTCCTGCTGGCCGCGCTCACGCTGATCTCAGTGGTCTTCTGGCAGGACCGCTATTCGCCCGAGGCTCCCGCCGTGACGCCGCTGAAGGTGCTCGAGGCGGAGCCGGGACAGGCGCCGGCCAGCATGCTGCCGCTGGTCGACAGCGTCGCGCCGGTGCCGTATGCCGACACCCGCCTGTCGACACGGCCGTTCTGGATGCTGGTCGACCTCGGCGGCGTGGCCCACCACACCACGACCGTTGCCTTCCCGTCCCGCCACGCGGTGAAGCTGACGTGCTGGGACACCGCGAACCTGAAGACGCCGCTCGCGTCGGCCGACCGGGAGCGCTTCGAGGGACCGGTGCGGGTGGCGAGGTCGGGCTTCGCTCTCGACCTGGCCGCTACGCAGTCGCCGTCCGCCCTGCTGTGCGAGAGCCGGTTCGAAGGCCCGGCGCGCATCCGCGTCGAGCGCTGGGACACGGCGGACTTCGCGACGGCGGTCGCCGCCTTCCACCGGTCGTCGGGACTGCTGGAAGGCGGCACGCTCATCCTCGCCGCGTTCGTGTTCCTGGTTGCGCTCGTCAATCGGGAGTGGATCTACGTGCTGTTCGCCGGCTGGCTGGTCGCCAACTTCCAGTTGGCGGCCATCTCCGCGGGCTTCGACTGGACGTGGTTCGGCCGGGTGGTGCCCGAGTCCCTGATCCTGCCGATGCGCAAGGCGGGCATCGCCGCCTACTGCCTGCTGACCATCGCGCTCTTCGGCCGGCTGTTCGACGCCGACCTCAAGCAGCTACGCGAGCGCTGGATGCTGGTGCCGGTCCAGTGGTCGGGCGTCCTGCTGATGGTGTCCGCGTTCGCGGCGCCGTTCTCGATCTTCCTTCCGATCATGTGGGCGTCGGTGGCATTCGGCGCTTCGGTCATCGCCTTCCTGCTGATCCGCATCCTGCGCACCGCGCGCAGCGCGGTGGCGATGTGGTACGGCGCCTCCCTCGCGCTGACCCTCGTTTCCGGGCTGTACGAGGTGCTCGCCGCTGCGTTCGGCGTCAAGGTGCTGATTGGCGCGGTCAACAGCGTCACGGCGGCGCTCGCGTCGAGCCTGCTGGCGGCGCTGGCCATCGCCGCGCAATTCCGCGCCGAGCGGGACAAGCGGGTGGCGGCGGAAGCGGAGTCGCTGCGCGCGTCGAGCAAGCTCGCGTCTACGTACAAGGCGATCCCGATCGGACTGTTCACCGCCGACGAGAGCGGCACGCTGGTGCAGACGAATCCGGCGTTCCGCACGATCGTGGGCCTCGGCCGCGAGGCCGCGAAGCGCGCGGCCTGGTCGGACCTGTTCCCGGCGCACGACTGGAAGACGGTCGTCGACGTCACCACGCACTCGGTGCGGGAACTCGAGGTGCACCGGTCGGCGCTGACGGGCGAGGAGCGCTGGTACGTGGTCCACGCGACCCGGTCGGGGGACGTGGTCGAGGGCTCGCTGCAGGACGTGACCGAGCGCAAGACCGCGAACGACCGGCTGCGCTTCCTCGCCGATCACGATCCGTTGACCGGCATCCTGAACCGCCGCGGCATCGAGATGAACTTCGCGCGGCTGGCGCGGCGCCGGACACCGCGCCCGGCGGCGCTCGCCTACCTCGACCTCGACCGCTTCAAGCTGATCAACGACCTGTACGGCCATCCGGCCGGCGACGAAGTCCTGCGCCAGCTGTGCGATCGGGTCAAGTCGCACCTGGCCGAGGCCGAGTCCTTCGCACGCGTCGGCGGCGACGAGTTCGTCATCCTCTTCCACGACGCGCCCATCGTGCGGGCGCGCGCGATCTGCGCGGCGCTGGTCCGGGCGATCGAGGACCTGCCGTTCAGGATCGGGGACAAGGCCTTCCAGGTGAAGGGCTCGATCGGACTGATCGAGCTCGATCGGGAGATCAGCTTCCGCGACGCGGTTGCCACCGCGGACCGCGCCTGCCGCGAGGCCAAGACCGGCCAGCAGGGGCACGTCGTCGCGTACGAGCAGAGCAGCGAACTGTTCCGCGAGCGCATCGAGGAACTGCGGCTGATCGAGCGGATCGGGCAGGGACTGGAGGACGACGGCCTGTTCCTCGAGATGCAGCCGATCATGTCGCTGGACCGGCCGTTCGACTCGCTGAACTTCGAAGTCCTGCTGCGGATGCGCGACCGCGACAACAACGTGATTCCCCCCGGCAAGATCATCAGCGCCGCCGACAACAACGGGCGCATGGCGATCATCGACCGCTGGGTCCTCGAGAAGACGCTGATCTGGATCGAGCAGAACCGGTCGCGCTTCACGGCCACCCACTTCATCTGCGTCAACCTGAGCGGCAGCTCGCTGAACGACGAGCGCTTCGTCGAGGATGCGTTCGCGATGCTGTCGTCGCACCCGCTGGCGGCGTCGCTGCTGTGCCTGGAGGTCACCGAGAGCGTGGCGCTGCACGACCTGCAGAACACCGGGCGCTTCATCGACCGGGCGAAGTCGCTGGGCGCGAAGATCGCGCTCGACGACTTCGGCGCCGGCTACTCGTCCTTCAGCTACCTGCGCGACCTGCCGGCCGACGCGCTGAAGATCGACGGCGCCTTCATCAAGGGCGCCAGTTCGCATCCGGCCAACATCGCGATCCTGCAGGCGATCATCGAGCTGACGCACAACCTCGGGATGAAGAGCATCGCCGAGTGGGTCGAGGACCTCGAGACGATGGAACTGCTGGCCGAGCTCGGCGCCGACTACGTACAGGGCTTCGCGATCGCGAAGTCCCAGCCCGGCGAGCGCCTGGTGCAGGCGAAGTCGTCGGCGGAGTTCATCGAGGACCTCTCGATCCGCCGCTTCGTGCAGGAGCGCAAGGGCTTCCGCAAGCCGCCGGCCCCGATCCGCTTCCTGATGGGCGGCCGCGTCGCTTCCAGCCGGTAGCGGCCGCGGGGCTATTGCGCGCTGTCGGCCGTGGTCACCGCGCCCGACCGGCGCACGAACTCCAGCACGGCATCGCGGTAGACCGTGCCGCCGCTGCGGCTCGAGCCCGAGTGGGTGCCGCCTTCGATCTTCACCAGCTTCTTCGCGCTGCTGCCGGCCGCGGCATATAGCGCGTCGGCCATTTCGTGCGGCACCACGCGGTCTGCCGTTCCGTGCAGCACCAGCAGCGGCGCGCGCACCTGCTGGATCTTGGACATCGAGTCGAACGGCTGCGTCACGGCCAGATCGATGCCCGGTACCCAGCCCCACTTCATTCCGCGCACGACGTCCGGGATCGACGTGAAGGTCGACTCGATGATCACGCCGGCGAGCACGGTCGGGTCGTCCCTGAGCTCCCGGGCGGCCAGGTCGACCGCCAGCGCGCCGCCGAGACTGTGGCCGTAGACGAATCTCCTGGCGGGATCAGGCTGGCGCCGCTTCAGCTCCGCGAAGGCCAGCCGTGCATCCTCGGCGGCCGTCTGTTCCGACGGCAGCAGCTCCGTGCTCCTGCCAAAGCCGCGATAGTCCACGGCGAGCACGTTGAATCCCAGCTCGTGCCACCGCGCGATGCGGAACACGCTGCCGTTCATGTTCCAGCGCGCTCCGTGGAGGTACAGGACCGTGGGCGCGTTCGCGGCGTCCCGCGGCTGGGCGACGTGCCACATGTGGACGCGGTCGCCGTTCGCCAGCGTGAGGTCGAATTCCTCCGTCCCGCTGAGCGGCTCGGAGAACCAGCGCGGATTGTCGCGCTCGGGACTGAAGATCGCCTGGCGCTGCCACTCGTCGAGGGACGAGCAGCCGCCAAAGGCGCCGCCGAGGCCGAGAGCGACGGCCAGCAGTGCAAGGGGACGGGTCAGGAGTCGCAGCATCGGCGATTGGACCGGCCAGCCTCGGCGGAGTTTCGTCTCAGACGGGGCCGATGAAGTCCCGCTTGCCCAGTTCGACGCCGTTGTGGCGCAGGATGTCGTACGCCGTCGTGACGTGGAAGTAGAAGTTGGGCAGGACGATGTTGGCCAGGTAGGTGACGCCGTCGAAGGACTTGTCTTCGCCGCGCATCTTCATCGTGACCGTGCGCGCGTCGGCGCCTTCGAACTGCTCTGGCCTGAAGCCCTCGACGTACGCGATGGTCTTCGCGATGCGCGCCTTGAGGTCGTCGAAGGTGACCTCGTTGTCCTCGTACTTCGGCGGCTCGTTGCCGGTCAGCCGTGCCACCGCGCCCTTCGCAAAGTCGCCGGCGATGCGGACCTGGGTCGACAGCGGAAACATGTCCGGGAAGAGCCGGGCGCCGACCAGCACGGCGGGATCGATCTTGCGGGCAGCCGCATGCGCCGCGCCCTTGTCGAGAACGCCTTCGAGATTGCGCAGGATGCGCACGAACACGGGCGCAGACAGCGCGTACATCAGGTTTGCCATGTCGGCCCCTTACCTTTTCCTCTTGAGATTCAGCATGGTGCCACGGCAGTCGGCGGCCCCGCACCGGCAGGCGTAGTTCTTCTTCAGCGTCGGCGTGATCCGCTCGTCGATCACGAGGCCGTAGTCGTAGTTCAGCTCCTCGCCCCGCCTGATGTCGCGCATGGCCTGGATGAACACCCGGCCGTCGTCGGTCTCTTCGGTCTCGCAGTTCGGATCGCACGAGTGGTTGATCCAGCGCGCGGCGTTGCCACGCGAGGCGGCGTCGATCACCGTCTTGCCGTCGGACAGCGAGAAGAAGAACGTGTGGTGCGGATCGTCGGGATCGGACGGCGGCCGGCGATCGGCCTCCTTCCAGGTGATGCGCTCGCCCCGGTACTCGATGACTTTCTCGCCGGCCTTCAGCTTGCGCGCGGCATAAACGCCGCGCCCGTGGATCTTCGAGTTCCTGACGATGATGCGCGTGGTGCGCGTGGACGACATGGTGGAGTTTCGCGTTGGTTGAGGGAGGATGGTTGGTTCGGCCGCGCCGTGCCGGTTCACTCGAAGCCGATCAGTCGCCGGAACTCCTCGAGCGGGCTGGACTTCAGCACGTCGAGGAGGTTGTTGAACTGGTCGGTCCACAGCGACAAGGACGGATCCGGCTCGATGGGCGCGGCGACGTCGAGCGACGCGTGGGCGAACGGCGCGTCCGTGCGCGCGATCAGCACCCAGTCGGTGATCGAGGCCGAGCCGCTGCCCGTCGGGCTGTCGCTGACGAGGCGCGCCTTAAGGCCCAGCGACTGCGCGATGTTCGCGAGCACCGGTTTCAGGTCGAGGAACCGGTTGGAGATGTGGATGGCGAGGATGCCGTCCGGCGCGACATGCTGCATGTAGAGGTCGATCGCCTCGCGCGTGATCAGGTGCACGGGGATCGAGTCGCTCGAGAAGGCGTCGAGCGCCAGCACGTCATAACCCTGCTTCGCTCCGCGCGCGAGTTCGCGCTCGAGCGACAGGCGCGCGTCGCCGAGCACGAACTCCAGGTTCGACGGCGACGAGGGAAGGTACGAGAAGTAGTTCTTTGCGAGCGCCAGCACGTCGGGATCGAGTTCGTAGAACCGGATCGTGTCGCCGGCGCGCCCGTAGGCGGACAGCGTGCCGATGCCGAGGCCGACGACGCCCAGCCGCACCGGCCCGGCGGCCTGCCTCGCTTCGATCGCGCGGCCGACGCCCGAGGTGCGCGCGTAGTAGGTGCCCGGCTCGAGGCGGTCGGGCGCGGTCGTCGACTGCTCCCCGTGCAGGATCACGCCGTGCAGCAGGCGGCGCACCTGGAGGTCGCCCGTGCCCTGCTCGCGCACCCGCAGCGTGCCGTAGAAGTTGCGGTGCATGTAGATCACGTCGTCGCGCAGGAACGTCAGGTACTCCGAGCCGTACCAGGCCGTGGCCAGGCTCGCCACCAGCGCCGGGCCGATCAGGAACTTGTTGTTCCAGACGACGACGAGTGCCATCGCGGCGAGCGCCATCAGCGCGAGCGGCAGCTCGAACGTCGTCGGGAACAGGCGCGGCGCGACCAGGCCGACGAACAGCCCGCCGAGCGCGCCGCCGAGCGAGATCGTCAGGTAGAACTGCGTCAGGTAACGCGGCGTCGGCTTGCGCAGCGCGAGTTCCCCGTTGCAGAAGAACACGCTCACGAACATGCCGACCGAATACAGCGGAACGGCCAGGCTGACGTCGAGCACGCCCCGGCCGGCGGACAGTCCGGCGGCCATGCCGACCACGAACAGCAGCGTGACGAACATCATCCAGCGCTCGTACCAGCCGCGGCCGCCGCGCCCCTCGAACGCGAGCACGAAGGTCAGCAGGTACAGCGACAGCGGCATCACCCAGAGGAAGGGGACCGACGCGATGTTCTGCGTGATGTGGCTCGTCGACGCGAGCAGCATCACCGAGCCGAGCGCGGAGAACGCGAGCCACATCGCATAGTCCCGGCCGGAGGGCGCGGGACCGGCGGGCGTGTCGGTGGACGGCGCGCTGGTGTCGACGACGTGCGGCCCTTCCGCGCCGCGGCTCGACTTCCACGCCGAAAGGGCGCAGGCCAGCACGAACAGCGCGTATGCGCCGCTCCAGACGATCGACTGCGTGCGCGACGTGGTGAACGGCTCGATGGCGAACGGAAACGCGAGCAGCCCGATCAGCGATCCGAAGTTGGACAGCGCGAACAGGCGGTAGACCGTCTTCTCCGGAAAGCGCGGCGCGACCCACTTCTGCAGCAGCGGACCGGTCGTCGACAGCAGGAAGTACGGCAGTCCGATCGTCGCCGTCAGCAGCAGCAGGATCCGCAGCGCCGCGTCCGTGTCCGCGGCCGGCTTGAAGGCGACGCTCGGGATGATGGGCAGGAACAGCAGGCTCGCCAGCAGCAGCGCGATGTGCAGGCGCGCCTGCTGCCGGGGGGCGAGGTGGCGGGTGATCAGGTGCGAGTAGGTGTACCCGAGCAGCAGCAGCACCTGGAAGAACACGAGGCACACCGTCCAGACGGCCGACGTGCCGCCGAACCACGGCAGGATCTGCTTGGCGATGATCGGCTGGACCAGGAACAGCAGGAACGCCGACAGCAGGATCGTCGAGGCGAACAGCAGCATTGAATGCCGGGAATGGCCGGGGAGGGCGGCAAAGCGCGCGATTGTCGCACGCAGTACGCAGCCGACGCGACCGGACGCTGCGCTGACGCTACTTGCGGAACAGCCAGATGAGCACGCTGATCACGATCGACACCACGATCGAGGTGGCGAGCGGGAAGAAGAAGGAGAAGTTCTCGCGCTCGACCGAGAAGTCGCCGGGCAGCCGGCCGAAGGGCAGCCTGGAAAGCCATGGCCACGCGATGCCCGCGACGAGCAGCACCAGGCCGATGACGATCAGGGCGCGCTGCATCGATGCGTCGCAGCCGGCCGCGGGCGCGTCAGTCGCGCGCCGGCGCCTTGCGCGCGCCGGCGCCCGCCTTGGCCGCCTTCCTGGCGGCGGTCTTGCGGGCGGCGGGCTTGGCCGCGGCCCGCTTCGCCGACTTGGCCGGCCGCTTCGTGGCGACTTTGGCAGGCTTCGCGTCGGCATCGGCCGGGGCGGCCTTTGCGCTTCGTTTCGCGGCTTTCTTCGCCGGCGCTTCCGCCGTCGCCACCGGCTCGCTTGCCTTCGCGGGCTTGCGCGCAGTCTTGCCGGCGCGCGGCTCGCGCGGTTCGAACTCGAATCCGATCGCGCCGTCCGGCTTCTTCGCCAGGAAGGCCGAGAACTTGCGCCGCGTGCGGTTCGAGATGAAGGACCGCAGCACGTCGGTGCGGCCCTCGGCGAGCAGTTTCTCCATCTGCGCGCGCTCGATCGGCTGCTGCAGGATCACCTTGCCGGACCGGAAGTCGCAGGAGCGCTCGGGCCCGACGCTCTTCTCGCAGACGTACGCCATGGGCTGCTCGAACACGCGCGCGCCGCACTTCGGGCAGGCGCCCACGGGTGCCTGCCCCGAGAAGTCCACCGGCTCTTCGCTGCCGGCGTCCGCGTTCGCCTGCCCGAAGTCGAACTCGAGCTTGAACTCGGGCGTGATCTTCAGCACCGCGGCAAACGGCCGGCCCATCTTGCTGATGAATCCCTGCAGCGGCCCGATGGTGCGGTCGCGCAGCAGTTGCTCGACTTCCTCGACCTCGAGCGTCCGGCTGCCCGGGTGCTTGCCGATCGAGAAGTCGCATGAGCCGCAGGCGAAGCGCCGGTAGTTCTCGCTGACGATGCCGCCGCACTTCGGGCACGGCGTCTTCAGCGTGGCGGGATCGTCGATCGGCACCGTGTCGGACTGGTAGCTCTTCGCGCGCTCGACGATCTTGCTCGTCATGCCGGCGATCTCCTTCATGAAGAGATCGCGCTTCAGCTTGCCGCGCTCCATCTGCGAGAGCTTGTATTCCCACTCGCCGGTGAGCTCGGGCGCCGTCAGTTCCTGGACGTCGAGGCCCTTCAGCAGCGTCATCAGGTCGAAGGCCTTGCGCGTGGGGCGCAGGTCCTTGCCGTCGCGCACCATGTAGCGCTGCTCGATCAGGCCCTCGATGATCGCCGACCGCGTGGCGGGCGTGCCTAGCCCCTTGCCGGCCATCGCCAGGCGCAGGTCGTCGTCGTCGATGAGCTTGCCGGCGCCTTCCATGGCCGTGAGCAGCGTCGCCTCGGTGTAGCGCGCGGGCGGCCGGGTCGCCGCGCCGACGGCCTTGGCGTCGCTCGTCTTCACGCGCTCGCCCTGCTCGATCTTCGGCAACGATCCCTGTTCCTCCATCGCTTCGCGCCCGTAGATCGCGAGCCAGCCCGGTTCGACCAGCACCTTGCCCTCGGTCTTGAAGGTGTGGCCCTCGACCTCGGTCAGCCGCGTGGTCACGAGGTACTCGGCGGCGGGGAAGAACACGGCGAGGAAACGCTTGACCACCAGGTCGTACAGCTTGGCTTCGGCCTCCGACAGGTGGTGCGGCGTCTGCAACGTGGGGATGATCGCGAAGTGGTCCGACACCTTGCTGTTGTCGAACACGCGCTTGTTCGGACGCACCCAGCCCGACTTCGTGACCTTCTTCGCGAACTCACGGTACGGGGACTCGCCGGCCAGCACGTCCATCGTCTTCTTCGCGACCGCCACGTAGTCCTCGGGCAGCGCACGCGCATCGGTTCGCGGGTACGTCAGCACCTTGTGGCGCTCGTACAGCGCCTGCGCCAGCGACAGCGTCGACTTGGCCGAGAAGCCGAACTTGGAGTTGGCCTCGCGCTGCAGCGAGGTCAGGTCGAACAGCAGCGGCGACAGCTGGGTGCTCGGCTTGGCTTCCTCGGTGGCGGTGCCGGTCTTGCCAAGGCAGGCGGACGCGATGGCCTCGGCGCGCGCCTCGTCCCAGATGCGCTCGGCGCGCGCGTCCGGATCGTCGCCCTTCCTGAAGTCCGGATCGATCCACCGGCCTTCGTACGCGCCCGCCTTGCCGTCGAAGGTCGCCCGCACTTCCCAGTAGTCGCGCGAGACGAACTTGCGGATCTTGTCTTCGCGCTCGGTGACGATCGCGAGCGTCGGCGTCTGCACGCGGCCGACGGTGGTCAGGTAGAAGCCGCCTTCCTTGCTGTTGAAGGCGGTCATCGCGCGCGTGCCGTTGATGCCGACCAGCCAGTCCG
>Ga0209391_10000039_pt1 | contig 41176 bp, 38 predicted proteins | sample PPLLak3March2015_FD_187246 | JGI IMG/M metagenome (GOLD analysis project Ga0209391, IMG submission 187246) | Freshwater sediment microbial communities from Prairie Pothole Lake near Jamestown, North Dakota, USA - PPLs Lake P7 Core (1) Depth... | ecosystem: Environmental > Aquatic > Freshwater >...
TATGAAGGATTAATTGCAAACCAGGATCCCTATTTTTAAAGCTTATCTTTAAAAAAGCTGATCGTCCTTTCCCAGGCCAGTGTTGCTGCCTTCTCGTCGTAACGGGGTGTTGTATTGTTGTGAAAACCATGGTTTACTTCCGGATAGAAATGGGCAGTATAGGGAACCTTATTTTTTTTGAGTACTGCTTCATAAGCAGGCCAGCCTTCATTCACCCTTGTGTCCAGACTGGCGAATTGCAGCAGTAGGGGTGAAGTTATTTTCTCAGCTTCTTCCGCAGTGGGTTGGCCTCCATAAAAAGGCACGGCAGCGGGCAGGTCCGGAATACGCACGGCCATCATGTTGGCGATCCAGCCTCCGAAACAAAAACCGACCACACCTACCTTTCCGTTACAGTCTTTGTGGTTTTTTAAGTATTCATAGCCGGCTATAAAGTCTTCAAGCATTTCATTGCGGTCGCGCTTTTTTTGCAGTTCCCTGCCCTCATCATCATTGCCGGGATATCCGCCAAGGGGAGTAAGTGCATCGGGTGCCAGGCTTATAAAACCTTCCAAAGCCGCTCTCCTGCCTACATCTTCAATATAGGGGTTGAGCCCCCGGTTTTCATGTACCACAAGTATTCCCGGCATTTTTTTCTTTTTTTTCACAGGCATGGACAGCAGCCCTTTTATGTTTCCGCCTCCCTTGGGAGACGGGTAATGAATATATTCAGATTTTAACCGCGGATCATCAGCCTGGACCAGCAGGGTATCTTTGTAATTGGGCATGACAAAACTCAGCAGTGAGGGCAGTGTTATGCTGCCAACAGCAAACAGGGAAAGCTTTTCTGCGAATTGTCTGCGATCGATCCGGTTGTGCGCATAGTCATCGTAAAGATCAAACACTTCCTGACTGATATCTTGTTTCGTGAGTTTTTTCATGTGACTGGAATTAGGGATTGAATTTATGTGTCTGAATCATATCAGCATTGTTTCTGCACCTAAAATAAAAAAAATATTGGAAAATCCGTTTTTTTGATGAGGATTCATCATCTCAGCTATAAAAAAAGCCGGAGATTCGGGAACCTCCGGCGTCAATGATCGGTATAATATTTGGTATTAATAAACTATACTTCCCAGCAATACCTCGTCAAAATTTATTCCTTCCAGGGTTTTGATCTTTTGGGTGCTGTGGTCCCAATCTATCCTTCTGCCTAATTTATATGACAAGCCTGCCATATGGGCCGAGATGGCTTCTTCAAAACCTTCTTTTATTCCACAGCTCAACCGGGTATTGTTGCGGATACTGCTAAGCCATTCCCTCAGGTGTAAAAAGGTAGGATCCATTCTGGCACCGTCGTAATAGGTCCACATCAGGCCTTTATCTGCAAAATATTGTGAAGTGGCAGATGAGATCGCATCCGGCACATTGGCACCCGGGTTATACTGGTAAATGGGTGTGGACGGATTTGCTTTGCCTGCTTCTAAAAGAGCGGCATATTTTGTAGAACTGTTATCCGGCCAGATCGTAAGCTGGTTGCCGAGTTCCATGGTAGCATCGTGTCCCATGATGATGGTCGGGCGGTCAAAAGCATTACCCAGGGTAGCGCTGTAAGTAAAGTTCATGCCCTTTTCTTTTCCTTTTTCCTGGCTGCTGCCGGTGCTGAAATTGGGGTATTCCATGTTGACCTGAAGTACGTCAGGAACATTTCTTCCGTCATTGTGTGTATAAATTCCTCCCGAGGCCATTACAGAATCAGGGATTCCCATCTCCATCACACAGTTCAAACGGTCGTAATCATGGGTGAGCAGGTCGCCTGATAGTCCGGAACCGTAAGCCCACCATTTTCTCCATCTGAAAAAATGGTCTTTGTTGAAGGGTATTTTTGGGGCAGATCCCAAAAACTGTTCCCAGTCAATGGTTTGCTCACTAGCTTCTTTTTCTATATCGTAATTCCAGGCCCCGTTATCGTCATTTCTGTTCGTATTGGTCTGGATGATAGAAACATGTCCCAAAGTGCCTTTTTTGATGATGTCCTTGGCGGTAATAAAACTCAAGGTTTGCCTGTGCTGATGGCCTACCATAAATTTTCCTTTGGATCGTCCGGCAGCTTCCTTTAATCTGTAAGTCTCTTCAACTGTATGTGTCATGGGTTTTTCAAGGTAGACACTCACATTGTTCTCCAGGGCATCAATAGCCATGGGCGCATGCCAGTGGTCCGGTGTGGCGATGATCACGGCATCCACGCTGCCGCTCCGGATCAGCTCCTGGTGGGTTTTATATCTGGTAACCGGATTTTCCTGGGTCGAAAAGGAATCGATCACTTTTTGGGCTCTTTTATCAAAGATATCGCACACGGCAACCAGTTTGACGTTCAATTTCTCCTGGTTCATAAAATCCTTCAGGTCTGTGCGGTTTGGATCAGCTTTAACAGCTTCCTCCATTTCCTGCAACCATTCTTTGGTTGCAAAACCCAGTGATCTGCAGAGCTGTTCCCCGCGAATCCCGAAACCGATGATCCCTACCCTGATCGGATTTCCCTCGATTGGAGGCAGGACCGGTGGTAAAGAGGCTTGAATATTTAATTGTTCTAAGATTTCAGATCGCTTCTTGCCGGTGATCAGTCCCGCGGAGGCACCTGCCCACCACACGGTTCCTAAAATAGGCAATCCGCCCAAACTTTTGATCACATCTCTTCTGGTCCATTTCATAATGCTTCTGATTTAGTTGTTTCTTTTTTTCTATCGAATAAGTACTGCAGGCCAAAATACTTCGCAGTTGGGAATTGGTAAATGACCATACAGGCGACGAGTTCTATTAAATTTTTATTGACGAACCAATACGCGCCTTCCACTTTGATCTGATCCAGTCCGGGAAATGGGGGATGGGCCAGGTAATAAAGTAGAAGTAATCCAATTGCGACAAGGGCACCGGCTTTTTCAAAGATCCCGAGCAGGAAGGTAATCCCCACAAAAACGAGAGCAAATTTATTCAGGATATCAGCGGCGCCGATATAAGGCTCATTCGCAAGGGCGGTAAAGATGGAAGAAAAGGGTCCCTGAGCCGTTGCGAGATAGCCAAAGGAGGTCCATTCCGGATTGTACATTTTTATGATTCCCTCGTAAAGAAAGTGCCAGCCGATCAAGATCCGCAGCAGGGTGATGCTTTCTTTGAGTCCCCAGTTTTTTATGGTTCCGAACATGTTTTTTTTATTTTTTGTATGTTATAATAAAGTGTTAAAATAAACTTGTTTTTAGCGGCCTAAATTAAGTAAATTGGAAGTTATTACGGGAGTTTTAGGTCATTAAATTTTAATTTTTTACTGTTAATTCAATTCAAAATATTTCATTTCATAATTTCTTTTACTTCGCTTAATATTTCTATATATGTTGATCTTAATTCAGGATTAGTGATCCCATCGGTCTCATCAAAATTTTCACTGAACTTCGGGAGTGAAAAGTGGGCGATGATATCGGCCCCATGAATCGGGAACCTTATCAGGGCGGCTTCCATTACGCCAAGTCCACCGCGTTGTCCGGTCGAGGTCGACAGCAAGAGCATCTTCATACCGGCAAACAATTTGGGTTCTGTACGCGAGATCCAGTCGAACAGATTTTTAAAGGCCGCGGTATAACTGCCATTGTGCTCTGCCAGGGAAATGACCAGCAGATCGGCGGATTTTATTTTTGATATAAAGTTCCTTGCTTCGGGCGGGATGCCGATTTCCTTTTCCAGATCTACTGAGAAAACGGGTAAAGGGAAGTCCCTCAGATCGAGAAGTTCAGCCTTAGGGTCTAGCTGCAGTGCCGTGTAATGTGCAAATCTTTTGTTTATGGAATGTTCGCTGGAGCTCGCTCCAAAGGCACGGGTTTTCATATTTCGTTTTTTGGGAATTAATTAAATCTGGTGTATTTCACAAAAGCCAGTTTTTTTCCGTCAGGTGACCAGCTATGCACATTGAAACTTCCTTGTCCGCCATAAAAAACCGGTGTCAGGTCTCTGATCTCCTTTGTTTGTGTGTCCAGCAACCTGAGTTTGACTTCTCTGCCAAAGGGATGTTGCCCTTTCTGATCTTCGAGATAAGAAATAAAAGCCACGGTCCTGTTGTCCGGGGAAGGATGCGGAAACCAGTTGTCAAAAGCATCAAAGGTCAGCTGTTCCTGTTTTGTGCCATCCGGTTTCATGCGGTACACATGCATTCTGCCGGTTCGGTGAGAATTAAAATAGATCCATTGTCCGTCATAGCTGTATTCAGGACCGTCATCGAGCCCCGGTGCGTCGGTCAGCCTGGTCTCAGGTCCTCCATGAATGGAGATGGCGTACACATCCCAGCTTTCGTTGCGGTTGGCACAATACACCAGGGTTTGGCCGTCCGGACTGATGCCATGCCAGTAACTCGGAAACAGGGTGGTAACCAGTTCGGGCTCACCGCCTTCTGAAGGGACTTTAAAAATGCGCGAGTTGGCTCCAGTAGCGGCTATGGGGTCATTGTGGCTGATGATCAGTGTTTTTCCGTCAAAGCTAAAGCCGTGGTCATTGTTGCACTTGTCGGCAATGCCAGTTGGAAGCAGGCCCATTTTTTTTCCTTCAGGACTTATTTTTTCCAGTTTTCCGTTGGCATTGATCAATAAAAATTTTCCATCCCGCGACCAGTTTGGTGCTTCGAAATGGCGGTTTTCTTTCAGAATAACGGACTCTTTACCGGTTTGGGTATCAAGTATTACAAGGAGGCTTTCAATTTTTTCCATATTTTGTGATGTCAGACTTGTAACCGAGGCAGACAAGCTAAAAAATAAAAAGATGATGAATTTTAACATGATTTATATTTGAGGCATAAATTTACAAAATAATGTAAAGGACGGGCACTCGTGCCGGTTGCTTTTTTGGTTGAACTTTAAAAAATATAAAAGCGCTTCAAAGGTATATTTTCGGGTATGGGCATGCTTTGATCCGGCCAAAGATGAATGGATGTTTTTTATTAATTTTTAATTCAAGGATAGAGACCAAAAACTTTCTTTGGATTTTCGTACAGGATCATTTTCCAATCAGCTTCAGTAAAGCCAAGTTTATTCAGTTCGGGGATTAAAATTTCGAAAATATGGCTAAAAGATTGAAAATCACCTCCCCCCGGTTTGCCAGGATCATACCAGCCACCATCATGTGAGATGAGAATACGGTGTAAAAGAGCTTTCTTTTTTGCAAAAAGCAGGCGTTCTTTATGGGCATCTATATCCCAGGCTAAGCCATCCAAGCTTATCCAGACACCTGAATTTGCGGCAGTGATATAATTTTCGAAATTTTGTTCGGCCTGTGCATGCACCCAAACAAAATTTGAGGCATCAATCCCCATATCGTTTATTACAGTCAGTTCATTAAGGGCAGTTTTCCATGTTCCGGTATGTGAAACGATCGCCAAACCTGTTTTTTTATGGGTTATGACTGCGGCCTGAAGCAGTTTTTTATCCATTGGGCTGAGGGAGTCGTCCTCATTAACGGAGATCTTAATAAATCCGGGTTTTATGGAGCTACCCCCGACGCCATTTTCATATTCATCTATCCACCTGTCAGCCAGTTGTTCAGCGGTTTCCGAATAGGCATGCGCGGGCAGGTATTTTCCGCCAACGGCACCGTAATAACCGGTGTTCGTGAGAATCCTGATCTCTGACAATTCACTTAATCTTTGAAGCAGGTGAGGGTCTTTACCGAGATAGGAAGGCGTGCAGTCAAGCAGGGTCTTGACGCCATATTTTTTTGCTTCCAGGAGGTAGGGCAGTACTTTAGAAATTACGGAATCCCGGTTCCATCGGTCGGAGCTGATCGAATCTGCGCCAATAAAATCCACCAGTATGTGTTCATGAACCAGTGTGAGGCCCATGGAATCAAGAGGAATTTTTCCGGTCACCGTTTGAACAATGCCTTCGTGGCCGGGAATCAGTTTGGTTTTACAGGAAAAAATGAATAAACTTAAGAATAATATGCAGGCTAGCTTTTTCATCTCAGACAAGAAATTAGGGTACTATATGGATACATGTATCCAAGTGCACCCTAAAAATACAATTTTTTCTCAATCAATAAGGCAACGAAACAGGAAATCAGACCAGGCTTTCACTTACATGGTTTCAAGAGAGTTTTTGTGTTTTGGCCGCCAGTAGAGATAATAGTATCCCAGAAAAAGTAAGCCGAGGGTAAAAGGAATCACTGCCAGGTGTTTATAGGTGATAGCACCGGTAACAATATGTTCGTCAAAAAGTAAGAATTCACTTATCATCCAGTACGAGTTTGCTGATATCCAGACTGTGATGGCCAGGTTATGGCAAAGTTCACTTACCAAATGTCGGGTGCGCCATGCAATGATTACAGATATGAACAGGGTAGGGAAGATCATGGCTATTCCTACCGGTTTCCATAACATACACCAGGCCAGATCCTTAAAGAGCCAGAAAACGATATGAAGATTCTCCATTTTTCTGTATTTGAGCGGAATGCGGTATTCAGCTTCGTTTGGGTTTATATCGATAGCGGATACGTAGGGGTGATCAACCGATGAGGCAATTAAGTCTTTTTGCATGGAGCATTATTGGTTTGATTAGGTTCGACCTGCGAAATTAATTTTTTTTAGAAATAAGTGGTTGTTTTGAGAAAAAAATACAAATCCACACCCTGCATACCTGAATTTCAGCGGAACTGCTGATAGTAGAAAAATTTGAATCAGGCAATACCTCATTTACTCAAACTATTTGTTGATTTAATCTGGGCAAACATCCATTCATATATGGCGGGATCCTCGTAAACACGGGTCCAGCTGTCGTGATGCGCATCCTCAAAAATGGTCAGGCTAAGATTGGGGTTGCAGGGCTTTAGTTTTTTGTAGATCTCTGCAGAATAAAATACATCGACGACCTCATCGAGCAGACCGTGAAAGATACGGGTAGGTATATGAGCTATTTTGCAATTCTCCACCACGGGTATCCTGTCTACATAACCGGCTATAGGTACCAGGGCTGCAAACATTTCGGGATGTGCAAAGGCGAGATTCCAGGCTCCCCAGCCACCCATGCTGAGTCCGGTCAGATAAATTCTGTCCGGATCTATAGGATTTTCTGCGACTATCTTTTGAATGAGCCGGAAAAGTGATTCGGAATCCCAATAAGCGTTATCCGGACATTGAGGAGCCAGCACATAGGCATCTAAAGGTTTGTTCTTTATATATTTTAAAGGACCGTGAATTTTCAGCTTTTCCAGATCGGTTCCTCTCTCGCCTTTGCCGTGCAAAAAAACCAGCAAGGGCCTTTTTTCTTTTGCTCCTGCGGGCTTATGAAGCAGATAACCGTAGGAAAAAGTCTGTTCGGTTGTTGTAGTAAAGGAACCGCTTGTTTCCTGGGCAATTCCGTTTTCGGAAACTGAAAGAAGGATGAAGAACAAGAGCAGGTGTCTCATTTGCAAAAGGGTAAGGTTTAATTTCAGCATGGTATAATCAGGAATATTTTTTTGATCAGGTCGCTCAAATATAAAGATTAAAACGGAATGAATTATTAGAAAAGCCAATAAAAACGCCCTGATGAACATGACTTTCTTCAACAGTTTTTATGCTGTAATCCATTTCTGTGAGACCTGAAGACCTCAAGTTTTTTAATTACAAAATCAGTCAGAGTTAAAAATTATGGTTAAATTTATATTGAATAAGATTGGGCAGAAAAATGTTGTCGGTGTTCTCTGTTGCCGGGCATTAATTATAAAATTTTTTTGGTATGGGAAGAAATATACTTTCAGTTGATTGGTTGAAAAAGCATCTCAATGATCCGGATCTGGTCATTATGAATGCAAGCCAGCCGGAAAATAAGAATCCGGGAAACGCCGGTTATTACGCAAAGCAAATACCCAATGCGCGTTATTTTGATCTGAACAACGTTTTTAGTGATAAAGAAAATCCTTTACCCCACATGCTGCCGGATCCTTTCTCCTTTCAAAAAGAGTGCCGTCATTTGGGAATTTCTGCAGACAGCCATATTGTTGTTTATGACAACAACGGGGTGTATATGAGCCCCAGGGTATGGTGGATGTTCAAAGTGATGGGTCATAAAAATGTATCAGTACTGAATGGAGGTATGCCGCTCTGGGTTAAAAAAGGCCTGCCTGTGGAAGCTTTTAAAATCAGAAAATACAAGAAAGGAGATTTTCTTGCTGTTTTCAATCCCAAAGCCGTGAGCAAAGCCGAGCATGTATTGGAGAATATTCAGTCGGAGCGGGCCCTGGTAATGGATGCGAGGTCGGCAGGAAGATTTAAGGGCACCGAACCGGAACCTAGGGCTGGACTGCCCAGCGGGCACATACCGAAATCGGTAAATCTGCCTTTTACCGAAGTTCTTCATGAGGGTAAATTTAAACCCAGAGAAAAACTCAAAGAGATCTTCAAATCGCTGAATCCTGAAAACAACCCGGTTATCTTTACCTGTGGCTCCGGTGTTACAGCGTGTATCCTTTATCTGGCCAACGAACTTGCAGGAAAAATTGAAAAGTCTGTCTTTGACGGTTCCTGGACGGAATGGGTGCATCACAAGGACCATCCGATCCACCGGGAAGCAGAAAAAAAATAGTGATCCTTCAGGAGTTCAGCAAAAGCAATTTGAGGATTCCAATGTATCGCGAGCTGACAGGATGCTGTAATTCCTTGTCTTAATAAGATTTAGGATGGAATCCTTTTGTTTGATAATCGAACCTTTTCACAGGTAAGCCTGCAATTCCTTGATCTCATCCCTGAATCGCGCAGCCACCAAAAAATCCAGGGCCTTGGCGGCCTCTTCCATGGATTTTCTCTTTTCACGTATTCTTTTTTCGATCTCAGGTTTTGAAAGATAAGCAGGCTCCCTTTCGGCCACTTTTAGATTGGCCGCATCGTACTGGTAGCTTGCCACCTGGTTTTTGGTCAGTGAATCGTCAATTATTTTTCTGATCTGGGTTGGTATAATCCCGTGTTTGGTATTGTAGGCTATTTGCTTTTCCCTTCTTCTGTTGGTTTCGTCAATGGTGAGTTGCATGCTTTTTGTAATTTTATCGGCATACATGATCGCTTTTCCGTTCAAATTCCTTGCCGCCCTGCCTACAGTTTGCGTCAGGGATCGGTGACTTCGCAGAAAACCCTCTTTATCGGCGTCGAGGATCGCTACCAGGCTTACTTCAGGCAGATCCAGGCCTTCTCTTAACAAATTCACCCCGATCAGGACATCGAATAAGCCTTTGCGCAAATGCTGCATGATCTCTACCCGCTCCAGGGTATCCACATCAGAATGAATATACCGGCAACGGATCTGCACCCGGGTCAAATATTTTGTAAGTTCTTCAGCCATTCTTTTTGTCAAAGTAGTGACCAAAACCCTTTCATCTTTTTCCACACAGAGCTGTATCTCTTCCATCAGGTCGTCGATCTGATTTAAACTGGGGCGTACTTCAATTTCCGGGTCTATCAGTCCGGTAGGCCGGATGACCTGTTCAACAAATTCTCCTTCCGTCAGCTTCAGTTCGTAATCAGCGGGAGTGGCGCTTATGAAAATCACCTGGTTCTGGATCATTTCAAATTCCTCGAACTTCAGCGGGCGGTTGTCCATGGCTGCAGGCAACCGAAAACCGTATTCAACAAGATTTTCCTTTCTCGAACGGTCACCGCCATACATGGCATGTACCTGCGGAATTGTAACATGACTCTCATCCACCACCATCAGGTAATCTTCGGGAAAATAATCCAGCAAACAGAAAGGTCTGGTTCCCGGTGCACGGCCGTCCAGATAGCGCGAGTAATTTTCTATACCACTGCAATATCCAAGTTCACGGATCATTTCCAGGTCAAACTCAGTCCTTTCCAGCAATCTTTTTGCTTCCAGTTGTTTTCCGCTTTCATTGAAGAAAGCCACCTGCTTTACGAGGTCGTCCTGAATCTCCCGGATGGCATTTTGCAAAACATCAGGGGAAGTGACAAACAAATTGGCGGGATAAATGGTCAGTGCATCATACTTGTCAATTGTCCTGTTGTTGGTGAGGTCAAAGCTTTCTATCTCTTCGATCTCATCGCCAAAATAATGGATCCGGTAACCTATTTCGCCATAGCTGGGATATACAGAGATCGTATCGCCCTTTACCTTAAAAGTGCCGCTCTTAACTTCAGCATCCGTTCGTGCATATAAACTGGTTACCAAAAGCTGGAGAAATTTTGTGCGGGGAAGGGCTTGGCCGGTTTGGATGTGGATGACATTTTTCTTGAATTCAACAGGGTTTCCAATACCATAAAGGCAGGAAACCGAAGCCACAACAAGCACATCCCTTCTTCCTGATAAAAGGGAAGAGGTAGCACTTAAGCGCAGCCTTTCTATGTCATCGTTGATGGAAAGATCCTTTTCTATATAAAGACCCGTCGCCGGAATATAAGCTTCGGGCTGGTAGTAGTCGTAATAGGAAACAAAATACTCCACGGCATTCTGCGGAAAGAACTGCTTGAATTCGGAATACAATTGCGCAGCCAGGGTTTTGTTGTGTGCCAGTACAAGTGTGGGTTTCTGAACACACTCGATCACATTGGCCACTGTAAATGTCTTGCCGGAACCCGTAACACCAAGCAAGACCTGGTTCTTTTCATGGTTGAGCACACCCTTTACCAGCTGTTTTATCGCTTCCGGCTGGTCGCCTGTGGGTTTAAATGCAGATACAATTTTGAATTCCATTTTACAAAAATAGTGTAAATTGCATTCAAATAAATGGTAATTCATGAAGCTCGTTTTTGTCATTTTATCAGTCTTTTTTTGTGGCTTTGGAAATGTGCTTGCTCAGGAGAATTTCCCGCGCAGCTGGATCGGAAATTACAAAGGATCACTGGAGATTTATGGGATCGACTCTGTAAAAATGAAGGCGAATATGGAATTGAAAATTGCCGCGACTGCGAATGATTCCATTTATGACTGGTACATAAGCTATGAATTTAATGGAAAGAAAGACCTTCGAAATTACAGTTTGCGTCTGGTTGATAAGAAAAAGGGGCATTACTGCATAGACGAAAAAAATTCCATCGTTTTAGATTCTTTTCTTTACAACAGGGACAACCTCAGTTCAGTTTTCAGTGTTGAGAATAATATGATCATGGTGAAATATAGTTTTGAATCAGACCACATCATTTTTGAACTGTGGTCTGTTGATCAGCAAAAGAAAAACACGACTGGTAAAGGAGTTTTTGATGGTAATGCGGTACCTGAAGTGAGTTCATATACAATCAACGGACAACAGCGGGCGATCCTTAAAAAAAGTATTTAAGAGATTATCCACTACTTCTGATTTTTATCATTTTCTGCCGCGATTAATTAATTACTTTTGTTGCTTTATTTGAGACCTGACAAGTCTTTAATCTTCAAACATGAAACCTTTAAAAATAATCCATTTGGCCCTCCTCTTTATCTGCCAGGGGGTTTTCTCACAAAGTTCGCCTGATTACAAAGGAGGTTTAAGCATAAAATTTGATGAAGAAGGAAAAAAGGAACTGAGAATACTGGCCTCCGGACAATTTCAGGTCATTTATGCAGACGAGGTTCCTGAGGACAGAAATAACTTTTCTTTTAATCTCAGAAGGGCACGTATTACTACTTATGCTAAAATTAATGACGAATTTTTAATCGTGACGCAATTTGGTGTGAACAACCTGAATGAAAACACCTTGAGTCCCAATGGGCAGGGTGAGAGTTCCCAACTGAGTTTTATTGATTTCTACGGACAGTACAATTTTAATAAAAACCATTCGGTGGGCGCGGGGCTGCATCCTTATAACGGGATTTCCCGATTGAACAATACCAGTACAACAACCATGCTCACCATGGATAATAACCGGCCATCTTATGCAACATTGGGTTTATCTGACCAGACGTCCAGACACCTGGGCATTTTTGCAAAAGGAAATTTTGGTAAATTCCTTTACAGGATAGCCTTTAATGAAACGCTGACAAATGGATTAGATATGCGGACACCTGAAATTGGGGGATCTGCAGTTTACGGCGGACACAGGCTTCTGGGCTCAAAAGATGCCGGTTTTGCCTATGCGGGTTATTTTGAATACAGCCTGTTCGATCTTGAAACAAGTGTACTGTCTTTTAAACCAGGTACTTACCTGGGCGCAAAAAAAGTCTTAACCGTTGGAACCGGATTTTTTATGCATCCCAATGGTTCCGTGTATTCAGACCAAAATGAAACCCTCATGGGTGATGATATTTTGATCCTGGGCATCGATACTTTTTATGAAGTTCCGGTAGGTGAAAAAGGCGCTGCACTCACTGCCTACGGGGCATATCAGAACAATGATTACGGAAAAGACTATTTGTTCCTTGTCTATGGAACGGGATCCATGTGGTACGGACATTGTGGCTATCTGCTGGGGGGTTCTGAGAAAAAAATTAGATTTCAACCCTATTTATCTTATACTTATGAGGATCTGGTTGCTTCAGAAGAAGCCAGAAAAAGATTTGGGCTAGGGATAAACACCTATCTCGGCGGGAGTAATTTCAAACTTACGCTGGACTACAACAGAATCAACTGGCTGAACGCCGAGAATTTTATTACCCTGCAGGCAGGAATCAACCTGTAGGGCAGCAAAAGTTCTGATCCGATTTTCCTATACGATTATATTTATACCGGCTAGTCTTGGTCATTTCGATATTTTTAATATAAATTTACACGGACTGACTTTTCGGGGTTCATATTATTATTGTTTTTTTTGTGATATCTGAATATGAAAGATAAAAAAAATCCGGCCAGCGCTTACTGGAAAGAAAATATTACCTACCTCATTATCCTGCTCTCGGTCTGGTTCCTCGTTTCCTATGGAGCCGGTATCTTTTTTAAGGATGTTCTGGACGAAATCCATTTTGGCGGCTTCAAACTGGGATTTTGGTTTGCACAGCAAGGGTCTGTCTATATGTTCGTTATCCTGATCTTCATTTATGTATGGTTGATGAACAGACTCGATAAAAAATACGGATATAACGAATAAACATTTTTAATCCTTAATTAAGTATTTTATGGGAGTTCAACTCTGGACCTGGATTATTGTTGGATTGACATTCGCACTGTATTTTGGCATCGCGATCTGGGCAAGAGCGGGATCAACCAAAGAATTTTATGTTGCGAGCGGTGGAGTTTCCCCGATTGCCAACGGCATGGCCACGGCAGCCGACTGGATGAGTGCTGCTTCCTTTATATCCATGGCCGGAATGATTTCTTTTATGGGCTATGACGGTTCGGTATTTTTAATGGGTTGGACCGGCGGATATGTGTTGCTTGCCTTATTGCTTGCACCTTATCTCAGAAAATTCGGAAAGTTTACAGTACCTGATTTTATCGGCGACAGGTATTATTCCAATACAGCCAGAACTGTGGCGGTGATCTGCGCGCTCATTGTGTCTTTTACTTATGTGGCCGGACAAATGAGGGGAGTAGGGATCGTTTTCTCACAGTTTTTAAAGGTGGATATAAATATTGGGGTAATTATTGGCATGACCGTAGTTGTCGCATTTTCCTTATTCGGAGGCATGAAGGGCATCACCTATACGCAAGTAGCACAATACTGTGTTATGATCTTTGCTTTTATGGTGCCTGCCATATTTATTTCCCTGCAGATGACAGGTAATCCGATCCCACAGCTGGGAATGGGAGGTAAAATTCAGGACGGCACATATTTACTGCACAAGCTCGATGAACTGCATACCCAATTGGGCTTTAATGAATATACAAAAGGCACCAAGTCAACCTGGGATGTCTTCGCCATTACATTCGCCCTGATGGTTGGCACAGCAGGCCTGCCCCATGTGATCGTAAGGTTTTTTACAGTGCCCAAGGTAAAGGACGCAAGAAAATCAGCCGGCTATGCCCTGGTTTTTATTGCCATACTTTATACCACGGCACCGGCCATTGCGGTTTTTGCCAGAACAAACCTGATCGAGACCGTTAGTAATACTGCCTATTCCGGGATACCCGAGTGGTTTAAAAATTGGGAAGGTACGGGCTTGATCGCCTGGATCGACAAAAATGCCGATGGCAGGATCCAATATGTTGCCGGGAATGCACTGGAGGGGAAAAAGCCTGTTTTTACTAAAGATACTGGTATTCATGGTGAACGAATTATATCTAATCCAAGCAAGGAACAAAATGAATTGTATGTTGATAACGATATTATAGTTCTGGCAAACCCTGAAATTGCGGGTTTACCCGATTGGGTAATAGCCCTGGTTGCCGCAGGAGGCTTGGCTGCAGCGCTTTCTACGGCTTCTGGTTTGCTGCTGGTGATTTCTACTTCTGTTTCTCATGACCTCATCAAAAAACAAATAAAACCGAATATCTCCGAAAAAAGTGAATTGCTGGCGGCAAGAATCAGCATACTGGTCGCTGTCATTATTGCCGGTTTGTTTGGAATTTATCCGCCGGGCTTTGTTGCAGCTGTCGTGGCCCTGGCATTCGGACTGGCAGCGGCATCCTTTTTTCCTGCCATTATTTTGGGTATTTTCGACAAGCGCATGAACAAACAGGGAGCCATCACAGGTATGGTGGTCGGGATCACTTTAATGATTTTTTATATGATCAGGTTTAAAACAGGTTTTGCCGGGCTTATGGAACCCAGGCCTGCCAGTGAATGGTGGTTTGGAACATCTCCTGAGGGTTTTGGAACCATAGCCATGGCAGCCAATATACTGGTTTCTTTGATCGTATCCAGATTGACTCCGGCTCCTCCTGAACATGTGCAGGAAATCGTTGAAAATATAAGAATCCCCAGCGGAGCAGCAAAGGCAACGCATCATTGATCATTCTAAGAATTAAGGAAATAAAAAACAGCATTTGTTATGAGTAATTATCACATAAAAAACTTCGAAGAATATTTTCATATTTACAGAAAATCAGTCAGAAATCCGGAAGGTTTCTGGGAGGAAGTGGCAGAAGAACATTTCATGTGGCGTAAGCGCTGGGATAATATTTTGAGCTGGGATTTCAAAAAACCGGAGATCAGGTGGTTTGAAGGCGGTAAACTGAATATCACTGAAAACTGTATTGACAGGCATTTGCGCATCAGAGGCGATAAAACGGCTCTGCTGTTTGAACCGAATGACCCAAAAGAAGCCTCAGAACACATAACCTACAACGATCTATACCAAAGGGTAAACCGTCTGGCCAATGTATTGAAAGAGCAAGGTATAAAAAAGGGAGACAGGGTGTGCATTTATCTGCCCATGATCCCTGAACTTCCGGTTGCACTGCTTGCCTGTGCGCGAATCGGGGCGATTCATTCTGTGGTCTTTGCCGGGTTTTCGGCTACAGCCCTTGCCACAAGGATCAATGATTCCAGCTGTAAAATGGTGATAACCTCTGATGGGGGCTATCGCGGTAATAAAACCATCAATTTAAAGGTGATAGTAGATGAGGCACTCGAGAAAGCGCCCTGTGTTGAAAAGGTGCTGGTGGCAAAAAGAATCCATAGTGAGATAGAAATGAAAAATGGAAGGGATCTCTGGTTACAGCCCCTGTTGGATCAGGCTGATACGGAATGCCCAATTGAGATCATGGATGCAGAAGATCCGCTGTTTATACTGTACACCTCCGGTTCTACGGGTATGCCCAAAGGGATGCTGCACACAACAGGCGGTTATATGGTTTATACGGCCTATACCTTTAAAAATGTATTTCAATACAGGGAAAATGATATTTTCTGGTGCACGGCTGATATAGGCTGGGTTACCGGACACAGCTATATCGTTTATGGTCCCCTGCTCAATGGCGCCACAACAGTCATGTTTGAAGGCGTACCCAATTACCCCGACTTCGGAAGGTTTTGGGAGATCATCGACAAACACAAGATCACCCATTTTTACACGGCCCCGACAGCCATACGCGCCCTGGCCAAGGAAAGTCTGGATTATATAGAAAAGCATAAACTCGATACAATAAAAGTACTGGGCTCCGTTGGTGAGCCTATCAATGAAGAGGCCTGGCACTGGTACAATGACAACATCGGTAAGAAAAGGTGTCCGATCGTAGATACCTGGTGGCAAACGGAGACCGGTGGAATACTGATTACTCCCATCCCTTTTATCACCCCGACAAAACCAACCTATGCCACGCTGCCACTGCCGGGAATTCAGCCCGTACTAATGGATGAAACCGGAAAAGAAATACTGAACAACCAGGTCGACGGCAGGTTGTGTATCAAGTTTCCCTGGCCGGCCATTGCCAGAACGATCTGGGGAAATCACCAAAGGTATAAGGAGACCTATTTTTCTACTTTTGAAAATATGTATTTTACCGGAGACGGCGCCTTGAGGGATGAGGTTGGCTATTACCGGATCACTGGAAGGGTGGATGATGTGATCATAGTCTCCGGGCATAACCTGGGTACTGCGCCCATTGAAGATGCCATCAATGAACATCCGGCCGTTGCAGAATCTGCGATAGTTGGTTATCCGCACGACATCAAAGGAAATGCACTTTATGGATTTGTGATCCTGAAAGAGACCGGAGAATACAGGGATCACAACAATGTACGCAAGGAAATCAACCAGATGATCACCGAACATATCGGCCCCATCGCCAAGCTGGAAAAAATCCAGTTTACCAGCGGCCTGCCAAAAACACGGTCGGGTAAAATTATGCGCAGGATCCTGAGAAAGATTGCCTGCAATGAGATTACCGATATGGGAGATACGAGTACTTTGCTGAACCCTGAGGTGGTGCAGGAAATTATAGAAAACAGGAAATAGTTTATGAACTGGCCGGTATTGGTTTTCAGATCAAACCATAGGTAGGTTTATTAAAAAGCAGGTCTTTCAGATTTAATGCGGGATTTGCTTTTTTTAATTCTGCCAGGATCCTGAGGAAAAGAATACCGGTTAAAAATGCATCACCCGCTGCCGTATGCCGGTCGTGTTTCTTGATCGAAAAAAGTTCACATAGAGCATCTAAAGAATAGTGGGCATGCATCTCCCGGTACCGCGAGGTCTTTTTAAATAATATACCTGTGTCCAGAACCTTATTTTTTAGCTTTGGCAATGAGAGTCGCTTTAAAGTACTGTTTATAACTGCCAGATCAAAGGCCGCATGATGGGCCACGATAACTGCATTTTCCAAATAGTTCAGCAGTTGTTCCACAGCTTCCTGCTCGGAAATTTTACGAATCCTGCCCTGCCTGAGTATGCCATGTACAGCAACGGTCTCTTTATTGAAATGATCCTGAGTGAGGTAGATTTCGAGGGAATCGGAAACGCGGATTTTGTTTTCATACAAGCCTACACAGCCAATGGAAAGTATCCTGTCTTTCACAGGATCCAGACCCGTGGTCTCAGTATCCAGTACTACAAACCTGATCCGGTCAATATCTGCCGGCAGATCTGATCTGAAATGCCCTGTATACCGTTTCCAGAATTCAGGTAATTTTTTATGCCCGGGCCAGCTAAAATTCCACATCCTATAAAAGTTGGGCCAGATTAAAACGCACTTTGATCAATTCCTGTACCTCGGCGATCGGCTTAAAGCAATTCCTGAGTTGCAGGCGTTCGAATTTGTTTAAGGATTTGATATGCACAAATCGTCCGCTGTCATAATTGGCCAGTCCTTGTTTTGCCCTGAAACGGAGCAGTATCTTGTAGGATTCCAGACACATTATATAGATGTCCTTGTTCTGTGGTTCCAGGGCGATCAGTTTTTCAAAGCGTTCCAGGGTATTGCTGATACCTGTTATTCCGTTTGAAAGGATCAGAACCCGGGCAGCATCAACAAGAGGCATAATGGCCCTTGCCTTTATATCGAACTGGTCTTTGTGTTCGCCGCTGTGTTCGAGCAGAAATTGCCTGAAGAAACTCAGGGGAGGAGGATTCCTTACTGCATTGAGGGCCAGTCTGTTGAGAAAGATCTCATGGCTTTCAATATATTCCACGATACACTTTTCCAACTGAACAGGAAGTTCTGAATTACCAAAAATACCCCGGAAGTCAAAAAATATATTACACAGAAGGATCTTTTCCTCATCGGGATTTGTGATCCAGTCACGAAATTGTTCCTTCCAGGCGGAAAGGGATAAACACCATTTGGGATTGCTGGCCATCATTTCTGCCGGGCAATACTCAAAGCCTAAGGTTTCAAGTTTTACAGTGACCATTTTAGCCAGCTGTAAGAAATATTGCGAGGTTTTTTCCTGATCTGCTTTTGGCACATCACTATAAATGAGGGCATTGTCCTGGTCGGAGATCAGGAGCTGTTCGTTTCGGCCCAGGCTGCCCAGGGCAAGCCAGGTGAAGTTTACTGGTGGCGGTGCGTCCATCCCTGCCAATGAAAATTCGATGATTTTGGCATGAAGTGCCTGGTTGATCAGCGCAATCACTTTCAGCACAAAGTCTGTGGGAATGTTCTGGTCCAAAAGGTTGATTAAAAGTAGCTTCGTCTGGCTGCTGATTTTTTTTAGTTCCGGAACATCTGCGGCCCTTTTAATGTCTTTGATAACAGATGCCGGGTGGTTGCCTCTTGAAGACAGGAGATCGTGCTCGGAAAGTATGCCGGTAATTTTGGATTTATCGGTTCCGTCTTCAGTAAGGCAGATATGGCCGATGTGGTGATGCAGCATGGCAATTTCGGCTTCAGCCGGAGTCACATTTTCCCGGCGTGTAATCACCGGCGCCGACATAATTTCGCTGATTTCAGTTTGCAACATCACTTTCCCGGTGGCAATTTTGATGCGCAGGTCCTTGTCGGTTACAATTCCCAACGGATAAAAATGATCGTCCACAACGACTATTGAACCGACGCGTTTACCGGTCATGATTTCGGCGGCCTGCTGAACAGATAAACTGCCGGTGCAGGTAACAGGATCTTTCGAGTAACTGACGGCGAGCAGATCCCGGAAATACGCAGGAACTTTACCGGGATCATCCTGTTGAGAATATAATTCAGTACTGTACTTTCCGGGATCACTTTTTTTTAGATTTCCCGCAAAAGTCGCAAGTAAAAACCGGTTTGCATCCGTGTTCTTCAGGATGATTTCCTCATAGAAGATCGCGGGAATGCAGTATACAATACACTCCTCAAGGGCTCTGGCGCTGAACATATAATTTTTTTTCCGGATCACTGCCCGCAATCCGAAAACATCACCCTCATCACAGTGATCTGTTATGATCTTTTCTTCTCCGCTTTCAAGCACAACAGCACCGTCCTTCACAACAAAAAAATCGGGGAGTACCGGATCATTCTGCCTGAACATATAGCTGTCTTTTTCCAGATATTGCACCTGTATATTTTCTGAAATACGGTTCAATTCCTCCTTTGAAAGAAATTGAAAGGGAGGGAAGTCCTTGAGAAAATCATATATCCGTTCAGCTATCGTATTTTTCATCAGTTTCTCATTTTTGGTAATTTCAGGACCAAAATGATATTTCAATAGCTAATGTAGCGAAATAAGCCGGATTTTACCAGGAGATTTTATGGATACTACAGGTCGCGTATCCTGAGCAGCCAGTATGAGCCATAAATAAAAATGGCTGTCCAGCCCAGTACAACTGCGATCTCATACCAGTGTACGGCCGTGTCGAAATGCACATCTTCACCAACCTGGGTGGCCAGTGTTTTAACGGCATTTAAGCGTGTAAAAGGCTGGTCAATGAGTTTGGACATTGACATCAGGGGTGCAAACTGGTAGACAGAATCTGCGATCTGTTCACCATTGGGCACGTTGAACCGGATGATGTTGTAGCTCATCGATTCTCCGATAAACCACACGAACATGGCTGCAACCGCAAAAGCGGACTTTTTGATCAGCATGCCCAGAAAGAGACCAAAAGAAAAGAACCCGACCAGTTTCACAAAATAGGCCAGCAGGAATTCCAGATCAGAAAAAATGATGGAAATTTCATTAAAATCTGAATAGATCAAGCCCAGAACAAGGCTTATAGCGAAAACGAAGAGGGTGGAAATGAGCGCGAAAAGAACAACCGTATAAAATTTGCTCAAAATGAACTCCTTTTTGCTGAGGCCGTCGATGAGGTTTTGTTTTAAGGTTCTGTTGCTGTACTCATTAGACACCATGGAAACAATAATGAGGAGCAGGAAAAATTTAAAAAAGGCAGCTATATAGGTATTAAAGTGCCAGATATAAGGAAAGTTAAAAATACCCTGATCGGCCAGGTGAAACTTGATCGGGCCTATGTCAAATTTTATGGTGGCAAGCAGGGCTATGGAAAACAGCAAAGCGAAGTAGATGGTGATCAGCACTTTACTGGCTCTGTTGTATTTCAGTTTATGTAGTTCAATATGGAGTAATCTAAACATAGCTTAAATGGGATTAATTGGCCTGCCTGGTAAGGTCCAGGAAGTTTTCTTCGAGGCTCGGTTTTCGCATTTCCAGATGAGATAAGCTTATCCCGTTCTGCATCAGATATGCGTTTACTTTCCCGGGATGCAATTCCTTGCTGACCTGAATTACCGTGTGGCTATTTTCTTGCCTGATCTCGGTAACACCATCCAGCCGGCGCAGGCATTTTTCGATCTCCTCATGCGATTTGTCTGCCTTTAGCAGGATCTCCTCAGGGCTTATTCCCAGTTCGTCAACCCGTCCCATAAAGATCATTTTGCCTTTTTGAAGAACGATAACATGGTCACAGACCTTTTCTACTTCATCCAGCAAATGCGAGGCTAGCAGTATTGTGGTTCCTTTTTTTGAGATCTCCTGAATGATGCTTCTGATCTCATGAATTCCCTGTGGATCCAAACCATTGGTGGGCTCATCCAGTATCAGGATCTCGGGCTCATTTAAAAGTGCGGAGGCTATGGCCAGCCTCTGTTTCATTCCCAGTGAGAAGGTTGAGAATTTGCTGCTTTTTCTTTCGTACAAATTCACATCCTTCAAACGCAGGTCTATTTTGTCATTGGGGATGTTCTTTATTTTACAGACCAGAGCAAGATTTTCATAGGCAGTCATGTAGGGATAAAAATTGGGCCTTTCAATAATGGCTCCGATCTTTTTCAGGGCCTCATGCGTGCTGATCGTTCCGTCGAACCATTCAAAACTCCCTGAGGTTTTGTTCACTACATTTAAAATGATGCCCAGGGTAGTGGATTTTCCACTGCCATTCGGTCCCAATATACCGTAAACATTCCCTTTTTTAAGGGTGAAGGACAGGTTATTGACAGCATGTATGCTGCCAAATTTTTTGTGGAGCTCCCTGATGGTTAAAATTGTTTCCAAAAAAATAAGTTTCATATACGACGAACGGATGAGCAAATTGTTACGGCACAAAAATTTAAAATTATTTTCACAACACAATTCTCAATTAGTTTGTATTTTTAAACTTTGCTTGAACAATGAACACAGAAGAAAAATTAATTTCTAAAAAAAAGCCATCCTTTCCGGTTAACCAGGCCCTTTACGATTATTTAACGGAATACAACCGGAATATCAAGATCCCTGTTTCTTACGAGGATCTGCTCAGGTTTGCAGGATTTATCAATGTTTTTGATAAGAAGGGTATTGATACGCTCTGGATCAGGGTATACTATTCGCCCTATGAACAAAATGAGATCGACCTGAGTCTGAAACAGATGTATAATATTCTGCATGCTGATGGAAGTGAGAGTAATTTTGACACCCTGAACGTCGATGAAATTGATTACTGCACCTTTGGTAATTCCAAACCTTTCAGGGTGAAGATCAGAAATGTGCTGAACGATAATTATACGTATTTATATATTAAGAAGGCCGATGCCTCGCGGGTTTACGGTTTGGAGCTCGAGGATCTGCTGGCTCCCAATCACATCAATTTTTTGGTACACAAGGATACCATCATCGAAGAACATGTGATCGGGATACCGGGAGATGTGTTTATAGAAGAAAAACTGGCAGGTCTTACCAAAGAAGACAGACAGCGACTGTCAAAGGAGTATGTCAAGTTCAATGAAAGAAGCACCCTGCGCTTGCTGGGCGATATGCGGGCTTACAATTATGTTATCGTTCCTACATATGACTTTGACCGGGTACAATACCGGATACGTGCCATGGATTTTGATCAGCAGAGTTATGAGGGCAATTTAAAGGTTTACCGTCCCCAGTTTTTTAAGGATAATTTTCCTTTTGTGGAAATGGTTCAGAACTCCCTGCAAAAGGAATCCATCGAGCAGTACAAGAATGAAGAACGCTCTATTTTAGCCAAGCGTTTAAGGGGTTCAAAGGAACGCATTGAAGATCTGATGAAAGTGATGCGACAAGACATTATTTCGAAACCCGAATATGTAGATCAGCTAAAGAATGATCTGGTGGTTTTTACCAAAGACAAGAATTTTAAACAATGCAAAACGATGGGAGATATACTGCAGGTAGTTTTTGATTTTGTGGTGAGAAACTACGAAAGTGTAAACCTTTATATCATCAAATAGACCGGTAAAGAAAAAGGGAACTATTCTTCATAAGAAAAACCTTCAAAGTCGAAATCTTCATCCAGTTCTTCATTGTCCAGACCCAGGTCATAGGGATCATCGGTTTCTGCCTCAAATAACTTTTCCGGAGCATTTTTTGGGACCGCACCCATTGAAAATACAACTTTTGAAAAGGAATCAAGTTCCTCTTTGCTATCGCTTTCCATCAATTCCACAAAAAAGGTCCACATGTTGAGAAAGTCAAATACATAGATCATTTTATCGCCAACCGCGGTGACCACATCCCTGATGCTGATCTCGCTCATCTGGGTTACCTGCCCGGGTTTGTCATTCATATCGAACAGCGGAAATTCCTCTCCCTGATTCCAGTTATCGTCAGACAAATAAAAGGAAGCCATCTCATTGCCTTTAAAACCAAAGGCATCAGAGATCGCGTGGTGCAGGTCCTCTAAGGAAAAGGTCATTGGAATGGCAATATCCCGTATTACATTTTCCTCAACATCTAAAATAACTCTAAATTTGTAATTCATGACTTTGCTAAAATGAGCCGCAAAATTACCAATTAATTTCAAAAATAGTATTTTTACTTACAATTTAAAGCGATATGGATTCAGAGAATGTATTAGAAAAGGTAAATGCCATGTGTAAAAATACGCTAATGGAAACCCTGGGTATCCGGTTTACGGAGATCGGCAATGAACAGGTCTCGGCCACAATGCCTGTGAATTCAAAGGTACATCAGCCTCTGGGCCTGCTGCATGGAGGAGCATCCATAGCTTTGGCGGAATCCGTTGGAAGTATGGCTTCTTTATTGTTTATTGACAGTTCAAAGTTTGAAGCCAGGGGGATCGAAATATCTGCCAACCATGTGAAAAGCAAGAAGGAGGGATGGGTAACAGGGATTGCCAGGAACATCCACAAAGGCAAAACCACACATCTGTGGGAAATCCGCATTGTGGATGAAGCGGGTGACCTGATCAGTATCTGCAAACTCACGAATATCATCCTGCCAAAGAAAAATTGAATGGTGGGTCTTCATTTTTATAAAACAAAATTTATCAGGGCTTTATTGATCGTTATCTGCCTGTTGTTTCTCGGCGCAATCTTTTTGCTTTACTATTTTTTAAAGCCGGAAACAGACAAAGAAATCCTGCAGTTCTTCTCAAAAAACAATAAAACGGTCTGGATCGATCAAATACCTTTTGGGGGCCATGAGGTCAGACTGCTCAAGATGCAGGAAATTCTCGATACGGTAAAGCCTACCTTACTATTTATTCACGGATCTCCGGGCTCAGCCATGAATTTTAAAAATTATTTGACTGATACCGATCTGCTGCAAGGTTTTAATCTGCTCGCCTATGACAGGATCGGTTACGGTTCCGGCAGACAGGTACCCGTGCTCAATGACTTGCAAAAGGAAAGTGATCTGGTAAAATTTATCGCAGGGGACATTCCCCAAAAGAAGTTAATCCTTGTCGGATATTCTTACGGAGGCACAATCGCTGCAGCCTATCCTGAAAATATCCGGGAAAAAGTTTTGCTGGCGCCGGCCGTCAAAGCGGCCTGTGAGCCCATGTTCTGGGCGCTTAACCTGTACAGATGGAATTTTACAAGGCCCCTGGTCCCGCATATGCTGGCCAATGCTTCCATGGAAAAGCTGGGGCATTTGCAGGAATTGCCTTTGTTTGAAGGAAAATGGGCTTCGAGTGAGGCAAAGGTCCTGGCGATCCATGGAAACAAGGATGGGATCGTGCCTTACGAAAATTCTGTTTTCCTTGGGGAAAAACTGGGAAGCGATCAATTCACCCTGATCACGCTGGAAGGAGAAGGTCATGCCCTGGTTTGGACCAAATTTGACCGGATCAAAGAAGCGTTATTGAACTTATTAAAAACAGATTGATGTCTGATTTTACTGCACTTTGTAAAGAATTGGAAAAAGCAGCGAAGCTGCAAAAACCCTTTGTTGTTTACAGAAAGCCCGGCGCTTCTGAAGTACGGCTATTCATACAAACAGATGCCGGGCTTTACCGGTTTACATCTGAAAAGGAGGCCGGTTTTATTTTTGCCCCATTCAGTAAAGATGTAGCAGCGGTATTTTTCCCCCGTGAAAAATGTGAATTATTTACAAGTTTTTTTGAAAGAACAGGCCAGAATAAAGCCAGTTCAGAAAAAAAGGTTGATCTGAAAGACAGCGTAAATTCTGAGCAAAGGCAGCAGTATTTAGATCTGGTTGATCGCTGTCTCGCCTTTATGAAGAATTCGGGTACAAAGAAGATCGTTTTATCCAGAAAAGAAGAAGTCCCGGTTGAAGGCCTGTCGGTATTGGAAATTCTGGGTAATTTGCTCGAAAAATACCCCGCGGCTCTTGTGTATATCTGGTATCATCCGGCAGTGGGCATGTGGGCAGGAGCCACACCGGAAACCTTGTTTTCCCTTGAAAACGGGAAGTTCAAAACCATGGCCCTGGCAGGCACACAAAGGGTTCAGGGCGAGAAGGAACTCGTTTGGGGGCTGAAAGAACTGGAGGAACAACAAATTGTTACAGATTATATCAAGACTGAGTTGCAGGGTTTGATCAGCCGGACTGCGCAGCCAAAAACTGTAAGAGCCGGGCAGGTAGCCCATATATGTACCCAGTTGGAAGGCACCCTGACCAAGGATTTTGGTTTGCTCCAGCTCATTAATAAATTGCATCCAACCCCGGCGGTATGCGGTCTGCCAAAAGAAGCAGCCAGGAGTTTTATAATTGAACAGGAGGGCTACGACAGAAAATTTTACACAGGCTTTTTAGGAGAGATCAACCTGAGCTTGGACAGTGAGACATCAGCCAAAACGCACCTGTTCGTCAATTTAAGGTGTATGGAGCTCTTTGAAAACAAAGCTGTACTTTTTGTTGGTGGCGGAATTACGGGTGACAGTGATAAAGAAAAAGAATGGGAAGAAACAGTTGCAAAAAGTACGACCATGAGGTCCATATTAATTTAATCCTTGCTATTTTTGTTTTAAATTTAATTCATGTCTGTTTATCCTAAAAAGGAACTGGCTCAACTCGTGTTACAACTTTGCGAAAAACACGGGATCAGCGATGTTGTGATCTCTCCCGGATCAAGAAATGCACCACTCATCATCGGATTCGTAAATCACAACGGTTTTAAAACTTTTGAAATTGCCGATGAGCGTTCGGCTGCCTTTTTTGCTTTGGGCATAGCCCAGCAGACGAAAAAACCGGTGGCCGTGCTGTGCACTTCTGGATCGGCACTGCTCAATTACTATCCCGCCGTGGCAGAGGCATATTACAGTAAAATTCCGCTGGTAGTGATCTCAACAGACCGGCCTGCAAACATGCTCGACATAGGTGACGGGCAGACCATCAGGCAGGCTAATGTATTCAGCAACCATATTTTGTTCAGCGCGAATCTTTTGGAAATTGAGAACGAAGGCGAACAGGTAAGATTACCGGAAAACGCTGCTTTGGTCAGAGAGGCATTAAACATTGCCCGGGAACAAAGTGGTCCGGTTCACATCAATGTGCCCCTGGATGAGCCGCTCTACGCAACGGTGCCTGAACTCTACGATTATAAGGAATTCGTCTTTCAGGAAAAACAGGAAGACAAGAAAAGTTTATTGGATGAGGAACCACTTGAATTGGCTGCACTGGAAAAATATGCCGAACAGTGGAACCGGGCAGAAAAAAAAATGGTGCTGGTTGGCAGCAATTATCCCGATGCCCTGCTCGACACCCAGATCGGGCATTTGTTAAAAGACCCTTCTGTTCTGGTTTTTACGGAAACCATCTCGAACATACACCATTCTGATAGCATAGGCAGGATCGATCAGCTGATCTCTCCCCTTACCGAAAAGGAATTCGAGGACTTGCGTCCGGACATCCTGCTGACCTTTGGCGGGATGATCGTGTCGAAAAAGGTAAAGCAGTTTCTACGCGACCACAAACCGGCGCAGCACTGGCATGTTGACAAGCACGAGGCACCCGATACATTTTTTTGTCTGTCAAATCATTTTTCGCTGTCGCCACAGTTGTTTTTCAGCCAGTTCTTTTTTCTTACTAAGGCCCGAAAATCAGACTATCAGGAGCGCTGGCTTCAGGTGAAGCGCGATCGCGAAAAGGCTCATAATTTGTTTCTTGCCGGGGCGCCCTTTTCCGATTTGAAAGCTTTTCAGCTCATCCTGGCCTCCCTGCCAAAAAAAGTACAGCTTCAGTTGGGCAATAGTTCGGTAGTGCGCTATGCACAGCTTTTTGACACTGATCCTACCATCCCAGTTTTTTGCAACCGGGGAACCAGTGGTATCGACGGCAGCACCTCAACAGCTGTTGGAGCGGCCTGGTACTGCAGGGAACAAACCGTATTCATCAGTGGTGACATCAGTTTCTTTTACGACAGCAACGGTTTGTGGAACAGGTATATCAAAAATGATTTCAGGATCATCCTGATCAATAATGGGGGTGGCGGTATCTTTCGCATTCTGCCGGGACCAAAAGACAGCAATGTGCTCGAATATTTTGAATATCCCCATAGCTTAACGGCAAAACAGTTGGCTGAAATGCATGGCTTTTCTTATTGCGCTGTAAACTCGATCGTGGAAATTGAGCGGGAGCTGGAATCCTTTTACGAAAGTTCCGACAAACCAAAACTACTCGAGATCCTGACCCCTTCAAGCCTGAATGATGAGGTGCTGAAGGAATATTTTAAGAAATTATAAGCTGAGCTTCCCTATTCTTCCTTAGGTTCTTCCTTGGGTTGATCAGTTGTTTCAGCGGGTGTTTCTCCGGTAGTCTCTTCCTCCGTGGGCAGACCCAATTTCTGAGCCCTTTGCTTTTCCAGTACGCGTTCTATATTGGCATAGTACGCATCTGCATTGGGATTATCTGTGGTGATCTTGGCATAGCCATTTTTGTAATGCTTAAGCGCTTTTTTGTAGTCATAGCCCGTCTCATAATACAAGCCGATATAATAATCGCCTATGGGTGATTCAGGATACAGGCGCATGATCATTTTGCCGTATTCTTCGAGATAGTCTCCGTTTTCCTTGTCGATGATGATCGGTTCTATCCTGAAGATATCCTTCTCCCGGATTTTCACATTGGATCCGTACAGATATTCAATTTCTACATATTTTTTTTCCAGGTAGGCTATGGCTTCAGGTGGAGAGAGTTCAGCAATATTTTTATCAAATTCTTCCTTGGTGATCTCACCGAAAAGCTTGAAGATGTGGTCCATCGCAGAGGGAATTGCCTTTCCTATAGTGGCAGAACTGCTTTCGTTTTCGAAATTATCGAATTTATAACGGAATTTTTCAATTTCGGAAAGTTTCAGGAGGTTGTTCACATTGTTTATCTCGACTTTGATTTTATCAGAATTGTATTTGGCATTGCAGATATAATAGAAAACATTGTCGGTAATACCCTGGGATTTGGCCTCCAATTTCTCTGCCATACTTATGGGAAGGATTGGATTAATTGCAACGAAGCCATTGAAGATGGGTTTGGGTTCTAACAGGAAATAATTGGTATAGTTACCGGTAAGTGTTTGTCCGACTATGGTTTTAAAAAGTGCAGTTCTGTAATTGTCATCGATAAAATTTACCACTTCTTCCCTCACGAATTTGTAAAACCGGGTACTTTCCTCATTCGGCAATCCGGTATCAATACTGAAATCACAGTCTGTTGAACGTTCATCGTTCTGGTTTTGAAGGATACCGACTATAATTTGTTCCGGGGCCCTTTGCTGAGCAGCAAAAAGTTTGGAATTGGCCACATAAACATCGAATAAATATTCTGCATCAAAAATGATGGCTACTGGATAAGTACTTTTCGGATTTTTCTCATAGGATTCCGGCACATAGATCTTCAGTATGCGTTCGGTGCCCAAAGTGACAGAATTCATTTTTTTAATGGTAATACTCTCCTGCGCGTTCAAAAATGAACAGGCAAGAAGCAACAGCAATGTCAGTTTCTTCATTTTATTAGAATTTGTACGGTACAATTTAAATCTTTCTTGGGCAAAATTGTGTAATTTCGTTTTAAAGATCCATTGATTCAACGAAAATTATTGTTAATTATTTTATCAAGCTCGAGAAAATACCATGAAGAAGCCAAATTGGAGCACCGTGAGAGAATTTGAAGATATCACCTACAAAAAATGCGGGGGGGTGGCAAGAATCGCTTTTAACAGGCCGGATGTAAGGAATGCCTTCAGGCCAAAGACCACCAGTGAGCTTTACCAGGCTTTTTATGACGCTCAGGAAGACATAAATATTGGGGTGATCCTGCTTTCGGCAGAGGGCCCATCTTCCAAAGACGGGGTGTATTCCTTTTGCAGCGGGGGTGACCAGAAGGCACGCGGACATCAGGGTTATGTTGGCGAAGACGGCATGCACCGGTTGAATATCCTGGAAGTGCAAAGGCTGATCAGGTTTATGCCTAAAGTGGTTATTGCAGTTGTGCCCGGATGGGCAGTTGGCGGAGGACACAGCCTGCATGTGGTTTGTGATCTGACCCTGGCCAGCAAAGAGCACGCGATCTTTAAGCAGACAGATGCCGACGTAACCAGTTTCGACGGAGGTTATGGTTCCGCTTATCTGGCCAAGATGGTCGGACAAAAAAGAGCGAGGGAAATTTTCTTTTTGGGCAGAAATTATTCAGCCCAGGAGGCATTTGATATGGGTATGGTGAATGCGGTGATTCCTCATGAAGAACTGGAAGGAACTGCTTTTCAATGGGCTCAGGAAATTCTTCAAAAATCACCAACCTCCATAAAAATGCTCAAGTTTGCCATGAACCTAACTGATGACGGCATGGTTGGTCAGCAGGTATTTGCAGGAGAGGCAACCCGGCTTGCCTATATGACGGAAGAGGCCAAAGAAGGCAGAAATGCTTTTCTGGAAAAGAGAAAACCGGATTTTAAGAATATCAAATGGATCCCTTGATGCCGGTAATTCTTAAGCAGATCCAGATTTTAGAACTACAAAAAAGAGAATAATTTATTAAAGATAATTATATGAAGATCATTTGTATTGGAAGGAATTATGTGAAGCACATAGAAGAACTGAAGAACGAGCGGCCTGACAGTCCGGTAATTTTCCTAAAACCGGATTCTGCCGTGCTGCTTCCCAGAAATCCTTTTGTGATACCACCCTTTTCTCATGATGTACATTACGAAGTGGAAGTCATTGTAAAGATCAACAAGGTGGGAAAGTTTATCGATCAGAAGTTTGCCCACAAATACTACGATGAAATATCACTGGGTATCGATTTTACAGCGAGAGACCTGCAGGATCAGCTGCGCACAAAAGGCCTGCCCTGGGAAAAGGCAAAGGCCTTTGACGGCAGTGCCGTGATCGGAGAGTTTTTTCCTAAGGAAAATTTTGATCTGCTGAATTTAGGTTTTCAACTCTACAAAAATGACGTACTCGTTCAGAATGGCAACACCCGACAGATGCTTTGGAAAATTGATGAGATCATAGCCTATGTTTCGCAATATTTTACCTTAAAAAAAGGAGATATCATTTTTACCGGCACGCCGGAAGGGGTGGGCCGGGTTGATCCTGACGATGTTCTCGTGGGAAAATTCGGTGAATTGAGGGTATTTAAAGTGAATGTGAAATAAAGCTTTTTTCATATTTATTGTAAGTGATTTTAATTTTTTTTGGAACATAAAACATAGCATTAACACTACATAGTTCAATTAACACTCTTTCTGAACACTATAAGTATTTATTTAAGTATTTAATCTTCAGTAAATTAAAATATGTGATAACACTACATATTTCGGATAGCGGCATAGTATGATATTTATCATACCTTACATGTATCAATAGGTCTACCTTCGTTTGATCATTGAAAAATTGTAGAGTGATGATAAATATATTTAAAAGGTCAAAAACGATTGCACTCGGCACCGATGAATTTCTCGACAAGGTGGATTTGGGCATTTTAACTTTAAAAAAGGGAATTGGCAATTATATTGATGGCAATTCGACTGAATTTGAGCATAGCCTCAAGTCAATTGTTAAATTGGAAACTGAAGCCGATGCCATTCAAAGAAAAGTCGAGAATGATTTTTACCTGCATGCCCTGATGCCAAATTATGCCAGTGATATCATGAACCTGATCGAAAAGGTTGATGATATTATTGATCAGGCGCGCGATATCCTATCGGAGTTTGACGTTGAAAAGCCGGGCATACCTGATGAAGTAAAAAAGGATTATCTGGAATTGGCATCTTTATCGGCACATGCTGCGGAAAGTGTTGTTTCTGCAACGAGAACTTTTTTTATTTCTCCTGACGATGTGAAGGATAAAATCCAGAAGGTGTTGTTTTATCAGCGGGAAACGGGTGTGTATTCCAATAATCTTAAACGTAAGGTTTTTCAGGAACTAAGTGAATTGAGGTTGAGTGAGAAAATACACCTTCGTTATTTTGCCCTCCATATAGAACGCATTTCGGATAATGCGAAAACGGTAGCACATTTGCTTTCATCTCTAGTAATCAAGATCAAAATGTAATCAATACAACAGGATTACTATGTTTTTATTCTTATCAAGCGGACTTTTTTTGGGATGGACCCTAGGCGCCAATGATGCTTCCAATGTATTTGGATCAGCAGTGGGTTCTAAAATGATAAGATTTAAACAAGCTGCGATCATCGCTTCTATTTTTGTTGTGTTAGGGGCTGTCTTACAGGGTTCGGGTGGTGCAGAAACCCTGCGTGAACTCGGTTCTGTCGATGCAGTTGGAGGAGCTTTTACAGTAGCACTTGCCGCTGGTGTGGCGATTTTCTGGATGACTAAGGCAGCACTTCCGGTTTCGACATCGCAAGCTATTGTGGGTGCGATTATTGGATGGAATTTTTTTTCCGGGCATTCAACAGATTATAATTCATTGGTAAAAATTGTTATTACCTGGATTTCCGGTCCAATCCTGGGTGGAATTTTTGCCATGCTGATTTATTTGTTATTGAAGCAGATATTGAAAAGAACGAAAATTCATCTATTCAAATTAGATGCATATATTAAATATGGACTTTTGTTTGTTGGTGCTTTTGGCGCTTATAGCCTTGGTGCCAATAACATAGCGAATGTCATAGGTGTTTTTATACCCTCTGCACCAAATTTACTAGTCGATTTTGGTTTCTTTACGCTTGACGGGGTTCAGTTATTGTTTTTGTTGGGCGGGATTTCGATTGCTTCTGGCATCTTAACATATTCCAGGCAGGTCATGATGACCGTTGGCAATTCATTGATGAAGCTAAACGCCGAAACTGCAATTGTCGTTGTTTTTGCGCATTCCCTGGTGTTGTTTATTTTTTCCTCACAAGGCTTATCAAATTTTTTTGTAAACATAGGTCTGCCTGCAATTCCCCTGGTTCCTGTTTCAAGTTCTCAGGCTATTGTTGGAGCTATTTTGGGCATTGGTACATTGAAAGGATTCCGGAACATACAGGTAGATGTGGTCGGAAAAATATTTGCCGGTTGGGTTGTTACACCTATACTGGCAGGATTAATAGCATTTTTCGCTCTTTTTTTTATGAGCAATGTATTTAATTTGAAGGTTTCCCAAAATCCTTCAAAATATGTTAAAGGAGATGTGGTTGTTTCTCAAACTCCTGATATACCACAGGCAAATACTAAAATTATTGAAAGTATTTCCCAGACAAGTGAAGAAATAAACAGGGTGGAAATATATAAACCTGCCGTAATTATTTTGCTGATCCTCTTGGCAGGCATTATTATGTACCAGTTCTATATGATCCATAAATTTAAAGAAAAAGATAAACTGGATTTACACCAGGATTATTTGGAAAGGTATGATGAGCAACAGAAAAACCTGGAAAACGAATTAAAAATAGCCAGTAAGGCCAACCTGGAATTGGAAAAGGAGATCGAAGAAAGAGACAAAGAACAAAAGAAGATAGCCTTAAATATTATTCGAAAAAACGAAATTCTGGCAAAATTAAAATCTGAGATAGATCGCATCAAAACAAGACCCGAAGAAAATCTAAAGTACGCTGATTTAAATACCCTGCGCGTATTGATTCAGGAAAATCTGAATATAGAGCACGAACAGAGATCCTTCGAAAAGTACATTAGAGAATTAAACGAGAATTTCTTCAAAAATTTGGAGCTGAAATATCCCGGATTAACCGAGAATGAAAAAAAACTGTGCTCTCTCCTGCGTCTGAAACTTACCTCTAAAGAAATCGCCTCTATTTTGAATATCACTCCGAAAAGTGTGGAAGTCAACAGAAGCAGGCTAAGGAAGAAACTGCATATTAAAAAAGACGAGAAACTCACAAAAATGATCAGAAAACTTTAACAATTGAATAAATACTAAATTAAATTAATGAATAATGAGAAATAATTTTTACACGATGTTAGTTGCATTTATCCTCTACAGTATTGGAACTAATGCACAATTTATCAAAGAATCCGATTCCATAAAATTTAATCAGTATGGACAGGAAGTAAGCTACCTTAGTTTAAACGGGGAAGCACGCGAAGGAATTTTATCTTTCACTTCGGGAGACGGGAATTATCTTTTTTGGATGGATAACCGATTGCAGTTTGACATGGCAGCTTTCTCGACAGATACCTATAATCCCATAGGGAATGGTGCAGAGATTCGCCGTGCGAGATTTGCAGTTAAAGCAATTTTGTATAAAAATTGGTATGGGGAACTGGATCTTGATTTTGCCGGTTCAAAATTAGAATTAAAAGATGCTTATATTAAATACACTTTTGATTCAGGGGATTATAATATTAAAGTGGGCCATTTCAGAGAGAGCTTTGGAATGGAAACACTTACCAGCTCGAGGTATGTGGTTTTTATGGAAAGATCGTTGATTTCAAAAATGGATGCTTCACGTTCTTTGGGGATGCAGGCCAATCATTGGGCAGACCGATATAGTTTAAGCGGAGGTATTCACTTTGGTAATGTAGGTGAATTAGAAGAAACCACCTATGCTCAGGACAAAAATAAGGATTTTGGTATCGATGACGGGTATTCTTTTACCGGAAGGGCTGTATATCGTCCGATTGTTGATGATGAAAAAGTATTGCATCTGGGACTGGCAGGTACTTACAGAACGCCAAAAACAAGTGCTGAGTTTCCAGATTCTTTTAGATTTAGTACCCGTACTCATTCCAATATCAACAGAAAAAAATATATAGATACTGATGATATTCTTGAAGTAGATTATGCTACTGCAATTGGGTTGGAATTGGCAGGTGCCTACAAAGGATTCATGTTTCAGTCAGAATATAAAAACACAGGAGTAACAAGAAAGAACGATTTAGAATCAGCTACATTTGATGGATGGTATGCTCAGGCCGGATACCTGCTATTTGGAGGACAATACAATTATGCAAGAGCAGATGGTGAGTTTACAAGAATTCAAAGAGGAAAAAGCTATGGAGAACTGGAGGCAGTCGTGAGATATGATTATGTTAACGCCAATGATTTTGATGCTGAAATTTATGGTGGATCTGCGGATGGTATTGCACTGGGATTAAATTATCATTTCAATGCAAATGTGAGATTTATGCTTAATTATGCTTATAATAACCACGACCGATTTGCAAATGGAAAAGGAAAACTTTATGTTGGACATGACAGCGATGGCAATCTGACCAAAGATCCTTTTGCAGTGGTTGAATCAGATGGAGATGCCGGTGAAGATTTTAGTATGATTTCCTGCAGATTTGAAATCACTTTTTAATAATTAGAATTAACGATTAAATAATATAGCAATGAAAAAATTTAAATATGTTTTAGTAACACTCATCGCGATCGCTATGTTTGGTTGCGTTGAAGATGAGATGATGGACGATGGAACGGGGCCTGTTGTGGTTTCCGATATTAAATTAAATGAAATTATGGCGACAGGGGAACCTGACTGGATAGAATTGTATAACGGTGGTTCAGAAAGTGTTAATCTTTCCGGCTATGCACTGGGAGATACGAGTCAGAAATGGGTAATTGATAACCTTACATTGGCGCCTGGAAAATACGTTACCTTTAATTGTGACGACTCTAATGTCCCAAACCAATCGACTAATTTTAAAATCTCTTCTGCAGGTGAAAAGATCACCTTGTACAATGCCAGCAATGAGATCATTGATGAAGTTACAACTCCGGATATGTCTTCTCAGGTTGGTTTGACCTATGGCAGAGAAACAGATGGTGGTGATGTATGGGTAGTTATGAGTCCGTCAAAAGGTCTTGCCAACAGCAATGTAAAAACAGCGCCACTTATTACTGCCGAATTGATAACCAATGTAACCGACAATTCGTATGTGGATTACACTGTACTAGCCTCTGATGCAGATGGGATCAGGGATGTAAAATTGTACCTTGAAGTAGGAAGTCAGATCTCCTTTGTTGAAATGGCACCAGTAGGCGGAGGAAAATACACCTACAGAATTCCGGTAACCGATGCAGGAACAATTGTAAAGTATTATGTTGTGGCTACCGATGAGACTGCTAGCAAAAGCTATTTTCCAACAACTGCGCCAGATGTTAAAGCCAGCTATACGGTTGTGAATGGTAATCCTCTGTTTGTTTCTGTCGTTCCATCCAATGAAAATCCAAGTGCAGATGAACCCATTAAATTTACCGTCAAGACTTATGACAAAACTGGTGTAAAAGAAGTGAGGTTGTATTATGTGCTCAATAATGCGGCGGCAGATACCAAAACAACCATTGTTATGAGCACAACAGACAATGTGACCTTTACGGGTATCATTCCAGGCCAGACCGATGGCACGAAAATCAGTTATTATTTTAGGGCAGAGGACAATGCTGCTTTAAGAACCTACTACCCGGAAGAAATTAAAACGGGTGACGTCATAACCGGGCCTTTCGATCATGACAATTCAGCGACCTGGCCTTTTATTCAGGTGGCTCCGCTGGCAATTTTAAATCAGTTGGTCCTTAACGAGATCAATGCCTCAGGTGCTCCCTGGGATTTTATCGAATTGCATAACCCAACAAATGCTGCAATTGATATCAGTGGTTACAAAGTGTATGACTCAGGAGGAATTGCAGTGGCTTATAGTATTCCTGCAGGTACCAGTATTGCCTCAAAAGGATTCTACGTCATAGAAACCGGAACTGGTTCTCCTCAGGGTCAGTTTGGAATTTCGTCTTCTGGTGAAGATATTACCCTGGTGAATACTACCAATGTGGTTGTAGACCAACTTTTAAAAGCAAACTGGCCTGGTGCTCCATTGGTTGCACGTAAATTGGACGGAGGAGCCAAATGGGTGGTGCCTGCCAAAGAGACAAAAGGTACAACCAATAATTAAAGTATATATTTAATTCAGATCAATACAAAACCGCAGTTACCTGGTGATTGCGGTTTTATATGAATTTATTCCTTTTTAATATTATTATAATTGCAGTTACTGTAGATTAAATGGGATTTATGCTCGGCACTAAAATGAATATTATTAATCGGTTTAAAATGATGGTTCCGGTAAAAAGCGCACTTTTACCCTTCTTATTTGCGATCCTGAGCCTATCTGGCTGTGGTAATGGCAATGATGAAATGGCAATAGAGGAACTCGAATTAATCGGCACTTTTCCGGTGAATATCCCTGAGCCTTCAGGTCTGTCAATGAATGAGTCGGGAACCGGACTATATACTGTAAGTGATAACACGAATAATATTTATAAAATATCGCTTAAAGGTATTGTAATCCAGAAATTTCAGTATACAGGCAATGATCTGGAAGGGGTTTCACTGTTTACTGCCAATAAATTACTGGTGGCCGAAGAAAGAAATAAAGAAATTGTTATTTATGATTTGCTCACCAACGCGATAATTAAACACAAAATTGACTACGAAAATTCAGATGCTAACAGCGGTCTGGAAGGAGTTGCTTATAATTTTGATAACGGGATTATTTATGCTTTAAACGAAAAGGATCCGGGGCTGTTAATCCAATTAAGGTCGAATTTTTCAATCATATCTCAGACTGAACTGGATTTTGCCATAGATTATTCGGGTATCTGCTATGATAGTTCGATTAAAAAGCTTTGGATTGTCAGTGATCAGAATCAAACAATCAATAAATGTGACCTTAACGGGAATCTGATTAAAAGTTATCCTATAAATGTCATAAAAGCAGAAGGAATAGCAGTAACCGATAAAGAGATTTATATCATAAGTGATGGAGCAGCAAAACTGTACATTTTTAAAAGACCAATTGAATAAAATAAAATTTAACAAAATAGATTATGTCAAAAAAAGAAATGCAAATAGGCGAGATTTCGAAACCCAGATTTGAGTTTAGAACCTTCGGACAAAACTTTGAAGAGGCGGCCAAAAGAATGGCTCGTTTTTCAGTGCCTATTCCTGAAAATGTCTGGGAACGGGATTCTGACGAGATTTACATCATGTCAAGAACAAATGATATAAATAATACCAAGATCCGCGATGGAAAAATGGATATTAAGACGTATGTTCAAACCGTTGAAGGGCTTGAGCAATGGAACCCATTGATGAAGGCAGAATTTCCGATATCTAAAGAGGTTCTGACCAAAGAAGTTTTCCCTGCTTTTCAGGTGAAAATGCCCGACCTTAATAAAGGTACCTATACCCTCGAAGAATTTTTAGCGATGATTGAACGTCATCCGGATCTTCAAGGTGTTCATGTACATAAAAAACGTTTTGGTTATATGGTGAATGATACCATCTGTGAAGTGGGTGAGGTTTTGGTTAACGGAGCCGCAGTTATAACAATTAACTCGGAATCAACAGAGGTTGAAGATATTCAAAAAACAGTTCGGGATGTAAAATTAACAGGTGTAGAGAATATTAACTACTTGCAGGCAATCAAAAGAATTATAGGCTGGATCAATAAACCCTTAGCAAATTAAAAAAAATGGCACAAGAAATTGAAAGAAAATTTTTAGTGAAAAGTGAAGCTTTTAAAAAGGATTCCATTGACAAAATGCGTATAACCCAGGGTTATTTGTCCTCTGTTCCCGAAAGAACAGTGCGGGTTCGAATCAAAGGAGAACAGGGTTTTATTACGGTGAAAGGCATAGGTAACGACTCCGGAGCTTCGCGCTATGAATGGGAAAAAGAGATTCCGGTCGATGAAGTTATTGAACTTTTAAAGATTTGTGAACCGGGTGTAATTGACAAAACACGGTTTCATGTGAAATCAGGAAATCACACCTATGAGGTCGACGAATTTTATGGCGATAATGAAGGATTGGTAGTGGCTGAAATTGAATTGTCCTCAGAAGATGAAACCTTCCAAAAACCTGAATGGCTCAGTGAAGAAGTAACCGGGGATGTGAAATATTTCAATTCCATGTTGATGAAAGCGCCGTTTAAGAATTGGAAATAATATAAGTGCCGGTGAAAGTCTGGCTGAACTATTAAAGACCATTATTTTTTTAAATATCTATGCTAAAAAATGAAAGAGGAAATAAGTAAGGATAAGTTTGATGTGCTGGACATGCGGAATTACCGGATCGAGAAACTTCCGGTCAGGGATAAGTCCGGCTTTGAAAAGACATTAATGGCTATCGGGGTACCCTTGTCTGTCATTACTTTTCTTGTAATTATGTTTATGGCCGATATTCCGTATTTGCATAATTTCAATCCGGAAAGTCTGGGTAAAAGCGCAGCAGCCAATTTCAATAAAATTGGTCTGGAACAGTTTATTTACACAAACAAAGCCATGCTGGCCATATTTCTGGCCGCACTCATTTTATGGATTACAGAGGCCATACCCAATTATTTGACCTCACTGATTTTGATAATTGCCCTGGTACTTACGGGGGTACTTCCTGAAAATGAGGCATATGCCCAACTGGGGCATCCCGTGATGTGGTTAAATATACTCTCTTTCGTTTTAGCGAGCATGCTTGTCGTTACAGGTGTGGCCAAAAGATTTGCGCTATGGTTTATCCTGAGATTCGGCAAAAATGCTTCTTCCATCATCCTTAGTTTTATGGTAATCAACCTGGTTTTATCCCTTTTTATTTCCGCTACGACTGCCAAGGCAGCAATTTTGCTGCCCATAATGATGGTAGTGGCTGCTGTTTATGGTGCATCACAAGGAAACAGAAATAATTTTGGACGAAATCTGATCTTACAAAACCTCTTTCAGATCAATATGGGAGCCGCTTCTTTTCTGACAGGTTCAGGGGCTAATTTACTAGCTGCTTCCTTAATCGGAGGGGCGATGGGAATTGACATATTCTTTTCCCAGTGGATGGTAGCCGCATTTCCGGTTGCCTTGTGTTTGATGGTAATTGCCTGGATTATCGGCGCAAAGATCTTTTTCCCCTTGAGTAAAGAGGAACGAATTCCCAATATTCCGGGTGGTATGGAAAGTCTGCAAAAGGAACTTGATAAAATGGGACCTATCTCATTCAATGAGTATAAATCGATAGGCATTTTTATACTTATTTTAGGCTTGTGGGTTACAGACCGGTGGCATGGAATCAGTCCTACGGCAGTTGCTTTTATTGGAGCCATTTGGGCCTTATTGCCAAAGATCGGTATCGTAAAATGGAATGATGTAGATATTCCCTGGCATTTATTATTGTTCTCTGCCGGTGCTTATACCCTGGGTGCCGGGTTAAATGTGACAGACCTGCCTTCCATATCAGTAAATGCATTCTTTGACTCACTCGGTTTGGGAGAAAGCACACCGTTTTGGCTGTTATATGTACTTTTAACCGGTGTTATGGTATTTAGTGCCTTAATTATGCAATCAAAAACAATGCGTGCCATGATCTTTATACCTATTGCCATTGGAGTTGCCTCGCGATTTGGTTATCCTGTCCTCAGTCTTGCTTTTCCGCTGGCCATGTTAATCGAACATGTATATGTACTGCCTTTTAATAGCAAACCTGCCTTATTGCTTTATTCTACAGACCATTATAGCTGGTCTGACACCTTTAAATTTGGTATTACCATGCAAATTATCGCCTGGTTATTTTCTATACTGATGGCAATGACTTATTTTAAATGGTTAGGAATTACACCTGACGGACTTTTCTAAGCCCTGTATGCTAAAAAGTACCGTTAAAATACATGACAAATTCTCGATTGTGGTTGAGGTGGCATATGATGTCGTCTTTAAAAGGAAAAAATCGACCTACGCATCAGTTACTTTTATGTTTTTCCCGGATGCATTAAATATAAATGAAAGGAAATACCCAAAAACAAAATTTTATAATGACGTCAGATTATTTCTGAAATACGACATCGCATATAGCACTTTATCTGAACTGAATACAGGAAAAAAATCATTATTAAAAAAGGTTGAAAAGAGCACGGATGCCTTTATAAAAAACGGATCTGTCAAATACAAATACCAATATGAGCAACAGATCAAAATGCTGGCCTCGACTTTCAGTAACCTACTGAAAGAACAGACCGATGAGCTGATTTATACAGGAAAGACTTCTAAATATGAGATTGAGTTTCTGATTGAAAAAACACAAACAATTCTCACTGAGTTTCGCTTAATAGTAGGCAGGGTAGCCGCTTCCACACTCGATAAACAAACCAAAAATGTGATCTTTTATGCTGATGAGCATATGAGCAATTCTGTTGAACTGCAGCTGATGCATTTATACAATGTTCTTGAGAAAAAGGAAAAGAGCAAGGAAGCCCTTAATCAAATAGTAAACGCGATCAATGAAGAACAAAATTACAAAAAACAGGAAGGTTATCATTCACCAAAAGATAAGGACAAAAAACCTGAGGACCTGCTTTACAAGAGAAATCAGTTGAAGAAATATATGGATAGTGTATTTTTTTTAAAACAGGATATACGTAAGGATGGTGCCGTTTTTGAACAAACCCTGCTGGCTTTGGCAGCAGGACTGGCGATGATCTTTTCAACAGGAATAGCCTTTTATTTTCAAAAGAATTACGGAAATTTTACCACACCTTTTTTTGTTGCTCTGGTAGTCAGTTATATGCTCAAGGATCGGATAAAAGGAATCATCAGCGGATTGTTCGTAAGTAAATCAAATTCTTTTTTTTATGATTACAAGATCAAGATTACCAATTCCTTAAATAAAAAAATTGGTGTTTTTAAAGAGGACTTTGGTTTTGTTGCTTATAAGAAACTTGAGGCAAGTGTTAAAAAATTGCGTTTGAAAGAACTGGTGCTTGATGTGGATATGGAGTCACTTGGCGAACAGATCATCCAGTACAAAAAGAAGATCGTGCTGTATCCTGACAAATTTGGCAGTGACCTCTCCGATGCGAGTATTTCAGGAATAACGGACATAACCAGGTTTAATTTTCATCGCTTCATTCAGTATATGGATGATCCGAAAAAAGATTATACCCTAGTCAAAAAAGGGGAAGTGTATACAAAATATGCGAATAAGGTTTATCATATCAATATCATTCAAAAATATTTTACTGTAAATGGCATCGAATATACCCGCAACCGGGTAATTATGAACAGGAATGGTATTCTGAGAATTGATAATATGAGTTTTGAATAAGAAGTTTACTGATATCAGAGCTTGGCAATCATTTGTGGAAATGAAAGAATTTCCATTTTTCGCCAAGGGAATAGAATTTTCGTACCAGGTATTTATGTTAAAGCAAATATTCCTTTGAAAGTTAAGATATCATCTTGCCTGCTTAGGAAAAACACACGTATCTTTGCTCTGATAAATATTATTAAAAAAAACTTTGCAGGCAGAGATCATTACCATAGGCGATGAAATATTGATCGGACAGATTACCGATACAAATTCCAAATGGA
>Ga0209391_10000041_pt1 | contig 39843 bp, 34 predicted proteins | sample PPLLak3March2015_FD_187246 | JGI IMG/M metagenome (GOLD analysis project Ga0209391, IMG submission 187246) | Freshwater sediment microbial communities from Prairie Pothole Lake near Jamestown, North Dakota, USA - PPLs Lake P7 Core (1) Depth... | ecosystem: Environmental > Aquatic > Freshwater >...
GGCGGTTGCGCGCGCCAAGGAGTACATCGCGGCAGGCGACATCATGCAGGTGGTGCTGTCGCAGCGGATGTCGATGCCGTTCGGCGCCGAGCCGCTGTCGCTGTACCGGGCGCTGCGCTCGCTCAATCCGTCGCCGTACATGTTCTACTACGACTTCGGCGACTTCCACGTCGTCGGCGCCTCCCCCGAGATCCTGGTGCGCAAGGAGGGCCGGATGGTAACGCTGCGGCCGATCGCGGGCACGCGCCCGCGCGGCGCGACGCGCGAGGCCGACGAGAAGCTCGCCGCCGAGCTCCTCGCCGATCCCAAGGAAATCGCCGAGCACGTGATGCTGCTCGACCTCGGCCGCAACGACGTCGGCCGCGTCGCCGCGACCGGCACGGTGAAGGTCACCGAGAAGATGGCGATCGAGCGCTACTCGCACGTGATGCACATCGTCTCCAACGTCGAGGGCGAGCTCGCGCCCGGTCTCGCCTCCCTCGACGTGCTGCGCGCGACGTTTCCGGCCGGCACGGTGTCGGGCGCGCCGAAGGTGCGCGCGATGGAGATCATCGACGAGCTCGAGCCGACGCGGCGCGGGGTCTACGCCGGGGCGGCCGGCTACATCTCGTTCCAGGACGACATGGACCTCGCGATCGCGATCCGCACCGCGGTCGTGAAGGATGGCACGCTCTACGTGCAGGTGGGCGCGGGCATCGTCCACGACTCCGTGCCGGAGTCCGAGTGGCAGGAGACGCAGAACAAGGCCAAGGCGGTGCTGCGCGCGGCGGAGATGGTGCAGCTCGGCCTCGACGACGGGGATTGAGCGCGAGAGGCCGGCCCATGCTGCTGATGATCGACAACTACGACAGCTTCACCTACAACCTGGTCCAGTACCTCGGCGAGCTCGGCGCCGACGTGCTGGTGCAGCGCAACGACGCGATCACGCTGGAGCAGGTCGAGGCCTGGGCACCCGAGCGCATCGTGATCTCGCCCGGCCCCTGCACGCCGGCGGAGGCCGGCATCTCGGTGCCGCTGATCCGGCGCTTCGCGGGGCGGATTCCGATGCTCGGCGTTTGCCTCGGCCATCAGGCGATCGGCGAGGCGTTCGGCGGGCGCGTCGTCCGTGCGGCGCGCGTGATGCACGGCAAGCTCGACCAGGTCACGCACGACGGCCGCGGTGTCTTCACCGGCATCCCGTCGCCGGTCACGGTCACGCGCTACCATTCGCTCGCGATCGAGTGCGCCACGTTGCCCGACTGCCTGGAGGTGACGGCGACGACCACCGACCGGGAGATCATGGGCGTGCGCCATCGCGAGCACGCGGTCGAGGGCGTGCAGTTCCACCCGGAAGCGATCCTGACCGAGCACGGCCACGCGATGCTCCGCAACTTCCTCGACGGCCGGCGCTAGCCCCGGCCGCCACCGAGCCAACGACTCCGAACGAGGCGAACATGCAGCTGTCGATGTCCGAGGCCGTGCAGCGCACGGTCGAGCACCGCGAGATCTTCCACGACGAGATGCTGGCGGTGATGCGCAGGATCATGAGCGGCGAGGCGACGCCGGTGATGATTGCCGCGCTGATGGTCGGCCTGCGGGTCAAGAAGGAGACCGTTGGCGAGATCGCCGCGGCGGCGCAGGTGATGCGCGAGTTCGCGACCCGGGTGCCGGTGGCGGAACCGGAAACACTCCTCGACATCGTCGGCACCGGTGGCGACGCCTCGCACACGTTCAACATCTCGACCGCGTCGATGTTCGTCGCGGCGGGCGCCGGCGCGCGCGTCGCCAAGCACGGCAACCGCTCGGTGTCGTCGAAGTCCGGCAGCGCCGACGTGCTGGAGGCGCTCGGCGCCGACATCATGCTCTCGCCTGGCGACGTCGCGACCTGCATCGCCGAGACCGGCGTCGGCTTCATGTTCGCGCCGTCGCACCACGGGGCGATGAAGCACGCGGCGCCGGTGCGGAAGGAGCTCGGCGTGCGCACGATCTTCAACATCCTCGGCCCGCTCACCAACCCGGCCGGCGCGGCCAACCAGCTGCTCGGCGTGTTCCATCCGGACCTGGTCGGCATCCTGGTCCGCGTGCTCGAGAACCTCGGCAGCCGGCACGTGCTGGTCGTGCACGGCAAGGACGGCATGGACGAGGTGTCGCTCGGCGCGGCGACGATGGTGGGCGAACTGAAGGACGGCGAGGTGCGCGAGTACGAGATCCATCCGGAGGACTTCGGCATGCGCATGATGAGCAACCGCAGCCTCAAGGTCGAGGACGCGCAGGCCTCGAAGGCGATGGTGCTCGAGGCGCTCGGCAACGCCGAGGGTCCGGCGCGCGACATCGTCGTGCTGAACGCCGGCACGGCGCTCTACGCGGCGAACCGCGCCTCGTCGATCCAGGAAGGCATCGAGCAGGCACGCGCGTCGATCGCAAGCGGCGCGGCGCAGCGCAAGCTCGACGAGTTCGTTGCCCTCACCCGCAAGCTGGGGACCAAGGCGTGAGCGGTGAAGGTTGCCTGTTCTGCGCGCTCGTCGCCGGCAGGATTCCTGCGCGACGGGTCTACGAGGACGCGGCGCACGTCGCGTTCTTCCCACTGAAGCACATCGAGCCCGGGCACACGCTGCTCGTGCCGAAACGCCACGCCGACTACGTCTTCGACATGGCCGAAGCCGACTACCAGGCGCTCTGGACCGCCGCCAGGCGCATCGCGCCCGCGATTCGCGCGGTCACCGGCGCCGCGCGCGTCGGCATCGCCGTCGAGGGGTTCTCGGTGCCGCACGTGCACGTGCACCTCGTCCCGATCAACGCGCTGAACGACCTCAACCCGGCGCGCGAGCAGGCGATCGCCGACGAGCGGGCGGACGCGCTTGCCGCGGCGCTGCGCGCAGCGCTCCAGTCATGAGCGACATCCTGGACAAGATCCTCGCGAAGAAGGCCGAGGAGATCGCCGCGGCGAAGGCGGCGCGATCGCTCGCGGAGGTCGAGTGCGCGGCACGAGTGGCGCCCCCGCCGCGCGACTTCGAGGGAGCGCTGCGGCGGGCCATTGCGGCAGGTCGCTCCGCGGTGATCGCCGAGGTCAAGAAGGCGAGCCCGAGCAAGGGCGTGATCCGCGAGGACTTCGACCCGGCGGTGATCGCCGCGAGCTACGAGCGCGGCGGCGCCGCGTGCCTGTCGGTGCTGACCGATCGCACGTTCTTCCAGGGTGCGCCGGAGTACCTCGCTGCCGCGCGAGGCGCCTGCGACCTGCCGGCGCTGCGCAAGGAGTTCGTGGTCGACGCCTATCAGGTGATGGAGTCGCGCGCGCTCGGCGCCGACGCGATCCTGCTCATCGTCGCGGCGCTCGACGATGCGCGGCTCGCAGCGCTCGCCCGAGCGGCGCGCGAGCTCGGCATGGCGGTGCTGGTGGAGGTGCACGACGAGCGCGAGCTCGATCGGGCGCTGGCCCTGCCCGGCGCGATCCTCGGCATCAACAACCGCAACCTGCGCGACTTCTCGGTGTCGCTGCAGACCACGATCGCGCTCCTGCCGCGGATTCCCGCCGGGCGGCTCGTGGTGACCGAGAGCGGCATCCTCGCGCAGCGTGACGTCGCGCAGATGAAGAGGCACGGCGTGAACGCGTTCCTGGTGGGCGAGGCGTTCATGCGTGCCCCGGATCCCGGGGCGGCGCTCGCCGCGCTGTTCGGCTGATCAGCGGCGCGTTGGCGGGGGCCGTGCGCGATGGCGGCCGCGGGACCATTGACTCCGGGGCCTCGGCGCGGGAGCATGCCGATCCTGCGTGACCCAGAGCGCGTCCGCCCGCCCGGGGCCGCTCCGGGCCGTTTGCTATGATCGCCGCACTTTCGCGGTGCGCGCCCATGAACACGGGTGCCGCAGTACACGCGGGCAGCCGATGAAGATCCTCACCTGGAACGTCCAGTGGTGCCGCGGCATCGACGGTCGCGTCGATCCGGCGCGCATCGTCGCCGAGGCGAAGCGCATCGCCGACTTCGACGTGCTCTGCCTGCAGGAGGTCGCCGACAACTTCCCGGACCCGCGCCTTGCGGGCAACGACGAGCGCGACCAGTTCGCCGCGATCGCGGCCCTGCTGCCCGGATTCGAGGTGATACCGGGGGTCGCCGTCGACCATCCGGGCGAAGGGGGCCGTCGGCGCCGGTTCGGCAACATGATCCTCTCGCGCCTGCCGGTGCGGCAGGTGTTCCGGTGGCTGTTGCCGCACCCGTTGCAGCCGAACACGCCGTGGATGGCGCGCATCGCAGTCGAGGCGGTGATCGCCGCGCCGGGCGGTGACGTGCGCGTCATCACCACGCACCTCGAGTGGTACTCGGAACGCCAGCGGGCGGCTCAGGTGGAAGCATTGCGCCGCATCTACGCCGACGGCCACGCGCACGCGAGCGAGGCCAGGGTGACCACCGACGACGGCGGGACGTTCCAGACGTTCGTGAGGCCGAAGGCGACGGTGATCTGCGGCGACTTCAATCTCGAGCACTCGAGCGACCTCCACGCGCGCATGGTCGCGCCGTTCGCAGACGGCACGCCGGCGCTCGCCAATGCCTTCGAGCTGCTCAATCCGGGCGCGCCCTATCCGGCGACGTTCTGCATCCACAACGTGATGCCGGGCTACGGGCAGCTCCACTGCGACTTCTTCTTCGTCAGCCCCGAGGCGGCGGCGCGCATCACCGCCTGGCAGATCGACCAGGACACGCAGGCCTCCGATCACCAGCCGCTGGTGCTGACGCTCTCCTAGGGGCGGGGCAATCGTCGACCCGGGGCGGTAGAATTCCGCCCGGACGCCTGCGCGCGGCGAGCTCATGTCGCGCGAGCGGCGGTGAACGTGCCACGCCCTTCCTGCGCTCAATTCCCGAGGGTCGCTTCATGACCGACGACGCGTTCACTACGTTCGCGGCGTCGGGTCGGCCGGGGATCGTCTTCGTCGTCCACGGCTGGGGTGGCGGTATTCGGCGGCACGTCGACGACCTCGCCGCGCTGGCCGCGCCGCGGGCCAACGTGGTGCTGCTCGAGCCGGCGGCCGGAGACACGGTGCGCCTGCGCGCCCATGGCGCGGAGGGGGGCCTGTACTTCGCATTGCCACGCGACTATCCGCTCCTCGCCGCGGTGCTTGCCGCGGCCGGCGTCGTGCGGCTGCACTTCCATCAGGTGCAGGGACTGCCGCAAGCGATCCTGGACCTGCCGCGCGCCACGGGGTTGCCCTACGACGTCACGCTGCACGACTACCTCGCGATCTGCCCGCAGCTCCAGCTCGTGACCGCGGGCGGCCGCTACTGCGGGGAGCCGGGCGAACCCGGATGTGCCGCCTGCATCGCGCAACGGCCGGCGTTCTGGCCTCTCGACATCCGCGGCTGGCGGGCGGCCTTCGCCGAGCTGCTGCGTGGCGCCGACCGGGTGATCGCACCGTCGCGCGATGTCGCGACGCGCATCGCGCATTACGTGCCGGGGCTTCAGATTGACGTCTGGTCCCATCCGGAGGCGCCGGTCGTCATTCCCCCGGTGACGCGCGTGGCCACGATCGGGATGCTGTCGCGCGAAAAGGGCTTCGATATCGTCACGACTTGCGCGGTGGACGCTCAGGCGCGAGGCCTGCCGCTTGCGTTCCGCATCCTGGGCCCGTCGGCGGCGCCCTTGCCTGCGTTGCCGCCGTCGCGCATTTCGATGACGGGCGAGTTTGCGGAAGGGGATCTTGCCGCGCTCCTCGCCGCCGAACGCCCGGACGTGCTCTGGTTTCCCGCGCAGTGGCCCGAGACCTGGACTTACACGCTTTCGGTCGCGCTGGCCGCCGGCGTGCCGATCGTGGCGTCGGACCTCGGCGCGCCCGCCGAGCGCCTCGCCGGCCGCGCCGACGCCCACCTGCTGCGATGGGATGCTGCGGCCGCGGCGTGGAACGACGCGCTGCTCGCCGCGGCGCCAGCGGCGGCGGCGGCCGGCCCAACCGTGGTCGGGGCGGATCCCGCCGATTATGCCGAGCGCTATCTCGCGCCGCTTCAAGGTGCCGCGCGAAGGGAAGCGACCGCGTGGCCTTTGCTCGAGCCGCGACACCTGCGACCGCCGCCTGCGGCGCGCGGCGCCGATCTGCCGCTCGCTGATCTCGTGCGCACGGGAATGCTGTGCGGACGCGCCGAGGCGCGCGCGGCGCTCGTCGCGCGCGCGAAGCTGGCCGACGCCGACCTTGCCGGCTTCTCGCGGCGCCTCGAGATTGCCGAGCTGGAGAGCGAGGACGCGCGTGCGCGGGCGGCGGAACTCGAGACCTCGACCACCTGGCGCATGACCGAACCGCTGCGGGGCGCGATGCATCGCGGCAAGGTCGTCGCGACCCGCGTCCGCGCCGGCACGCTCGGCCTGCGGCAGTTGCCGCGGCAGGCGTCGCTCGCGATGACACTGCTGCGCGACGAGGGCCCGCGCGCGGTGGCCTCGCGCGTCGCGCGCAAGCTCGCGGGCGGCGGACGGTTTCGTGCGCCGAAGCCGGTGCGCTACGAACAGGCCGACGCCATCGCACCACTCGTGTTCCCGACGGTGGACGCGCCGCGGGTATCGATCGTGATCCCGGTGTACGGCAAGCCGCTCCTCACGTTCACGTGCCTCGCGAGCGTCCTCGCGAATACCGATGCCGCATCCTGCGAGGTCATCGTCGTCGACGACGCGTCGCCGGAGCCGATGGCCGAGGCGCTGGCCGCGGTGAGCGGCGTGCGCTTCGAGCGCAACGCCGAGAACCTGGGCTTCATCGGCAGTTGCAACCGCGGCGCGGAGCTCGCGCATGGCGAGTTCCTGGTTGTCCTCAACAACGACACGATCGTCACCCCGGGTTGGCTCGATGCGCTGCTGGCGGTGTTCGAGCGCCGCGCCGACGCGGGGCTCGTCGGCGCGAAGCTCATCTATCCCGACGGCCGTCTGCAGGAGGCCGGCGGCATCGTGTGGCGCGACGGCTCGGCGTGGAACGTCGGCCGCGACGACGATCCCGACCGTCCCGAGTACAACTACCTGCGCGAGGCGGACTACTGCTCGGGCGCCTGCCTCGTGATTCCCGCGGCGCTGTGGCGTGCGCTGGGCGGGTTCGACGCACGCTACAAGCCGGCCTACTACGAGGACACGGATCTCGCGTTCGCGGTCCGCGCGGCGGGGCGCCGCGTCTACTACCAGCCCGCGGCAACCGTCGTGCACTTCGAGGGCCAGACCTCGGGCACCGATCCCGGTGCCGGCGTGAAGCAGCACCAGGTGACCAACCGCCACGCGTTCCGCGCGAAGTGGGGCGCGGTGCTCGCGTCGCACCGTGGCAACGGCGTGCACCCCGAGCTCGAGCGCGATCGCGGGGTGACGTGGCGCATCCTGATGGTCGATGCCCGCATGCTGACGCCCGACCAGGACTCGGGGTCGCTGCGCACGCTCGCGATGCTCGAGCTCGCGATCGAGGCCGGGGCGAAAGTGACGTTCGTCGGCGACAATCTCGAGTACCGCGAACCCTACGTCCGCGAGCTGCAGGCGCGCGGCGTCGAGGTACTGTACGCCCCCTACGTGACCTCGATCGCCGAGATTCTCGACCGGCGCGGCCGCGAGTTCGACCTGGTGATCCTCGCGCGGCACTACGTCGCGGCGAAGCACGTCGAAGCGATCAGGCACTTCGCGCCGAAGGCGGCGGTCGCGTTCGACACCGTCGACCTGCATTTCCTGCGCGCCGAGCGGCTGGCCGAGATCGAGGGTGGTGCGGTGGCGCGTGCCGCGGCGCGCGCGCGCCGCGACGAGGAGCTGGCGCTCATCCGGCGCGTCGACGTGACGATCGTCGTTTCGCCCGTGGAGCGCGACGTGTTGCGGGGCCTCCTGCCCGAAGCGAAGGTGCTGCTGCTCTCCAACATTCACGAGCCGATCGGCGGCGGCAAGCCGTTCGCCGAGCGCGAAGGGCTGGTCTTCATCGGCGGCTTCGAGCACCCGCCGAACACCGATGCCGTGCTCTGGTACGCGCACGAGGTACTGCCCCGGGTGCGGCAGCGGTTGCCGGGCGTCCCCATCTACATCGTCGGCAGCAAGGTGCCGTCGACGATTCGCGCGCTGGCGGCTCCCGACTTCGTCGTCACCGGCTACGTGCCCGACGTCGCGCCGTTCTTCACCGGCTGCCGGCTGTCGGTCGCGCCGCTGCGCTACGGCGCGGGCGTCAAGGGCAAGGTCAACCTGGCGATGAGCTACGGACTGCCGGTGGTCGCGACGTCACCGGCGGTCGAGGGCATGCACCTCGTGCCGGGCGATGACGTGATGGTGGCCGACGATCCCGAGCACTTCGCGGCCGCGATCGAGCGCGTCTACCGCGACGAGTCGCTGTGGCAGCGTCTCTCCGCCGGCGGCATCGAGAACATCCGCCGCCACTTTTCGCGTGCGGTGGCGAGGCAGGCGCTCGACGAGCTCTTCGCGCTCGCCGACGCCCGCAAGCCGCGAAAGTAGGGTCAGACTCGACTTTCCTCCGAAAGTAGGGTCAGACTCGATTTTCCGCATCCGGCTTGGGCAACGTCGACGCGCCCCCTTGGAAAGTCGAGTCTGACCCCACTTTCGGGCGGCTGCGCGTACGTACCGGGGGAAAGTCGAGTCTGACCCTACTTTCGCGAGAAGACGAGGTCGAACACCGGGTGGCCAAGCCGCGTGCCGCGTCGCTCGAACTTGGTCTGCGGGCGCGATTCGGGACGCGGGGCGAATCCTTCCACCGTATTGGCGAGCAGGCGTTCCACCCCGAGGGTCGCGAGCATCTCCTCGGCGTAATCCGACCAGTCGGTGGCGATGTGCAGGTAGCCCCCGGGCGCGAGCCGGAGCGCGAGTGCGTGCACGAAATCCGGCTTGAGCAGCCGGCGCTTGTGGTGGCGCTTCTTCGGCCACGGATCCGGGAAGAACACGTGGATGCCGGCGAGGGAGCCCGGCGGAATCATCGCATCGACCACCTCGACCGCGTCGTGACGGATCACGCGCACATTGGCGAGCGCGCGCCGGTCAAGCTCGCGGAGCAGGCTGCCGACGCCGGGTGCATGTACCTCGATGCCGACGAAATCCCGTTCCGGATGTGCGGCGGCAATCTCCGCCGTCGTCGCGCCCATGCCGAAGCCGATCTCCAGCACTACCGGCGCGGCACGGCCGAACACGTGCTGCCAGTCGAGCGGCGCACCCGCGAAGGGGAGTCCGTGGCGCGGCAGGAGTTCGTCGAGCGCGCGCTGTTGCGCCGGCGACATCCGCCCCTGCCGCAGCACGAAGCTGCGCACCGGGCGGCGGACGTTCTCCGGCCGGGGGACCGCAGGATCGGGGGCGCTGTTGGCGCTCACTTGCCGCCGACGCGGCTCCAGCCGGGATCGGCGAGCCTGCGCTCGAGCGTCTTGCCGGTCTCGGCGCCATCGACGGTGTACTCGACGACCAACGTTTCCTGGCTCTTCCAGCGCACGCCGGCGTCCGACCAGCGTTCCGTGGGGGCCCATTGCGACTCGCGCACGACGCCATCGCGCGTGACGCGCCAGACCACGAGCAGGTTTTCGCAGCGCTGTGGGCAGAAGTCCGCGGTCGCGATGCGCTGCCGGTCGGGCGAGAGCACCGGCTCGGCGGGCATTGGCGTCTGCCGGTTGGTGGCCCGCTGCACGAGCAGGAAGCCGGCGTCGTCGTCGCGCGCCACCCAGAGCACCGTCGCGTTGATCTCGGAGAGGTAGTCCCACAGCGCATAGCTCGTGCCGCCGGAAATCGTGTTGACGTCGGTGAACGTGGCCGTGCCGGAGGGGTAGAGCGCCACCTTGAGTGCGTCGCCGTCACGGGCGGCGACACCCGGCAGGCGCTTCATCTGCTCGGCCTCGACCTTGCGCGCGCAGTGCGCAGGGCCCTCGGCATCGGCGCACAGCCGCGCGATCTCGGCGCTCTCGAGAGGCAGCGCACCCGCGACGCCCGCGACGGCCGCGAGCACCGCGGCGACCAGATACGGCGGCCTCATACGATCAACCCCGTCGCGGGCGAGCTCGCACTCGCCGCGTAGAGCTTGCGCGGCATGCGGCCGGCGAGGAAGGCCTCGCGCCCGGCCTCGACCGCGAGCTTCATCGCACCCGCCATCCGCACCGGGTCCTTCGCAAGCGCGATGGCGGTGTTCATCAGCACGCCGTCGCAGCCCAATTCCATGGCGATCGCTGCGTCGGACGCCGTGCCGACGCCCGCGTCGACGAGCACCGGCACCTTGGCGTGCTCGATCACGAGGCGCAGGTTCCACGGATTGAGAATGCCCATGCCCGAGCCGATCAGCGAGGCCAGCGGCATGATCGCGACACAGCCGATCGCCTCGAGCTCGCGGGCAATGACCGGGTCGTCGGACGTGTAGACCATGACGTCGAATCCATCCTTCACCAGCATCTCGGCGGCCCTGAGCGTCTGCCGGACGTCCGGGTAGAGCGTGTCCTTGTCGCCCAGCACCTCGAGCTTCACCAGCCGGTGGCCGTCGAGCAGCTCACGGGCGAGCTTCAGCGTGCGCACGGCGTCGTCGGCGGTGTAGCAGCCCGCGGTGTTGGGGAGGTACGTGAAGCGCGATGGCGGGAGGAAATCGAGCAGCGACGGCGCGCCGGCGTCCTGGCCGAGGTTGGTGCGCCGGATCGCGACGGTGACGATCTGCGCGCCCGAGGCCTCGACGGCCGCACGGGTCTCCGCGAAGTCCCTGTACTTGCCAGTACCGACGAGCAGGCGCGAGCGATAGTCGCGGCCGGCGACCCGCAATGGGGCATCGGGCAGCGGCACCTTGACGAGCGGAGCGTCCATGCGCGGATTTTACGCCGGCCCGGGCACCGTACATGCGCGCGCAACGACCGCCGCGAGGCGGCGCTTTGCCGTTCCTGCCGACGACACCGACTCGCGGCGACGGCGACGGTCTCAGCCGCCGCCGACCGCCCCGACGATCTCCAGCCGGTCGCCGTTCGCGAGCCGCGTCTCGGCATATCGGGTCTTCGGCACGATCGCGCCGTTCCTCTCGACCGCGATGCGCTTGCCCTCGAAACCCATTTCTCGCACGAGCTCCGCGACGGTCGCCGCAGGCGACGCGATCTCGCGCTCCGCGCCGTTCACGGTCACGTGCATCGTTGCCTCCCTCGCCGCCGGTTCACCCCGGACCCAGTTCCTTGAGGTGCTCGCGGGCCTCGTCGCCGGACTCGTAGATGTGCGGCGCGACGCCGCGGCGGGCGAGCGCGTCGCCGAGCTTCATGCGCAGGAAGCCCGACGTCGTGTAGCGCGTGACGCCCCAGTAGTGGCGGTCGACCAGACCCTTCACCATCTCGCTCCACAGGTCGAGCATGTCGGGCTCGATCTCGAAGCCGTCGTAGTTGACGATCGCATAGACGCGCTTGCCCAGTGGCGCGACCCGTCGCTCGACCTCGGTGCGGATCATCGCCACGTCCTCGGGCGAGCGCACGGAGAGCCGCTCGAAGTTGATGAACAGCACGTCCTTGTCGGCGTCGTAGGAAAAGCGGCGCGCCATCGGGATCGCGAGCATCCGCTCGCGCAGTCCCATCGCCTGGTCGCGGAAGATCGCGGCGTCCATGAGCCGCGGCGTGCCGCGGATCAGCGGCCGGAAGTCCATGCGGGCGAGGATGTCGCGCTCGAGGTCGATCCCGGGGGCGACCTCGGTGAGCTCGAGGCCCTCCTCGCAGAGCCGGAACACCGCGCGCTCGGTGATGTAGAGCGCCGGCTGCCGCCGCTTCCACGCCTGGCTGCCGGAGTAGGTGCGGTGCTCGACCTCCTGCACGAACTTGCGCGCGTTACCCTCGTGCAGCACGGCGAGCCGCCCGTCCTTCGCCTCCACCACCAGCTTGCCCGCGGTGAACGTGCCGACGAACACGACTTCCTTCGCGCACTGCGAGATGTTGATGAAGCCGCCGGCGCCGGCGAGCCGCGGGCCGAACTTGGAGACGTTGAGGTTGCCCTCGCGATCGGCCTGCGCGAGGCCGAGGAACGCGAGGTCGAGGCCGCCGCCGTCGTAGAAGTCGAACTGCGACGGCTGGTCGATGATCGCCTGCGTGTTCACCGCCGCGCCGAAGTTGAGGCCCGACGCGGGCACCCCGCCGATCACGCCCGGTTCCGCGGTCATCGTCAGCAGGTCGAGGACGCCCTCCTCGGCGGCGACGCCCGCGACGCCCTCGGGCATGCCGATGCCGAGGTTCACGACGCTGTTCGGCCGCAACTCGAACGCCGCGCGCCGCGCGATGATCTTGCGCTCCGACATCGGGAACGGCGGGATGAGCGAGGCGGGGACGCGGATCTCGCCGGCGTACGCCGCGCTGTATTGCTCGACGAAGGTCTGCATGTGGTACTCGGGCTTCTCGGCGACGACGACGCAGTCGACGAGAATGCCGGGGATCTTCACGTGCCGCGACGGCAGGGTGTGGCGCTCGGCGATGCGCTCCACCTGCGCGATCACGATGCCGCCGGAGTTGTGGGCCGCCATCGCGATCGCCTGGGCCTCGAGCGTCAGCGCCTCGCGTTCCATCGTCACGTTGCCGTCGGGATCCGCGGTGGTGCCGCGGACGATGCCGACGTCGATCGGAAAGGTCCGGTAGAAGAGATACTCCTCGCCGTCGATCTCCATCAGCGTGACGACGTCGTCGCGCGTTGCGGCGTTGAGCTTGCCGCCGCCGTGGCGCGGGTCGACGAACGTGCCGAGGCCGACGCGGGTCAGCAGCCCCGGCTTGCCGGCGGCGATGTCGCGGAACAGGTGCGTGATCACGCCCTGCGGCAGGTTGTAGGCCTCGATCTGGCCGCCGACGGCAAGCGCCTGTAGCTTCGGCACGAGGCCCCAGTGCCCGCCGATCACGCGCTTGACGAGGCCCTCGTGGCCGAGGTGGTTGAGGCCGCGCTCCTTGCCGTCGCCCTGTCCGGCGGCGTACACCAGCGTGAGGTCGCGCGGGGTGCCGACGCCGTGCGGGTCGTCCTTCGACGTGGCGAGGAAGCGCTCCTCGATCGCGACGGCGATGTTCTCGGCGAAGCCGATGCCGACGAAGCCGGTGGTGGCCAGCGTGTCGCCGTCGCGGATCAGCGCGACCGCCTCGCTCGCCGTGACCACCTTGCCGTGCTCGAACGTGTGCAGCGCCTCCAGCAGGCGCTGGCGATCCTGACGCATGTGTTCTCCCTTGCGGCCGGCTGCGTGCGGGCTCGCTGGACTACCCTCCGCGCTGACGCGCTTCGGGGCTGATTCGCCCTCGGGGCGGCCCTTCGGGCTCATCGTACGCGCCCCGGCCGCCGCGTGCCGCGCGCCCCTAACGCTTGCGGTTCGGGCAGGTCTCGCAGGAAAGCTTCTGCCCGCCGGGGCCGGTCACCGCCGGCCCCCCGCACGATCCGCGCAGGCAGGGGCGCTTCATCATCACGCCGATGGCCATCGCTGCAACCGCGATGCCCAGGATCGCGAGTGCGGCGAGGAACACCGGCAGCAGCGCGGTCGCGTCCATCAGGCGATGCGCCGCCCGCCCAGCGCGGCGAAGGCCGGCGTGGCCCGTACCCGCAGGTGCTGACCGTCGCGGACGATGAAGTAGGCGGCGATGCCGCGCTCGGTGGCGAATGCGGTGCCCCGTGTTTCGCCCATCACCATCAGCGCGGTCGCCAGCGCGTCGGCGCGCGCGCAGTCCGGCGCCACCACCGACACCGAGGCCACGCCGTTGTCGACCGGTCGCCCCGATTCCGGGTCGATCTCGTGGCAGTACCGGCGCCCGTCCTGCTCGAAGAAGATCCGGTAGTCGCCCGAGGTCGCGAGCGACAGATCCGACATCGGGACGACGAACCAGGGCTTCTGCGGTGACGCATCCGGCGCCTCGATCGCGATCTGCCAGGGCGCTCCCTCGGCATTGCGGCCGCGCGTGCGCACCTCCCCGCCCGCCTCGATCATGTAGTTGGCGACGCCGAGCGCGTCGAGCGCATGCGCCGCGTGGTCGACGCCGTAGCCCTTGGCGATCGCCGACAGGTCGGCGGACACGTCCGCGCGCGCCTTGACGGCCGCGCGCCGATCGGCGTCGAGCGCGAGCCGGTCCCGCCCGATGCGGGCGAGCAGCGCGCGACGCTCGTCCTCGGCGACGACGCGCCGGTCGCGCGACGGACCGAAGCCCCAGGCATCGACGAGCGGCGCGACAGTGACGTCGAAGGCGCCATCCGTGTCCCGGGCAATCTCTCCTGCGAGTGCGAGCACGGCGAAGGTGTCCGCGGACAGCGGGAACGGCGTGCCGGCCGGCGCGCGGTTGAGGCGCGAGAGCTCGGAGTCGGCGAGGTGGGTCGACATCAGGCGCTCGATCGCCTGCAACGCGTCGTGCACGGCCTCGTGGGCTGCCGCCGGTGCGACGCCGGTCGCGCCGGCGATCTTCAGCGTGTAGGCCGAGCCCATCGCGGGACCGCGGAACTCGACGGCGGGCGCCGCGTGGAGGCTCCTGCGCTCGCCGCATGCCGCGAGGAGCGAGGCCGAGGCGAGCCCGGCCACGAGCGAGCGTCGACGGGGGGAGATCAGCGCGTCCATGGGGTGCTCCGGATCAGGTTTTTTCGGGCTCGCCGCCGGCCTGGCGAACCGCCGCCTCGAAACGGCCTTCGCCCCGCTCGATCACCTGGCGGACGAGGTCGCCGATCGACACGAGGCCGTGGACCTTGGGGCCGTCGATGACCAGCAGGTGCCGGTGGCGGTTCACGTGCATGAGGGACAGCGCCGCCTCGACAGTCGTTCCCGGCGAGACGAAGCGGACGTCGCGGGTCATCACCATCGAGATCGGCGTCGACTTGGGATCGCGGCCCGCGTGCACGACGCGGGTGAGCAGGTCCCGCTCGGTGAAGATGCCCTCGATCAGCTCGTCCTCGTTCTTCACGAGGATCGCGCCGACGCGCTCGGTGACCATCGCCGTGACGGCGTCCGCAACGGTCGCGCCCGCATCGACGGTGACAACGCGGTCGCTCGCCTTGCTCGCGACAACGGCGGAAATGAGGGTGTGCATGGCCTCTCCTCGTGCAGGTCAGCCGAAATCGTCCAGAAGAATGTGCTCGCGGTCGACGCCCAGGTCCATCGCCAGCCTGATCACCGCGTCGTTCATCACCTTCGGGCCACAGAGGTAGTACTCGATGTCCTCGGGCGCCGGGTGGTTCTTCAGGTACAGGTCGCGCAGCACGTTGTGCCGCACGAGACCGACCGGGCCCGTCCAGTGGTCCTCGGGGCGCGGCTCCGAGAGCACGAGGTGCCACTCGAAGTTGGGGTGCTCGGCCGCGAGGCGGTCGAACTCCTCGCGATAGAACGACTCCTTCAGGTTGCGGGCCGAGTACCAGAACGTCATCTTGCGCTTCGACTTGAGCCGCAGCAACTGGTCGAAGATGTGCGCGCGCATCGGCGCCATGCCGGCGCCGGCGGCGACGAAGCACATCTCGTTTTCGGTGTCGCGGGCGAAGAACTCGCCGTACGGCCCCGACACGGTGACCTTGTCGCCGGGCTTCAGGTTGAACAGCCAGGGGCTCATCTTGCCCGGCGGGATGTCCTCGCGGTAGTCGGGCGCGAAGGCGATGCGAATCGTGAACAGCAGGATGCCGCGCTCGAGCGGGTAGTTGGCCATCGAGTACGCGCGCTCGACCGGCTCGGTGACGACCGAGCGGAAGCGCCACAGGTCGAAGCGGTCCCACTCCTCGCGGAACTCGGGATCGATGTCGAACTCCCTGAAGGCGATCTCGTGCGGCGGGCACTCGATCTGCACGTAGCCGCCGGCGCGGAAGGGCACGTCCTCGCCCTCGGGCAGCGCGAGCTTCAGCTCCTTGATGAACGTCGACACGTTGCGGTTCCCCAGCACCGTGCACTGCCACTTGCGCACTTCGAAGATCTCGGGCGCAACCTCGATGCTCATGTCGCGCTTGACCTTGACCTGGCAGGCGAGGCGGCAGCCGCGCTTCTGCTCCCCGCGCGACACGAACGAGGTCTCCGTCGGCAGGATCGACCCGCCGCCCTCGCGTACGTTGACCTTGCAGACGCCGCACGAGCCCTTGCCGCCGCAGGCCGAGGGCACGAAGATGTGGCGGCGGGCGAGCACCTGCAGCAGCGTGTCGCCGGATGCGACCCGGAGCGCCTTCGAGGCGTCCTCGTTGATCGTAATCGTGACGTCGCCGGACGGCACGAGCCTGCGCTTCGCGCCGAGCAGCAGCAGGACGAGCGCGAGCACGACGGCGGTGAAGACGACGACGCCGGCGACGATTTCGGTCATGGTTGTTCCGCCGCGCCTAGAACTGGATGCCCGAGAACACCATGAACGCCATCGACATCAGGCCCGTCGCCACGAAGGTGATGCCGAGGCCCTTCAAGCCACCGGGGACGTTGGAGTAGGTCATCTTCTCGCGGATGCCGGCGAGCGCGACGATAGCGACGGCGAAGCCCAGCCCCGAGCCCAGCGCGAAGACGACGCTCTCGGCGAACGTGTACTCGCGCTCCTGCATGAACAGCGAGCCGCCGAGGATCACGCAGTTCACCGCGATCAGCGGCAGGAAGACGCCGAGCGTCGCGTACAGCGCGGGTGCGTAGCGCTCGACCGTCATTTCGACCACCTGCGTCGCCGCGGCGATCGTGCCGATGAACACAATGAAGGAGAGGAAGGCGAGGCTCACCTTGGCGAACGCGGGGGAGAGCCAGCCCAGCGCGCCCTCGGCGAGCAGGTAGCGCAGGAGCAGGTTGTTGAGCGGCACGGTCAGGAGCTGCACGAACACGACCGCCACGCCCAGCCCCAGCGCGGTCTCGACCTTCTTCGAGCAGGCGAGGAACGAGCACATGCCGAGGAACAGGGCGAGGGCCATGTTCTCGACGAACAGCGACTTGACGAACAGGTCGGCGTAGGCGCCCATCGCGCTAGTCCTTTTCCTGCAGCGCCGGCTTCCACGTGCGCAGCGCCCAGATCAGCAGCGCGACGATGAAGAGCGCCGACGGCGCGAGCAGCATCAGGCCGTTGGGCTCGTACCAGCCGCCGTCCTGGACCAGCGGCAGCACCTGCACGTTGAGGACGCGGCCCGCGCCGAGCAGTTCGCGCGCGAGCGCCACCAGCACGAGCACGAGGCCGTAGCCCAGCCCGTTGCCGATGCCGTCGAGGAACGACAGCCACGGCGGGTTCGCCATCGCGTAGCCCTCGGCGCGACCCATCACGATGCAGTTGGTGATGATCAGGCCGATGAACACCGACAACTCGAGCGACAGCTCGAACAGGTACGCCTTGAGGAACTGGTCGACGACGATCACCAGCGAGGCGATGATCGTCAGCTGCACGATGATGCGGATCGCCGAGGGCGTGTGGTTGCGCACCAGGCTCACCGCCAGGTTGGCGAACGCGGTGACGATCGTCACGGCGATCGCCATCACCAGCGCCTTGTCGAGGCGCGTGGTGACCGCGAGCGCCGAGCAGATGCCGAGCACCTGCACGCCGATCGGATTGTTGTCGAGGATGGGAGTCGCGAGCGCATGTCGCTCGGGCTTGCCCATCAGCGCAGCGGAGACGCTCACGTGGCTGTTCCTTCGCGGAAGCGTTTGAGATAGGGTCCGTAGCCCTTGTCCGAGAACCAGAACCCGACCAGCTTCGAGACCGCGTTGCTGGTGATCGTCGCCCCCGACAGGCCGTCGATGCGGTGCGGGTCCTTGTCCGGCGGCCCGGCGATACCCTTGATCACGGTGAGCTTGGGCGAGAAGTCCGCGTCGAACGCCTTGCGCCCGCGCCAGAGCGCCTGCCACTTCGGGTTGGAGATCTCCGAGCCGAGGCCCGGCGTCTCCTTCTGCTCGTAGAAAGTGAGGCCGCGCACCGTATTGCCGTCGCGGTCGAGCGCGATGAAGCCGGACAGCATGCCCCACATGCCGCCACCCTCGATGGGCAGGACGACCTGCTCGACGCCCTTCGCCCCTTTCACGTAGTAGACGACGCCGGTGTTGGGCAGCCGCAGCAGGCCCGCGTTGTTGGGCGGCGCCGCGCGGGACATCGCCGGGTCGTTGCGAACCTTGCGCGGGTCGTAGGACTTCGGATCGATGCCCGCTGGTTCGGTCTTGGCGCCGGTGGCGAGGTCGATCAGCCCGATGTCGATGTTGGCATCGAAGATGCGCAGGATCTCGGCGGCGGGAAGGTCGACCCCCGGCTCGACGAGCCCCGCGGCGAGTAGCACGTTCTTCTGCCGGTACAGGCGCGCGTTCTCCTCCTGACGGGAGGCGAGTCCGACCGCGGACACCGATACGAGGAGCGCGCAGACGATGCAAACCGCAGCGGCGAAGAGGATCGTGTAGCGGGTGGAATCAAGCTTCGGCACGGCGCTTGGCCCTCCGCCTGATGTTCGCCTTGACCAGGTAGTAGTCGATGACCGGCGCGATCACGTTCATGAACAGGATCACGAGCATCACCGATTCCGGGTACGCCGGGTTCACGACGCGGATCAGCACGATCATCGCCCCGATCAGGATGCCGTAGATCCACTTGCCCAGGTCCGTGAACGGCGACGTGACCGGGTCGGTGACCATGAACACCGTGCCGAACGCCCAGCCGCCGGCGACCATGTGCCACCAGAAAGGCACGGCGAAGTACGGGTTGGTCGCCGAGCCGATCGCGTTGAAGAGCGTGGCCATGCCGATCGTGCCGATCGCGACCGCGGCCATCGACCGCCACGAGCCCACACCCGTCGCGATCAGGATCACCGCGCCGATCAGGCAGGCGAGCGCCGAGGTCTCGCCCATCGAGCCGGGCTCGAACCCCGCGAAGGCGCGCCAGAAGTCGAACGACTGCGCGGAGAACGGCTCGGTCATCTGTCGCCACTGCGACAGCAGCGTGGCGCCGGAGAAGCCGTCGACGGCAAGCTCGTGCGGCACGGCCGTCCAGACGCGGTCGCCCGAGATGTGGGTGGGATAGGCGAAGAACACGAAGGCCCGTGCGGCCAGCGCCGGATTGATGAAGTTCATGCCCGTGCCGCCGAAGAGCTCCTTGGCGAACACGACGCCGAAGCTGATCCCCAGCGCGGCGATCCACAACGGCGTGTCGGGCGGGAGGATCAGCGGGTACAGCAGGCCCGTGACGAAGAAGCCCTCGTTCACCTCGAGCCGCCGCACGATGGAGAAGCCGACCTCCCAGGCGAGGCCCACCACCATCGTCACGATGTACAGCGGCAGGAAGTACAGCGCGCCGTGGACGAAGCACGCGAGCACGCTCCCGGGCGCGTAGCCGACGCCGAGCGCGCGCAGCACCGCGTGCCGCCATCCGACGAGCTCGCCCACCTTCGCGGGGTCGATCGCGAGGTTCGCCTGCAGCCCGGTGTTGTACATCGCCATCAGGATGCAGGGGATCGCGGCGATGATGACCATCATCATCATCCGCTTCAGGTCGAGCGCGTCGCGGACGTGCGCGCCGGACTTCGTGGTCGAGCCGGGCGCATAGAGGAACGTGTCGAACGCCTCCCAGAGCGGGAACAGGCGCTCGTAGCGGCCGCCCTTCTCGAAGTGGTGGCCGACCGAGTCGAGGATCTGTCGCAGCGCCTTCATCCGTGGTGCTCCGATTCCTCTTCCTTGCGGATGCGCTCGAGCATCGCGCGGAGCAGGGGACCCCACTCGGTCTTGCCGGGATCGACGAACGTGGCGAGCGCCAGGTCTTCCTCGTCGAGCTCCAGCACCCCCAGCGCCTCGGCACGCTCGATGTCGCCGGTGGCGAGCGCCCGCAGCAGGAAGGTCGGCATCAGGTCCATCGGCATCACCCGCTCGTAGCTGCCGATCGGCACCATCGCCCGCGCGCCGCCGTTGGTCGAGGTGTCGAGCGCGAGCGGCCGGCGCGCGAGCGCGCCGAGCACGACGTTCCAGATGGAGAACTTGTTGGCGCCCGGCGTGATGTAGCCGAACATCTCGCGCTCGCGCGCCTCGGGCAGGATCGACACCTGCTGATGGTAGCGGCCGAGGAAGCCTTCCGCCTCGCCCGTCGCGGTACGTCCGCCGAGCACCGAGCCGGAGATCGTCCGCTGCGTTCCGGGGCGCATCTCGCCGCGGACGAGCTCGTCGATCGACGCGCCGATGCGCGTGGCGAGGAGGCGCGGGCGCATTGTGCCGGGACCTGCGATCGACACGATGCGGGTCGTGTCGACCTTGCCGGTGCGAAACAGCCTGCCGATCGCCGCGACGTCCTGGGCGCCGGCGTGCCAGGCCTGTCGCACGTGGTCGACGGGGTCGAGCAGGTGGATGTGCAGGCCGACGGTACCGGCAGGATGCGGCCCGGCGAAACGTTCGACGATCACGCGGGGATCGTCGGGCACGGGCAGATCGGCCGTCGCGTCCATGCACACGAAGATGCGGCCGGAGGTCAGCTTCGACAGCACCGCGACGCCGTCGCGGAAGTCCTCGCCGCGGCCCGCCAGCACGACGCGCATGTCCGGTGCGTGCGGGTGGGTGTCGGTCGCGGTGACGAAGATCGACCGCGGCGAGATGGCGGGACTCGCGACGTGGCTGTACGGACGCGTCCGCAGTGCCGTCCACAGGCCCGACTCGAGCAGCAGCGCGCGCACGTCGTCGGTCCCCAGCGCCGCGACCGGGCGCCCCGAGAACGACGCGAAGGGGACGGCGTCGTCCCCGGCATTGCGATCCACGGCGACGACCAGCGCAACGAAGGCACGCCGGACGCCGCGGTGCACGGCCTCGACCGTGCCCGTCGCCGGCGCCGTGTAGCGCACGCCGGGCAGCTTGCGGTCTTCGTACACGGGCTGTCCCGCGCGCACGGCGTCGCCGGGTTGCACGAGGAACGACGGCTTCAAGCCCGGCGCATCCGCGCCGAGCAAGGCGACGCGTCGCACGGCCGTCGCGGGCTCGACGGCCTGCGTCGGCGCGCCCGAGAGCGGCAGGTCGAGTCCCTTGCGGATGCGGTGCAGCGTCACTCGCGCTTCCTCCTTGCGCGCACTACCGGGTCGGCGAACCGGGCCGTCCGGCGCACTCGTTGCGCCGCGGCCCCCTGAAGACTAGGGGCAGCATCGTCGGCGCGGCTTGACGGAGATCAACAGGCCCGACCCGTTCGAGTCGGGTCGGGTCAACCATGCTGCGTCTGGTCAGGCGTACGACGGATAGCGCGGGTCGTACATCTTTGCCCGGACGTGGCTGGCGAGGTCGGCGGGCCGCTCGATCGTCGCGAGGCCGTCACGGTACGCCACCTCGGCGACGGCGGTCGCGATCCTGGCCGAGACGTCGCGCACCGCGTGCAGCGGCGGGTAGAGGCTGCCCTGCGCGAGGTCGCCCTCGGTCACCGACTCAGCGAGCATCCGCGCCGATGCCATGAACATCGAGTCGGTGACACGCGCCGCGTGGCAGGCGATCACGCCGAGCCCGACGCCCGGGAAGATGTAGGAGTTGTTGCCTTGGCGCGGCACGTGGCGTCGCCCGTCCTGCACGACCGGGTCGAACGGGCTGCCGGAGGCGAACAGCGCGCGGCCGCCGCTCCAGCGGTAAGCATCCTCGGCGGTGCACTCGGCTTTCGACGTCGGGTTCGACAGCGCGAACACGATCGGCCGCTCGTTCTGCGCCGCCATCGCCTCGACGACGTCGCGCGTGAACGCGCCCGGCATCGCGGCGACGCCGATGATCGCGGTGGGCTTGAGCGTCTTTACCGCGTCGAGGAAGTTCGCGACCGGCGGGTGCTCGTGCGCGTAGCGGCGTTTGTGGGCGTTGAGGTCGGGGCGGCTGGCGGTGACCAGCCCCTTCGAGTCGACGAGGAAGCAGCGCCCCCGCGCGTCGGCCTCGGCGAGGCCGTCCTCGCGCATCGCCTGCGTGAGCAGGTCGGAGATGCCGACCGCCGCCTCGCCGGCGCCGAGGCACAGGAAGCGCTGCGCCACGATGGGCTTGCCGGTGACCCGCAGCGCCGAGAACATGCCGGCGACGGCCACCGCCGCCGTGCCCTGGATGTCGTCGTTGAACGTGCAGATGCGCTCGCGGTACTTCTCGAGCAGCCGGAATGCGTTGTGATTCGCGAAGTCCTCGAACTGGACCACGACGCCGGGAAACACGCCCTGCGTGGCGTCGATGAACTCCTCGACGAACTCGTCGTAGTCCGAGCCGGTGAGCCGTGGCTCGCGCTCGCCGACGTAGAGCGGGTCGCGGCGCAATGCCTCGTTGTTGGTGCCGACGTCGAGCATCACGGGCAGGCAGCCCGCCGGGTCGATGCCGGCGCAGGCGGTGTACAGCGACAGCTTGCCGATCGGGATGCCCATGCCGTTCGCGCCGAGGTCGCCGAGGCCGAGGATGCGCTCGCCGTCGGTGACCACGATCATCGCCACTTCGCGGTGCGGCCAGTTGCGCAGCACCTGGTCGATGCGGCCACGGTCGCGGCGCGACACGAAGATGCCGCGCGGCCTGCGGTAGATGTGGCCGAACTGCTGGCAGGCGAGGCCGACGGTCGGCGTGTAGATGATCGGCGTCATCTCGTCGGGGTAGTCGGTGATCACCCGGTAGAAGAGCGCCTCGTTGCGGTCCTGCAGCGACTCCAGCATGATGTACTTCGCGAGCGGCGTGGAGAGCCGCCGGAAGTTCTCGAGCACCCGCGAGACCTGCTCTTCCTGCGTCGAGACGTGGGGGGGCAGCAGCCCGCGCAAGGCGAGCGCGTCGCGCTCCGCCTCGGTGAACGCGGTGCCCTTGTTCAGCGTCGGTTCGCGCAGCAGCGCGACGCCGCGCGGGAACCACGAGGGGATCTGCTGGTGGGGATGCCACGGACGCCGCGGGTGCATGGTGCGCGAACCTCTTGGTTGTGGCGCTGCGCCGCGGCCCCCCGGCCTGCCGGCGGATCGCGCCGCTCGGGCAGTGCCGGGACGCGCTGGCCGCAGGCCCGGTGTTGGTCGAATTCCTGTCGCCGGCGCCTTGCGGCGCCACGCGGCGCTAGCCGTGCAGCTTCTCGTACTTCGCCTGCAGCTCGTCCTTGCTTTCCTGGTGTGCCGGATCGGGAATGATGCAGTCCGCCGGACAGACGCTCACGCACTGCGGCTCCTCGTGCGCGCCGATGCACTCGGTGCACTTGGCGGGGTCGATCACGTAGATCGGCGAGCCGGACGCGATGGCGTCGTTGGGGCACGGCTCCACGCAGGCGTCGCAGGCGGTGCAGTCGTCGGTGATGATCAGTGCCATGGGGTTCTCCTGTTGGTCGGGGTAGTCGATCGGTGAGGGTGCGCTCGCGCGTCGCCGCCTATGCGAACTCGCTCGCATAGGACTTCAGGGCCTTCATGTAGTTCGAGCGCTCGAAGGCGTCGGGATCGGGGCACGACCGCTGGCTGAGCGAGCCCTTCATCTGCGCGACGGACTCGTACTCACGCTCGCGCATCCAGGCCTCGACGCCGCGCACGAGCGTGTCGACGTGCTGCGGGCCCTTCATCAGCAGGCTGCTCGCGACCATCACGCAGTCCGCGCCGGCGAGCAGCACCTTGATCACGTCGTCGGCCGTGTGCGCGCCGCCGGTCGCCGCGAGGCTCGCCTCGACCCGGCCGTGCAGGATGGCGATCCAGCGCAGCGCGAGGCGCAGCTCGTCGGACGTGGAGAGCACGAGATGGGGCGCGACCTCCAGCTCCTCCAGCATGATGTCCGGCTGGACGAAGCGATTGAACAGCACGAGCCCGGAGGCGCCGGCCTGCACGAGGCGCACCGCCATGCTTGCCATCGCGCTGAAGTAGGGAGCGACCTTCACCGCGACCGGAACCCGCGTTGCCGCCCGCACCGACGCGACCAGGTCGACGTAGCGCTGCTCGACCGCCGCGCCGGTGTCGGCCGGATCGGCGGCGAGGAAGTAGACGTTGAGCTCGATCGCGTGGGCGCCGGCCTCCTCGAACTGCTTCGCGATGCGCGTCCAGCCGCCGGGCGTGTAGCCGTTCAGGCTGGCGATCACCGGCACCGACAGCGCCTTGCGGGCATCGGCGATCAGCTTCAGGTACCGGGCGGCACCGCTGTCGTGGGGTTGCATCTCGGGGAAGAAGCCGCGCGCCTCCGGCGACAGCTCGGCGCCGTACAGCATCAGGTTGTGGGCCGCCATCTCCTCGTGCTCGATCTGCTCCTCGAACAGCGAGGGCAGCACGACGGCGCCGACGCCGGCGTCCTCGAGCCGCTTCAGGCTGTCGACCGAGCCGGTCAGCGGCGACGCCGACGCGACCACGGGATTGGCGAGCTCGAGGCCCAGGTACCGGCTCTTGAGGTCGATGCTCATCACTTCACCTCCTCGGACGGGGCTCCCGCGGCCGGCGGTTCGCCCTTCTTGGTGGACGGTTCCGCCACGACACGGTGCACGCCCGCGATTTGCTCGTAGAGTTGCCAGCGCGCGTCGGCGTCAGCCTGCGCGGCCTTCGAAAGCTCCTTCGCGCGGGCCGGGTCGGCCTGCGCGAGCATCGCGTAGCGGCCCTCCTTCATCGTGAACTGCTCGAGCGGGATCGTGGGTTTCCGCGAGTCGAGCTTGAGCGGCTGGTCGGCACCGCCCATGCCGAGACGCGGATCGTAGTGGTAGAGCGTCAGGTAGCCGCTCTTCACCGCGTCACGCTGGTGGCTCATCCCGGTGGTCATGTCGATCCCGTGCGCGATGCAGTGGCTGTAGGCGATGATCAGCGACGGACCCGGCCACGACGCCGCCTCCTGGAACGTCCGCACCGTCTGCACCGGGTTCGCGCCCATCGCCACCTGCGCGACGTAGACGTTGCCGTAGGCCATCGCGATCATGCCGAGGTCCTTCTTGCCGATGGACTTGCCCGCGGCCGCGAACTTGGCGACCGCGCCGCGTTGCGTGGCCTTCGACGCCTGTCCGCCGGTGTTGCTGTAGACCTCGGTGTCGAGCACCAGGATGTTGACGTTGCGGCCCGAGGCGAGGACGTGGTCGAGGCCGCCGTAGCCGATGTCGTAGGCCCAGCCGTCGCCGCCGACGATCCAGACGCTGCGCACGACCAGGCTGTCGGCGACCGCGGCGAGGCGCTTCGCCTCCGGCGTGCCGAGCTTGCCCAGCACGGTCTTCAGCGCCTTCACGCGCTCGCGCTGCGCCGCGACCTCCTCGTCGCTGTCCTGCTTCGCGTCGAGCAGCGCATCGGCGAGCGCCTCGCCGATCGCACCGCGAAGCTCCCGCACCAGGATCTTCGCGAGGTCGTTCTGCGCGTCGATCGCGAGCCGCATGCCGAGGCCGAACTCCGCGTTGTCCTCGAACAGGCTGTTCGCCCAGGCCGGGCCCTGGCCGGCCGCGTTCTGCGAGTACGGCGTGGTGGGCAGGTTGCCGCCGTAGATCGACGAGCAGCCCGTCGCGTTGGCCACGACCATGCGGTCGCCGTAGAGCTGCGAGATCAGCTTGATGTAGGGCGTCTCGCCGCAGCCGGAGCACGCGCCCGAGTACTCGAACAGCGGCATGCGGAACTGCGAGCCGCGCAGCCCGTCGATCGTGTCCAGCGCGGGCCGCACCTCGGGCAGGCTGAGGAAGAACTCGTAGTTCGCCCGCTCGGCCTCGAGGTGCTCGAGCTTCGGCGCCATGTTGATCGCCTTGTGCTTGACCTCCGTCTTGCTGCGCGACGGACAAACGTCCACGCAGATGCCGCAGCCGGTGCAGTCCTCCGGCGCGACCTGCAGGCTGTACATCATGCCGGCGAGCGAGGGGGTCTCCTTGCGTGAGTACGGCACCGCCTTGAACGTGGCCGGCGCCCGCTGCATCTCCTCGGGCCGGAACGCGGTCATCCGGATCGCCGCGTGCGGGCAGACCAGCGGGCAGATCGCGCACTGCGTGCAGATCGTCTCGTCCCAGATCGGGATCTCCTGGGCGATGCTGCGCTTCTCCCACTGCGTCGTGCCGGTCGGGAACGTGCCGTCCACCGGCATCGCGGACACCGGCAGCAGGTCGCCCTTGCCGTCCAGCATCATCGCGGTGACGCGCTGGACGAAGTCGGGCGCGGCCTTCGGCACGATCGGGCGGCGGGTGAACGTGGAGTCGGCGCGGCCCGGCACCTTGACCTCCGCCATCGCGGCGAGCGAGGCATCGACCGCCGCGAAGTTGCGGGCCAGCACGGTCTCGCCGCGCTTGCCGTAGGTCTTGCGGATCGCCTGCTTGATCTCGGCGATCGCCTCGTCGCGCGGCAGCACGCCCGAGATGGCGAAGAAGCAGGCCTGCGTCACGGTGTTGATGCGGCCGGCGAGGCCCGCCTCCTTCGCGACGGCGAGCGCGTCGACGACGAAGAAGCGGAGCCTCTTGTCGAGGATCTGCTGCTGGGCCTCGCGTGGCAGCTTGGCCCACACCACGTCCGGTCCGTAGGGGCTGTTGAGCAGGAACGTCGCGCCGGGCCGGGCGAGCGCCAGCACGTCGAGCTTTTCCATGAACTCGAACTGATGGCAGGCGATGAAGTCGGCCCGGCGGATGAGGTAGGACGACTCGATCGGCTTCGGTCCGAAGCGCAGGTGCGAGACCGTGATCGCACCCGACTTCTTGCTGTCGTAGACGAAGTAGCCCTGGGCGTGGAGGGGCGTGTTCTCGCCGATGATCTTGACCGTGTTCTTGGTCGCCCCGACGGTGCCGTCGGCGCCGAGGCCGTAGAACACCGCGCGCGTGACGCCCGGCGGCTCGGTGTCGAACGCATCGTCGACCGCGAGCGAGAGGTGCGTGACGTCGTCGACGATGCCGACGGTGAAGTGGCGCTTCGGCTTCGGCCCGGCGAGCTCGTCCAGCGCGGCCTTCGCCATGGCCGGCGTGTATTCCTTCGACGACAGGCCGTAGCGACCGCCGATCACCCGCGGCATCGGCGCCGATTCCGGCCACGCCTCGGCGAGCGCGGTGACGATGTCCTGGTACAGCGGTTCGCCGATCGCGCCGGGCTCCTTGGTGCGGTCGAGCACCGCGATCGCGCGCACCGTCTGCGGCAGCGCCGCCACGAAGGCCGCGGTGTCGAACGGGCGGTACAGGCGCACCGTCAGGAGGCCGACCTTCTCGCCCGCGGCGACGAGCTTCGCGACCGCCTCGTGCGAGGCGCCGACACCCGATCCCATCTGCACGAGGACGCGATCGGCGTCGGGTGCGCCGGCGTAGTCGAACAGCCCGTAGCGACGCCCGGTGAGCTTCGCGAACCGCTCCATCGACTCGCGCACGATGCCCGGCACGCGAGGTAGAACGGGTTGCACGACTCGCGCGCCTGGAAGAACACGTCCGGGTTCTGCGCTGTCCCGCGCAACTTGGGATTGTCCGGGTTGAGCGCGCGATCGCGGTGCGCGCGGACCAGGTCCTCGTCGATCAGCGCGCGGACGTCCTCCTCGAGCAGGAGCTCGATCTTGTTGACCTCGTGGCTGGTGCGGAAGCCGTCGAAGAAGTGCAGGAACGGCACGCGCGCCTTCAGCGTGGACATGTGGGCGATCATCGCCATGTCCTGTGCCTCCTGCACGCTTGCCGCGGCGAGCAGCGCGAAGCCGGTGGTGCGCGCCGCCATGACGTCGCTGTGGTCGCCGAAGATCGACAGCGCGTGCGTGGCGAGCGTGCGCGCCGCGATGTGGAACACCACGGGCGAGAGCTCACCGGCGATCTTGAACATGTTCGGCAGCTTGAGCAGCAGCCCCTGCGACGCGGTGAAGGTCGTCGTCAGCGCGCCGGCCTGCAGCGAGCCGTGCACCGCACCCGCGGCGCCGGCCTCGCTCTGCATCTCGATCACCTGGGGCACCATGCCCCAGATGTTCTTCGTGCCGGCGGCCGACCAGGCGTCGGCGAGCTCGCCCATTGTCGACGACGGCGTGATCGGGTAGATCGCGATCACCTCGCTGTTGAAGTGGGCAATCCGGGCGGCGGCTTCGTTGCCGTCCAGTACGTAGGTGCGTTCGGTCATGGTGGTCGTCGATCAGGTTGGCGCGGCGCGGGCGGCGCGGCGGCGCGGGGTGGCGGGCGGTCGCCTACAGCAGGCCCGCCTTGCCCGTTTCCCAGCGCCGGAATTCGGTGGACAAGAGCTCCACGTGCTCGCGTTCCTCCGCGGCGAGCTCGCGGTAGAGCTCGCGCTCCACCGAGCCCTCGGGGGCGCGCTCGCCTTCGCGCGAGAAGAAGTCCACCGCGCGCTGCTCGAAGGCAATGGCGATGCGGAACAGGTTGGCGGGGTCCTCGGGCTTGCGGTCGACGCCCGCGAAGATCGCGGCGCGGTCGATCTGGAAGTCGGCGGAGGGCGTCGGGAGCTCGGCGTGGTAGCGCTTCGATAGCGTCTCCATGTGCTCCTGCTCCATCGCCGCGAAGCGCGCGAACAGGTCCTTCAGCATCGGGTCCGCGGCGTCGCGCGAGGCACGCTGGTAGAACGCGTGGCCGCCGAGCTCGATCTCGAAGGCCTTGCGGATCGCCGCCATCGCCTGGTCGTCCTCGACCTTGCCGCGGTCCAGCATCTCGAGCTTCCCCTTGCAGTGCGGGCACAGGCCGTAGGGGAAGGCGAAGCCCTCAGACACCTTGTGGCAGGACGCGCAGCGCCAGCGCAGCTCCACGCCGGCGCAGCAGATGTAGGGCTCGTCGTCGTCGAGCGGGCGCTGGCAACGCGGGCAGACGACCATCGACGTCGGGGTGGCAGTGGCGCTCATGAGGATACCTCGCTGGATTCGACGGGCGTTTTCGCGGCGGGCGTCCCGGGCGGGACGAAGGCGTCGGCGTGCTCCTGCGTGATCGGCCACACCGACTTGCCGCCGGCGAGCCAGGCGCCGATCGCACGGGCGGCGCGGCGTCCGGCGCCCATGGCCAGTATGACGGTGGCGGCGCCAGTGACGATGTCGCCGCCGGCGAACACGCCCGGGACGCTGGTGGCCTGGGTCGCTGGATCGGCGACGATGTAGCCCCACTTGTTGAGGTCGAGGCCGGGCGTGGACTTGGTGACGATCGGGTTGGCCTTGGTACCGAGCGCGTAGATCACGGTGTCGCACTCGAGCTCCACGAACTCGTCGAGGGGCACCGGCTTGCGGCGGCCTTTCTCGTCGGGCTCGCCGAGCATCATCTTCTGCACCTTCATGCCCCGCACGTTGCCGTCCGCGTCGACGCGGATCTCGACGGGCGCGTGCAGGAAGAAGAAGTCGATGCCCTCCTCCTTGGCGTGGCGCAGCTCCTCGATGCGCGCCGGGGCTTCGGCCTCGGAGCGGCGATAGACGCAGCGCACGGTGGGTATGCCGAGCCGCTTCCCCACGCGCAGGCAGTCCATCGCGGTGTTGCCCGCGCCGATCACCACCACGCTCTTGCCCAGCGTGACCGGGGTGTCGAGGTACGGGAACTTGTCGCCGCCCATCAGGTTGACGCGGGTCAGGAACTCGTTCGCCGAGTAGACCTGCCCGGCAAATTCGCCAGGAATGCCGAGGAACGCGGGCGCACCGGCGCCGGCGCCGACGAAGACGGCGTCAAAGCCCATCTCGCCCATCAGGTGCGGCACCGAGAACGTCTTGCCGATCACCTTGTTGGTCTCGAAGCGGACGCCCAGGTCCTTCAGGTTGTCCACTTCGCGCCCGATGATCTCGCGCGGCAGGCGGAACGAGGGGATGCCGTACTGCAGCACACCGCCGACGACGTGCAGCGCCTCGAACACCGTGACCGCGCAACCGAACTTCGCCAGGTCGGCGGCCACCGCGAGGCCCGACGGGCCGGAACCGACGATCGCGACGCGACCGAGCTGGCGCGGGACGACGGGCGGCGTGGCCTTCGGCGCGTGGGCGTTGTCGCCGACGAAGCGCTCGAGCCGCCCGATCGCGACCGCCTCCATCGGCAGCTTCTTGTTCTTGGCGACGACGCACTGCGCCTCGCACTGCGACTCCTGCGGACACACGCGCCCGCAGACCGAGGGGAACAGGTTCGACTCGTTGATGACGGCGAGCGCGCCGTCCATGTCCCGCACCAGCAGGTGGCGGATGAAGCGCGGAATGTCGATGCCCACCGGGCAGCCCTCGATGCAGGTCGGCTTGCTGCACTGGATGCAGCGCTCGGCCTCGGCCAGCGCGTCGGCCATCGAGTAGCCGAGGTTCACTTCCTTGAAGTTGCGCGAGCGCTCGAGCGCATCGCGCTCCGGCATCTTCACCGCGTGCGGCGGCAGGTCCTTGTACTTCTTGTAGTTGCGCTTGCCCTCGTCGAACAGCTGCTTTTCGACGCGGCAGACGTGCGCGTAGTCGTCCGATGCCTTCGACTCCTCGCCCTTGAAGCGCTTCTGGCGCAGCATCAGCTCCTTGAAGTCGACCTGATGGCCGTCGAAGTCGGGACCGTCGACGCAGGCGAACCGGATTTCGTCGCCGACCGTGACACGGCAGGAGCCGCACATGCCGGTGCCGTCGACCATGATGGCGTTGAGCGACACCATGGTCTTGACGCCGGACGGCCGGGTGGTCTCGACGCAGGCGTTCATCATCGGCAGCGGGCCGATCGCCACGACGAGGTCGGGGCGGTCGCGCTCGATCACGTCGGCGAGCGCCGCGGTGACGAACCCGGCGCGGCCGTAGCTGCCGTCGTCGGTACAGACGATCAGGTTGTCGCAGTACTTCGCGAACTTGTCCTCCCAGAACACCAGGTCCTTGTTGCGGAAGCCGATGATGCCGGTGACGCGGTTGCCGGCCTCCTTGAAGGCGCGCAGTTGCGGGTAGACCGGCGCGACGCCGAGCCCGCCGCCGACCAGCACCACGTGTCCGGCCCGGCTCACGTGCTGCGGCAGCCCAAGGGGACCCACGAAGTCGGCGAAGCTGTCACCTTCCTTGTAGTGATCCCGCATTTCCAGTGTGGTCTTGCCGAGCGCCTGGATCACCATCGTGATCGTGCCGCGCTCGCGGTCGAAGTCGGCGACGGTCAACGGAATGCGCTCGCTGCCGTCGTGCAGGCGCAGCATCACGAAGTGCCCGGGCTCGGCGGATCGCGCGACGTCGGGCGCGCTCACCTCCCAGAGGAAGGTGGTGTCCGAGAATGCTTCGCGGCGAATGATCTTGTACATGAAGCACCTTCGCGTCCGTGGTCGGGGCCGATCGCCGCCCAAGACGGGATCGTACGGGTTGCAGGCAGGGCTCGCGCTCCTCGCGGCGGCACGTCACCCCGCGCACTTGCGAATCGCGGCGACCGGGCACCGGTCGCGGACGCGCAACGACGCGCCCTGCCGAGCTCCTCCTGGGGGTCGGCCGCGGCGATCCCGCCGCTGCCTTTTTTCCGTAGATCGAATGCTGCGCGATGGCGCGAATCGTCCGTTGATCGAAATCAACCCTGATGCGGAGGATCGTCACGATTGCGGTCTCTGGCGCAATTTGTCACGGCCGCACCGGGGACGCGAGGCTCGCGGGTCCGCGGCGCCGGCCCTGTTGCGCTGCGCCATCGCGCACGCAGCGGCGCGCCTCACTCCGGTGCGTTTGACGCGGGTCAACGCTGCCCGGGCGCGGGCTCGCTAACGTGAACGGGTTCCCGCATCGCAGGCGCGCGATCGCGCATCGCGTCGCGTCCGAAATCTCGCGCAAAGGAAGACCCCATGGCTTCGACGAGCCCGATGATCGCCGGCGTCGGCCTGACCGAGCGTCCCAGGAAGAGCAGGCTCCCCGCCCGGCTCGACTACCTGCAGAGCGCGACCGGGCTCGTGCTGGCGCTGTTCATGTGGGGCCACATGTTCTTCGTGTCCTCGATCCTCGTCTCCGAGGACTTCATGTGGCGCGTGACCAAGATGTTCGAGGGCTACTTCCTGTTCGGGAGGGCCTACCCGGGCATCGTGTCGGTGGTCGTGTTCGGGATCCTCGTGGTCTTCCTCGCCCACGCATTCCTCGCGGTGCGCAAGCTCCCGATCAACTTCCGCCAGTGGCAGGCCTACCGCGGCCACATGAAGATCATGCGGCACGAGGACACCACGCTGTGGTGGGTGCAGGCCGTCACCGGCTTCATGCTGTTCTTCCTCGTCACCGTGCACCTGTACCAGATGCTGATGCACCCGGGCGACATCGGTCCGTACGAATCCGCGGACCGCGTCTGGTCCGGCCGCTGGTGGCCGCTCTACCTGGTGATGCTGTTCGCCGTCGAGCTGCACGGGGGCATCGGCCTCTATCGTCTCGTGGTGAAGTGGGGGTGGTTCGAGGGCAGCAACCCGGACGCGACGCGGGCCATGCTCAAGAAGCTGAAGTGGGCGCTTACTGTCTTCTTCCTCGTGCTGGGACTGGTGACGCTGGGCGCCTACATCAAGATCGGCGAGGCCCACGCCGACCGCGCGGGCGAGCGTTACGTGCCGACCTGGCTCAGGTAGCGGAGGTCGCGATGACACCGGAACCCGCTGCAGTGCTGCAAGGAGTTCGTCCATGAAGATCGTCTACACCGACGTGCTGGTCATCGGCGGTGGGCTCGCCGGACTGCGTCTCGCGATCGCCGCGAAGCGCCGCGGCCACGAGGCGATCATCCTGTCCCTCGTGCCGCCGAAGCGCTCGCACAGCAAGGCGGCGCAGGGAGGCATGCAGGCCTCGCTCGGCAACGTGATCAAGGGCCAGGGTGACAACGAGGACGTGCACTTCGAGGACACGGTGCGCGGCTCCGACTGGGGCGCCGACCAGGACGTGGTGCGGATGTTCGTCAACACCGCTCCCAAGGCGGTGCGCGAGCTCGCCGCCTGGGGCGTGCCGTGGAGCCGGGTGCGCAAGGGCGACCGGCAGGTGGTGATCAACAACCAGAAGGTGACGATCACCGAGCGCGACGAGGCCCAGGGGCTCGTCGCCCAGCGCGACTTCGGCGGCACGAAGAAGTGGCGCACCTGCTACGTCTCCGACTGCACCGGCCACGCGATGCTGCAGGCGGTCGGCGACCAGGCGATCGCCGCGTCGATTCCAGTGCACGAGCGCACCGAGGCGCTGGCCCTGATCCACGACGGCGGCCGCTGCTACGGCGCCGTGGTGCGCGACCTGATCACCGGCGAGCTCTCGGCCTACGTCGCCAAGGCGACGGCGATCGCCACCGGCGGCGCGGGCCGGCTCTACCGCGTGACGACCAACGCCGTGATCTGCGAGGGCATCGGCCACGCGATCGCGCTGGAGACCGGCGCGGCGGCGCTCGGCAACATGGAGGCGGTGCAGTTCCACCCGACGGGCATCTTCCCGGCCGGCATCCTGGTCACGGAGGGCTGCCGCGGCGACGGCGGCCTGCTCAAGGACGCCGACGGCCACCGCTTCATGCCCGACTACGAGCCCGAGAAGAAGGAGCTCGCCTCGCGGGACGTCGTTTCGCGGCGCATGGAGGAGCACATCGCCAAGGGCAAGGGGGTGAAGTCGCGCTGGGGCGACCACCTGCTGCTCGACATCACGCTGCTGGGCGAGCAGCACATTCGCCACAACCTGCGCGAGGTCTGGGAGATCTGCCACTACTTCATGGGCGTCGACCCGGTGAAGGAGCCGATCCCCGTGCGGCCCGCGCAGCACTACACGATGGGCGGCGTGCGCACGAAGCCCACGGGCGAGAGCACGACGCTGAAGGGGCTGTTCGCGGCCGGCGAGGCGGCGTGCTGGGACATGCACGGCTTCAATCGCCTCGGCGGCAACTCGGTCGCGGAAACCGTCGTGGCCGGGATGATCGTCGGCGAGTTCGTCGCCGACTTCTGCGACGACGCCCGCAACGACGCCAGCATCCCCACCGCGCTGGTGCGCGAGTTCGTCGCGACCGAGCAGGGCAAGCTCGACGCGATGGCGGGCGGCAGCGGCACCGAGAGCGGCGACGCGCTCAAGGCGGCGATGCAGATGATCATGACCGACAAGGTCGGCATCTTCCGCGAGGGCGCGAAGCTGGAGCAGGCGGTGTCCGAACTGCAGGCGCTCGTCAAGCGCAGCCGCAACATCCGCGTCGGCTCGAGCGGGCCGGGTCCCAATCCCGAGCTCGTCACCGCCTACCGCACGCAGAAGATGCTGAGGCTTGCGCTGACGATCGCCTACGGCGCCTTCGTGCGCACGGAGAGCCGCGGCGCACACTTCCGCCAGGACCACCCGCGCCGCAACGACGCCGAATGGCTGAAGCGCACGCTCGCGACCTGGAAGTCGGAGGGCGACGACCTGCCGACGCTTGCCTACGAGCCGATCGACGTTACCCGGATGGAGCTGCCGCCGGGGTGGCGCGGCTATGGCGCGAAGGACTACATCGACCATCCCGACACGCCAGCCCGCGCCGAGGCCGTGGCCAAGCTCCGCGAATCCCTGTCGGGAAGCGACCGCTTCGCCGTGCAGGAGGCGCTGATGCCGTTCCGGCACCTGCTCCCCGAGCGCTACCGGGGACGCAACGAGCGCATCGACGAACCGTTCGGCGCCCGACCCAAGGCCGCGTAAGGAGCCCGCATGAACGACACGACGACCGCGGGCGGCAAAGCTCCCGCCACTGCCGAAGCCGGCCGCCGCCTGACCTTCCACATCCTGCGCTACAACCCGCAGGACAAGGGCAGTGCGCCGCGCATGCAGACCTACGCGCTCGAGGAGGCCGAGGGCATGACGCTGTTCATCGCCCTCAACGAGCTCCGCGAGAAGCAGGATCCGACGCTGCAGTTCGACTTCGTGTGCCGTGCGGGCATCTGCGGCAGCTGCGCGATGATGATCAACGGCCGGCCGACGCTCGCCTGCCGCACGCTCACCCGCGACGTCGGTCCGGAGATCACGCTCGCGCCGCTGCCGGCGTTCGCGCTGATCGGCGACCTGTCGGTCAACACCGGCAAGTGGATGCGGGGCACGAGCGAGCGCCTCGAGGCCTGGCTGCACGCCAAGCAAGGGGAGGCGGACCTGACGCGCCTCGAAGAGCGGATGGACCCCGAGCTCGCCGAGAAGCTGAACGGGCTCGACCGCTGCGTCGAATGCGGCTGCTGCGTGGCCGCGTGCGGCACCGCGCGCATGCGTGCCGACTTCGTGGGCGCCGTGGGCCTCGCCAAGATCGCCCGCTTCCGCCTCGACCCGCGCGACGCGCGCACCGACGACGACTACTACGAGCTGATCGGTGACGACAACGGCGTCTTCGGCTGCATGTCGCTCCTCGCCTGCCACGACGTCTGCCCGAAGGACCTGCCGCTGCAGACCCAGATCGCGTTCCTGCGGCGCAAGCTGGTCAGCAAGGGCTGGTAGCGGGCGGACCGCGCCGGCGGGTGCGCAGCCGGCGCGGATTGGCGCGCGGCTTTCCATTGTCCTGGATCAAGGTTCGTCGCCGCCGCGGGGCGTTGCGCGTCGTACTGTCAGGAAAGGTCAATTCCGGCCGGGATCCACAGGCCTAGCATCGCAGCATCCGTCCGGCGCGCGAGGGGTTGGCCTGCACGGACGACACGACAAGGAGCCGCGAGATGGGATACCGCATCGAGAAGGACTTCCTGGGCGAGAAACAGATTCCCGACGACGCCTACTACGGCGTGCAGACGCTGCGCGGGAAGGAGAACTTCCACATCACCGGCATCCCGATGTCGCTCGAGCCGAACTTCGTCAAGGCGTTCGGCTACGCGAAGAAGGCGGCGGCGCTCGCCAACCGCGACCTCGGCGTCCTCGACGCCAAGGTCGCCGACGCGATCGCCAAGGCGTGCGACAAGCTGATCGCCGGCGAGATGCGCGACCAGTTCGTCACCGACTTCATCCAGGGCGGTGCGGGCACGTCGACCAACATGAACGCCAACGAGGTGATCGCCAACCTCGCGCTGGAAAGCCTGGGGCACAAGAAGGGCGAGTACCAGTACGTCAACCCGAACGACCACGTCAACTACGGGCAGTCGACCAACGACATGTACCCGACGGCGTTCCGGCTCGCGCTGATCATGCGCCTCGAGAGCTACATGGCGTCGCTGACCGCGCTGCAGGAGGCGTTCTTCGCCAAGGGTCGCGAGTTCGACAAGGTCCTGAAGATGGGCCGCACCCACCTGCAGGACGCGGTGCCGATGTCGCTCGGCCAGGAGTTCCACGGCTGGGGCACGACGATCGGCGAGGAGGTGCAGCGCATCGCGGAGGTGCGGCAGTTCCTGCACGAGATCAACCTCGGGGCCACGGCGATCGGCACGATGGTGACGGCCGCGCCGGGCTATCCGGAGCTCGCGACGAAGTACCTGTCGGAGCTCACCGGCCGCACGTTCATTCTCGCGGGCGACCTGATCGAGGCGACCTCCGACACCGGCGCCTACGTGCTGTTGTCCGGCGTGCTGAAGCGCACCTCGTCGAAGCTCACCAAGATCTGCAACGACCTCCGCCTGCTCGCCAGCGGACCCCGCTGCGGCTTCAACGAGATCAACCTGCCGCAGATGCAGCCAGGCAGCTCGATCATGCCGGGCAAGGTGAACCCGGTGATCCCGGAGGTCGTCAACCAGACCGGCTTCCTGGTGATCGGGCTAGACCTCACCGTGACGCTCGCGGCATCCGCCGGGCAGCTGCAGCTGAACGTGATGGAGCCGGTAATCACGTTTGCGCTGTTCACGTCGATCGCGACGATGGAGAACGCGGTCAACAGCCTGCGCGTCAACTGCGTGCAGGGCATCACCGCCAACGCGGAGCGCACGCGCGACATGGTGCTGAACTCGCTCGGCATCATCACGGTGCTGAAGCCCCACTTCGGCTACAAGCAATGCGGCGAGATTGCCCGCGAGGGCTACGAGACCGGCAAGTCGCTGCACCAGATCGTCGTGACGGAGAGGAAGCTCCTGACGCAGGAGAAGTGGGACGAGGTGTTCTCGTTCGAGAACCTGATCAGCCCGAAGTTCGAGCAGTGACCCTTTTCAGACCGGCGCCAGTGCGCCGAGGGAGTGGAAGATGACGTTATCGATTCTGCTGCAGTTCGCCGTGGTGCTCGCGGCCATCTGGATGGGCGCCCGCTTCTCGGGCGTCGGGTTGGGGTTGTGGGGCGCGGTCGGCCTGCTGGTGCTGGTGGTCGCCTTCGGGGTGAGTCCGACGTCGCCGCCGGTGGACGTGATGCTGATCATCCTCGCGGTGATCATGGCGGCGTCGGTGATGGACGCCGCGGGCGGCATCGACTTCCTGGTGCGCATCGCCGAGCGGATCATCCGCGCCAACCCGAAGTACGTGACGATCGTCGCGCCGCTCACCACGTGGACGTTCACGTTCGTCGCCGGCACCGGGCACATCGTCTACCCGCTGCTGCCGGTGATCTACGAGACCGCGCACCAGAGCGGCATCCGCCCGGAACGTCCGATGGCCGTGGCGACGATCGCCTCGCAGCAGGCGATCACGGCGAGCCCCGTCGCGGCGGCCACCGCCGCGATGATCGGCCTGTTCAGCGAAAAGGGGCTGACGCAGTGGGGCCTTCCCGAGATCCTGATGGTCTGCGTGCCGGCGACCCTCACGGGCGTGCTCGCCGCGGCGATCGTGTCGATGTTCATCGGCAAGGACCTGAAGGACGACCCGGAATACCAGGCGCGCCTCAAGGCCGGACTGATCCCGGTGCCGGTGTCCGCCGCCGAGCGTCCGCCGTTGAAGGCGTCGGCGAAGCCCTCCGCCTACCTGTTCCTCGCCGGCGTCGCGCTGGTCGTGCTCTTCGGCTTCTTCCCTGCGCTGCGCACGCTGCCGGGCGCGAAGGCGGCGCTCGGGATGCCGATCGTGATCGAGATCGTGATGATGTCGGTGGCTGCGATCATGCTGCTGATCACGCGTGTCAACGTCGATGACGTCCCGAAGACCGCGACGCTGCGCGCCGGCGTGGTCGCCGTGATCGGCATCTTCGGCCTCGCATGGCTCGGCGACAGCTTCATCGCCGCGCACAAGGATGTGATCGTGCCCGCGATCGGCGACTGGGCCAAGGCCGCGCCGTGGACGTTCGCTTTCGGGCTGTTCTTCGCCTCGGTGCTGTTGTACAGCCAGGCGGCGACGACCCGCGCGTTGATGCCGCTCGGCATCGCGCTGGGAATCCCGCCGCAGTTCCTGATCGCGATGTTCCCGGCGGTCAACGGCTACTTCTTCATTCCGACGTACGGCTCGCTGATCGCGGCGATCAACTTCGACCTCTCGGGCACGACGAAGATCGGCAGGTACGTGCTGAACCACTCGTTCATGATCCCGGGCATCGTCGCCACCTCCGTGGCGGTGATCGTCGGCCTCGCCATCGCGCGCGCGCTGTTCTGACCGGGTCGCGGGGCCCGCGGGGCCCCGCGTCACACCGGGAATGCGGTCGATGTTCAGGAAGCTCACCACCTGGATCCTGATCGCGCCGCTGGTCTTCGCCACCGTCGTGTCCGGGATCGCCGGCATGGGCGACGCCTTCGGCTTCGCGTTCCGGGGACGATCCGCCTCGGCTATCGCATCGACGCCGCGGCTGGGCGTGCAATGGGCCCTGAGCTCACGCGCTCATTCGAGATGCTGGGCATGCCGCCGGAGTAGGGCCTCCGGCTGCCGGGTGTCGGGCTAATAAGGCGATCGCGACTTGCGATCTTCCGAATTGGGCAAGGCCCCCTCGTCCTCGTCCTCGAGGTCGTCGTAGGCCGACGGCGGCAGCTTCTCGAGGATCACCTCGATCATCTGCACGTGCTCGGCCTCCTCGTCCCGCAGTTCCTCGAACAGAGCCTTGACCTCCGGCTGGCTCACGTAGCGCAGCGCCTGGTCATAGAACGCGAAGGCCTTCTTCTCGGAGGACAGCGCCACGTGGTACGCCTTGAGCGGGGACATGTTCCAACGCGGCGCGCCGACCTCGGGAGCCTCCACATCGAAGATGTCGTCGAGCTTGACGTTGGGGCGTACCTCGCCGAACAGCGCGACCCGGCGCGCTGCGATTTGTTCACCGTGCTTGCCCTCGTTGACGGCCATCGCCTGGAACACTGACGCGGCGTCGTCGCCGGAACCGCCGCCGAGTCGCTCGGCGAACTGCGTGTACCGCTTGAACGCCTCGAGCTCGATCAACGAAGCGAGGTCGAGGGCATCCATCAGCGTGAGTCTGGAGTAATCGAGCTTGATCGACATGCGGCCTCCGGCCACCATGAAGCGCGCCGCGTCGCTTGGCGCGAGCCGGCTCAGCGCGCTGGACATTCGAACGGTCACTTTCGCCAGCCAAGACACTATCACCACGCTGGCATTCCGGTCAAAGCAAGGGCGTGCCGGAGATCGCGAAGCCGCCCCGCTTCGTTCAGGCCGACACGCCGAGCTTCGACAGCGTCTGCGGATTGCGGATCACCGACTTCTGCCGCGTCGGCGGTGCGCCGTAGAGGCCCGCGGGCGGATTGCTCTCCAGCCGCGACAGCACGCCGGCGTCGCGGCACTTCGCATCGACGACGACGCTCACCTGCTCGCCGGCACTCGCGCCGAGCGCGAGGCACGACGTGCCGAGCTTGCGGTTGATCGGCGCGAGAATTCCCGCCGCGACGAGATCGGCGGGCGGGACGCTCCCGGCGAGGCGCACGTCCCAGGCGTGACCCGAGGCCGTCGCGCGCGGGCGCGCCGACATCACCGCCGGCAGGCCGAGGAGCTCGCGCCCGAGCTGCTCCGCCGTGGCGGCGTCGGGCAGGCCCTCGACGACGAGGGCCACGCGCTGGCCGTTCGAAGTGACGTGCTGCAGGAAGAAGTCACGCGAGAACTCGTCGGCGATCGTCGTGCCGATCGCGCGCAGCGCCTCCTCCTCGGTCGCGAAACTGCCGATGCCCTTGGGCATCCGGGTGTTGAAGTAGACCTCCTCGCCGGTGGCGCGGTCGACGCATTTCACCGTCCACGACGTGAGCGCGAACTTGGTGACGACGACGCCCGAGGCTTCGAGCCGCATCGACAGTCGCTTGATCGCGGCCTCGCCGGTGACGGCGAAGTCGGCGCTCTGCGCGGCGTCGGCGCCGGCCTCCGACCAGGTGCGAAAGCCGAACGACCTGATCCGCTCCTTGACCAGGTTCTCCGCGACCGCCGAGGCCCGCGCCGGCCCGTCGGGACGATCGGCGTCGCGGGTTGCGATCCGCACCGAGATCTTCGGGTCGCCACCGGCGCGGATCAGGTCGATCCGCTCGGCGCGCGAGAGCTGGTTCAACGACTTCTGCACCGCGCGCACGTCGACGACG
>Ga0209391_10000044_pt1 | contig 39605 bp, 36 predicted proteins | sample PPLLak3March2015_FD_187246 | JGI IMG/M metagenome (GOLD analysis project Ga0209391, IMG submission 187246) | Freshwater sediment microbial communities from Prairie Pothole Lake near Jamestown, North Dakota, USA - PPLs Lake P7 Core (1) Depth... | ecosystem: Environmental > Aquatic > Freshwater >...
CGACTTTCTGAAGGCATTGCCCGAAGGATATACCAAAGAAGACAGTATACAGCTGCGTTCGATTTTTATTAACCACTGGGCCACTCATCAGCTTTTGCTTGATAAAGCCCGCATAAACATAGACGACAGCAAAGCGGAAATAGATGAGCTCGTGGAAAATTACCGCCGTGAACTTATAATAGAAAAATACCGGGAGGCACTCATCAATAAATTACTGGATACGGTGGTAACTTCAAATGATGTTGATCAATACTATCAATCGAACAAGGATATTTACAAACTTAATGAAGAGTTGGTTCAGATCAGGTATATCCATTACAATAAAACGATGAAAGAAGGAAAAGAACTGGTCAAACTTTTTAAGTCAAAAAAGACAGAGGACATTAACAGATTGAATGACAAGAGATTAGAATTTAATTCTTTTAACCTGAACGATTCGATCTGGGTTAGTTATAATGCAGTTCTTGAAAAACTTCCTTTTTTGCCTGAGGGAGAAAATTTAAAAAAAGTGGATTTTTTACAAAAGGAAGATTCATTAGGAGTATATTTGGTGGCTATTAACAGGGTTTTGAATATGAACGAAATTGCACCAAAAAGTTATGTTGAACCCACAATTAAAAAAATGATCCTGCACAAAAGAAAGCTGGATCTGCTTGTTGAAATTGAAAAATCCCTGCTAACGGATGCAGTTAAAGACAAAAATTTTGAAGTGTACTAATATGTTAAGAAAGATCTACATCATTGCCATTGGCACATTATTTATAGCTCCCCTTGTTTCTGCACAGGAAAAATTAAAGATTGACGGAGTCGCTACGGTTGTTGGAAAAAATATAGTGCTCGATTCTGAAGTAGAAGCCTTTAAAAATGAATTGCTGCAGCAAAGCGACGGAAAGGCGAATATTTCTGACTGTGATATGCTAGAGCAGATCATGAACAGAAAGCTGCTCGCACACCATGCTGCAGTGGATAGTATTACTGTCAGCGATGCTGAAGTGAGTGCCACTGTTCAAAGGAAAATACAGTATTTTAGCAATCAGCTGGGTTCCAATGAGAAAATGCTTGCTTTTTATGGTTTCGACACCATGAAAGAACTGAATGAAGAGTTGACAGAGGTAGAAAAAGAAGCACTTTATATACAAAAAATGCAGCAAAAGCTAACCTCAGAAATCGATATCACTCCGGAAGAAGTAAAGCGGTATTTCAAAAGTCTTGAAGCCTCGGGTAACCTGCCTGAATTCGGTGCGGATATAGAGCTGGCTCAGATCGTAATGAATGTGCATCCCTCAACTGAAGAAGAGCAACGAATTCTTGCCCGGTTGAATGAGATCAAGGAACAAGTGAAAGCCGGTGAGAGTTTTAGCATGAAAGCCATCTTGTTTTCGGATGACCCTGCAGTTAGCCAGAACAGCGGGCTTTATACCATCACCAGGCAAAGCCCCTTTGTAAAAGAGTTTAAAGAAGCAGCATTCCGACTGGAAGAAGGCGATATTTCAGAACCATTTAAATCAGATTTTGGTTATCATATCCTCACCGTTGAAAAAATCAAAGGAAAAGAAAGGGATGTCCGTCACCTACTTATGCAGCCAAAAATTGATCAGTCAGAATTGGACAAGGCAAAAGATTCACTTAATGAGATAAGGGAAAAGATTTTGAAGCTGGAGGTCACTTTTGAAGATGCCGTTTTAAAATATTCCGAAGACAAAGATACGAGATTAAACAAGGGTTATCTGATCAACCCGGTTACCAGTGATACCCATTTTGAGTTAACCCGCATGGATCCGGACCTTTACGGCAAGGTGGCCAACCTCAAACCCGGCGATTACACTGAGGTTTTCTACGATGAAAACCAACAGCAGCAAAAGATGTACAAATTTTTGGTTTTGAAGAGCAAGACGGAGTCCCACATTGCAGACCTGTCGGTTGACTACGTAAAGATCAAGGATCTCGCCCTGCAAAAAAAGAAAGAAGAAACCATTGATAAATGGGCTAAAGACAAAATAGGGGATACCTATATTAAAATTAACGATAAGTATAGGAATTGTAAGTTTGAGCTGAATTGGAATAATATTCAATAGACCTATGTCTGACGTACTCGCCATTAAAAAATTAGTTGAGAACCACGAACGCCTGCTGAATGAGATTTCCAAGGTTATCGTGGGTCAGAAACAAGCCGTGAATGAAGTCCTTTTGTCTTTGTTATGTGGCGGGCATTCTTTGCTTATCGGGGTACCCGGTCTGGCCAAAACATTGCTCGTTAATACGGTGGCAAGATCCCTGGGTCTCGACTTTAAGAGAATTCAATTCACACCTGACCTTATGCCCTCAGATATTTTAGGCAGTGAGATTCTCGATGAGAACAGGCATTTCAAATTCATAAAAGGACCCCTTTTCGCAAATATTATTCTGGCCGATGAAATAAACCGTACACCGCCCAAGACGCAGGCAGCTTTGCTGGAGGCGATGCAGGAAAGAGCAGTTACCGTGGCCGGACACAATTATGTACTCGACCTTCCTTTTTTTGTGCTCGCCACCCAGAATCCAATTGAACAGGAAGGTACCTATCCGCTTCCTGAGGCCCAGCTGGACCGTTTTATGTTTTCTATCTACCTGGAATACCCGAGCTATGCTGAAGAAGTCGAAATTGCCAGAAACACGACTTCAGACAAACAGGTTCTTGTAAATCCGGTTTTCACCGTGCAGGATATACTGGCCTATCAACAACTTGTGCGCAGAATACCTATTAATGACAATGTAGTGGAATACGCCGTCAGACTGGTTTCAAAAACCAGACCCGGTTCCGCCGATGCCACCACGCTGGTAAAAAACTATCTCGATTGGGGAGCTGGTCCCAGAGCCTCACAGAACCTTGTCCTTGGAGCCAAGGCTTATGCGGCCATACAGGGCAAATACTCACCGGATATTTCTGATGTACAGGCAGTTGCCTTAGGAATTTTACACCACAGGATCGTAAAAAATTACAAGGCAGAGGCTGAAGGCATATCAGAAAAGTTCATCATACAGTCGCTTTTGTAATTTTCTTCCATAAAATTCTGATTGTTAGCCAAAAAACCTGTTGAATAATTCAATTTTTCTTTCTAAATTTGCAGCCCTTTAAGGCAGGAACAGATTCCTTAATGGTGATTTTATAAACATGTTTAATATCTCTTATTGGAAATGCCTGTATTAGAATCTGTTATTCAATAAGATACAAAAATTAATTATGTCAAAATTAGACGAAAAACTGGAACTATACACTAGCGAAGCTTTAAAGTTAGGTATAGAAATTGAAGAATCTTTATTCGAAAACGTTGTGAAAGGATTGGGTCCTTCTATTTTTAAAGCAGATGCCGAAATAGTTTCATGCTCACAAGAATCCGAATTAACTACTGTAAAGGAAAACTTCCTCGTTAAGAAATTGGGATTGGAAGATGGTGAAGAACTGGATGCCGCCATACAAAAAGTCTGTGCGAAAATGGGTAAAGAAAACAAGCAGAAATACCGTGCTATTTTTTACTATTTGCTGGTACTTGAATTAGGGCTTGAATCTTTTTACAAAGAAGAGGACGAAGCAGAAGATGTAGAATCTGTTGTGGCTGAGGTTGAGGAAATTGAAGAAGTGGAAGATGATGAAGTGGTGAATATCAAAAAGATATTGATCGAAGAAGAAGAAGCTCCGGTTGTAAACCCTGAAGAGTTTTTAAAGGACTTTGACTGGAACAGATACAAAGAGGGAATTGATACCATAGACGAAGGAAAATATAAAGAGTTTGAAGAGGCTCTTGACGGAACGGTTGGTTTTGTAGAAGAACGTCAGGTGATCGACGGAATAGTGGTTAGAATGACCGACAGGGAAGCTATCATTGATATTAATTCCAAATCGGAAGGTGTTATATCACTGAACGAATTTCGCTATAATCCTGATCTGAAAGTAGGAGATACGGTTGAAGTTAAAGTTGATAAATTGGAAGACAGTACAGGTCAACTCGTGCTTTCACACAGAAAAGCAAGGGTGATCAGAGCCTGGGAGCGCGTGATCAGGGCCCAGGAAACACAAGAGATTGTAACCGGTTTTGTAAAATGCAGAACGAAAGGTGGTATGATCGTGGATGTTTTTGGAATAGAAGCCTTCCTGCCCGGATCACAGATCGATGTTAAACCGATCCGCGATTACGACCAGTATGTAGAAAAGAATATGGAATTCAAGGTTGTTAAAATAAACCACGAATTTAAAAACATCGTTGTTTCTCATAAGGCTCTTATCGAATCTGATCTTGCAGAACAGAAAAAAGAAATCATCGGACAACTTGAAAAAGGACAGGTTCTTGAAGGTGTTGTTAAAAACATCACTTCCTATGGCGTGTTTGTGGATTTAGGTGGTGTAGACGGATTGATACACATTACAGACCTTTCATGGAGCAGGATCAACCATCCGAATGAGGTTGTTGAACTTGACCAGAAATTAAATGTGGTTATCTTGGATTTTGATGATGATAAATCAAGGATACAGCTCGGATTAAAACAATTGAACAAACATCCTTGGGATGCTTTGAGCGAGAAACTTTCGGTGGGTGATAAGGTAAAAGGTAAAGTAACCATTATTGCTGATTACGGTGCCTTCATCGAAGTAAGCCCCGGAGTAGAAGGTCTGATCCACGTTTCGGAAATGTCCTGGTCAACGCACCTGAGATCCGCACAGGATTTTGTGAATGTCGGCGATGAGATCGAAGCGGTGATCCTTACATTGGATCGTGATGAAAGAAAAATGTCTTTAGGCATCAAACAACTTCATCCGGATCCATGGACCAACATCGATAAAAAATATCCTGTTGGCTCTAAACATACCGGAACAGTAAGAAACTATACCAATTTTGGTGTTTTTGTTGAACTGGAAGAAGGAATTGACGGTTTGGTTTATATTTCTGACCTATCCTGGACCAAGAAGATCAAACATCCATCTGAGTTTGTGAATATTGGTGATAAGATCGAGGTAGAAGTGCTCGAACTTGATGTAGAAGGCCGTAAATTGAATCTGGGACACAAACAGACAACTGTTAATCCCTGGGATAAATACGAGACAAAATACGCCATCGATTCTATACACAAAGGTGTTGTAAAAGAGATCAACGATAAAGGATCGATAGTTACTTTTGAGGAAGGTGTAGATGCTTTTATACCTTCACGTCATATGGAAACTGAAGATAAATCGAAGTTTACAAAAGGTGCAACCATGGACTTCAAAGTTCTTGAATTCAACAAGGAATACCGCAGGATAGTAGCTTCACACACTGCAGTGTTCAAAGAAGAAGAAGAGAAAAACGTTAAGGCTGCTAAAAAGAAAGTAGAAACTTCCTCAGAGAAAACTACACTGGGTGATATTTCAGAACTTGCAGACCTGAAAAAGAAAATGGATAAAAGCAAATAATTCATTTTTTCAATAAACAAAAAGCCGTTCATCAGGATAAACATCTGAATTGAACGGTTTTTTTTATGGTCTTTATTACTGTAAAAAGTATCTTTGTATAAAAATTAAAGTACATGACCCTTATAAAATCTATTTCGGGAATCAGAGGAACCATAGGAGGTGGTATCGATGAAAACCTTACCCCGGTTGATGCTGTTAAATTTGCTTCGGCTTATGGAACCTGGCTTTTGACCCGCCATCCTGGTAAAAAACTAAATGTGATCGTTGGGAGAGATGCCCGCATATCCGGAAAAATGATCAGCAGCCTTGTTTGCAATACCCTGGTTGGTTTGGGCATTGATGTTACTGATCTCGGACTATCCACCACACCAACGGTGGAACTCGCAGTAACACTTGAGAAGGCTGATGGAGGCATCATCGTCACGGCAAGTCACAATCCAAAGCAGTGGAACGCGCTCAAACTATTGAACGAAAGAGGGGAATTTTTAAATGAGACTGACGGAAATACCATACTGAAACTGGCTGAAGAGAACAACTACTGTTTCGCAGAAGTGGATAACCTGGGTTCATACAACAAAAAGAACGGGTATATAGATAAGCACATCGATGAAGTGCTGAAATTAAAACTGGTTGACGCAGAAGTGATAAACAAAGCAAATTTCAGAGTCGTTGTAGATGCAGTTAATTCAACAGGAGGTTTGGCTATTCCAAATCTGCTGGACCGCCTTGGCGTTGAGTGCATTAAATTGTATTGCGACCCCACAGGTGAGTTTCCGCACAACCCCGAACCTCTGGCAGAACACCTTACCGAAATTTCGCAAAAAGTTGTAAAGGAAAAAGCCAATCTGGGTATTGTGGTGGATCCTGATGTAGATCGCCTGGCAATCGTTTGCGAGGACGGGTCTATGTTTGGAGAGGAATATACCCTTGTAGCCTGTGCGGATTATGTTCTGAGCAAGACACCGGGGAATACCGTATCTAATTTGTCATCTTCAAGAGCCCTTAAAGATGTTACCCTGAAGCACAAGGGTACATACAAAGCCAGTGCCGTAGGGGAGGTGAATGTTGTAAACCTCATGAAAGAAACAAAGGCCGTAATAGGAGGAGAGGGGAACGGAGGGATCATTTATCCGGAGAGTCATTATGGGCGTGATGCACTGGTGGGGATCGCACTTTTTTTAACCCACCTTGCCGAAACAAAACTTTCCTGCAGGCAATTGAGAGAAACATATCCGGCCTATTTTATGAGCAAAAATAAAATCGTGCTGACACCCGATATTCATGTTGATGACTTGTTGAAAAAGATTGCGGCGATATACAAAAATGAGCAGGTAAATCTTACAGATGGTGTGAAGATCGATTTTAAGGATGAATGGGTGCATTTACGAAAATCAAATACCGAGCCGATCATCAGGATTTATACGGAGAGCACAACGGAAGAAAAGGCAAATTCGCTGGCAGAAAAAATGCTGAAAGAAATTGCAGATATAGCAGGTATCTGACAGGCAACAAAATTCATGGTTTGAATATGGGTTCAGAAAACGAAACTCTCGAGCAATATTTCGCAAAATTCCGTAAAAATATTATCGGAATTGAGCAACAATTCAGTTCTCCCTACGGGGAACAAAAGGTCATTTATGCCGATTGGACGGCCAGTGGCAGGCTTTACAGACCCATAGAAGAGAAGATTATCAATGATTTCGGGCCTTTTGTCGCAAATACACATACTGAAACTACCATTACCGGGTCAGCTATGACATTGGCCTATCACGCAGCAAAAAAGATCATTAAAAACCATGTGCATGCCGATGCAAACGACATCATCATCACTTATGGCACCGGAATGACCGGCGTGATCAATAAATTTCAGCGAATACTGGGTCTGCGTTTTCCGGAACATTTTAAACAACTGGCAGAATTGCCGGAAAATGCCCGACCCGTGGTTTTTATTACACACATGGAGCATCATTCCAACCAGACCTCCTGGCTGGAAACCATTGCCGATGTAGTCATTTTGCCCTATGATGGCAACGGGCTCGTGGATTATGAGGAATTGGATACATTGTTAAAAGTATATGAAAACAGGCCTTTCAAAATAGCTTCGGTAACTGCCTGTTCCAATGTAACCGGTATACAAACCGACTATCACCGCATAGCCAAAATCATGCACCTGAACAATGGTGTTTGCTTTGTGGACTTTGCCTGCAGCGCACCTTATGTAAATATGGATATGCACCCAAAAGATGAAGCGTCTTACCTGGATGCTATCTTTTTTTCTCCGCATAAATTTTTAGGCGGGCCGGGTACCTCGGGAGTACTCATTTTCAATAAAAAATTATACAAAAATCTGGTGCCGGATAACCCCGGCGGAGGCACGGTATTATGGACCAATCCCTGGGGAGAACACGTCTATCTGGATGATATCGAGCTCCGCGAGGACGGAGGTACTCCCGGCTTTTTACAAACCATACGCATTGCTCTGGCAATCAGACTCAAGGAGGAAATGACTGTCAATAAAATACTCTCAAGGGAGCATGAAATTATCGGTATGATCTTCGAAAAATTAAATCGTATTCCAAATCTTGTCATTTTGGCCAGGCAGCATGCAAACCGACTGGGTGTGATCTCTTTTTATATAGAAAATCTGCATTTCAATTTAGGGGTAAAATTATTGAATGACCGTTTCGGAATTCAAACGAGAGGCGGTTGCTCCTGCGCCGGAACTTATGGGCATTTCCTTTTGCATGTGGACCAGCAGAAATCACATGAGCTGGTCGACAAACTGGGACAGGGGTGCCTGTTGGACAAACCGGGGTGGATACGGATGTCTGTTCATCCTACCATGGCGAACGAGGAGATTCATTTCATTTGCGAGAGCATTCAGCAGCTGGCAGTAAACTTTGAAAACTGGAAAAACGATTACACCTATAATCCCCAAACGAATGAGTTTATTCACAACAATTTTGTTCCGGCAGAAAATGATCTGGTAAAACATTGGTTTGCCTGAATTCAGGTTTTTGAAATTTTTACCAAATTTTGTTGATGAAATTACAACAGTTCAGGTTATCATCAATTCTTATCCCGGTTTACATATTTGAAACGGTTATGCGTCCAGAAATAGTATTCAGGTTGTTCCCTGATCTGCTTTTCGAGTTTTTCCATGAACAGATCGGTAATCTCATAATCTGGAAATAGTCTTGGTTTCTCAGCCAGCACTTCAAAACTGGTTTCATAAAATCCCCTTCCTACCTTTTTCGTATTCAGGATAACGATGGGGTAATTGTATTTTTTGGCCAGCATTTCTGTACTTGTATGGACCGGGACCCTTTGGCCGAAAAAGAGCGAATGGTGATAGATCTTGCTCCTCTTTGGTGATTGATCGCTTGCAAATCCGTAAAGTCCGGGTATTGAATTAATATGATTTTTTTCGATAAGGTCAATTATGTCTTTTGTTGGAACTAGGTTACAGTTAAATCTGCCACGGGTTTTTACGATATAATTATTGAAGTATTTGTTTTCAACTTTTTTGTAGATAGCAAAAGCAGGGTAGGGCAGTAATTGATTTAGACCCAATAACCATTCATAATTTGCGTGGTGTGAGGTCATTAAAATAGTCGTTGGATTCTCTCTCAGAAATTTTAAAAAGTCCTTCTCATTTATTGTCTTCATTCTTCTCAGGATCTCTTCTCCTGAGATTGCAGAAGTTTTGATCATCTCCATAAAAAGATCCACAAAATGACGGTAGAATTCTTTTCTGATGCGCAATCTCTCTTCAGGTGATTTTTCCGGAAATGCTATTTCCAGGTTGTGCAAAACCAGTTTTTTTCTGTACCGGACCAGGTAAAAGAAAATAAAAAATAAAAAATCCGAAACCCAATATAAAATCCGAAATGGAAGGATCGAAATCAGATAGATGACCGGATAGATGAGAATATAGGAAATGAAATGCAACATAATGAAAACAAATATCGGATATAATTTTATCTTTGAGAAAAAAATAAATATGGATAAAATAGTATTGCTGCTTATTCTCGCAAACGTATTGGTATCGATGAAGGGATTTAAGGACAGGGTCTTTTTTGAGCGTTATAAATTTCAGGTTGGACCGGTTCTCAAAGGAGATAAACTTCCCATGCTCACCTCCGGTTTTCTGCATGTTGATGTCAGTCATCTGTTGTTTAATATGCTGACCCTCTATTTTTTTGCTGACCCCGTTATCGATTATCTGGGTGTACCGAAATTTCTGGCGGTTTATTTTGGAAGCCTGCTTGCAGGCAGCCTCTTCGCTTTGAGTTTTCACAAGAAGGAACCTTACTATTCTGCCGTTGGAGCTTCGGGCGCTGTAATGGGTATCGTTTATTCAGCCATACTGTTGAACCCAACCATGAGTCTGTATTTGTTTTTTATACCCATACCCATACCTGCCTATATCTTTGGTGTGGGATATTTGCTGTATTCTATGTTCGGAATGAAAAATCAATGGGGAAATATCGGTCATAGTGCCCATATAGGGGGAGCTATCGGAGGCTATTTGTTAACCATATTGATGTATCCTTCCGTTTTATCCGAACATACATTTATGGTATTGATATTGGCTGTACCCATAGTTCTGATGTTTATTTTCAAGGATAAGCTTGAAAGAAAGTATTAAATAGAGCATTTTATCTACTTTATTGACGTCATATTGCCCATCCCGCTGCAAAAGCAGTTTACCTATGAAGTTTCCAGGGCTGAGGCCGATTTTTTAAGTCCGGGCATGCGCGTTGCCGTCCCCTTCGGAAAATCCAAAATATTCACTGCACTGGTTTATGAAAAACACAATAAGCCACCAACAGCTTACGAAGCAAAGGAAATTCACCAGATTCTGGATGAAAGCCCTTTAATTACGGAACCTCAGTTAAAATTCTGGGAATGGATCTCTGCATATTATATGTGCTCCCTGGGCGAAGTGATGCGGGCTTCACTGCCTTCCTTTTTTTTGTTGGAAAGTGAAACGGTTATTCGCAGGAATGACCAAACTTTCCCCAATACGGAACTTAGCGAAGATGAAAGAGCCATTTTCAGTGCCGTACAGCATCAGACTGCCATAAAAATTGATGATGTTGTTGGTATTTTAAGCCGGCAAAATGTCTTACCGGTTATCAATAATTTACTTAAGAAAGGGCTGATCTATGTGCAGGAAGAGATTTTTGAGCTGTACAAACCGAAACTGGAAAAGTACATACAACTGAATGATATGTACAAAAACCCGGAAGCCCTTCAGAGCCTGATGGAAGAACTGAAAAGAGCCAAACGAAAAAGTGAGGCGGTGCTGGGCTATTTCAGTGTAAAAAAACACAAGGACCATTTAAAACTGAAGGAATACAAGGAAGCTACGGGAATATCCGCAACTATTATTAAGTCTCTCACGGATACAGGGGTTTTTGAGATCTATACCAAAGCAGTTGACCGGAATATATATGACAAAGGTGAGCTGCCCCTGAAAGAATTGAACGGTCTGCAGCAGGAAGCTCTGGTGCAGGTTCAGGAGGCATTTTCGAAACATGAAGTCACCTTGCTGCATGGAATCACCTCAAGCGGGAAAACCGAGATATACAGCAAACTCATTGCACAAACCCTCAGTGCGGGCAAACAGGTATTGTACCTGCTGCCTGAGATTGCGTTAACAACACAAATTATCGGTCGTTTGCAGAAACACTTTGGAAATCAAATGGCTGTTTACCATTCAAGATTTTCAGTTAACGAGCGTGTGGAAGTTTGGAACAATGTGCTCGGGAACACAGAGAAAGCACAACTGGTTTTGGGGGCAAGATCGGCGGTACTTTTGCCTTTCAGCAAGCTGGGGCTGATCATTGTGGATGAAGAGCATGAGACCTCTTATAAACAATACGATCCCGCCCCCCGATATCACGCCCGGGATGCTTCCATAGTGCTGGCAAAGATACACCAGGCAAAAAACCTGCTGGGTAGTGCAACGCCTTCTATTGAAAGTTATTACAATGCGAAACACAACAAATACGGCTTGGTTGAACTGAATAAAAGGTTTGGAGACAGCCAGTTGCCTGATATAGAGTTGACAGATATCAAGGATAAGCACAAAAGAAAACAGATGCAGGGGCATTTTTCTGACAGCCTGATGGAGCAAATTCAGGAGTCCCTGACTTTAAAGGAACAAGTGATCTTGTTTCAGAACAGAAGAGGTTATTCGCCTGTGGTGGAATGCAGAAGTTGTGGCAACTCACCCCAGTGCCCGCATTGCGATGTGAGTCTGACTTACCATATGTACAATACCCAGCTGCGTTGCCATTACTGTGGTTACCACCAGCCACTGCCCGTTACATGTCCGTCCTGTGGAAACCCCGGCCTTGAAACAAAAGGATTTGGTACGGAACAGATCGAGACAGAGATCAGTGAGCTTTTTCCAAATTCCAGGGTTGCAAGACTCGATTTGGATACCACCCGCGGTAAGCATGGATTTTACAAAATAATCACCGCTTTTGAAGACCGGGAGATCGATATTCTGGTTGGAACACAAATGCTTAGCAAGGGACTTGATTTTGATCATGTATCGCTGGTAGGCATCATGAATGCTGATAACATGCTGAATTTTCCCGATTTCAGAGCGCATGAGCGCAGTTTTCAACTGATGACCCAGGTTGCCGGAAGAGCCGGACGAACCAATAAAAGAGGAAAGGTGATCATTCAGACTTTTAATCCCTGCCACCAGATCCTTCAACAGATAAGCGTTTACGATTATTTGGGAATGTACCGGGACCAGATCAATGAACGCAATCAGTTTCAGTATCCGCCTTTTGTGAGAATGATTAAAATAAGCCTGAAACACAAAGACCAGTATCTGGTAAATAAAGCAAGTGAATGGCTCGCGCTTTCTCTTAGAAATAATTTTGGAACCCTGGTTCTCGGTCCGGCTAACCCGATGATAGCCAGGATAAGGAACCTCTATATCAAGAATATACTTATAAAATTGCCAAAAGATGCTCCACTGGCCGGCTCAAAAGACCTGATTCAAAGGATCAGGAACAGTTTCGAATCCATAGCAGAATTCCGTCCCGTAAGGTTTATTATCGATGTGGATCCTTTCAACTAGAATTTTTTGCTGACTCCCATTGCTTTCGGAGGTCGCTGGAGAGTACCCCTGCGCCGTCAGGTTTCCAGCCCGGTGGCATATAGAGATATTTTAACCTGTTGCTCAGGCTTGTTTTGCTGAAGACGGCATCCTGAATCAGCGCGATCCACTCGTGAAAGGCAATTCTCACCGGGTTATAGGTATTGATATTTGAGGTCAGTCCATAAACCGGTTTTTCTGCTTCCGGTTCAAATGTTCCAAACAGTTTGTCCCAGATGATCATTATCCCGGCGTGATTTCTGTCGAGGTATTGGGGATTGGTAGCATGGTGCACCCTGTGGTGCGAAGGAGTATTAAAAACGGCTTCGAACCATTTCGGCATTTTATCTATGGTTTCGGTGTGAATCCAGAACTGATATAACAAACTGATCGACATTTGAGTGAGAATCATCAGGGGATGAAAACCGATCCAGGCCATCCACAACCAGAATACAAAAGAGAAAAAAGAACCGGTCCATGTTTGACGCAGGGCGGTTGCGAGATTGTATTTTTGTGAGGAGTGATGCACTATGTGAGAAGCCCAGAAAAACCGGCTTTCATGACTGATACGGTGCATCCAGTAATAGGATAAATCATCAGCAAAGAATACCAGTATCCAGGCCCACCAGGTGAACGGGATGTTGAAAATCCGGTAATTGTAATAAACAAACATCAGGGCACCCACCACGATAAACTTGCTCAGCAAACCGATAAAAACATTTCCCAGTCCCATGGCAATGGAGGAGGAAGCATCTTTTATTTCATAAGTGTCCATGTGTTTTTTTGTGGTCAGTATCACCTCGATAACAAGCGATAAAACAAAAAAAGGTATGGCGTAGTGTATCAGGTTTGGGATTTCAGGGAGCTCCATGGATAAAAAATTTAAATACTAAAAATCAGGCATATATTTATTTCATTCAGTATGACTAAATTAAATAAAATCGTATATTTGCACCCCGAAAATAACAATTAAATTTAATAAAATATGAATCATTACGAATCTGTTTTCATTTTGAATCCCGTTTTATCTGAATCTCAGGTAAAGGAAACAGTAAAAAAGTTTGAAGATTACTTGGTGTCCAAAGGTGCCGAGATGATTTGGAAAGAGGATTGGGGCCTGAAGAAACTGGCTTATCCGATCCAGAAGAAAAAAACCGGTTTTTACCACTTGTTTGAGTTTCAGGCTCCGGGGGAGGCTATTGCCCCCTACGAACTGGAATTCAGAAGAGATGACAGCATTATGCGCTATATCACGGTAAAACTGGATAAACATGCACAAGCATGGGCTGAAAAAAGAAGAGAAAGAGTTAAATCATCTAAAAAGTAAGACATGTCAACGATAGAACAACAAGCACAAGGTGGTAATAAAGGGGCTGTAAGATATCTGACTCCTTTGGAAATTGACACAAAAGTAAAGGTAAAATATTGTCGTTTTAAAAAGAACAATATAAAATATATCGATTTTAAGGACGCCGATTTTTTAATGTATCTGGTGAATGAGCAGGGTAAGATATTACCACGACGTTTAACCGGTACTTCACTTAAGTATCAGAGAAAAGTAGCACAGGCAATCAAAAGAGCACGTCATTTGGCTTTAATGCCTTATGTAGGTGATATGTTAAAATAATTTAAATCAGGATTTTATTATGGAACTTATATTAAAAAAAGACGTTGCTAACTTAGGATTTGCAGATGATATTGTAACCGTAAAGAACGGTTTTGGAAGAAATTTTTTGATCCCTCAGGGTATGGCCATACTGGCTACACCTTCGGCTAAAAAAGTTTTACAGGAAACTTTAAAGCAAAGAGCATATAAAGAAGCCAGTATAATCAAGGAAGCTCAGAAGTTTGGTGAGGAATTAAAAGGACTGGAACTTAAAATTACTGCAAAAGTAGGAGAAGGAGATAAACTTTTCGGTTCTGTCAGCAATGCGAACCTGGCCGAGGCCATCAGCAGCAACGGACATGAAATTGATAAGAAATTTATCGAGATCGCCGGCGGTTCTGTGAAAAGAACCGGAAAATACAATGCTAAAGTAAGATTGCACAGGGATCTGATCATCGACCTGCCATTTGAAGTGGTGGCTGAAAAGTAATCCCCAATTGTTAATAAAAAGTTAAACCCGATCATACCGATCGGGTTTTTTTATATGTAAATTTGGCGGAAATTTAACTCAAAAATAATGATGAAAACAGTTTACAAATTAATGTTGATTTTTGCGCTGCTCTGTACAATTCAGAGTTTTGCTCAAGTTACCACTTCTTCCATGCGTGGGGTGGTTGTTGACGCGGAGAATGTGCCCTTGCCGGATGCAACTGTGGTTGCCGTGCATGTTCCTACCGGAACTTCCTATGGAAGTACCACCAATATTGATGGGGCGGTCAATTTGCGCAATATGCGTATTGGCGGACCTTATACCATCACGATCAGTTTTGTTGGTTATAAAACCGAAGAGATCAAAGATGTTCAGCTTGTTTTGGGCAAGTCGTATGACTTTAATGTCAGATTACAAGCGGATAACCAGTTGGAAGAGGTTGTAGTACAGGCAAAGGCAGGGGACAATGTCTTTGGAAATGACAGAACCGGAGCTGAAACCAATATCAGCAGACAGGCATTAAGTACGCTGCCTACCATTACAAGGGGTGCTGCGGATTTTACCAGACTTGAGCCCTCGGCATCCGGACTCTCATTCGGAGGAAGAAATGACCAGTACAATAATTTTTCACTGGACGGATCGATCTTTAACAATCCTTTTGGTCTCGATTCTCCAACACCGGGAGGTCAAACTAATTCTCAACCGGTTTCTCTGGATGCCATCGAGCAGATCTCTGTTTCAATTGCGCCTTATGATGTTACACAGGCGGGATTTACCGGTGCTGCAGTCAACGCAGTGACCAAGAGTGGTTCCAATGAATTTCACGGTACAGCTTACGGTTATTTCAGAAATGAGGACATGACCGGGGACAAAGTGAAGGGGGATGATATTTTTGTGCCCGGCCTGGAGCAAAAACAGTATGGATTCAGTGTCGGGGGACCTGTAATCAAAAATAAGCTGTTCTTTTTTACGAATTTTGAAAAAGATGACAGAACTGATGACGGATCTGCCTGGGTACCCAATACAGGTAGCGGCAATATCAATGAATCCAGGGTAACAGAATCCGATATGATCGATGTCCGTAATTTTTTATCCGGACTGGGTTATGATACCGGTGCCAATACGGGTTTTGTTTATGGGACAGAATCAATAAAGGGAATATTTAAATTGGACTGGAATATTAACGATAAACACAGGGTGGCTTTTATCTACAATTTTCTGGACGCTTCAAGAGAACAACCGGCTCACCCAACCGCCCTTGGCTTCAGGGGGCCGAGTGCATCAACACTGCAGTTTGAGAATTCAGGGTATCAGATCAACAATGAACTCAATTCTTTTTTAGTGGAACTGAACTCAAACTTTAGTGACAATTTGACCAACAAGTTTCAGATAGGTTATTCGGTCTTTAATGATTTCAGAAATCCGCTGTCAACTCCTGCTCCCAGCTTTACTATTTTGGAGAATGGTGCGCCTTATATCATTGCAGGACATGAGCCTTTTTCTATCAATAACAAACTGGAACAGGATGTCTTTCAATTTTCGAATAACCTGACCTATTTTTTGAATAACCACACATTAACAGCAGGTATTTCATTCGAAAAATTCAAGTTTGGAAACTCTTTTAACCTGGGTGCTTACGGGGCTCGTGGTGTATTTTTCCCAACTTCAGGATCTGTTGATGAATTTATTAATGACCCGAGTATTGCGGTAGACCTTGCTGCAGCTATTGAATTAGATAAAGATTTATCCGCTGCGGGTGAAGGAAATCCGGGTGGCTTCAATTGGTATAAAACCGATGTTGGTCAGCTCGCTTTTTATCTGCAAGATGAATGGCATATCAATGATAATTTCAGATTGACACTGGGTATAAGGTTCGATAAACCCATGTATTTTGACACTTCAAAATATGCTGAAGAATTTATTGAAACCCAATGTTGCTATATTCCTACTATCGAGTATTTTGATCCGAAAACAGGTGAAGAAGTGTTTTTTGACAGCACAGAGATGCCAACAGAAAGCGTAATGGTATCCCCTCGTTTTGGTTTCAACTGGGATGCCCTTGGAGATGGCAGGTTACAGGTAAGAGGAGGATCCGGAGTATTTACAGGACGATTCCCGTTTGTTTGGTTAGGCAACCAGATCGGATCTCCTAACTTCTTTTTCTATCAGATAATCGATCCGGATTTCAAATGGCCTTCAGTTTGGAGAAGCAATCTGGGACTGGATTACAAGTTTGAAAACGATATTATTGTTTCCACAGATGTTATATATTCCAAAGATATCAATGGAGCACATGTACAGAACTGGGGTTTGAACAAGCCAACAGGTACACTTGCCGGGGTTGACAACAGACCTATTTATACCGATGGTGATAAAAATTCATTCAAGAACGGTGCTTATGTATTTACTAACTCTGATAAAGGAAGTATTTTCAACTGGTCTGCAAAAGTGGAAAAAAGATTTGCCAATGAACTTTATCTGAGTTTTGCCTACAACTATTTAAATGCAAAAGATGTGAACTCCATCGAGGCTGAAATTACAGGAGATGCCTTTGCAGGTAATCCTGCATTGGGTAATGTGAACGACGATGTACTGGCGCACTCAAAATACGGTGATGACCACAGATTCATCGGGGTCTTCGCTAAAAAGTGGACCTATGGCAATAAGAAATGGGCCAGCACGCTCTCATCTTTCTTTGAATATGCTCAAGGCGGAAGATTTTCATACACATATGGAGGTGATATAAATTTTGATGGTTCTGGCTTGAATGACCTGATCTATGTTCCAACAAGCGCTGAAATTTCAACCATGAAATTTGCTTCTCCGGGGATGGGTGCCGCTTTTGATAACTTTATCGATCAGGATGATTATCTGAGCGAGAGAAGGGGTGAGTATGCAGAAAGATATGGAGCTCTCTCACCATGGAGAGGAAGGATTGATATGAAGTTTATTCAGGACTATAACTTTTTGATAGGAGATAAAACCCAAACCATCCAGTTCAGCATTGATTTATTGAACTTTGGCAATATGTTGAATTCGGACTGGGGAGTGGTACAGCAACCCAATTCAATACAGCCAATTGGTGTGAGTGTTGACCCGGTTACCAAAATACCAACCTATTCTTTTGACGGACAATTGCAGAAAACATTTGGATATGACACGAGTCTGAATTCAAGATGGCAGATGCAGTTTGGTTTGAGGTATATATTCTGATTTTTGTTTAAATCATCAAAAACCGTTTGGCATGTACATGTTAAACGGTTTTTTTTTATTTTTGGGTATGAAATACATGCAGCTTACCAAAGAACAACTGGAAGAATTTCACGAAGAATTTACTGTGTTTCTTGCATCACAACAGATCGACCGGAAAGAATGGGAAAAAATAAAAGCCGATAAACCCGAAGTTGCAAAAGAGGAGATCGATGTTTTCAGTGATCTGGTATGGGACAGGGTTTTGAGCAAAATAAAATACCTCGAGCATTTTTCAGAAAGAACCCTCAATCTTTTCAAATGCGGGGAATCAGAAATTATGAGAATCGTTGTGGATGTTGAAAAAGAACCTTTTAATTTTTTTGATGAGGAAGATTACACCTGGTTCATCGACAACTCAAAGCATGAAACCATACAATATTTTAAAGGACAGAAACCCTACCTGAAAGAACGGAACCAGGAACTTTTTGATCTCATCAAAAAAGGCGGACTCATAACCAAAGGTGCTTTATACGAGGGAATAGTTAAGATCCTATAATGCTGATAAATATTTATTCAGTATTTCTACTCCGGTTACGGCTTTTTCTGCAATGATCCTCAGATTCGGATAATTTCCGGGAACAGCAGGTTTGGGATCTATGAAAAAAACAGGTATACCCGCAGGCGCAAACTGAACGAGGCCTGCTGCCGGATAGACCTGCATGGAGGTACCAATGATTATAAATATGTCTGCTTTTAAACAAATTTCAATCGCCTGATCCATCAGTGGAACCTCTTCGCCAAACCAGACAATATGTGGCCGTAACTGACTTTTATTCTCACAAAGATCTCCCAGAGTCAGATCCCCTGTCCAGGGGTAAACCAAACCCGGATTTTTGGTGCTTCTTACTTTTAGTAGTTCACCGTGCAAATGCAGGACTTTCGTTGACCCGGCCCGCTCGTGCAGGTCATCTACATTTTGGGTTATGATTTGAACCTCATGTTCCTTCTCGAGGCCAGCTAAAAAATAATGCGCTTTATTTGGCAGAACCTCAAGTAATTGTTTTCTTCTCTGGTTATAAAAATCCAAAACCAGGGCTGTGTTTTTTCTCCAACCTTCGGGTGAGGCAACTTCCATAACATCATAACCTTCCCACAATCCACCTGCATCCCTGAAGGTCTTTATTCCGCTTTCTGCGCTGATGCCGGCACCGGTTAAAACAACAATTTTACTCATCTTTGTCCCAATTTTCTACTTGCAAAATAGTAGCAGTTGAATCGCATAATTCAACTGTTACATAAATATGCTGAGCTTCTTTTACACCTTCTATATGGTACTTCCTGCACGGTTTATTCTTTACCAGACTTTTTGAAAAATCGATTTTTCCTGATTTGAGAATACCGTAAATCTGCATGGTATCCATTTTCTTAATTTCAAGAGCTTTCATAGCTGCATCTGAAAAAACGATTTCTTTGGATCTGATGATATTTAGCATCCTGTCGTTGGGCAACCAGTTGCAGGAAGCTTTTTTTCCTCCTAAAAAGAAGAAGACCAGAACCAAACCAATAACAAAGCCGAAACCAAACAGGGTAAACCGGTATTTCATGTCGGTGATCAAGAGGCAGCTATTAGAAAATTAAGAGATTGATATCTGTAAATGGCAGGTTAAACCAATCCGAAACAGTTCTGTTTGTAAGTACACCATGGTAAAAATACATTCCTTTTTGGAGCCCCTTATCAAATCGGATGGCCTTTTCAAAACCACCCTGTTCACCTATTGATAAGAGATAGGGGGTAAAAATGTTGCTGATGGACTCAGAGGCAGTGCGCGCATAACGTGAAGGAATGTTTGGAACACCATAATGGATCACACCGTGTTTTAAAATTGTTGGCTTGCTGTGTGTGGTAACTTCTGAGGTTTCAAAACAGCCACCGTTGTCTATACTTACGTCTATAATTACAGCGCCTTCTTTCATATTTCTCACCATGTCTTCGGTAACCACAATCGGCGTTCTAGTTCGGCCACGGAGTGCCCCGATAGCCACATCACATCTTTTTAAAGAATCAGACAGTACTTTTGGCTGTATGGTGGAAGTGGCGATGGGGTAACCCAGTTTGTGCTGTAAATTTCGCAACTTTGTAAGTGAATTGTCAAATACTTCTATATTGGCTCCCAGTCCCATGGCAGATCTGGCGGCGAATTCTCCAACCGTACCGGCCCCAATAATAAGTACCTTGCTTGGAGGAACTCCGCTTATATTTCCCAGTAACAGGCCATTTCCTTCATTCTGATTGTTCATGAGTTCTGAAGCGATGAGAACAGAAGCAATGCCTGCAATTTCACTTAGTGATTTAACAATAGGAAAAAAACCATGGGTATCCTGAATATATTCAAAGGCAACTGCAGTAACCCTTTTTAAGGCGAGGGCTTCAAAATACTCTTTTTTTTGTGTTTTTATTTGCATTGCAGAGAAGAGAATACTCTGCGGATTGATCATTTTTATCTCATCAATGGAGGGGGGTTCAACTTTTAGAATTATTTTACTGGCAAAGACATCATTCGGATTGTATGATATCTTGGCACCTGCTTCTGCATATTGGTTATCGCTGAAATTGGTGCCTTCCCCGGCACCTGATTCTACAATGATTTTATGCCCGTTTGCTGTCAGCGCAGCCACTGCCGTAGGCGTCAGGCAGATCCTTTTTTCGTCGTAGTGTGTTTCCTTGGGCAAACCGATGTACAGCTCATTCTTTTGACTTTTTACCTCTAACATTTCTGGTTTAGGCAGTAGTTCTTCTTTGCTGAAGGGGGATAATTGGAGCGCCATCTTATTGCATTTGAATGGTTCGTTTGTTATTGCTTTTCACATCTAAACGAATGATACAAGCATCTAAAGGTAATAAATTTTCTACTTTTTCAGGCCATTCAATAAAACACCAGTTTCCGCTATACAAATACTCTTCTGCGCCAAAGCCATAAGCTTCCTCTTCGGATTCAATTCTGTAGAAATCAAAATGGTAAATAAGTTCCCCGGTTTTCGTTACATATTCATTGATGAGCGAAAAAGTAGGAGAGGAGGTAACATCGTCAACGCCCAGGTTTTTCGCTATTGCTTTGATCAGTGTAGTTTTACCTGCACCCATCGCCCCATAAAACAGGAGAACCCTGCTTTTTGCGTGTAATATAATGTCATTTGCAACAGCATCAAGTTCTGCCAAGGTATAGGTCTGATTCATGGGAATTGTATTTATTCCATATTGTGATACACATATTGCACATCATCTTCTTCTTCCAGACGTTCCAGCAATTTTTCTACCTCTTCCTGTTCCGCTTCACATAATTTTTTTGAAGTTGTCGGTATTCTCTCAAAACCGGATGAAAGAATCTCCATATTTGCATCTTCCAAAAATTTCTGGATTGCTCCAAATTTTTCAAAGGGAGCATAGATCAAAATTCCGTCTTCATCCTCAAAAATTTCTTCAACTTCAAAATCTATGAGTTCCAGTTCAAACTCCTCCAGATCCACTTTCAAATCCTCCTTTTTTACCCTGAAATTACAGCTGTGGTCAAACATAAAAACTACAGAGCCCGAGGTACCCAAAGCTCCGTTACATTTATTGAAGGCGGCACGCACGTTGGCCACTGTTCTGTTGTTGTTGTCGGTGGCTGTTTCCACAAGAAAGGCAATTCCGTGAGGTCCATAGCCCTCAAAAAGTACTTCCTTGTAATGTGCTGAGTCTTTTTCGGATGCTTTTTTGATCGCCCGTTCGACATTGTCTTTTGGCATGTTGGCTGCCTTGGCATTCTGAATGACGGCTCTTAATCTGGCATTCGTTTCCGGATTGGGGCCGCCTTCTTTTACAGCCATTGAAAGGTCTTTTCCAATACGTGTAAACGTCTTTGACATCGCCGACCAACGTTTCATTTTCCTCGCTTTTCTAAATTCAAATGCTCTTCCCATTTTAATAATTGAATATAAAATTATACTTGAATGATACCCAGGTTAAATTCCCTGGAAATAGGTTTGTGATTGGCAGCTTCTATGCCCATGGAGATCCACTTGCGCGTGTCAAGCGGGTCTATGATTCCGTCAGTCCATAATCTGGCAGCAGCATAATAGGGAGAAGTCTGCCTGTTATATTTTTCTGTTATATGATCTAAAATTTCCTTCTCTTTTTCCTCTGTTATGGTTTCTCCTTTAGATTTCATCGAAAAAGTTTCGATCTGCAACAGGACTTTTGCGGCCTGAGCACCACCCATTACCGCGAGTTCTGCTGAGGGCCAGGAAACAATAAGCCTTGGATCATATGCTTTTCCGCACATGGCATAATTTCCGGCTCCGTATGAGTTACCTACAACAACAGTGAATTTCGGCACAACGGAGTTACTAACCGCATTGACCATTTTGGCGCCATCCTTGATTATCCCGCCGTGTTCAGATTTACTTCCTACCATAAATCCGGTAACATCCTGTAAAAATACCAGGGGTATCTTTTTTTGGTTACAATTTGCGATAAACCTGGTGGCCTTATCTGCAGAATCAGAATAAATAACACCGCCAAACTGCATTTCTTTTTTGCCATTCTTGACAATTTTTCGCTGGTTGGCAACAATACCGACTGCCCAGCCCTCAATTCTGGCATAGATGCAAATAAGGGTCCTTCCGTAATCAGCTTTGTATTCTTCCATAGAATCCTGATCTACAAGACAGGATATGATCTCGTGCATATCGTATTGTTCGGCACGGGAAGCCGGCAGCAATCGATAGATGTTCTTCGGGTCTTTTACCGGTTCTTTTTTGCCGATCCTGTTAAAACCGGCATTAGGTCTATCACTAATTTTATCAAAAATAGATCGGATCTTATCGAGAGCATCCTGGTCATTGTTTGCCTTATAATCACACACCCCTGAAATTTCTGTATGTGTGGTTGCCCCGCCCAGGGTCTCATTGTCGATCAACTCACCGATAGCGGCCTTTACCAGGTAACTGCCGGCAAGAAAAATACTGCCTGTTTTATCGACAATAATGGACTCATCACTCATTACCGGCAAATAGGCCCCTCCGGCAACACAGCTACCCATAACTGCTGCGATCTGGGTAATTCCCATACTGCTCATCACCGCATTGTTTCTGAAGATCCTTCCAAAATGCTCCTTATCCGGAAATATTTCATCCTGCATGGGCAGGTAAACACCTGCGCTGTCAACCAGATAAATGATCGGAATATGATTTTCAATGGCTATTTCCTGTGCTCTCAGATTCTTTTTACCGGTAATGGGAAACCAGGCACCGGCTTTTACAGTGGCATCATTTGCCACAACAACACAGAGTTTACCGGAAACATGACCGAGCTTAACAACCACTCCGCCGCAAGGGCACCCGCCGTGTTCTTCATACATTTCATGTCCCGCAAAGGTTCCTATTTCTATAGATCGTGAATTTTTATCCAGCAAGTATTCGATCCGCTCCCGTGCAGTTAGTTTTCCCTTCTCATGTTGCTGATGAATCTTGTTGAGTCCCCCGCCAAGAGCCGTTTTTTGATACTGATCGTCAAGCAAGGCGACTAATTTCTTGTTGTGGTCTTCGTTTTTATTCCTTATTTTATCCATTCCTTTGAAGTATCTTCATTTGACAAAAGTACAAAATCGCAGTAGATTATTGGCGGATAATCGGCTTCCAAAAAATATAATTATTAGCAAATCCTGCTCAAACAGCTGGTTCCATTTAAAAAAATATCAAAAAAAAGCTATCGGAATAAGTTTCTAATTATCTTTACCGACAAATTGAAGAACATGAATTTTCTGAGCATAGTATGGGATCCGAATATTGAATTGGTTAAAATCGGACCTTTGTCTATCAGGTATTATAGTCTGATGTTTGTGATCGCGTTTTTGGCCGGTCTGCACATCATGAAAATGATCTATAAAAATGAGAAGGTATCGACCGATTTATTAGACCCTTTGTTTATTTATACCGTACTAGCAACCCTCATTGGAGCAAGATTGGGTCATTTTTTGTTCTATGATTTTGAATTTTTGATGAGTCACCCGCTCGAGGTATTGCTCCCTTTTAAACTGAACCCTTTTGAGTTTACCGGATATCAGGGCCTTGCCAGTCATGGTGCCGCGATTGCTGTTATTATAGCCATGTACTTATACAGCAAAAAAGTTCTTCATAAGCCCGTCCTTTGGATACTTGACAGAATTGTGCTTTCCGTAGCTTTTGGCGGAATTTTTATCAGGTTCGGGAACCTGATGAATTCTGAAATTGTTGGTAAACCCACAAATTCTGATTACGGGTTTATTTTTAAGCAGTTGGGAGAGGATTTTCCCAGGCACCCTGCCCAGATTTATGAGATTGTCGGTTATATCATAACCTTTGCGATTTTATGGTATGTGTATTGGAAAACAGATAAAAAAGATAAACTGGGCTATATTTTTGGATTGTTCATGGTGCTGCTCTGGTCGGTCAGGTTTATTGCCGAATTTTTTAAGGACGGACAAGTTGCTTCCCGGGAAGATTGGGTACTAAATACCGGACAATTACTCAGTATACCCTTTATACTTTCAGGTTTTTATTTTATGTACTTTTTTAAAGGTAAGAAAGCTTAAACCACGATGTTTTTATCATAAGGAATCGTGTTTAACAGGTATTCAATTACATGGATCCTTGCATTTTCCTTCCTGTTTGCTTTGATGATCTTAAAAGGGAAGCCGTCTTTGGTATTCTCGAACATTTTTGTTTTATATTCGGTATAAACATCCCACAGGTCCTGAGATTTTTCATCTACAGCACTGTATTTCCAATGTTTTAGCGGGCTGTTCTGGATTTCTTCAAAGCGCATTTCCTGCTCTTTTTTGGATATGGACATGTATATTTTTACCAGTAAAATACCGGATTCGGTGATCATTCGTTCAAAATCATTGACCTGACTCATAAAAATTTCGTATTCCTTTTGAGAACAAAAACCATTTACGGGCTCTACCACAGCACGGTTATACCAACTCCTGTCGAAAAAAACGATCTCGCCAATAGCAGGGAACTGATTTACGTACCTGCGAAAATACCATTGTGACTGTTCTTCTTCCGTGGGTCTGGGAAGTGCGACAATCCGAAAATGACGTGGGTTGATCCTTTCCGTAATACGCCTGATGGCACCTCCTTTTCCGGCCGCATCCCTTCCTTCAAAAATGACAACAACACGAAGTTTGTTTTTTATAATGTGCTCCTGCATTTTAATCAGCTCAACCTGTAATTTTTTAAGCTTATTGCTGTATTTTCTGTAGCGAATGGCCTTTTTGTAATTCAGGGGGTCTTTATTCATCAGCAAGGATAGCAAGGCTTTCTTGCTGTTTAGGATCTTCACCTCTTTATCTGTGAGCTCTAGTTTTGCCATTTTAGTCGTATTTAGAGATTGACCTGTAATACCTCATGATTACGTTGGGATCAGGCTGCAAAGAAATTTTACATTCATCCTTGCCCTCGTATTCGAACTGTGACAGCACATAGCGCATGCATTCCAGGCGTGCTATATGTTTGTCATTGGTTTTAACAATGATCCATGGACAGAAGGAGGTATGGGTTTTACTGAACATGAGTTCCTTGTACTTGGTGTATTTATCCCAGTAATCCTGTCCTTTCTTATCCACCTCACTAAATTTCCAGCGTTTCAGCGGATTGTGTTCCCTGGCCTCAAACCTTTTGGCCTGCTCTTCCTTTGAAATGGAAAGCCAGAACTTGATGATCGTACTTCCATCCTCGTAGAGCATGTGTTCAACTTCCGGCAGCTGGGTCATGAACTGATTGTACTGTGTTTCAGTACAAAATCCCATTACAGGTTCAACCACAGCCCTGTTGTACCAACTCCGGTCAAAAAACACAATTTCACCCGGATTGGGCAGGTGTTTGATATATCGCCTGAAATACCATTGTCCCTGTTCCACGGTTGTTGGTTTGGCCAGGGCCACCAGTCTGATCTTACGCGGATTTAAATGTTCCATGAACCGCCTGATATTGCCACCTTTTCCTGCGGCATCGCGGCCCTCAAATATTATGGCAACCCTTCGGTCGGTGTCTTTGATCCATTTCTGAAGCTTTACAAGTTCACCCTGTAATAAGCGTTTTTCCTCCTCGTACCTCAGGGTAGCAAGAACATCCGTGATATCAATATTCTTGTCTTGAATGATCTTCAGTAAATCTTCTTTCGTTTTCGCCTGTAGAAAATCTTCTCTTTCAAGATGATGCAGTTTTCGCATTTGCTATTCCGGATTAACAGTAACACATTCTGTTGGATTATTAGATACATTCAATTTAACTTCTGAAGGAGAAATATAGGGTATCCCTAATCCCAATCCTCTTAAAATAAATAAAAGGCCAATGATCATTACAAATATAGGAATTGCTTTCTGAATTTTATTTCTGAAAGAAATATTTACGAAGTTTCCAAAAATAGCGGCGGCGCTCATAAGTAAAACCGTTCCGGCCCCGAACATAAACATATACAGGCCGCCCTGCTTCGGACTTCCGGCGGCAAGCGATCCGAAAACCGCCATATAAACCAGTCCGCAGGGCAAAAAACCGTTCAAAAAACCGATCATAAAAAAAGATGGCAGGGATCTTTTTTTCAGGAAATGGCCCAGACCAGATTTGACTTTGCTGATAAAGCTGTAGAGTGGTTTTGCGATCTGTATTTTTTGCAGGTATTTGGAGGGAAACAGAACGAAAAGGATCATTACAATTCCAACAAGAATAGAAAGTCTTTGCTGGAAACCGGCCAGATACAGTCCCCTTCCGAATAATCCGAACAGAACACCGATCAGGGAGTAGGTGATTAACCTTCCTGCATGATATAAAACAACCTGCAGCACCATATGAAGTTTATTATCACGTGATAAGGGCAGGGCAAAGGCAATTGGCCCGCACATGCCAAGGCAATGGAAACTGCCTAATAAACCAAGTATGAAAGCGGCGTAAAGCAAAGGTCAGATTTAATAAAACAAGGTTTCTTTATACATGTAAGATTCATCCTTCACTTTCCAGTCAATTTTTAACTCCCATTTTCCATCTACGAGCTGTTCATCAGGTATTAAGATGGTATGATCGGATAAATTATCTTTTATGTCTTTGCTGAAATCCAGCTTTTCGTTTGACAATCTTTTGAAGTAAACAGTACCGGATAAACTTGAGGTCTCAAACTCTTTCGGGAACCGGATCAGCAGCCCGTTTTCATTTTGAATGACGCTGATATTTTCTTTCAGTGCATTGCCTTTATTAACTTTATCGATTTCCTCCTGGTAGTGAATCTCATCCTTATAATAATCTTCTGATACCAGCGAATGTTTGTTCTCGGCCACCATACTGGCACGGTATACAAACTGAAGAATAAATGCCATAAATAACACCATGGCTATGACTATTCCTGTACCCCAGTTCCATTTGATCTTCATTTTTTCTGAATTTAATTTTTATTATTCAAATTTTACCGGAGAAGGAAAACTTGTGGTAGTTGTTTCCACCAGTTTACCTTCCTCGTAAATGCCAATCTCGATATCCTCTTTGGATTTCACGAGATCCTTTTTATGTATATTTATAAAAAGTGTTTGCTCGGAAAGTCCGGTTGCCGGTACATTGATCGCTCCTCCCAATACATTGATTTTTCCCGTATTTGAAACAAGGTCAATCTTGAGATTATTGAAATTCCTGCTTGTTTTATTAACTATTTTAACTGTGTAAACATTCTGTATGGTATCGCCCCGGGTGCTGAACATTTGCCCCGGGATCCTGAGCGCCGTGGCTTCCAGGTCACTTCTTACAAAAATAAGTGCTGTCAGCGCAATGAGTAATAGCATCAGTACAACTGAGTAGGCCATGATCCTGGGCGTGAACTTGAAGTTTTCTCCTTTGGTTATGTTGTTTTCGGATGCATACCGTATCAAACCGGGTTCAAATTCAACTTTATCCATGATCTCATCGCAGGCATCTATACAGGCCGTACAATTGATGCATTCCAGTTGTGTACCGTTTCTTATGTCTATTCCGGTCGGACAAACCAGCACGCACTGCCTGCAGTCTATGCAATCACCAAAACCTTTTTCCTCCCGGTTCTCATCTTTTCTGAACTTGTTCCTGCCATTTTCTTTTTCTCCGCGTTTGTGATCATAAGCTACCAGCATGGAGTTGCCGTCGAGCATAACACCCTGTAATCTTCCGTAGGGACAGGCTATAATACAAACCTGCTCCCTGAACCAGGCAAAAACAAACAGAAATACCAGCGTGAATATCACCAATTTAACAAGTGTTCCCAGGTGTTGCATGGGTCCGTCAGTAATATGTTCGATGAGGGTATCAGAACCGATCAGATAAGCAAGAAAAACATTGGCAATAATAAATGAAATGATAAAAAAGATAATCCACTTCAAAGTCATTTTCCAAACTTTTTCAGTGTTCCATTCCTGCTTGGCGAGTTTGATCTGTTGCGCCCTGTCACCTTCAATTGCGTATTCAATTTTTCGAAACACCATTTCCATAAATATGGTTTGGGGGCAGATCCAGCCACAAAAAATCCTACCGAAGATCACTGTAAAAAAGATGACAAAAACGACACCGATCAGCATGGACAGTACCAATAAATAAAAATCCTGCGGCCAGAATGGCTGTCCGAAGATGCTGAATTTCCGTTCCAGGATATTGAACAACAGGAATTGATTTCCATTTACTTTTATAAATGGAGAAAGAATGAAAAAGGCCAACAGAAACCAACTGACTATGTTCCTGTAGTTTGTAAATTTTCCTTTTGGTTTCTTGGGGTAGATATAATTTCGCTTACCTTCCTTGGTAATGGTAGCGATCGAATCCCTGAAACTTTCTGTATCTTCTGACATCATATTCGATTTAAAAAGGCTATTCGGTCTTTCCGGAATAGCCTCTTTACTTTAATTTATAAATAAACACTGCAAAAGACTATACCTTCTGCTTAAAACAATAAAAAGAACTATTGTTTAGTCCATACGATATCTCCTTCAGCAGCTTTTGGATTTGCTGCAGTTGTTCCCTGAAGGGTGATCACATAACTTGCCACTTGTTGCATTTGCTGGGCACTAAGCGTAGTTTTCCAGGAGATCATTCCTTTACCTGACCTTCCGCCTTCGCTAATGGTATGGTAAATTTTCTCCATACCGCCACCCAGTATCCATTTGTCATCTGTTAAATTAGGGCCGATACCACCACCTCCGTCTGCCATATGACAAGCAACACAGAAAGTTCCAAATACTTTCTTTCCGGCTTCCAAACTGACAGCATCAGTAAGCAGGGTCACATCCGTTTTGAAAAGCTCGGGATTGGCTGCTTTGTATGCATCTACTTCGGCTTTTGCGTCGGCTACCTCTGTTTCATATTCTTTATATTGATTGTATTTTTCACTGTTAAAGAATACATTAAAATAATAAAAGGCTCCGATCAAAATTGTGATGATAAAACCGGCTGTCCACCAGGGAGGCAGAACATTATCCAGTTCTTTGATACCATCGTAGTCGTGATCCAACATAACCTCATCTTCCCGTTCTATTTCGCGGGCTTTGGTCATGGCTTGCATAAATTTTTTCCATCCGGAAATTTGATTATTATTACTCATATTCTGAATTTTAGTCGTTATCTAATGGTAAATTACTTTTATCTTCTATGGTTTCTTTGGGAATTTTAAAAACATAGATCAACATCAGGGTAAATATTGTAAAGAAGAGCAGCAGGGAGATGATTGGATAAATCTCAACCCCGGCTATCGTATCCAAATGGTGTTTTACAAATTTCAACATCTACTTAATTTTTAGCGGTTTCTCCGGTCTTAATATCTGTACCTAATCGCTGCAAATAAGCAATTAAGGCAACAATTTCTTTATCCTGTATATTGGCATTGCCATAATTTCTGACAAATTCCGGATCCTGTCTCAAATTCTTCTCGATTAGTGCTGCCTGATTTTTCAATAAATAGACTGCATTATCCAGTTCATTTTGGGTATAAGGTACACCGAGTTGCACCATGGCGTTTATTTTATTGGTCGTTAGCGATATATCAAGATCGTTTTCAATGATCCAGGGATATTTTGGCATGATCGAGCCGGGTGAGGTTAAACTAGGGTCATACATATGGTTGAAATGCCAGCTGTCGTTGTATTTTCCTCCTACGCGGTGCAGATCCGGTCCTGTTCTGCGTGAACCCCATAAGAAAGGATAGTCATATACGAATTCACCGGCTTTTGAATATTCACCATATCTTTCCACTTCCGACCTGAAAGGCCTGATCATCTGTGAATGGCAGTTGTTACAACCTTCACGAATATAAATATCTCTGCCCTCCAGTTCCAAAGGAGTGTAGGGTTTTACAGAAGTAATGGTTGGAATATTTGATTTCACAACGATCATGGGGATAATTTCAACCGCTCCTCCGATGATAATGGCAACTGTTGTCAATACCGTAAATAGAATTGTTCTTCTTTCTAGCCAGCTATGCATGGTTTCACCGGCAACCCTTCTCGGGGTTATTTCTTTAAGAGGAGCGGCTTCTGCCAGTTCATCTTCTACCGTGCTGCCTTTCTTAGCTGTTTTTATCACGTTGTATGCCAACAAAATAAAGCCCGTCAAATAAAGCGTTCCACCAAATGCACGCATCATATACATCGGCATAATCTTGGTAACGGTTTCCAGGAAGTTTCCATATACCAGTGTTCCGTCAGGGTTGAATTCTTTCCACATCAGTGCCTGTGTAAAACCGGCAACATATAAAGGTATTGCGTAAAATAAAATTCCCAGGGTGCCAATCCAGAAGTGGAGGTTGGCCAATTTGGTAGAGTAAAGTTCGGTTTTCCATAATTTACCGGCGAGCCAGTAGATCATACCGGCTGCAATAAAACCATTCCAGGCCAGCGCGCCTACATGCACGTGGGCAACGATCCAGTCTGTGTAATGGCCAATGGCATTGAGGTTCTTGAAGGAAAGCATAGGGCCTTCAAAAGTAGCCATACCATAACCGGTAATAGCAACAACAAAGAACTTCAGAATCGGATTATCTCTTACCTGATCCCAGGCACCCCGAAGTGTCAACAATCCGTTGATCATACCACCCCAGGATGGGAAGATCAGCATTACAGAGAATACTGTACCGAGATTCTGAGCCCATTCCGGCAGCGCAGTATAAAGCAAATGGTGAGGTCCTGCCCAGATGTAAATAAAGATCAGAGACCAGAAATGTATAATTGAAAGTCGATAGGAATAAATAGGCCTGTTCGCAATTTTTGGAACAAAATAGTACATCAATCCGAGGACGGGAGTAGTAAGGAAAAAGGCAACAGCATTGTGTCCATACCACCACTGTACCAGTGCATCCTGAACCCCTGCATAGATAGAATAGCTCTTAAAAGCAGAGACAGGTATTTCAAGGTTATTGAATATATGAAGAACGGCAACCGTAACTATCGTAGCTATATAAAACCAGATGGCAACGTAAATATGCCTTTGCCGCCTAACCAGCAGGGTACCTATAACGTTGATCGCGAAAACTACCCAGATCAGCGTTATGGCTATATCAATAGGCCATTCCAGCTCTGCGTATTCTTTTGAGGAAGTAATGCCCAGAGGCAGCGTGAGCGCAGCCGCTACGATGATGAGTTGCCAGCCCCAGAAATGAATTTTGCTCAGTACATCGCTGAACATTCTGGTTTTTAATAATCTCTGGGTTGAATAGTAGATACCCATAAAAATACTGTTTCCTACAAATGCAAAAATGACCGCATTTGTATGCAGGGGCCTTAACCTTCCAAAACTGAGCCATGAAATGCCTTCCATGTAATTTGGGAAAATAAACAGAAAGGCTACAAGCAGCCCAACCAGCATGCCAACCACACCCCACAAAACGGTTGCAATAAGAAACATTTTTACGATCTTGTTGTCGTAGTAAAATTGCTCTTTTTCCATACATTAAAAATTAGTTGATTATTTATTTGAATTAGACTCTTTTTTTTGTTTCTCTGTGATCAATTCATCATCAAATAGCATACGGACAGAAGGAGTATAAACATCATCGTACTGCCCGCTTTTTACCGACTTGACAAAGAGTATAAAAAAAATCACTGCAATGATCAGGCTGGTCACGATAAGCATGAAAATGATATCCATAAAAAAATATAAATTACAAAGTAAAAATTATTTGTTTTGTTTGACTATGATAAATATCATAAATAAAACAAATGTTAAAAAAAACTTAACTTTTGCTAAGATAATATTTTTTTTGAAACAAGATTGGTCGAAAGAGTTACAAATGTAACTATACTGATTGAGCTCAGCGGCATAAGAATTGCGGCAATTACCGGCGACAATTGTGCAGTAACGGCAAAGTACAAACCTACTGTATTGTAAAGTAATGAAATGATAAAGCTCAGTACGATAATGTTCATGGTTTTTTTTGACATTTTTAAAAAACCGGGTAGTTGCGCAAATTTGCTCGCGTCGAGTATGCCGTCACAAGCAGGTGAAAATACATTGATGTTTTCAGAAACAGCGATGCCAACATCGCTTTGAGCAAGTGCTCCTGCATCATTAAGTCCATCACCAAGCATCATCACCTTTTTGCCTGCTTCCTGTATTTTTTTTATATAAAAGAGCTTGTTCTCAGGTTTCTGGTTGAAGTGAATGGCCGAGTTTGCCGGTAGCAGGGAGGAGAGGTACACTTTTTCACCCTCATTGTCGCCCGAGAGTATCTGTTTTTCGTAATCGTACAGACTATCAAAAGTAGCTTTCAGGTTTTCGCGATAGCTATTTTTGAAAATAAACTTTCCCTTTACTTTTCCATTGATCTTTACAAATATATATGTAGAAAGATTTTCAGATACCTCAATGCCTAGAAAGCCGGGTGAACCGATCCGAAATTCCAGCCCGTTAAATTTTCCTTCAAGTCCCTTGCCTGTAATTTCATTGAATGAGGCAGGCAATTCTTCACCCGTCTGTCCGGGAAGAAAATCGAAGAGCATGCGGCTCAGGGGGTGATTGGAGGATCTGAGCAAGGACTTTAAGCAGGTAGTTTCCCTTTCGTCCAGTGCCTCACCTTCAAAGACAATCTCTGCATGCTGATTGGAAGTGATGGTTCCGGTTTTATCAAATACCAGGGTATCGATCTTTGACATGGTTTCAATGACCCCTGCATTTTTCAGGTAAAATTTATGCCGGCCAAAAATGCGCAGGGTATTGCCCAGTGCAAAGGGTGCCGACATGGCCAGTGCGCAGGGGCAGGCAATGATCAGGACGGCAGATACAACCTGAAAAGCTGTGCTGAGATCATGAAAATACCAGTAAGTACCTGATAAAAATGCAATTAATAGTATAATAATCGTAAAGTGTTTGCTGATTTTATCTGTAATCGTCTTGATATTTCTTGTATTCGACTTTTGAAAAATATCGTTGCTCCAGAGTTGGGTGAGATAGCTTTGCGTCACCGTTTCCAGGGCTTCCATTTCTATTGCTCCCTGGGTCTGTTTGCCGCCAGCGTATAATTTATCGCCTGATCTCTTAATGACGGGCAGGGATTCACCGGTTACAAAACTGTAATCGATCAACGCATTTCCCTTGATCAGGATGCCATCAACCGGAATGATCTCCTCATTTCTGATCAGGATCCTGTCGCCCTTTTGAATATCATTAACAACGATGGTAACATGGCTTTGGTCCTTATTGATCCTGGTGATGGCTATAGGAAAATAGGATTTGTAATCCCTTTCAAATGACAGAAAGCTGTACGTTTTTTTTTGAAAAAATTTTCCCAGTAACAAAAAAAAGACCAGTCCGGCTAAACTGTCAAAATAACCCTGTCCTGTATTGGAAAAGATCTCATAGGAGCTTCTCAGAAAAAGTACCAGGATTCCAAGAGAAAGAGGAACATCTATGTTCAGCAGGCCTTTTTTCAAACCCAGATATGCCGAGATAAAATAATCTCTTGCCGCATAGACCAAGACAGGCACTGAGAAGGAAAACATGAGGAAACGAAAGAAGGGTTTGAACCTGTTCAGCCAGAATTCGTCAACTTCAAAATACTCAGGAAACGAAAGCATCATGATGTTGCCAAAAGCAAATCCTGCAATTGCGATCTGATAAATAATGGTTTTATCGGCTACCTTGCTTGCATTTTCAGAATTCTCAAGACTGATATATGGTTCGTAACCAATCGAAGAAATAAGTTCTACCACTTGCCTCAAGCTGATTTCCTCATTTTTAAAAGTAATTCTCAGCTCTTTTTTCGGAAAATTGACCTGGGTTGTTTTGATTCCTTGGTTCAGCTTTTCAAGGTTCTCCAGTACCCAGATGCAGGAGCTGCAATGTATGGAAGGAATAAATAAATTGACCACCGTGGTGCTGCCGTCATCGAATGTTGTGATTTTATTGGATATGTCCGGATTGTCGAGATAATCGTACTTACCCTGAATTTCCTTAGGAATACTGCCCGGAGAACTTTCCAGGTCATAATAACAGGAGAGTTCGTTCTGGTTGAGGATCTCATATACCGTTTTGCAGCCATTACAACAAAAAGCCTTATCATCAAATTCAATAGGATTGCTTTTACAATCTGTTCCGCAATGATAACAAGGATTTTTTGACATGATTTGAACTATTATTTAATAAATAATGAGAGTGGACACAGTCCTCATTTTCGTAAAATAAAAGGACCCGTAATTCAATCCTCCCGGGAAAATGAAGCAGGTAAACTGTATTTCTTTGAAAATTTTTGTCAAATTTCTCTGAAAATTATGAGATAAAAAAATGATAAATGTCATATTTTGTTTATTTTTACGCGAATTTTAAAAGATACTTATGTCCGCTAATTGTGATCATTGTGTCATCCGGGAATTAAACGCATTTAACTCAGTTTCTACTGAAGACCTTTCCAGTATTAATAAGAATAAGAAGACGATTCGTATTAAAAAAGGAGAAATTCTTTTTGAAGAGGGAACTGCATTGAAAGGGGTGTATTGTTTGAGGAGCGGGAAATGTAAACTGACTAAACTGGCGCCAAACGGTAAGGAGCAAATTGTACGATTCATTAAAAAAGGGGAGCTTATAGGCCATCGCTCAATCATCAGTGATTCAGTTACACATCTGACGATCACTGCTTTAGAGGACATGGATGTTTGTTTCGTACCAAAAGGTGAGATACTTGATCTTTTTAAAAGGAACGGAGATTTTTCACTGAGCCTTACCAAATCGATCTGTGCTGACCTCGATGAGGCGAACAGTTCCATTGCCAATATGGCCCAGAAGAATGTGAAAGAAAGACTGGCCGAATCTTTGTTGTTCTTTGACAGGATCTTTGGGAAAGACAGCGAGGGTTATATTTCGGTTAACCTGACCCGGGAGGAAATAGCCAACGCGATCGGAACGGCCACTGAATCGACGATCAGACTGTTGTCGGAATTTAAAAAAGATGGGTACATCTCCTTGTCGGGAAGAAGAATTAAAATAGAAGATCCAGTTAAGCTTCAGCACCTGGCTGAGGGTTATTAAACTTACATGCAGCTTATTTCTGCAGGAGCTTATTCCATTTCGATTATTGTTTTCTTTATGATGTCAAGGCATTCGTGCAACTCAGCCTCTGACATAACCAATGGAGGCGCAAAGCGGATGATGTTGCCATGAGTTGGTTTGGCAAGCAGGCCGTTCTCGCTTAATTTCATACAAATATTCCAGGCTGTTTCACTTTCTGCTGTATCATTGATAACAATAGCATTGAGCAATCCTTTTCCCCTGACTTTTCTGATCAAAGGATGATCCAGGGCAAAGGTTACGAGTTCCCTTCGGAATATCTCTCCCAAAAATTGGGCATTTTCGGCTAAATTTTCTTCTTTAACAACTTCCAGGGCAGCGATCGCGACTGCACAGGCCAGTGGATTTCCACCAAAAGTAGAACCGTGTTGACCCGGTTTGATCACTTCCATCACCTCGTTACCGGTCAGTACGGCAGAAACCGGATAGACGCCTCCCGAAAGCGCTTTGCCAAGGATTAAAATATCAGGTTTTACATCCTCATGCTGAACGGCCAGCAATTTGCCCGTTCTTGCAATACCGGTTTGTATTTCATCAGCAATAAAAAGTACACCTTTTTGCTCACAGATCTCTTTGGCTTTTTTTAAATAACCGTCCGCAGGAACATAAACACCGGCTTCTCCCTGTATAGGTTCAACCAGAAAACCAACGATATTTTTGTGTTCTGAAAGTGCATTTTGAAGCGCAGAAAGATCATCAAAAGGTATGGAGACAAACCCGGGGGTGAAAGGTCCAAAACTCTTCCTGGCATTCTCGTCACGCGAAAAAGATATAATGGTTGTGGTCCTTCCATGAAAATTATTGTGACAAACAAGGATCACAGCCTCATTTTCAGGGATACCTTTTTTTTCGTAGCTGTATTTTCTGCAGATCTTGATAGCGGTTTCCACAGCTTCGGCTCCTGTATTCATGGGCAATACCTTGTCATATCCAAAACAGGAACAGAGGTATTTTTCATAAACACCCAGCTGGTCATTATAAAAAGCACGTGAAGTAAGGGTTAATTGTTTTGCCTGTTTTATAAGTGCAGCGATTATTTTGGGATGACAATGACCCTGATTAACGGCAGAGTAGGCCGACAAGAAATCAAAATACTTTTTTCCTTCAAGATCCCAGACATAAACGCCTTCTCCCTTGCATAAAACAACCGGTAGGGGATGGTAATTATGGGCTCCATAAATTTGTTCGAGTTCCATGGCCTCTGTGGCTGATAACCAAGTGTCTGTCATGATCTGTACCTTTTTAAGACTACAAAGTAAGCAATAATTCCATAAAATCATAATTTTTTCATATTTTAACCAAATGAATTATCTCGCACATATCTATTTATCTGAAGGAAATGAAAATATTCAATTGGGTAATTTTTTTGCCGATGCGGTAAAGGGTAATTCCTATTTGAGTTACCCAGTTGAAATACAAAAGGGAATATTGTTGCACCGGAAAATAGATACTTTTACTGATCTCCATCCGGTAGTGAAAAAAAGCAAAGCGCGGCTTAGCAGCTGTTTTGGCTTGTACAAGGGAATTATCATCGATATTTTTTATGATCATTTCCTGGCTAGAAACTGGCAGCAGTTCTGTGATGTTTCCTTAGATGATTTTGCAGACACTTTTTATTCGGTCCTTATGAAAAATTTTTCCATTTTACCTGAAAAAACACAATATGTAGTACCTTTTCTGGTAAACCAAAACTGGCTTAAAAGTTATGCGGGCCTGGAAGGAATAGAAAAGGTACTGGTTGGAATGAACAAACGGACAAACAACCATTCCGGAATGGATCTGGCCATGGGGGATCTGGTTGATCATTATGACGAACTTGAAAATGATTTTCACACTTTTTTTCCTGAGCTCAGAGAATTTGCGCACATTCGCTTAATGGAATTGCTGAAAGAATAAAATTTAATTAATTCTGATTTATATGAAAAAGTACGTTTATCTGTGTTTCCTGGCAATCGCACTAATCAATTGCAGACAACAAAAAACGGCTGTATATGACAAGGAGGCTGGGCAGGGACTGATAGCAGAAAAAGGCATGGTCGTCAGTGCCAGGAAGGAAGCCTCAGATATTGGCGTAGCGATTTTGAAAAAAGGAGGCAATGCCTTTGATGCCATGATCGCAACAGATCTGGCCCTTGCTGTTTGCTACCCGGTGGCGGGAAATATAGGAGGTGGTGGTTTTACTGTTTACCGTTTGGCCAATGGTAAAACAGGTGCTTTTGATTACAGGGAAAAGGCGCCATTCGCTGCCAGCCGGGATATGTACCTGGATGAAAACGGGGAGGTCATACCTAATAAAAGCACCTTGGGTGCTCTGGCTGTAGGGGTACCCGGAACAATTGCCGGACTCTTTAAAATTCACGAGCAGTATGGCACCCTGCCTTTTGCCGATCTGATACAGCCTGCTATCGATCTGGCGCGTAAAGGTGTTGTGGTAACCAGAAAGCAGGCAGAGGGGCTGAAAGGCTACCTGCCTCTTTTTGAGAAGGCCAATAAAAAACCAATTTTTATGAACAGGGATTGGAAAGAAGGAGACACTATAAAATATCCTGAACTGGCAAATACCCTGGAAAGGATCCGCGATGGAGGCAGGGCAGAATTCTATTCAGGGACAACCGCAGACCTCCTGGTTGCACAGGTCCAAAAACTCGGTGGAATTATCACAAAACAGGATCTGGAAAAGTATGAGGCCAAAACCCGCGAACCCATTGTATTTTCTTATGAAAAATTCAAAATAATATCCATGGCTCCGCCATCCAGCGGGGGTATTTGTCTGGCCCAGATCTTAAAAAGTATCGAACCCTTTGATCTGACGGAACTGGGACATAATTCAGTGAAATACATCCAGTTACTGACAGAAGCAGAAAGAAGGAGTTACGCAGACCGCGCCTATTATCTGGGTGATCCCGATTTCGTAAAGATACCACTCGAAACGCTCATATCATCAAAGTACAACCAGGGAAGGATGCAAAATTTTGACTGGCAAAAGGCTACGAGCTCCTCAGCTGTGTCAAGGGGAGCTATTCCGGGTTTTGAAGGCGATCAAACCACGCATTATTCCATAGTCGATCAATTTGGCAATGCCGTTTCTGTAACCAATACGCTCAATCTGGGTTACGGATCTAAAGTTTATGTTGAGGGTGCCGGGTTTTTTCTCAATAATGAAATGGATGACCTGAGTGTGAAGCCCGGTGCTCCAAATGCATTCGGACTCATTGGGGCTGAAGCAAATGCCATAGCACCCGGAAAAAGAATGCTGAGTTCAATGACCCCGACCATAGTCGAAGAAGGAGGTAAACTCAAAATGGTGCTGGGCTCACCCGGAGGATCCACCATCATAACCTCTGTTCTTCAGAATATCTTAAATGTTACAGAATTTGGTATGGGTATGCAGCAATCTGTATCCCAACCCAGGTTTCACCACCAATGGTTACCCGATGAGATCAAATTTGAACCGACCTTTGACACCACCGGGTTTCAGGAACTAAGAAGGTTGGGTTATCATATTGACCAGTCCGACGCCCCGGTGATCGGTAAAGTCGATGCCATTCTCAGGCTTCCGAACGGAAACCTGGAGGGTGGAGCGGACCCCAGGGGAGATGATGCTGCGGCAGGTTATTGAGTTAATATTGTTAAAAGTTGGAAAGTTGAAATGTTGGAAAGTTGAAAAGAAATTGTGGTTCGCCGAAGGTTGGTTCAATATTCAATGTTCAATGAGAATGTATCTAACCCTGGGTATCGTATTAAAATAGACTTTTTAAAAAAAATTAACCCCGGAGGGGTGTAACTTGAGTAGCCCGGCATGAAATGCCGCGTTTAGAGTTGTTTGAGTATCAGGTTTTGGCGGAATTTTTGTATCAAAAATTGTGACAAAACCAAAAATTTGAAAAAAGAAGAATGCCGGCTGCCTGAGATGGGTTCAAGGTTCAAAGTTCAAGGTTCAATGTTTAAGGTTTTTTGGAAAGTCTGAAATCAAATCCGTGCAGATCAGCTCAATCCGTGTCATCTGTGTTCTATTGAATCAAGGACAAAGGATAAAGGATAAAGGACAAAGGACAAAGGATAAAGCCTGCCTGCCGCAGGGACAAAGGATAAAGGACAAAGGATAAAGGACAAAGGATAAATAAAGTTAAACGGTTATGTGTTATACAGTTATACAGAACATATTTGGTTTTAACAGCAGAAGCCGCAAAGG